>Ga0210244_100239_pt1 | contig 50575 bp, 26 predicted proteins | sample ChrtobMetaP3_0mM_FD_155473 | JGI IMG/M metagenome (GOLD analysis project Ga0210244, IMG submission 155473) | Chrysochromulina tobin associated microbial communities from unialgal haptophyte culture, Seattle, Washington, United States - P3_0mM | ecosystem: Host-associated > Algae > Haptophytes >...
CTTAAGGTAGTCCGCTCGCACTCATTAGGGTAATTTTGGAAATCAGCCCTACATAAATCAATGAGTCCCAAGGCCCCCGGGGCGGGGGAGGGTGGGGAAAGAATGGACAACGGTGGAGCCAAACAGTGAAAATAAGCTGGTTCGAGTCTCAGGGGGCACTTCCCGCGCTTGCTTTTTTAGGCGAAATTAGGGTTTTGGGCTGGTTTGTGAACTAGAGTATGGGATTTCCACGTTCGATTCTGAAAGTTTTGAGCTAGAACTCAATGGGAGTGCGTGGGACACCTCTGGCTTGAGTTTCGTTCAAATCCCTTCAGTACTTTTGGAGATCAGTTTTTGCCCCATGTACACCATGAGCGGACTACCTTAACAAATCCAGGGAGAGAGTTCGCTCAGTCCAGGCACACTTCTGCAGCTTCGGAAGTTGTGCCTGGGTGATAAAAATCATAAAGTCAGTTCGCTCAATTGAGTTCGCTATGCCGGTTGCTGTTCGGTTCTTGCGCTATGGCTCGCGATGTACAACTTTTCAATGTGAGAACTGGCTGACTGGCTCACTGGCGGGTAGGTCGCGGTACTGTTCCAGTGGAAGCAGAATGAGACAGTGTGAGCGGCTGACTGGGTGGCAGGGACTCCATCGAGCCGTCCCGCAGGCCGTGACCGTGGGTGGACGGCCAGAGGGAGGCACTCCTCGCTCACAAGCCAATGCACAGCACACCTAATGCTGAGCTCCTCCACCACGGCCAGTCCGCTCGCGTTCACAATCACATTCTCGTACGCGTCCAAGTCGTCGCCATAGTCGTGACGTGTCTCCAAAACCATACGGCAGTCCGCTTCTGGTTCGGCTCTCGCCATCACAGTGACCACGCCAATCGCCCGCGAATGTAGCACGGCCTCTTTGCGGTGCACATCAATAGCCGTGCGTCCCTGCGTGGCGTGTCCATGCCCGAGACCCGCGTGTGCGCGCGACGGCGCTCGCAGTGGTCACGTCGCCGCGTCGCTCGGGAAGGAGGCGTGGGGCGTGGTCTCATATGCGAGAGGCTCACGCCCGACGCGCGCGCCCTCGCCGCTCCCTGGACCGGTCGCGCCGCCCCTTTTTGCCTCGCCCCTTGGCGCCGCTCGCACGCCCCTTGGGTTTAGGTGGCGGGTCGGCGAAAAAGTGGCCAAATCGCTCCTTGTACAGACGCGTCGCGCGCTGATCGATGTCGGTCACCCGCGCCGTCATAGCGGCGGCGTGCCAGCCAGCGCGCTGCATACCACGCACGAGAGCCGATTCGAAGGCGCAAGATGCACTCAAGTTCTATCGAGTTCAACCCGGTGCCATCAATCTCAATCAACTCGGAGGCCTTCAGAGGCTTAGCACACCTGCACGTCATGGATCAGATGGGCGTCATGCACGATGTGGACACGAAGCCATTCAGAGGCTGGCATGTCAGCCGTCCGAAGCGCCGCGTAGCCCGCAGGCAGCTCATGCACCGCCCTCTGGCGGTACAGCCGGCGCCACACCGCCTGCTCCCCAAGGTCATCATAGATGGCCGTACTTGGATCCCCTATCAGCCCGCACACCTCTCGCCACTCGTCGAGGCTCGGCTGCAAGACCATCGTGGAGGCTCGGAGCTCGCGCCGTGGGTAGCACTTCCAGCCGTACACGAACGCGGGCGCCTCGAGGCTCGCCAGATGGTCCACATTCCGCAGCACGACCGCATCGTAATCGAGCACTACGAGTCGGTCAAACTGAGTGAGAGTGAGTGCGCGCAGCTTCGCAAAGGAGCCTCGTGCCCACTTGGAGGCCCACAAGGGCACAACGACGGGCGGCGCCGTGCCAGACAGGAAGCTCACGTTGAAGAGACTCGTGAGCAGCGCCTCGACGGCCGGATATCTTTCGCTCGACGCGAGCACGTGTACCGGCAGCGTCGTGTTCACCTCGCGCAACGAGAGCAGCACGCGGATGATCTCGCGCACCGCCTTGCCGTAGCCGCGGCGCAGGCACGCGGCGCATGTGCCGATTGGAAAGCGCATGTTGGTGCGCTCCATGTCAATCACCAACAGGATTGACTTGGAGCGCCAGTTGGTCCTGTCCGAGACTGCCGTCGTCGTCGGTCTATGCCGTGACACAGCTGGCGCGTCGTCGGCCGCGCCGCAGAGCGGAGAGGCGATGCAGCGCGGCATAGCGGTAGCGTCATCATTGTCGGTTACGCCGGGATTGTGCGGCAACGGAGCGCCCACCGCTGCCGAGCAGTTGCACGAATTGGCATTCTGTGGTGGGTCGCACGGACCAGTCGCGTTGCTGCCCGCGCCTCGAGACCGCAGCAACTGCCAGGCTCTACCGTACGAGATGGAGTTTCGTACTCGTACGGGCACGTCCATTTTGTAATAGTAGGGAGTGTGTCCTTGCGTGCCGTCATCGGGCGCATAGGCCGACATCAGAACCATGCTTGTAATCATGAACACGGAGTATTCGGAACCTAACTTTTCGCGAGCGGGGCAGGACGCGCTCGGCCTCGCCTGTGGAGATTGCCTGTGTCCGGCCCGGAAGGATAAAAGACACGGACCGGAAGGTTAAAAGACACAACTACAGGCCGGCTTGAGGGATTAGGCATCGGCAGTTTGCGCCCTTGGGTTGCGCGTGCGTGTGGCATGTCTCCACGACATGTTCCATTTCTAGTTCGAGAACACACGTCATGTATCCACGACCTCCACGAGCGGAACCACCTGCAGGTCCTCAAAGCTCACCGAGAGTCGGCCGTCGGCGGCCACAAAGCGCTCGATGCTATCGGCCGGAAAGGAGACGACCTCAAAGGGCGCCGCACGATGCCTTGGCAGCTTGATCTCGGCGCGCAGCTGGTTGGCGTAGCCGCGCAGGTCGCTGCGGCCCCACTTGGCCACCGAGAAGCGCGTCAGTGGAAAGGCGCTCGACAACTCACTCAGCTTGGAACCCTTCACGGAGCCACACTCGCCCCACCAGCACGGCGCGCCTGTCGCCTCATCCAATGCGATGACATCAGGCCGGTACCTCAAGCCAAGGTCCAGCTCACATGTCGCCGAAGGATGTGTAGGGAGCAGCAACGCCCAAAGCAGCGCCTTCAGGACGAGGTGCTCGACTGACTCGCCTGGATTCTTTTGAAGGCGCAAGAGTTGGCCGGAGGCGCTCAGCTCTAGTGTGAGAGGCGTGTGCTTGGGCGCCGATAAGAGCGTTGACGGCGAGTAGCCTCCGAGCTGCAGTGCGCTCGGCGGTGAGATGGAGCACATTAACAACATGGTGTGGACTTTGGCTATAAAAAACTTCGCGTCGGCGCGCGCGCGTGAATCCAACTGTGGGAAACATCTCGCCACTCTACTTCCTGTCCCATATCTATGCTGGGCATCCAAACTCAAAGCTTGCGGCACGAACATGTGGCTCAGCAAGCTCATGTGTTCAGCCAAATACAAAGACACGCACGAGAGTGTGATGGCGCGCCATCGGCTATGACGACTGGCGCGGTCACTTGGCGGCCGGCTTTCCAGCAAAGAAATTGTCGAGGAATGTAGCGGGCTTCGCGTCCTTCGTTTTGCTAGCCGTGGCCGCCTCGAACCAGTTGTTGACGTGCGAAGGCCCCTTCCAGAGCATGAGCGTCTCCTCGAGCTCCATGCGGCCCTGCACGATGAGACGGTTGATGGTGTGGATCTCGGCCGTGTTCTTCTTCGCGCGGAAGGCCTGCGTCAGCAGCGAGCGCATCTCCTGCGCGCGCGAAAGCACAAGGAGTGAGAGGTAGCGTGAGAGCACCGGCGGCAACGCCAGCGCGGTGAGGCTGCCAGTGCCCATCTCTGGGCGCGCACGCGCGGGGGTAACTGCGCGCAGTCTGCTGCCGATTTCACGTACCGACTCAGGCAGCTGCACGCCGTAAGCACGCTTGATCCATGCGACGCTGCGCAGGAAGTCGCGCTGGAGCGAGAGCACGCGAGGAGCTGTCTCTGTCAGGGAAGTGCTGAAGGTTACGCTCTTCTGCTGAGCGTTGCGCAGCGCGATCTGTCCCGTCGAAGAGCCCACGCCGACGAAGCCCGAGCTCATAGAGCGCGACGCCGTTCGCAGCACCCTCGAGCTCCGCATAAATGCTGCGCTCGCCATTGAAAAGTGGGTGCCGAGACAACGCTTTGTTCTCGGGGAATTCAGGTTCAGGCGTCCTCGCGTACGGACGAAGGTAAGCGTCCCAACTCCCCAACTCCCATAGAAGCACCCAGCAAGCTCGTGGCCATGGATCTGGGTGTCTTTCACACCGTCTCGATCTTCATGGTCTCGATGTTGCCCGCACACACTGTCACTGCACACGTCGCTTCCGCTCACTCACTCACTTTCACTCACTCACTCACTCATCACTCACCTCACTCACCAGGTTTCGTCCGATCATTGGGGTTTCGTCCGATCCGTGCACATCTCGTTGGTCGGTTCAGGTGCATGCTAACGACCGACACGTCCCCTGCACCTCTTCTCCCGCGTCCCGCTCGCACGAAATGTCGCACACACACATTGGATTTCGTGACATCCTTGATCCTCCTTCTACAGCGCGACGCGTCGGATGGTGCGCCGCCGCCAGTCCTGCTTCTTGTCGCCGTCTGCACGACGCTGCTCAGGCCCATGGGTCGCATCGCTTCGCCACTCCGTCCCAAAATGGATCGCGTATGGCCCAGGCGCGCCCGGCGGCTGACCCAGGAAGACGAAGCGCTGATACGCGAGGTAGGCGGCCTCGATGATGGCGGAGACCTCGGGAGCGTACCTGTGGGGAAGTGAGCGGGCGCCGTGGTGAGCACATGCATGCTGCTCGGGCATGGTCGGAGATCTCGGGAGCATCTCGGGAGCGTACCGCTCCCACCGGAGCCCATCCGCAGATCTCGGGATAATCTCGGGATAATCTCGGGATAATCTCGGGAGCGTACCGCTCCCACCGGAGCCCATCCGCATAGCTCTGCGTCTGACCGTTGCTCGGCTCGTTGTTATATTCCCACGCAACGCCGTTGGGCAATGCCCCCGCGCATCCCTTGCCCCACGTGCGCGGCCGCTGCGAGCCGGCGGCCTCGTCCCATCCAGTCAGCTGGCGCATGTACCGTTCGCGGTTGATCGAATCGTCCATGAGGCTATGTGGCAGCTGCCGGATCATGACGCCAGTGCACACGACGTCCTTGGGGTCGAGCACGAGCCATTCAAGGAGGTCCGAGTGGCATGTTTCATCATACTGCATGAAGGTCGACTTGGGGGACGGCCCATGATACTCTCCCCGGATGGGCCACGACCAGATGGTGTTGCCCTGGACCGTGAACGAGCCGGGGCGCACGCGCACCTCGAACACGAACTGAGCGAACGTATTTTCAGCTGCGACCACATCCGCAAATGAGAGGCCCGAGTGCGAAGCGTCGCCCACGCCGGCCTTCGCCTTCTCGGGAAGAAGGGGGGCCTCGATGGGATCGCTGAGGTGGAGCGCCCCCATTTTGATAACCTCGTCGTGGCGCGCCGAGGTGAACACGTGATGCGCCGAATACTCCAGGCACGGCGACAAGTAGATTGGCTTCTTATCGCCCTTGGCCCCCGCAGCTCCGTGGAGGGTCTCCACCTTGACGCCGCCCACCACAGCGCCCGGCTGCATCAAGCCGTTGTCCACGATGCTCTTGACCGCTTCGCCGCGCGTGCCGTGATACGCCTTATGCCACTGCTCCCACTCGTTGCCCTTGAAGTTTTTCGAGCCGTCGTCCAGCACCTGGAGCGCGAGCCTCTGCCAGCCCTCTGGCGCAATGTAGAAGCCCACCATGTGCTGGCCGCCGCCGTTCTGCGACCGCACGAGCGCCTGTTGGCCGCTTGCGATGCACCACGCCTCCCCCACGGCGTAGTACGCGTCAAACTCGTACGCACGGACGCGTGGGTTGATGATCTCGAAGATCCGCTTCTGTGCCTTCGCCACTACCACCGAGGCGTTCTCGTTGATCAGCTTCATGAAGAAGTTGGTCATCGCGGACTCGGCACTGCGGACCTGGGTCAGCACCCCGCCCCAATGACGCCAAGCGTCTCCATCCCACTCCGAGTCGAATATTTGTTTGAACGTAGCGTGGTCTTGGATCTTCCCCGAGCCGGGCTTCGACAGCTCACAGATCATGTTTACCAACGCCTGACCCGTAACGCCGTTGCTGATGATGCGGGCCTTGCAAGGCTCGCGCAGGCCGTCGGGCAGTCCTTTGATGAGATAGTCGGCCAGAGACTCGGGCGACCAGTTCACCGGGTCCCTCGCCGCCATCCGCGCCATGATGGAAAGGAGGACGTTCCGCGCCGAACCACGCGGTCGTGCTTAGGGGGTCGGCGTGAATGTGAATGTGTGTCTAGTAAAATCTCACACACTGGGCGCGCTCCCCGGGGACGCGCCTGCATGAGCGCCGCTGTACCGTGTGGTCCTGTTTTAAATTCACACACTGGTCCTGTTTCAAATTCAAACACACCCAGGCCAAGCAGGCCTTCGTTTTGAACGTTTTGATAATCCTGTGCGGATTACATGAATGCGGATCTGGGGCCCCTACGTTCCGAGATCTGTCGATTGCGTACCCTAGCTTGCATTATGTGCATTATTTGACCGTTTAGGTGCCGTTTAGTTCGTAATCAAGTTGCCCCGCGAGGGAACGCGCCCCCCCGTCGGTCCGAGACTAGTGGTGCCTACATGTACGATTGGGAATCGCGGCGCGTATAAAAGGCGCGTATATTAAGGCGCGCGTAGAAGGCGGGAAGGTAGAACGAAGTACGGTGAACGAACGGGTTGCAAAGATCTAGCGAAGGGCTGCCCTCCGGCCGAGTTGCGAGTAGCGAGTTTTAAAACTTGTTTTTGCTCCCCTTTTGCTTTTCCTACGCGAATCGTACAACGCCGCGAAAAAGAGACACGGAGCGGAGAACGTCCGCGGGGCCGGGCACACGCGTTCCACTCCATACACCATTGGGCGCAGACGGCCCAGGTTGGCCCAGCCAGGGCTTTCACTTCACTACAGGCATCCGTTTGTGAGGCACGGTGGCGCCGGCGGCTCCCCGTCCCATCTCGTCGTTCTCGTCACGTCTCCCAACACCCAAGCCCCTCTCACCGCCTACGGGTTACGACGTTTAGCCCCTCGAGCCTCGTGGAGGCGATGTGCGGGGTGCTTTTCGGGTAGCCGGCGAGGCCCAGTGGCTCGTTAAGCGTGAACGCTTAGATACCCCGCGGCCCAGGTGAAGGGATCGGCAGTACCACGGGCAGCGCGGCGGCCAAGCCTGACATTCCGCCTCGCATGACCTGCTGTCCCGGCGGCAAACGCATCTCGGGCAGCGCGCGCTGCCCGCGCTGCGTGATGAATCGCTGGAGCTCGTCGACGTTATCGTGCGCGGTTCGCCCCATTGCGGCTTCGGAGATGGTCTCGAAGGCCCACTCGCCCGTGCCTGATGAGCGAGTCCATCAGAGGGCTATTAGAGGGCAATCAGAGGGCAATCAGAGGCCATCAGAGGCACGGCACGGCTCGCCCTGTCCGTACCCGCGTCGCGGTAGAGCATGCCCACAACCAGAGCGGTGTGCTTGTCGAGAAAGGAGCAGTTGTAGATTTCGAACTTTGCGAGGTCGCGGCAGCTGCCGGCGTCGTACAGGTGGCACGAGGCGCCCTTAACGTCATCAAGCTCCTGGCCGCTGTACGAGTTGATCACGAAGCCAATGTACGCGACGGCCGGGTGCACCTTGGCAAGGTTCAGGAAGATCTTCTCGTCGTCGCCCTCTTCGTCGCCCTCGCGCTCGTCGCCGCCGTGCCGAACCGAACCGTCTGAGGAGCTCAGCTTATTAAAGAAGACGAGGTCGATTTCGCGTAGGTTGGCGTCGAGGAGCACCGCAGAGGCGTCGAGGTCGATGTTGACGCCATTCGTCACGTCCCATGCGAGGCCGAGGCCTAGGGTAGGCGGCAGCTGCCCTTCTGGCACGTAGTCGCGCACACGGATCACGCCGCCCTTGCGCATGATCGCCACACGGTCCGCCAGGTTGACCTTGATCCCAGGCACGAGGTCCTTCGAGTACATTTGAATCTCGGGTGCGAGGGTGCCCCAGTCACGCGCCGTGTGGTCGTACTCGCCGATGGCCTGCAGGGTCCATGGCGTGCTGGCCGACACGCGTGCGATCCGACAGAGGATGCAGGCCGTGTGCATGCCGCCCGTGCCAGGGTAGAAGCGGCACTTTTCAACGCCGGTCTGCATGTCAATCAGGCGCATTCGCGCGCTCTTGACGTCTGCAAAGGACTTGCCCTCGGTCGCGACCGTGCCTACAAGGTAGAGCGCGCACACGCTCGGCGGCACGCGCTCGAGCTGGATGTGGATCATCTCGTCATCGCCTTTGCCCAGGTCTGCGTCGCCTTGACGTTCGTCGCCAGAGTGCCGCACGGCACCGGAGGCTGAGTGAAGCTGTGCGAAGTAGACGCTCTCGGACATGTTGATCTTGCCGTCGAAGCCGAGTGCGACGCACGCTGCGTCCAGATCGATCGCCGCCTCCGTGAGCGAGCGCTTGCCCGCGAGCGGCTCCCAGCCGAGGCCGACTGCGAGCATGCCGCTCGGACCGAGCATCGTGGTGTCCTTAGGCTGCAGAGAGACCGCGCGGCGCAGGAGCGCCACGATCTTGATCTTGAGCTCCCCCGTCGCGTCACTGCACCCTTTGCATTTCTGTACGGGAAAATACTCCTCGCGCTCCCTGCCTTTGATCAGCTCTCGCAGCGGGATGTGCACCTCACCCATCGGGTCGTCGCTACTGAGGATGCCATTGTCCGAGTCGAAAATGCTGAAGACAATCGGCAGGTCGGGCTGGTACTGCTTTCCGACCAGCACGGACTTGAAGCCGTGGTCGTACGTGGGTGCCAGCGTCTTGTCTTTCACCTCGGTCTTTGTCAGCTTCTGGCCGCCAAAGGAGACGACAACGTACGGGTCGGAAGTCTTCTTGGCGCCCATACTGAGCATACCGGTGCCATCCTTGGCGACTAGGTTGCGGCCAGAGATAATCGTGCAGTCGATCTCGCAACCAAGCACGTCGTCGTCCTCGCGACGTGCCGCCATCAGGTGAGCAAAACCCCTCGCGCTCGCTCGGTATGTGCGAGAAGGTTGGCGCCGAGAGAGCTTCTGTGTGCAAGGGTGTGGGGGGGAAAATGGGTCAAAGATGGGTGGTGAGCGTCGATCAGCACGAGGCTGGAGGCGGAAGAGAGGTGCTGGGTCAGCTGCCTCTGGCGCAGTGTGTTGCGTCGCCGTTGCGGACACAGCCGCGATATGCGCTCGTTGGCTGAAAGCGTGCGCGCGAGGTTAAGCGCGGCGATGCGCGCGCGCGAGCTACCTACAGAAGCATTTTGCTCGCCCGCGGTCGAAACGCGATGTTCGGGATTCAGTTCGGGTGGTAAGTGCGCAGATCGGTTGCCAGGCAGTTTCGTCGCGGTCCCCCCGCTCCGCTCCCCCTAGATCAACACCGGTAAAAAGACACTGGGGGGAGCCGGGACACACACCGGTACTTTGCACGCGTGCGCCTCCAGGCACATGCCCGTGGGCTGCTGCAGCGTCGTAGATTTTCCGAAATTAGCTGCAGTCGGACGCAAACTGACTAATCACTACCATTGTGACTCAAATGTTGAATGTATCGTTGTCCGACAACGGTTGTCGTCGCTAAAACCGAACGAGTTTAACGAGACGCGCCGCGAACGACCCGCGCCGAAGCATGTACGATGTAGCATCTGCGCATGTTCCGAGCGACGCGACAAAACGGAAAACGCGTCGAAAAATACCCACCGGTCCCGGCGGTGTGTATCGGGTATGTACTTTGAAGGGTCGTGTTACCCCGCCGGCGATGACCGCGGGTGACGAACCCGCAATAGTCGAGTGAATAGGAATAGACGCTATACTCCAATAGATCCGACTGGTCTTCCGGAAATAATCAACTACGACCTCAAACGCAATGGTGTTGGTGACGCGAGCCACGCGACGAAACGATAATTATCCAATGATAATTTCGGGATCGTCGGATACCGTCGCTCTACGGGCAACGCGGCGCCGGCGTTCTCCTTGGAAGAGAAGGAAAACATGGTTGATGGTACGGCTCCAGCGAGCAAAACGGAAACACCGGAGCCACCATCATGAGATGTGTATGCACCGCTCGGCGACTCTCTGACGGCAGATCGCTCTCTACATGGGACAGGCGGCTTTCGGCTGCTCGAGCACGCGCGCCGCGCGCTCGGTGGGCTTCCACACCTGCGAGAGCGGCAGCGCCGCCGCCACCCCGCCCTCGCCACCCGCCGCCTGCGCGGTCACTCCGACGCCGTCCCCTCTATCCACGGCGGCGGCGTCTCGCTTATTCAGGAACGCCTCCATGAAGACCTCCCCAGCCTTGTAGCTCGAGCGCACGAGTGGGCCGGAGGCGACGTACTTGAAGCCCATTGCGAGCCCCTCCTCGCGCCACGCCTCGTACTCCTCAGGCGGCACCATCCGCGCCACCTTCATGTGCCGTCGCGACGGGCGCAGGTACTGCCCCAGGGTGAAGATTTCGACCCCCGCGTTCAACAGGTCGCGCATCGTTTGACGAAGCTCGTGTGGCTCCTCGCCGTGCCCGAGCATGATGGAGCTCTTGGTGACGAGGCTCGAGGTCGTCACGCGCGCGTGCTCGAGCACCGCGAGCGACTCGCGGTACCCTGCGCGCCGGTCACGCACCGTCGACTGCAGCCGCTCGACCGTCTCGATGTTGTGCGCGTACACGTCCAGACCCGCGCGCGCGACGGTGGCGACGCCCTCGAGGCCCGAGGTGCCGTTGAAGTCGGGCGTGAGGCACTCGAGGCGCATCGACGGCTTCAGCTCCTTGATTCGCCGCACCGTCCTCGCGTAGTGCTCTGCGCCGCCGTCGGCGATGTCGTCGCGATCGACGGACGTGATGACGACGTAGTCGACCTCCCACGAGGCAATGGCCTCGGCGGTCTTCTCGGGCTCGTCGGCGGCAGGCAGCGGCGGCCGGCGTGACGTCTTCACGTTGCAGAACCGGCAGCCGCGCGTGCACGTATCGCCAAGGATCATGATCGTCGCCGTTGCCGCACCCTTCTTGCTCGACCAGCACTCGCCGATGTTCGGGCAGCGCGCCTCCTCGCACACGGTGGCGAGCTTGCTTGCGCGCAAGCCATTGCGAATGCGCATGTAGTCATCCCCACCCGGCCGCTGCACGCGCAGCCAATCCGGGTGCCGCTCGTGCTGCTTCTGCACGCGGCCCGACTTCTCGGGCTCGGCCACGACGATCGCCGAGTCCGTCCACGACGTCTCCGTGGTCGCATCGAGATCCTGCTGCAGCTGCTCGCGGAGTGCGGCGACTCGTGGGCTCGCCGCCAACGTCGCCGCGCGCGTCGATAAGGCACGGCGCAGCAGCGCGCCATGCATCATTACGGCTGCCATCTCGATTCTCGGAGTCGACGTTCACACGTTGGCGTGCGGAGGTCGTGGGCTGCGCCCGGCTGGGACGAGGCGAGAAGTCACCGACTCTAAATGTTGTTGCGGAATCGGCAGTCACGCGCCGGTTTGCTTCTTGGCGCGTTTTCTATCGGTAGGCGCGAACTCGCGATGTCGGACCGCTCTTCGTCGCCGCTGCAGCTCTCTCGCTCGAGCGGCAGCTCGCCGGCGCACTCGGATGACCTGCCCGTCACGCCTGCCGGGGCGCAGGAGCCCGCCACGCCCGGCGCCCAGAGCCGCGCGAGCGGCCTCAACAGCGGAGGCCTCTCGCAGGCATCGCGAGCAGCTTCGTCGCCCTACTCGTCGCTGCTGCGCTCAGCGCGCGGGTCGTCACGCTCGGCGCGCTCGGCGCGCTCGGCGCGTTCAGCACGTTCGGGCACGCCCGGGAGCGTCGGCCGCTCCGACCTGGGCCGTCGCTCGGTGCTTTCCGACCGCGACCACAACGACGGTGTTTCCTCCGGGCCGAGCACCTTCATCTGGGGCACGAACGTGAGCGTTGAGGAGACGCAGCGCCTGTTTACCGACTTCTTCGACGACTGGGTCGACCCGGACCGCCCCACCGACGGCCCCTTTTACCGCGCGTACCTCGAGAAGCTCCTCGAGAAGGAGGACTTTGCAGTCAACCTCGACTGCTCGCACGTGCGCCAGTACGACGAGGGTCTGTACAGGAAGCTGATCAACTACCCCCAGGAGGTGGTCCCGATCGCGGACGTCGCGGTGCACGAGCTCTACCTGCGCCTGCATGCCGAGCGCGAGGGCGAGGAGCCCCTCTCCACCCGCCGCTTCACCGTACGCTGCTTCAACCTCGGGCGCGACGACCGGCTTCGGGACCTCAATCCGAACGACATCAACCGTCTGATCTCGATCAAGGGGATGGTGACGCGCACCTCGGCGATCATCCCCGACCTGTACATGGCCTTTTTCGAGTGCCAGATGTGCGCCACGCCGCAGGAGGTCTTCATTCACCGCGGCGAGATCGCGGAGCCTCAGGTGTGCACGAACCCGGCGTGCCAGGCCAAGGCCGCGATGGCCATCGTGCACAACCGCTCCAAGTATACGGACAAGCAGATCGTGCGTATCCAGGAGGCGCCCGAGCACATCCCCGAGGGCGAGACGCCCCAAACGTGCTCGCTCTGCGCCTGGGAGGGACTCGTCGACGTCACCAAGCCGGGCGATCGAGTCGAGGTGACCGGCGTGTACCGTGCAGTTCCTCTGCGCGTCAACCCGAAGCAGCGCTCGGTGCGATCGATCTACAAGACGTACGTGGACATCGTCCACGTGCGTAAGCTGGACAAGGCGCGCCGGCTCGCGCCCGACGCGCCCGACGCGACCGAGCAGACCTCGCAATTCTACGCCGAGTTTGATGAGACCACTGAGCTCGAGTCGGCGGCGGAGGAGCGCCAGCGCCAGTTGCGTGACCTCGCAAAATCTCCGACGCTCTATGGCGATCTCGCGCATGCACTGGCCCCGTCGGTGTGGGAGATGGACGATGTGAAGCGGGGGGTGCTCCTGATGCTCTTTGGCGGCACGCACAAGCAGCTGGACGCCGAGTCGACGGGCGGGTCGAAGCGCCGAGGCGAGATCAACGTACTCCTGATGGGTGACCCCGGCACGTCCAAGTCGCAGCTGCTCCAGTACGTGAACAAGGTGGCGCCGCGTGGCATGTACACGTCGGGCAAGGGCTCGTCTGCCGTCGGTCTCACTGCGTACATTACGCGTGATCCCGAGACGCGCGAGTTTGTGCTCGAGAGCGGCGCCCTCGTCCTCTCCGACCGCGGCGTGTGCTGCATCGACGAGTTTGATAAGATGAGCGACGGCGCGCGCTCGATTCTGCACGAGACGATGGAGCAGCAGACGGTCTCGGTCGCCAAGGCAGGCATCATCTGCTCGCTCAACGCGCGCACCTCCATCCTCGCCTCCGCGAACCCCATCGACTCCAAGTACGATCCGAACAAGTCTGTGGTGGCCAACATCAACCTGTCCCCAACCCTTCTCTCGAGGTTCGACCTGATCTACCTGATCCTCGACCGACCCAACGAGCGCACGGACCGGCTGCTCGCGGAGCATCTGCTCGCCCTCTACCAGCCGGGCGCGCGCCAGGAGACCACCGTCATCAAGCAGCGTACCCTGATGGAATACATTAGCTACGCGCGGCGCGAGGTACAACCGCGCCTCTCCGAGAGAGCCGCGGAGCAGTTGATCTCCGAGTATGTGGCCCTGCGAAGGATGGGCTCGGGCCACTCGGGCGACCCGAATCGGCGCGTGATCACCGCTACGCCGCGCCAGCTTGAGAGCCTTGTCCGGCTCTCGGAGGCGCACGCGCGAATGCGCCTCTCGCCCTGGGTCGAACCGGACGACGTGGACGAGGCGGTGCGGCTCATGCGCGTCGCCACGCAGTCCGCGGCGACTGACCCGATGACCGGCATGATCGATATGGATCTGATCACGACGGGGCGCTCGGCAGCCGCGCGCACCCTCACCTCGCAGCTCGCCGACGCACTTCGACCCAAATTCATCCAACTCGGGAACGCGACGCTCCCCCTCGAGGAGGTGCGCACGACGCTGCAGCATGAGACGGGGCTGCAGGTGACCGTGGGCGAGCTGCGAGAGGCCCTTGCGCTGCTCGAGCGCGATGGGCTCGTGCGCATGATCCGCCAGTCGACTGTACAGATCACAGTCGGCTGAGGGCTCACCGCCGGCGGAGGGTCATGGCCTCCATGCCAGGGGCAGCGGGCGGTCACCCCCCCACGACCCAGGGTAGAGCCCTGGCTGTACCCTGGGCGCTGATCCGGTTGGACATCGGTCGCGTCGGGGCAGGCGGCGGGCGCACGCCGGCGCGACTTATCTCCCGCTCGATGGCGTGCGGAAGCGCGCGCCTGATGGATGCTGGGCGTGTGTGTTGTGTGGACGTATGGTGCTCGGCACGCCTCGCCTCGTATACGCGTCTCCACTCGGTTGCGGATGGACTCTTCGATGGAAGGACGAGGACCCACGGATCTGTTTTCGGGTCTTCTGAGAGTTCTGTTTCGTTTGCTTACAGTTAACAGTACGGTAATGCTTTTTTAAAACACCGGCGCGCGACCCGCCCGGCCGCAGAGCACAGACTAGGCAGTAAGATCAAAGAAAGGGGCTGTGCCTCTCTCTCTGTGGCTTTGCCTTTGGCCCGATCGCGGCCAAGTAGGCAAGTTCGCGGCATGCAAAGCAAAACTTGTTTTTTCTCACTTCAGGATTCTGATCGAACACCGCCCATCGATGCACGTCGGCCCGCCCAATGCATTGTCTGTCGAGTCAAATTTGGGCACCGAGGGGATGTGGGACCTTTACGCTCATCACCGATCTCACGTGACAGCGCTGCTCCTTGAGCAGCACCAGCGCGTGCTCGTCGTGCAACCTGACGAGGACCGCGGTTCTGCCATCTGGGCGCCGCGAGGTAAGCTTTGCCTGCTGGGTGCGGGCAATAGCAACGATGTTGATCTTCGAAAGCTACTCCGCCATTTCGAGACGATAGAACTCGTCGACGTCGATGGCGCAGCACTCGCTCGAGGCACCGCGCGTCAGCTGTCGTCGGAAGCTGTTGCGAAGCGCGTGAAGCTCCACGGCAACATTGATCTCTTAGGCCTCGACTCGGACGATGTGGCCTTCTTGCGCGACGATCAGCCGAAATGTGAAGGCGCGCCTGACGTGGACGTTGCCGACGGCACGCGGGCCGCCGCTGCGCTCTCGCGAGGTCGGGTGGCCGCCACGCTCGCTGCACTCCTCTCGCACCAATGCGACGTGGTGAGTGCGATGAGCATCTTGCCGATGCTGGTCATCGACCTCCAACGCCATCTCGGCCTCCCCGAGATGCCAACGGGCGAGGTGGCCGCGGCGACGCGCGGTTGGGATGAGGCACTCGACGCGCTGTGCGAGTCCTACCTGCACGCGCTGCTATCGGCCGTGCGCCCCGGCGGCGCCGTTGTGCATGTGAGCACACTTGTCGTCCGGCCGCTCGCGCGTTCGAATGAGACCTTCACAGAGGCGGCTGTGCTGCACGAGCACATCCTCCGAGGCGACTTCTTCCCCGCGACGAACCCGTACGCGTGGATCGCCACGGACGGACGGGGCGCCCTCCACTCGGCGGCCCTCTGGCGTGGCCGGGGTGCTCGACGAGGCCTGCAGAGCAATGATGGGGGCAAGCATGCGGAGTCGCACCCCTATTGGATATGGCGCTCGTCGCTCACGTACGGCGTCACATGGCTAGCGGCATAATCGACTTGTGGGAAAAGCCTTTTCCGCGAAAGTTCAGTGAATGTTTCGTTCGTTCGTATCCCGAGTGACGAGATCCTTCGAAGTCAAGAGAAGACACCAAATGGGTTTTGTCATGTCAGTCCGGGCGGCGCCGGAGCAAACGCCGTCGCCGCCGCCGTCGTCGCCGTCGTCGCCGTCACCTTCTCCATCGCAGTCGCGACGCGCACCCAGCGTGACGACGGCATGCGAGGCCTTGGTTGCTCACGGCATCCCGTGCAAGTCCTATGACTGCGGCTCTGATGATGGCCTGCCAGTCGTTCTCGTGCCAGGCTTCCTCGGCGCGGACTCGCACTGGAACGTGGCCAGGCTGCGTGCTCGCTACAGGGGCGCATGTTTCCTGACGACGGCTCCCGGGCCGCTCTCTTCGCACCACGACCGAGCGTGCGAGGTCTTCTACTCGCTCAAGGGCGGCGTGGTTGACTATGGCGCGGAACACGCGAGGCGCTGCGGGCACGCGCGCTTTGGGCGCGACGAGGGCGCGGGCTCCTACCCTGAGTGGGACGAGGCACATCCGATCGACGTCGTCGGCCACTCGGTAGGTGGCGTCACCGTGCGCGTGCTGCAGCAGCTGCTCGCCGACGGCGCCTTCCCAGCCCACAAGACGAGCAGTGGCTGGATCCGGTCGCTCACGACGCTCTCGAGCCCGCACAATGGCGACCCACTCGTGTACGCCCTCGGCGCACGCCAGCAATCGCTGCCGCCGCTGCCGCCGCTGCTGCCGCTGCCGCCGACCAGAGGGCCAACCGGTGCCGCTGCCGCTGCCGCTGCCGCTGCCGCGCCGCGGCCGCTGCCGCCACCAGTGCGGTCGGCGGCTCGGCGTCGCTTCGCATGGCTGCGCCTCTCGTGCGACGCCGAGACGGCGCGTGCGCCCGACGGTTACAGTCTCGTGGACTCGTCCTGCCCTGATGGCGGCCTCGGTGCCCAGCTCGGCGCGTGTGCCGGGGGTGGTGGCGCGTGCGGCTGTGGCATCAGCAGTTTCGATGGCGGCGACGGCTTTCCGGGCAGAGGTCCTCAGCAAACGTGCCCCGACGGCGGCGAGTGCGACGTCTGCCCGCCAGATACCTGCAGCAACAGCGGCTGGTTCGGCGGCGGCGGCTTCGGCAGCTTTGGCGTCGGCGGCGTCGGTCCGGTGCGACCCTTTTCAGCGGGTCACCTGCTCACGGTGATGATGCATGTACTCGCATGGCTCGATAGCAGTGCACTCCGGTCCATCGTGGACGTGCGCCTGGACCACTGGTGGCTCTCGCGCCGGGAGCACGGCGTCGGCGCGTGGCAGAGGCTGCTCGCCGCCTTGCTCTGGCAGCGATCCGTCGGGCAGAGCGACGATAACGCCGCCTTCGAGGTGCGTCCAAGCACGGCTGTCTCACCTGATTATCTCTGATTACCTTTGATGACCTCTGATGATCCCCAATGGCCTCCCTCATCAGGTGCGTCCAAGCACGGCTGCTCGACTCAATCAGTGCACGCCGCCCCACCCGACGACCTTCTACCTCAGCTTCATGGCCACGCGCTCAGTCGCGGCTTCGCTCAGCCGGGTGAGAGCGGCGGACTCGGCTGCAGTCAAGGCGGCCAAGGTGGCCGAGGCGGAGGCGGAGGCGGAGCCTGAGAGCCACCGACCGATCGCGATCGTGTTCACAAGCGTCATCACGGCTCTCTTCACGGCGCTCAGCCGCATGCAGGCGCTCATGATGGCGCTCGCACGTGAGCTCGCGGTACTCCTCTTTTCAATCTCCCTGCGTCTCGGCTCGAGTGGGCGGCGCGCGGCGGCAGTGCTCTCAGACGGGTTCCAGCCGACTGATTGGGTCGCTGATGACGGGTTGCTCTCCATCGTAGGCCAGCGTTGCCCTTTCAACCAGCCGTGGGCGCCGCTGCCGCCCGCGCTCCTCCTCGCCCACGACGACGCCCTCGACGACGAGGAGGACGATGAGCACGCCCACGACGACGCCATCGACGACAAGGACGACGATGAGCACGTGGCTTTGACGCCGACGACAGCGAGGGCGCTCTGCCTCGGCCCTCGGCTCGCCGAGGCGAGCAGCACCGGCGGAGGCGCCGTCGCAAGCGTGGTCGACACCTTTCTCGCCACCGCTCTGCCAGAGACGGGCAGCTTCGCCGGCGCGGCTCGGAAGGCTGCCCAGACTCGCCAGACCGGTCTTCACACCGAAACACGCCAGCCAGGTCGTGCCGGCGCCCACGTCGGCGCCGTCCTCACGCCCGGGTTGTGGTACGTGTACGAGCTCGAGATGGTCGATCACTTCGCCGTGTGCGGCGGCCCACTCTCGAGTCCGCAGAGCGCGGAGGCGTTCTGGGATGCGTACATGCGGCTCCGGGCGCGGCTGCCCGGGAGGGTTGTGTGAATGGGCCGGCGCCGGCGGTTGCGATTCCGCAACTTAGTAGAGATCAAGCTAACGGACTGTGACCCGCACCGGGGCGCCTGTACCCCCGTTCAAGGTTCCTCGTTTGACGTAACAGAGTCAACTCCAACACGCTTGATGCACGGCGGGCGGGGCAGGGAGACGGGGCGGCGGAGGGGGCTCCACCAGAGATCCCCGGGTGCCGACGCCGGCGCTAAAACCTTACGGCCTCCGGACCGGATGCTTATACAGGAGAACTCCCCAATGGACAACTCTCCAAGCCACCATGCGTCGGAATCGAATCCAATGCAACAGCCTTACGCTGCGACGGCCTACTGTTCGCACTCCAGGGCGAGCTCAAATGCGGCAAACGCTGACGCACGAGAAATTGCTGGCGCGTTGGAAGGCAACGTCGTCGCTCCTGCTGTCTGCTCGTTCGCTGGTTGCCGTGCTCGCTGGCGCGCCGCCGCGGCCTCATGCAGGCTCATGATATCTGGCACGCAGCCGCAGTCGCACGGGCCTTGCACCGTGTGGCGTGTACTAGACGGTGCCACTTGCCGCGCGGGAGCGTTGACAATCGCACTCATGAGCGTGCTGGTGACGGCACCGCTAGGGTCTGCCACGCTCCCCCTGTACAGCGTCTGGCACGGCCGTTGCTGCAGCGCGGCAGTCGCCAGTGCAGAAGTTCCCATATCGCGGCGCAGAGCTCGCAATTGTCTCGAAGCTCTCAAAGATTGGGCCATGATGTTGTCGTCCTCCTCCGCTTCTTTCTCGGTGAGGGCGGCCATGTTCATGTCGAGTCGCGCTGCGACGGGCGCGTCGCAAACAATCCTTGAAGGCACTCCTGCGCCGCGCCGGATCTGCACTGTAACACGACAAACTAAAACTTCTTATAGAGCCTCCGGTGTGAGAATGAAGCGACTGTGACGTCTGCGAGGTGTTGCCCTTCACGCATTTTGGGGTTTTTTTGGTTAGTTGGTGTGTTGGAATGAGCTCTCCGCCTGCATGTGTCTCATTTCGGGAGCTCAATATTGTTTTCCCTGGTGTGCAGCTTACCGGTACGTGTGTCCCATGTGTTTATGTGTGTCCCGGCTCCCCGGTGTCTTTTTACAGCCGGTGTCTTTTTACCGGTACGTGATGTGTGCATTCTTCGATAATGAATGAACGAATCGACCGCGAAGCAGCCAAGATGGCAGACTGGCCGCCTGCGCACAACCGCCGACAACGCGCCGGAGCCTCATCCACAAGCACGGGGCCGCAGGAATTCGCCTCTGCCGACGAAGGCGGTCCCAACCTGACGCCAGCGGAGCGACGAGATCGGCGGCGGCAGCTGCCATCGCTCGACAGGGCGCCTCAGCCAGCAGCTAAGGAGGAAGAACAAGACGTGCCCGGCGATTCTGGCGCCGGGGTCTCGTTGCGCGGCGCAGCGTCCTCGTTACGTGACGTGCGCCGTGCATCGCGACTCAGCCACCGTGCCGTGCCTCCAATACCCACAGCGGCCGGCGCGTCATGTTCGGCGGCCGACGGCGCCGCCGAGTCCGATACAGAGACGCCGCGATTGGCGCGGGAAGGTTCGGGCGCGCTCGTCTTCTACGCTGGCGAAGATTCGCTGGCGGTGGCGTACACCGCTCTCCGGGAAGTTGCGCCCGAGGAAGAGCAGTAGAGCACGACGTGTGGCGCCAGGACAATGCGCCAGGAGCGCCTTTTATGCCAGGGTGCGAGCACCGCAATCACACCGAGGGCTCGTGCAGTGTGGAGGGCAGGGTCCTGGCTGCCAGCTGGCGACACACATCTCCTGTGCACACAGCAGCTTGGCTCCTGCAGCTGGAACATCAAACTCCAAAGAGATAGAGGCTTGGTGAATAAGGACAAGGTTGGCGTTGAGGTCCTCTGCCCCGCCTGTTTAGACTGCTGATAGTTGTCTTTGCGTCGCTCTCGATTCGCACCTGCCTACGAAATCCCATCTCCCCCCCCCCCTCCCCCCCCCATTCCCCCAATTGCATGCGGGGTCCAAAACGGCGCGTTTCGTCCGGACTGTGGAGAGACCCTTGAGTGTCTAGCAACAAGATGACCTCGCCCTCCGAGCTCGCGATCGTCGTGGCGGCGCGACGCCGACGTGCGCAAGGAGCGCAAGGCCAAAGAGGAGGAGCTTGCCAAGGCAGAGTACACGTTGGCGCACTCGATGAGCCGATCACAGTGGGAAGCTATCGACGCATACAAGCGATCCATTCGATGGATGTGGCCGTCAAATACGCCAAGCAGGTGGCCACCACCATAGTCCTCGTGCGCAGAAAGAGCCACGTTGATAGTCACCCGACAGCGATCTCTGTGGAACGGGTTCAACGGGCGCGTGTCGGCGCTCTATCTTCGCACGGCGACTCCTCAAGTGTTTGTACGGCATATTCATCCTCCGTCTCCACCTCTTCCGGGAGGTGCATTTCATTGGCTGAGGAGCTGGTGGATTGCTGCTGCTGCTGCACCTCCTCCTGCCGCTGCAGATGCTTGCGAATATGTGGCATAAAAGGCTCGGGACTGTCGTCCGCATCTGATTCGACCAAATACTATTAGGTCTGGGGTCCGAACGACTTTGCACGCAAGGAGCCGGGACGCGACGCTGCCGTGCGTGTCGACGTAACGCGGCTCGAGAGGCTCATGCGCCAGAGCCTCTTCGAGATGCGCCCGTGACGACGCGGCTCGAGGGGCTCAATGCGCGCCAGATCAATATCTGTCGCGCGTGATCTTTTTTCGATCTGTTACACGTCGCGGGCGTGTACGGCGCCCGATTAGTTGAGATTCATAGTTAATTACGCAGACGTACCACACCACCCTTCTCTCTGAGAGGGGCCGCGCAGGAGGTGTTTGCGTCCGCCTGAGAGTGTGAACCAACTCCGTTCCCCCTGCTCTTCTCTATACCAGGCATCATGGGCCACACCCGCGACCGCCTTGTTACGCCTTGCTCCCGCGATGATCTACCACTGAGTTCAAAAGCCACAGGCGAGATCGGGCTCAGATCGCCACGAGATCTTAGAGTTCGACTACACGTGCGCCAGATGTGCGGCTGATAGCCGGAGATTGAAATAGCACAATTCACACAAAAGCAAGTAGCATCCATGGCAATTGCTTACCCACTTTGGCTGTGCTTGTGGTGGCACAATGGACAATTGACAATAACGTCACTCATCTTGACATTCTACGACTCTCGTTGGAAATTTACGGGAACACCCCCCCTCCGACCCCGACCCCGACCTCCGAGGTCAACCCCTAAGCGGACCCTAGGCGACCGGACCCGACCCCCCGCGCGGGCCGAGGTTTGAGAGTCGAAGGGTCACACTGGAGTGTCTGACACTGAAAGTGCGGGAAAGGGTTCGTCGAAGTTTCGTCACTGACCTCGCAGGGTTTCGTCATCTCTTTATTAGGCAACCAGTGGGTTTCGTCACTAGTTCTACCGGTACGCAATCTCCGTAGGATATAGTGTGTGAATCCAGAAAGAATACCTCTCCCTACCCCTTTGGGTCAATCACTGAGTTCAAAATCACGAGGTGGTGGGGATAGTGTGTGATTCCAGAAAGAATACCTCTCCCTACCCCTTTGGGTCAAAGTACGGATCTGGCTCTTGGATTCGCCGTGCGACGGGGGCTCGCTGCTGCTGTCCATCGCTTGTGGCGACGCTCCCCCTCTCCTCATCAGCGGCCTCCGCCGCCTTCGCCGCCTTCGCCGCCACCCCCGCCCCCGCCGCCCCCGCCCCGGCGCCCCCAGCTCGACGACGACCTCTCCTCAGCCGAGGAGGAGGCTTTAAGCCCCTTGCCATACCACATTTCGCCCCGCCCTCGCCTCCTCCGTGCCGAGACCCTCAGGTGCCTCCGCCCCCCACATGCCATGCCATATACCATACCATTCCATACCATGTGTTGCGCCGTCGTCCAACCACCAGACGGGCGAGGTGGTCCCACTGCCCACTCGCCTGCCAGGCGACATGGTCGTATGTGTTGTGTTTGTGTGTCCGCCACGGTCCACACGCCAGCCAGGCGAGGTGGTTGCACGGGTTCAGACCCGGGGTTGACCCGGGGTATGGCGACTCTGAACCGTGTCTGTGTGAGCGCGGTACGCGTTGCACGTCGCGAGCATGAGAATGAAGCGAGTGTGTCACGTGTGCGAGGTGTTGCCCTTCACGTATTTGAGTTGCTTTGTAGTTTGTACGTGTTGGTGTGTTGTGAATGAACTTGAGGGGAGAGCTTGAGTGGGTCCCTGCCTCGAATCCGGCTCTATGCCGGGTCGTTGGCATGCGCGAGGACGGACGGAGCCAGCGTTTCTTCAGGGGGCGGCGACGATGTTTCTACTCGTTGCCCCTTGGCTCGCCCATCTGGGGGTTCACCGCCCACGTCGGCGGGCGCGCTCCCTCCCGACATCATACATGGATATCGCCGCTCTTTCTCTTTGTAGGCTGTTTCTCAGCTCTCCGCCTGCGTGTGTCTCATTCGAAGTCCTGTATTGTTTTTCACACAACGCGTCTGTGCGTGCGAAAGTTGTATAAGCACACACGGGTAGGGTTTCGTCGCGCCTTCGCGTGCCGCTCTGCTGCTGTGTCACACGCGGGGACACAGCGGTGGTACGGTACGTACTAGACAGGGGGATCGGTCATTTAGATGCCCGTCGGGTTAGCACTTCCTCTCGGGAGTGCAGACCATTGGGTAGTGAGGTCCCGTGTCTGGGACCGGGAGCATCACGCTATTTGCGCTAAGTCCTATCTCCGTCCAGGGACGCTCTGGCAGGATATGGGCGCGTGGGCCGCCAGACTCAGACCGTCGAGTCCGGAAGGCCACGACGCCACCCGCCGATTGCATGCGTATGCGGCGCGCGCGCGCTCTCTCCCTCCGCTCAACAGTTGTGGCTCTGAGCGGCCCTGGACTGCATGACGTGGGCGCGGACCTCGCGGATCCACGCGCCTACGTTGCGCTCCACCGCCTCCCGTGCGGGGGGCACCATCTTCGAACCATCTTCGCACCATCTCGACCCACGTAGCGATCAGCCAGCGTGGTCCGCCTTTTGACAGCGGACAGCCCCCTCGGTGAGCAATCACGGTGTAATCATAATGCAATCATGATCGGTTTGATGAGTCATCGGGGGCACGCAGCCTCTGATTCGCTCGTAAGGGGGGGGGTAGGCGCGCGTGCCTCGCGCGAGTGAAGCGTGGGCCGCCTCTCGGCAGCCCCTCTCGATGAGCAATCATGATGCAATCATGATTAGGATGATGAGGTGCCACATCACAAGCGTTCAGCCGGTGTTGCAGTTGTTAACTGGCGGTCGGCGCGCGGCGCGTGCCCGCGAGCGAAGCGTGGGGGGGCGCCTCTCGGCAGCCCTCTTGGTGAGCACTCACGAGGTACTCACGAGGTGATCATGATGTAATCATGATGCAATCATGATTACAGGTTGATGAGCCATCACTGGCCCTCAACCTCTTATGCGCTCGTGACCGGCGGGCGGCGCGCGTGGCGCGCGAGCGAAGCGCGGGCCGCCTCTCGGCGGCCCCTTCAGTGAGCAAAGAGCAATCACGAGGTAATCACGATCAGGTTGATTAGGCATCAGGGGCACTCAGCCTCTGATGCGCTCGTAGCTGGCGGTCGTCGCGCGTGGCGCGCGAGCGAAGCGCAAGCCGCCTCTCGCCAGACCCCTCGGTGAGCACTCACGATGTAATCATGATGCAATCATGATGCAATCACGATCAGGTTGGTGAGCCATCAGGGGCACTCAGCCTCTTATGCGCTCGTAGCTGGCGGTCGGCGCGCGTAGCGCGCGAGCGAGGCGCTGGCCGCCTCTCGGCAGTCCTACGGCAGTCCCTCGGTGAGCAATCATGACGTAATCATGATGCAATCACGATCAGGTTGATGAGCCATCACTGGCACTCAGCCTCTTATGCGCTCGTTAGCGTGCGCGCTCACTGCGAGTACACTGCGAGCGAGCGAGCGAGCGAGGCGCGTTCCGCCTCTCGCGAGCCCCCTCGGTGAGCGATCGAGGCGTAATCATGATGCCATCACGATCAGGTTGATGAGCCATCAGGGGCACTCAGCCTCTGATGCGCTCGTAGATGGCGGCCGGAGCGCGTGGCGATGGAGCGAGCGAGGTGCTGGCCGCCTCTCGGCGGCCCCCTCGGCGAGCAATCATGACGTGACCATGATGCCATCATGAATTCATGATCAGGCCGATGAGCCATCACTGGCGCCCCCTTCGGTGAGCAATCACGAGGTGATCGTGACGGAATCATGATCAGGTTGATGAGCCATCACTGGCCCTCAGCCTCCGATGCGATCGTTATCAGGAAAGCAGGCGGACGGCGCTTGTGGTGTCGCGTGAGCGAGGCTTGGTGCTCGTCTCGGCACAGCCCTTCGCGGTGAGAAATCGCGATGTGATCATGGTGCCATCATGATCAGGTTGATGAGCCTTCATTGGAACCCTGCCCCCCGAGTTGCTCGTTAGCGGGCAGTATGCTAGCAGTATGCTGACAGCTACAGTAGCTGACAGCGAGCGAGCGAGGCGCAGGCCGCCTCTCGGCAGCCCCCTCGGTGAGAAATCGAGACGTAATCATGATGCCATCATAATCCGGTTTTATGAGCCATCAACGGCGCTCAGCCTCTGATGCATTCGTAGCGGGCGGGCGGCGCTCGTGGCGCGTGATCATGTGCGGGCCGCCTCTCGGCGGCCCTTCGGTGAGCAACCACGATGTAATCATGATGCCATTATGATCACAGGCTGATGAACCACCACTGGCACTCAGCCTCCGAAGCGCTCGTTAGGGGGCGGTCGGCGCGCGTGGCTAGCGAGCGAGGCGCGGGCCGCGCCTCTCGGTAGCCCTTCGGTAGCCCCTCGGTGGGCAATCACGATATAATCATGAAGCCATCATGATCAGGTTGATGAGCCATCACTGGCACTCAGCATCTGATTCGCTCGTAGCGGGCGGTCGGCTCGCGTTGCGCGCGAGCGAGACGCTGGCCGCGCCTCTCGGCAGCCCCTTCGGTGAGCAATCATGACGTAATCATGACGTAATCATGATCAGGTTGATGAGCCATCACTGGCACTCCGCCTCTGATTCGCTCGTTGCGGGCGGTCGGCTCGCGTTGCGCGCGAGCGAGGCGCTGGCCGCCTCTCGGCATCCCCCTCGGTGAGCAGTCATGACGTAATCATGACGTAATCATGATCAGGTTGATTAAGGTTGATGAGCCATCACTGGCACTCAGCATCTGATTCGCTCGTAGCGGGCGGTCGGCTCGCGTTGCGCGCGAGCGAGGCGCTGGTTGCCACTCGGCAGCCCCTTCGGTGAGCACTCATGACGTAATCATGATCGGGATCATGATGCACTCATGATCAGGTTGATTAAGGTTGATGAGCCATCACTGGCACTCAGCATCTGATGCGCTCGTTGCGGGCGGTCGGCTCGCGTTGCGCGCGAGCGAGGCGCTGGTTGCCCCTCGGCAGCCCCTTCGGTGAGCACTCATGACGTAATCATGATCGGGATCATGATGCACTCATGATCAGGTTGATTAAGGTTGATGAGCCATCACTGGCACTCAGCATCTGATGCGCTCGTTGCGGGCGGTCGGCTCGCGTTGCGCGCGAGCGAGGCGCTGGTTGCCCCTCGGCAGCCCCTTCGGTGAGCACTCATGACGTAATCATGATCGGGATCATGATGCACTCATGATCAGGTTGATTAAGGTTGATGAGCCATCACTGGCACTCAGCATCTGATGCGCTCGTTGCGGGCGGTCGGCTCGCGTTGCGCGCGAGCGAGACGCCGGCCGCCTCTCGGCAGCCCCCTCGGTGAGCAGTGCAGCAGTCATGACGTAATCATGATGAACTCATGATCAGGTTGATTAAGGTTGATGAGCCATCATTGGCACTCCGCCTCTGATTCGCTCGTTGCGGGCGGTCGGCTCGCGTTGCGCGCGAGCGAGGCGCTGGCCGCCTCTCGGCATCCCCCTCGGTGAGCACTCATGACGTAATCATGATGCAATCATGATCAGGTTGATTAAGGTTGATGAGCCATCACTGGCACTCAGCATCTGATTCGCTCGTAGCGGGCGGTCGGCTCGCGTTGCGCGCGAGCGAGGCGCTGGCCGCCTCTCGGCAGCCCCTTCGGTGAGCAATCATGACGTAATCATGACGTAATCATGATCAGGTTGATTAAGGTTGATGAGCCATCACTGGCACTCAACCTCTGATTCGCTTGTAGCGGGCGGTCGGCTCGCGTTGCGCGCGAGCGAGGCGCTGGCCGCCTCTCGGCAGCCCCCTCGGTGAGCAATCATGACGTAATCATGATGCAATCATGATCAGGCCGATGAGCCATCGCGAGCTGTCTGGCCGGGCGGTGCCTGCATGCGCCTCGTAATTTATCGCGCGTGTTGGCGCCGTCGCGGGCGCGTCGCCTTGGCGCTGTCGCGAGCGCGCAGCCTTGGCCCGGCGCTGTGGCCTTTGTTGCCTGCTCGCGTCGGATGTTTATTGCGATGGGCGCCGTCGCGGGCGCGCTGCCTTCGCCCGGTAGAACGGTAGCCGGTACTGGCGATGCGGCGCGCTCGCGCCCTCGGTTTGTCGCTGGGTGGGAGGGGGGAGAGCGATCGTCGCGTGATCGTAGCCGATCCGCATCGCGGTCACGTGACGCTTGAAAATCTCCTGAGGGAAGGAGGTGTCGCCAGATGCCATTGGGTTCGTCAATGGGTTCCTGTGGGGAGGCGCTCGGTACTAGCGCCGCTCTGTGCACCGTGTGTTCACACTGTGACATTGCCCATATTACGAAAGGGGGATAGGGTTATCCACTTCGCCCTTCAGGCGTTGCAGCTTCACGCCACACCCGCCAATCCGTCTCCGCACAGTTGTGCTGTTTACGTGAACGTTAACACGACAGACGCGACACGTGTTGCAAGTTGCAATGAATGATCTTCTCTTATAGGCTGTTTCTCGGCTCTCTGCCTGCATGTGTTTCCCTTCGGGGCCTTGTTTCGGGGTCTTGTATTGTCTTCTCTTCTGGGCTTTGTACGTGTTGTGTGTATGAACATGAATGAACTTGCAGGATCGAGCGCGGTCGCGCGACAGGTCGTGCTCGACCACGCCGTTCGCGTTCTGGCACCGGTGGGGGTAGTGCACCTGAGCACCCGTATCAACAAAAGCGCTGAGCACGCACTCGAGCACGGTGCACTCATATGGATCGTCTTCCCCCGCCTTCGACCCCGTTGCCGCCGATCGAGCATCATCGAATGGCGCCGCCGCTCGGATACGCCGACCACGTGTACCGCCAAAAGGTGAAGGGCAGCTTCGAGCGCGTGGACGGCTTCGGCACAACTTCCGTGGGCAGCGCCACCAGCGTCAGTGGCGGTAGCCTCCGCAGCGGCAACGCGCTCAGCAACACTCTCGACCGCAGAGGCAACGCGATCAGCAACACGCTCAACAGCATCCGCGGCGACCACGCACGCGGCAAATTTATGGAGCAGCCGCGGCAGAGTGAGCCGTATGGCATATGGCAGCCGTTTGGCGGTCGCCCGTCCTATCCGCCCAACTCCTATCAGCCGCCCATGGCCCCAGAGCTGCAGCTCGCCTCCGCTCTGTTCCACATAGCTGTCGCTCCGACGCGCTTTGCTGCTGGCGTGCTCGTCGGGCTGGCTACCATGGAGGCGGGGCTCCTCGTGTACATCGGCTACTCGCTCCGCCCGACCCCGCTCACGCCGCTGTATCTGTACGCGCCGGCCGCGCTCGACTTCTACCGTCTGAAGCTCTGGCTGTCACTGGGTGCGTTCGTGGGCTTCACGTGCTCTCATCTCGCGCGCAGTAGGGGCAACCACTACTTTCTGCAGCCGTCACAATACTACGTGGACAAGGCGCTGCAGCTCGTGTACTTTGCGATGGTGTGGATCGCCTTCGCGGGCCGCTCCACACCCTGGGTCCTCGCGACGCCGCAACAGGCGGACCTCCGCGCCCTTCACCCGTCCATCGGAATCCCGGGGCAGAGCACGCCATTTGATCTCCTCAAGGTGACCTGGATGGAGTTCGTGCCGTACCTCATCGCATTCGAGGTACGTCTGATTGCGAGTCTGATTGCTTTCCTCATCGCATTCGAGGTACGTCTGATTGCTTGCCCTGTGATGGCCTCGGAATGTCACTCAGCGCCATTCATAGGCTTCGCGTCGCTTCGCTTTGCTTCGGCGCAGATTCTGAGTGTCGTCGGCGCTGTGCTCGCTTTTGTGCCAACACTTGACGAATACTTCGAGCCGCCGCCCGACTCGACCAAGGAAGCTCCGCCTCGATCTCTCGCCCTCGTAGTCTCCGGCACCGGCAGCCGTGCCACGGTCCGGCCGGCGGAGTCGTCCATGGGCGCCGAGGTGGCCGAACGCGCCGCGGCGGGCGGCTACCTGTTTGGCGACGGCAGTGTCATCGACCTACAGGAACACCTACTCGGGCTGGGGTCGTCCGTCGAGGGCGGCCTCAGCCTGGCTGTTGGCTCTTGGTCGTACCGGATGCAGATGAAGATGGCGAGGCCCGCACCACGTGCTCCCGATGGTACCCCTGCACGGCAGCCGCTGCCTTTGCATGCATTCCATCGACAGAAGTACGCCGGGCGCGTGTGCACGGCGATGTGCGTGCTCGTGCTCGACGCCATCTGCAACTTATACAACGACACCGTGATCCTTGATGGGGTGCGAGCGCCGCTGCCTCTCCTCATCTCCTCCCTCCTCCTCTTCTCTCTCTCTCACCGGTTCGGGGCCGCGCGTCCCTCGCTTCGAACCCTCGCTTCTGGCCGCAGGCCTCGGATCTATATCTTTCCCTCGCGCTCGTGGTGGTGCCTGGGCTTCTGCGCCCCATCTTCTTCATCCCCTTCGTGATCATGGTGACCGAAACGCAGCCCTTCACGCTCGGGCTGTACACTGTCGTCCAAAAGGACTTCGGCGGCGCCATGTTGTGGGGGGGCGTGAGCTTTGCGGCCACCGCGATTGCGCACGCGCTGCGAGTCATCCGCTCGGCCCTGGGCAACACGAGGGTCGACGACAGGCCCAGCTTCCACACGACCTCGATCGGAGGAGTGTACGCCTTCTTCTTCGCGCTTCACATTCTACTGGTCAGCCTCTTCTACATCAAAGCGATCATGGCCTTGCGCCGCCTCGCCAACTCCGAGTACTATCTGCACCCCGGCGGTGCGCGCTCCAATCGCCCGTGGTACCGAAACGTGGTTCGCGGCATAGCGGCGGGAATCCGGAATCCAGAATTTCCCGCGCTGGGCATGCCCCCGAGGTATTAGCGTCCGTAAGGCGCATCCATCTGCATTCTAGGGGCGTGCGACGCGTGTATGCAATGATAATAGCAGCGCTGTGGCCGCTGCGCGTTCTTGTGTGTTGACCCTCTCGGACTCGATGCGCTCCTTTGTCAGTGTGTCCGGGCGTGACTACACGCGACGCAGTCCGGACTGTCAGGGTCGTCGCGGTCCAGTTGACAGGCTGTCGTCGGCACAGCGCACACGGCACACGGGTCCCTGAGCCTGACATCTCGCGGCGCACGCGACCCGGTCCCGGAGCCCTTTCAGAAGCTGAGTTGAGAGAGTTCAGACGACACACACACCCTACCAGACCTCAACATAGGTCACTCTCCTCATTTTAGTCTCGTCCACTCATTTGTCTCGGATTGCACAATTGCGGCCGCGTTCTGCCCGACATCTTGCCAAAGATTTTGCGGGATAGCGATTGGCGTTTGCACCTCAAACATCGGCTTGACGTTTCCAGTCATGTCTTTCCAGCTGTGTCCTACTTCGGAAGAACTCGGTGCCCGCAGCACCACCACCACCAATTTGAGAAGACGCCATGAAGGGTTTCCATAAAAAGGTCCATCCGGTGATGAGTTTTGGCAAGTTTTGAGAGAACTGTTTCTGACCGTGGGCATTACGACCACTCCCTCGCGGCGCAGCTGCGGTCTGGATGTGACGAATCAGACGCATGTGAAAGCATTGTGAAGACTTTGTGAAGCGCCTCTTCAGAAAAAAGAGGACAATCCCTGACGTCGGCAACGCGCGGCCGCCGAAGCCGCCGCCGCCACCTCCGCCCACAAACGACCTCACGACCATCTCCCCACTCCGCCCCCACTCCCATGTCGGTCCTCCTCGAGACGAGCCTCGGTGACATTGTCATCGACCTCTACACCGACCTATGCCCGGTGACGTGCAAAAACTTTCTCAAGCTGTGCAAGACCAAGTACTACAATTTTGCGCTCTTCCACAACGTGCAGGCCGGCTCGCTCGTGCAGACGGGCGACCCGACAGGTACGGGCACCGGCGGCGAGTCCTTGTATGCACAGCTCTACGGCGAACAGGCGCGCTACTTTGATGACGAGCTGCACCGGAAGCTGCGGCATACAAAGGCGGGCTGCGTGTCGATGGCGTCGGCACGGCCGAACGCCAACGGATCGCAGTTCTTCATCACGGTAGCAGACGACCAGACACACCTCGATGACCGGTACACGCTCTTTGGCGAGGTGACGGAGGGCCTCGAGGTCGCGCGCGCCATATCGAATGCGTATGCCGACGCCAACGGGCGGCCGTACCAAAACATCCGCATCCGGCATACGATCGTGCTGGATGACCCGTACGAGGACCCGCCGGGGATGGTCGTGCCGGACGCCTCGCCCGAGCCCTCAGCCCTCGTCCTCAAGCAGGATCGCGAGCGCCTCGCCGACGGCGAGTCGCTAGAGACCGAAGCGGACGGGCGAACAGCCGAGGAGGTGCCCATCGCGGCGCTTTCATACGGATGAGCACTGATGAGCACTGATGCACACCACACCGATGAGCACCGATGAGCACCGATGAGCACGAATGAGCACTGATGAGCACTGATGATGAGCTCGGAGGAGCTCGGATTGGGCTCCCTGAGTAGTCCCTGAGTACTCCCTGAGTACTCCCTGATTACTCCCTGAGTACTCCCTGAGTACTCCCTGAGTACTCCCTGATTACTCCCTGAGTACTCCCTGAGTCCCTGAGTACTCCCTGAGTACTCCCTGATTACTCCCTGAGTCCCTGAGTACTCCCTGAGTACTCCCTGAGTACTCCCTGATTACTCCCTGAGTCCCTGAGTACTCCCTGAGTACTCCCTGAGTCCCTGAGTACTCCGTGATTACTTCGTGATTACTTCGTGAGAACACCCTGATGGCCTCGCTGATCTCCTTCCCCAACTGACATGAGCTCGCGACTCGGCAGGTAGAGGAGGCGCTCGCGGCCAAGGCAGCTGCGAGCCGCGCCCAGGTCCTCGAGATGCTCGGAGATTTGCCAGATGCGGACCTCGCCCCTCCGGAGAATGTGCTCTTCGTGTGCAAGCTCAACCCGGTGACACAGGACGAGGACCTCGAGCTCATCTTCAGCCGATTCGGTACCATCAAGGAATGCGCGGTCGTGCGCGACTATAAGACGGGCGATTCGCTCAATTACGCGTTCATCGAATTTGAAGACGTCGCGAGCTGCACGCAGGTGCGCCGGCCTCCTCGAATGAGCTCTGATGAGCTCTGATGAGCGCTGATGACCTCCTCGGAGGGCCGCTGATGAGCGCTGATGAGCGCTGATGACCTCCTCGGAGGGCCGCTGATGGCATCTGATGGCTGCTGATCGTGCCGCTGAGTGCGACTGATGGGTGCATGCAGGCGTACTTCAAGATGGACGGCGCGCTCATCGACGACCGGCGCATCAAGGTGGACTTCTCACAGGTGAGATGAGGGCCGATGAGGGCCGCTGAGGGCCTATGAGGGCCGCTGAGGGCCTATGAGGGCCGCTGATGCCGATCGGGTTCGGCTTCTCACAGTCCGTCGCGCGCCTGAGTGCCTCCTCATTACCTTCTGATGACCTTCTCATGACCTTCTCATGACCTTCTCATGACCTCTCGCAGTCCGTCGCGCGCCTGTGGAACAAGGCGAGGCGGAAGCAGTCGACCGCTGAGGACAGGTATGAGGGCGGCGAGGGCGGCGGCGGCGCGAAGGGCAGCGGCGCTGGCAAGGGCGCTGGCGGCGCTGGCAAGGGCGCTGGCAGCGGCAAGGGCAACGGCGGCGCTGGCAGCGGCCATGACTACACCCGGGAGCCCGGAGACGTTGCGCCGATCGACGTGTCACGGGTGGATGAGCTGCTCAATCAACGGCACGCCGCCAAGCGAGCGCGCGATTTCCCCACAGCGGACGCTCTGCGTGACTCGCTGCGGGCGATGGGGGTCGAGGTGATGGATCGCGAGAAGCAGTGGCGCGTCAGACCGCCGGCAAGAGCGCTCAACTCGGCGCCGAGTCGGGCGCCGAAGCCTTCGGCGCCGAGTTGGGCACCGACGCCTTCGGCGGCGGAGGGTGCGACGACGGCAGCCGAGCAGGCAGCACCGCCGCACCAGAAGGTCTTTGACGAAACACGATCTGAGCGAGGTCACGAGGGGGCTGAGCGCCGTGGCGAGCACCGGGACGAGCGCCGTGACGAGCACCGTGGCGAGCGCCGTGACGAGCACCGTGACGAATCCCGTGACGAGCGCGATAGGGGCCGCGACCGTGACAGGGACCGTCACCACCGCGACCTCGACCGCGACCGCGGCCCCAATCGGGATGGATATCGCGACCGGGATGGGGATCGCGACCGGGATCGGAGCGACCGCGACCGCGACCGTGACCGACGCGACCGCGACCGCGACCGCGACCGCGACCGCGATAGGTCGAGGCGCGACGGGGATGGCCATCGTCATCATCGCGATCGCGATCGCCACTAGCTGCGCTGCGACGTGCGCGAGGCGCACCGCACCGCGCAGCACCAGCAACGCCCGATGCGAGCAGAGAGAGAGACAGACAGGTCGAGCCGAAGATGAGCACGCGCGCGCCCGCGCGTGGCGCGTCGTGTGGACGCCGAGTTTCGCCGAGTAACCCTAACGCCGGCCAGTAGGGCAGTACGAGGCACGCCGACGGCTGCACAGGCGAGATGCTACCGTGTGAGCGCGAGAAGAGCCTCATGGGCGCAATTTTAGGTGAACGAAGAACAGACGCCTCTGCCCCGCGGAGTCTGGGCTAATTTTCAGACTCGCTGGCTCCGATGGCTTGCTGTGGCTCCCACTCCCTATACGAATACGTGGAGGCGGCAGCGCCAATAGAGGACGCGCGTGGCGTCGGAGTTATGAGCCTTTGGGGTAGACACTCTTGATCCGGTAGGCGTAATTCGTCCCCATCTCCTCGCGCTTGCGACCGCCGTCACCAACGATCCAGGGCACCGTGAAGGCTTCAGAGACGCACGCACGGAGAAGCAGTGAGCGCGGTCAGCAGCGAGTGCGATGGACAATCATGCTCCACGGCTGGCGGAGCAAGACAGGCCGGCTAAGGCGGGCCCGGCTACGGCTGCGTGCGGCGCGCAAGTGCTTACCAAAGAGGCCAAGAGTGCACGAGAAGAGCACGATCGGGTCACGCTCCATGTGGACACGGAGCCACTTTTGCAGGAAGACTGCGCGCAAAACGGAGGTGCGCGATGCAGGGAACGTGAGAGGCAGGCGGCGGGGCGCGCAGGCAGGCGCTCGGCGCTGATGCGGCCGGCCACTGCAGGCGAAGCAGAGGGCGACCTCTTTGCGTAGAAGTAGCCATAGTAGACTGATACTTCTACCGGTAAGAGCGTCGACTCGAGCGCTCAATTCAGGGCGCCTTTTTCCCCTCAGAGCGGGAGACAAGCGGCCTTGGATGTGGCCTCATTTGGATTTCACAGGGTTGAACACATCGGCGACGACTGGAATCTGCTGGAACCCGCGGAGGGCAGGCAGCAATCAATCGACAAGATGCCGGTCAGAGCCGTGGTGCTCCTCACATGCGTCCTCCTCGCATGCGCCGAAACCGAAGTCATCTGCGAACCTTTTTGCGTCGAGCCATGCGAAGTCCTGAATGGCAACCCCGAGCATGAGTGCGGCGCTTGTGAGTCATCCGGCTTTGCGTGCTTTCCGGGAGCGCCGGGCTTCTCTTGGAGGGAGCGCTCCCGACACCAGCAACCATCTGCGGCTCCCAGGTTGGCATCCGACGCACCCGTACAAGGATCGGCGCTCTCCGCAACGTTCGACGCTTACCATGGCTGCCGGAAGTCTGACATCGGGGTCCCAGGCCACACAGAGGACGACAACGATCATTGTGTGGCCTGGGACCCCGAGGTGCTACCGGCGCTGATTGAGCCCGGGCGGCGCTTCTGCTTACATGCCATGTGCCTCGGACGCATGCTTGCGGCCCGCGGCCATTCAACCAACAGCGCGCAGTGGCCCGCAACGGAGCTGGCCGGGTACGTTGGTGCGCCCGCACAGCATATGGCGCACCGCTTCTTTGGCATCCGGCTGGCCGCCGCAGAGCTCATGATCGCGCTGTGTGCACAGCTCGCAAGCACTCACTTGCTCGAAGGTGCGGCATGCTTGGCTGTTGCGGCCAACCACACGGAGAGCCACGACATCGCGATCCGCTGGGTGGGCGTCGAGGTGATGGCCCAGCTGGTCAATGGCCACGCGCACCGGCGCCACTGGGGGCCTTGGGGCGCGCCATCGTGGGACGAGCACGCCAAACCGGGGAGCACGCTCAGTACGACGCGAGCTGCTGACGAGATGCGCGGGCGCCTCGAGCACTGGCAGCCAGGTACGCGGTGGATGGCGCTGCACGGCCTCGGCCGCTTCGCACGCGGCGCGGAGCTGCCGCTGCTCGACGACGTGCTACGGAGCATGCAAGACGACATGGGCTTCCCTGGAGTGGGGCTGCTCGCGGCCGAGGTTCTTGGCCGGCTGTACGGCGGAATGGCTCACCCCAAACCCGTGCTTGATAGGCTTGCAGCCACGCTCGCGGCGCCGCAGACGGAGCTCCGTGGCAGCACGCCCGAGCTCGTGCGCCTCCTCGTCCTCGAGGCAGCAAGGCGGCTAGCTGCGCATCGAGACGGCACGGCAGCGGACGCCGCCGCCGCGCTGAGGGCGTACGCGGCGTTCGAGTCACTCGCCACCACGCACGCCACGCCAGACGTTCGGGCCGCGGCGCTGCTCGTTCTCGCTCAGTTGGGTGAGGCGGCACCGAAGAGTGCGGCGGCGGCCGCCGCAGTGGCTGCCGCCGATGCAGAGCCAATCGTCCGCTGCGCCGCACGGAAAGCCCTCGCGGCCATGGGGACACATGGAGAGCGTCGTGCGGAGCGTCGTGCTGAGACTGCTTCGGCGGATGTTTGCGAAGGCGACTGGGCAGCCGCGCAGGACGCCTACACGGGCGCGAGACATGAGGCGCGCGAGCACACGGAGACGAGTGCGGGTGAGGAGGCCGTTCTCGCGGCCGAGGCGACGCTCGCGCGGCTTGCAGTGGCACCCCCCTCTGCCGAGGCTGCCTCGCTGTGCATGCAATACGCGAGCTCGGTCGCCAGTCAGTCTTCGATGCATTCCGAGCATGCAGAGGGGATGTACCATCGAATGCGCTGGCGAGCTCTGCTGACCCTGCCACTGGTGGCTCCTCGACCGAGCCTCACAGTGCGCAGCCAAGCTCTCGGGCTGATGCGCAGCGACGAGATCACGGACCGCTACCTCGGCATGAAGGCGCTGTCACTGACCGCGGAGCGCGGCGACGTCGAGGTGGCAGCGGCGCTGGTGGCAGCCTTGAGTGACTGGGTGGACGTCATCAAATTACAAGCGGCCGAGCACCTGGTCGATCTCACGGCGCGCACGGCATCAGCTGTGACCCGCACGGCGCAGCTGCTTCTGACAAAGATAGTCGACGACAAGGACTTGTACACTCGCTTTGCCGCCGCGGTGGGGCTGCGCAAGCTCGCGGTCCTCTGCAAGCCGCGCGGCGAGCACACGGAAGGCGAGCACAAGGAAGGCGAGCACAAGGAGGGGCGCGAGCAGGGGCGACAGAGCGTGGAGGAGGTGGTCGGCGCCCTCCTCTTCGGCCAGCTTCACTCGTCCGCCACGGCCCTCGCTCGGGTAGCCCAGAAAATTGGGCTCGCCTTTGAAGCATGTGCACCGGACGAGGAACTGCCGATCGCTCCTCGGACCTTCGTGGTCAACGTCGGCGGCGCCGCTGCCGTTGCTGCTGGAGCAGCCGACGACGCCTCGCCAGCCTCGGCGGACGATGTGGCGACTAGGTGGGCCCATGCCAAGGGCACTGTGGGGAAAAGTCATTGCTTCGCGCGGATGCGAGCCCTACCCGAGAGCGCGCTCGCCAGCGCGTTCGCTGCGGTGCGGCGGACCAAACGGTGCGACTTTACGGACTCCGGGCAGGTGAGGGCCACCGGCCTGCTGCTTGTGCGCGGCGCAATCTCGGCGACGGTGCGAGAGGTGAGCTTGCAATACCTGAACGAGCTGCTACGCAATGCGTCAGGCATCATGCTCGATGTGAAGCGCTTCCACGGACGGTCGGCGTACCGCGGTGGCAACATGAACGACGCGCAGTTGATCCACTCAGTCAACCCGCATCTGCTCGATGCCCTCGATGGGTTGCTGACCGAGCTGGATCAGCGCGGCCTCACGCCGCCGTTGCCGTATCTCACAGAGCGTCGGCCATTGCAGGTGCGCGAAATCGAGCACGTTGTTCTCGATCCAGCGGAGCACGACTGCCCGACTGGCGAGGAGGACGGCGTGCCCTGCGGCTGCGACTGGCACGTGGATGGCGGCATGCGCGGCTTCAAGCTGTGGCTCCCACTGCGAAAGGAGGCGCGCCCGGATGCGCGTGAGCACCAGAATGTGGTGGTCGCCCCGCTGGACGAGGTGCAGCGGCTCTGCGACCTCGTCGACCATCTCAACGTGAATACAAATGTGGCGCCGCTGCCGCCGCCCGAGGACAGGGTCGAGTATCATACCGACTCCAATGGCACGAGCGGTTGGGTGCGCAGCAGTGGGTACGAGGCCGAAAGCCGCAAACGCGACCAGCGAGCGCTGCAGGCTGTAGGATGTGTCGTGCCGGCCGAGCCTGGCGACGTGCTGCTCTGGTTTCCAGGCGTCTTTCACCGCACGCAGGATGTCGCCGGGCACCGCGTGGCTATCATTGCCGAGGCCATCAGGTGACGTGACTTTCGTGACAGGACGAGTTGACCGACGCGTACATGTAGTGGATGTTGAAAAGCCAGAATTCACTTTGCATACGGGATACTTGGTGAACGTTTGCTGAGTGAATTCTGCCCAAATGACGAAACTGTAGTTTGAAACTATCACGAGTCCTAACCGTCCCCTGGCGAGGCAACCGGCGTGCGTGGTACAGCACATGTGCGACCCGAACGATCCGTACATAGTGCGACAAGTGCGCTGCAAGATCATCGTGCAGCTCATACTCGATGGCTTCTACGCGCTGCTCGCGCTGTTCACTATTGAGGATGGCGGCTACATTGGACTTCCTGCTGCTATCTTGGGATTGATCGGCTGTAACACCGTCGTTGGACGGCTGGCACAGCCCCCGGCTGCTTATACGCTGCTTCGCACATGTAATGCGTGTGCCTTGCCCTTCAGCGCCGCGCATATCGGCATCGCCCTCTGGCGCGCTACCACCGTGAATGAGTGGTGCTGCGAGAACCCAGAGACCAGTCCACGCAGCGTGGCTGGCCTCCTCTATGCTCTGTGCACTTTCTTCGCTGTTACGGCGATCGCGCGGGTCCGCATCGCATTCGGCTCGAATAGCGCTGGCACCGCGCGCGATGCAGACAACGCCGACCCTCGCAGGCGCTCGGCCAATGTGTCCCCAGCTACGACAGAGATCCCAGTGGGCCAGCCTATCTTTGTTGTGCCATCTAGCGGCATGCAAGTGGCCAGCGGCTTGGCGACCGTACCTGGACGAAGTTCGGCGAGAATAGGTCAACCTGTCACCGTGGAGGCGGTCGCTCTGCCGCAAGGGGCTCCAGTCGTCGGCGTGCCTGTGCAGAACTTAGATCATCCGCCTGTGTTGTCTCCGCTGAACGCGGCTCCCCTTTGACCGCGCGCCTCAGCCCTCACCCTCAGCCGACCGCCGTACCGGTCGCTTTGCTCCGCTCTTCTCCGCTCAAGACCACCACCCGGCCACCCGGCGGGTCGTTAGCGGGTCGGGTCGTTGAATCATGACCGCGACGACGGCCACTGCACACACCCTCGTACTGTTACGCTAGACGCGGTAAATGTCGACCGAACTACGCGTCGGAATCGACGTCACGTTTCTACATTCTAGCCGCCCGATCGGACGGGTCGACGCGCGCTCGTAGTTCTAGGTACCACCGCACGGTCCGGGCCTGAGGCCGCTGTGCGGCCGAGCACCGAACAAGGGCCACTTCAACGTTCTACCGTACTCTATACAAGCGGATGGGTAGGATCTACCCTCACGTCACTGCTACTACGCCCTTCGTGCTTCTTCGCGCGCATCAAGCGTTCTAACGCTTCGTCGAGTGCAGAGGCGAGACGGTCCGCCTCGCTCTCGAGGCTACCCAAATTCTTGGCCAAATTTACTATGCTCGCCAAGGTGGCGCTCCGATGCGTGGCCATCTCGAGCGCCGTATCGGGCTCGTCGCATGCACTGCTCGTCCGAGCGCCTTCCCGAGCGCCCTCCCCGTGAACCGCCCCACGCACATAGATCCGCACGGGAGAGCCAGGGCTCTGCAGCCGCAGAGGGTTGTCCACGTGCGTCGGCGCCATCCACGACGTCTCCACATGTACGCTCGGCATCTCCGTGTAGCCTGCCAAGCAATAGCCCTTGTCAGGATCCTCCAAGAAAGCTTGGGTACTCGCGACGACGCGAAGGGTCGGGCAGCGCTCGATGAGCCTTGCGAGCTGCCCCATGAGCACGGGGCTGAAAAGCAGGCTATTGAGGAGTATGGCCGTGACACCGACCAGCGCGCCTTCGAATAGTGCAGCCGAAGCTGCCTCTAACGGCACGTTCGCCTCCTCTGTCGCTGGCGGCGCCGCTGCCGCCGGCGCCGCTGCCGCCGCCGCCGATGTCGCCGTCACCGATGCCGCCATCGCCACTGCCTTCTTGCGAATCTGCACCGCGAGCCGTTTCGTCACCTTGCGGCCCTTGGACGTCTTTGGCCTGCGAGAGCCACCCTGTGCACGAGCCGCACCCTCGTCTTCCTCTGGAGCGGGGTCGTCGTCGGCTGCCCCCCACAGGCGCGCACTCGCACAGTTGCCGCGGACGAAGACGACTCGGCCAGCGAGCTCGGGCGCCCGCCCCAAGGCCGCCAACGCCAGCCGATGCCGGCTGCCTACAATCTCGACACCAATCGAGCGGCAGACGCCAAACTCACATGCCGCTTGGAGGACCAGCCGGCCAGTGCCACTGCCGAGGTCAGCGAAGACGTCCTCCGCGGCGAGCGAGAGCGCCGTTCCGAGCGTCCGCATGCCGAGCGGCGTGATCTCGCCGTACCCAAACGCATGGTCGCCCCCGATCCGCTCCGCCTCCGCTGCCTCAGCCTTGGTGATCGCAGTGTGACCGAGCTGCTCGGCATCGTGAATGTCGGCGAGGCACGCGGCGCAGCAGCCGTTCGCACTGCACGTCTGCTCGACATCCCGACCGCAGCTGCGGCATTCGTACAGCAGCTGCGCTGAGGGTGGCGCCGGTTCAGGCTTACATGATGGCTCGGGTTCGCTTGCCGGTGGCAGTGGCTCCATGCCACCCAACTCAGGCTCGCTTGCTGGTTCCGTGGCCGGACTTTGCGTCACTATTCTTGGCATGATCGTCTCCTCGATTATCGGAGGTACCGCTGTCTTAACAGCTACAGCAGGAGCGGCAGCCAAGCTCATGCTTCGCGGTGAGAGCACCGGTGCGGCCTCGCCCTCGTTCTCATCGTCGTCCTCGTTCGAGTCCGAGCGCACAGCCGGGCCCTGAGCGAAAAGGTCGATTATCGACATCCACTACAATCATCCACCGAGCCCATGCCCTCTCATGCACTCATCACGGTGTGGTGCTCCTCTGTCGCCCGCGGATCACTGTGATCAGGCGTGTGAATGATTGAAAGTTCAAAGGGTTGACACAGTACCATCAGTATTGTACTGCGCCTCTCATGCGAACGCACCCATTGAAATCACATGGACACATGATCACATTCACACACGCTTTTCGGGTGCGGTGTGAGTGATCGCCGGACGAGCCTCGAGCGCTTCCGTCGCCGTCCCTGAGTCCTGCCCTGCATGCAGCATCTCTTGCTTTCGCTGGCGCTGCAGCTGTCGCCCCCGCACTGCATCGGCCCTCTGCTTCGAATGGGCGCTCGGCGGGCCACTCCTCTGGCCCTCGTGCCCTTGCCCGCTGACGCCAGCGACTCGCTCGCCTTCCGCGTGCGTGACGCGCTGATTGAGGAGGACGAGCGGCCGTTCCTGAAGTTGAGCGGGAACGAGCCCCGCCCGCTCAAGGTCAACCTCGACCTGCTCAACTACCGTGCGCGCCGTCTCGAGCAGAAGGGCGACGTGCACGGCGCGAGCGAGACGCTCGAGTGGTGCACGAAGCTCGACCCCAACGATGGGCGCGCGTGGATTGCGCGGGCGCGGCTGCGTGAGCGCGCTGGTGCATTCGACGAGGCGCTCGAGCTCCTGAGCGAAGGCCTCCGGTGGGAGCCCGAGAGCGCCTACTTGCTGCAGGCGACGGGTGCGGTGCACGAGCGCGCGGGCTCCACCGACGAGGCTCTCGAAGCGTACTCGGCGGCAGTGCGCGCCAACCCGCGGCATGCGCCCGCCTGGGTGGCGTGTGGGCTGCTGCTCGAGCGGCAGCGCCAGTATGATGCGGCCGCCCAGTGCCTGCGCCTCGCCGGTCGCGTCGCGCCGGCGTCGTACTTTGTATGGCAAGTGATCGGTGAGTGGCACAAGCGTCGTGGCGAGCTCGGCTCGGCACGCGAAGCATACCGACGTTCCCTACAGCTGAACTCGAGGAATGCGGCCACGTACCATGCGTGGGGCGTGCTTGAGTGGCGCTGCGCCCACCACTCCCTCGCCGCCATCCTCTTCCAAAAGGGTCTAGAGGCCTCCCCACACAACCGGTACATCTTGCAGTCGTGGGGTTGTATGGAGGCGCGCACGGGCAACCTAACGGGCGCCGAGGCCATCTTTGCACGCGCGCGCCGGCGGCGCTCGCGCCCGGACGGTGCCACGTGGCAGGCGCGCGCCCTTCAGCTCGCTGCGCAGGGTCAGCTCGACGAGGCGCGTGAGGCCTTTGAGAGCGGCGTCGCCCTCGAACCCACCCACACGCCCCTCTATCATGCGTGGGGCCAAGTGGAGCTCGAGGTGGCCAACGTGAGCGGCGCGCGCGACGTGTACCAGCGCGGCGTCTGGGCGAGTCGCGGGCGCGATGAGCGTGGCTCGTGCTCGATTTGGACTGCTTGGGCACTTCTCGAAGAGCGAGCTGGCAGGGTGGGACAGGCGCGCGTCTACCTGCGCGAGGCCGTGCGCCGTGACCGGTTTGCAGTGGACGTGAGGGTCGTATGGGCTGGCCTCGAGGCACGCCAGAACAACATGGTCGCCGCCCGCGAGCTTTTCGAAGGGGCGATACTGCTCGACGAGACCAACGTGGTCGTGTGGGAGGCCTATGAGGAGATGGAGCGCGCGCGTGGCTTCACGATGGCAGCCAACCGGATCGCAGACCGAGCAGAGGCGGCACGCGTCGCCCAGCCCTCTCTCAACACGGGCACCAATGGCGGCATCGGCACCGCTCCGGGCGGCGGGATAGGCGCGGCCGGCGGTCCCACGCTGCTCCCTACGAAGAGCCTCGTCGCCGCGGCCTATGCGGCCGAGGATTGGCTCACGCAGCAGCAGCAGCAGCAGCAGCAGCAGCAGCAGCAGCAGCAGCAGCAGCAGCAGCAATCGCAGAGCGGCTCGAGGAGCGGCGGCGCGCAGGGGGCACGCACGTCGAGCGTGCAGCAGGCATATGGGCTGGCTCCGTAGAACGGTAGAAGAGAGGGTTGGAGTAAAGTAACACAGTAAGTCAGTATAGAACCGTTTTTTGGTACCATCCCGCCGGATTGCCGATTCAGACAGAATGCCCAGGATTCAATCAGAAGAGGTCACCCCTGCGAACCCGTCGCATGTAAAACCCGACCCTGCCGCCTCCCGATCCCAGAGCGCCTCCCCGCGCCTGCTCGAAAGCGCTCAACGAATAACGCGGTACTGACTGACCGGCGTATTTCATACACTACCAGTGGCTCCCCCGGTGTTTTTTTACCGGTTTTTTTTTAAAGACACCGGGGGGAGCCGGGACACACACGGGAACCGGTACAGTACCGGTACTGTATACGGTGCTCCGGCCGCACTGCCGGCCGCTACGCGTCTGCCGCACGCACCTTCATTTCGCCGACCGCTTTCGAGCAGGCGCGGGGAGGCGCTCTGGGAGCAGGTGGAGGCAGGGTCGGGTTTGCTGGGGGCGGCCTCTTCTGAGTCGGCCGCGGGGAGCGGTCGGCTCCGAGCCTGCGGCTGTTGAGTCGGCCGCGGCTTCGGTCGTCGCGCTGACGTGCGGGGTGTGTGTTGTTGGTGGGTTTGGATGGTTGTGAGGTTCGTCTGTGTGGTCCGAGTGCCTTTGTGCGTCCGCGTGTCCCGTGTGTCCCGTGTGTGTCCCGGCTCCCCCCGGTGTCTTTTTACCGGACCGGTATACCGGTACTGTGTGTTGTTGGTGGGTTTCGATGGTTGTGAGGTTCGTCTGTGTGGTCTGTGTGCCTTTGTGCGTCCGCGTGTTCCGTGTGTCTCGTGTGTGTCCCGGCTCCCCCCGGTGTCTTTTTACCGGTACTGTACTGGTCCGTATTCATTCTTGCCGAACCGTTTCATGCGGTCTCGTCGCAAGCGAAAAGCGCTCCGCTTCGCGTATACGCGTATTACGTCGTGAGAGACACAACCCCTTTCTGACGGCGCATCCCAGGGCTGATCCACACCTTCCATGGACACCATCGCTCAGAGCGTGGGGATCACGGCATGGAGTGCCCCTGAAGGACAGGAAGCTTTGGAGAAGCTGCTTGCAAGTGGCGCCTCGCCGGATGTGCCTGCCGCTGGGAAAGACGGCTCGGCCCCGCTCATACTGCTCGCACAGAAGGATGCGCTGCTCGTCAGCATGCGCGCCAAGGAGGTGCTTGCAGACGGCCCCACCGACCTGTGGGAAACCATCGCAGCCCGACCACGTGAAGATGCGAGCGGTGACATCGTGCACTCGTTCATCGCCAAAGGCGGGGCACAGCCATGGCATGGTTTGCTTGCGCAGGACTCCATGCCGGTTGCATGGTACCGCGTTTTGCATGGTGTCATCATGCTGTTGCAGCTTCAGCAAGAGCAGGCAACCTCGAGCACCACCAATTCAGGGCGTCACTCACCAGCATCACCTCTCGGAGGCTCTGTCGATGATCTCATGTCGCTCAAAGCCAGCGGTTCAAAGAGCGGCTGGCGTGCACGAACGCAACTGCGAGACGAGCTCTTGGAGCATTTTGATGAGCTCACGGAGCTCTCTGAACAGGCAGAGATGTTCACGCACATGCTCCAGCAGGAGCCGGAAACGGCGAGCCGCACACTATTCGAAGCTGAATCCAATTCAAGGCGTACGGCTGCCGCGCTTCTGGAGCAGCGCCGCACCGTGTGGCAAGAGTTTGTCACGCAGCTGGGTGAGCTCGACGTGATGTTGGAGTTGGCGGATCTCATGCCAGCAACTCCCATGGGCAGCGCGCAGAGAGATGCACGCGACTTCGAGCGAGAGAGAAGGTTTGGCTTGCGATTCAGAAGAGGCATCCGTGCGATGTCCAAGCAGTCCGTGTTCGCGGCCCTCGAGCCCCAGCCTGAACCGCCCCCCGCCGACGAGGATGGCAACGAAGATGACAAAGCGGCGAACGGCGAGCAAGGTGACTCTCCGGACGCCGCCCGTGGTGACCGAAAAGCTGAGCACTGGCACGAGAGCGATGGCGATGCGTTGCGCATGATGACCGTGAAGGAATGGGAGCACGTCTCTGAGTACATTCAAAATGAGAACAAGGTGCTCGATGGCACGCAGTACCGCAGGCTTCGCTTCCTCGCTACCGCCGAACCAGCTCTTGCTCTCGCTCTTGGCGTGTGCCACGCCGTGCTTCATCCGCCAAGGATCCCGCCTGCCGCGTGGCCCGTCTTGAAGGCGGCGGTCGCTGCCGACCCAAGCTTCGAGGGGATGGAGAGTGCTGCCGACGTGGCCGCCGCAGCGAGGCTGCTCAAGCTGTGCCAGGACTGCATGGTCCATTCGCTAACCTCCAGCTGCATGGGTGTACTACTGCGTGCTGGAGCTAACCTGACGACCAAGAACGCGGACGGCTCGACGGTGCTCCACATGGCATGCAATCCAGCGCGCCCGAGCATGCTCGCGATGATCTTGCAGCATGCGCGTGACTCGCCACACCTGTGCGCAGCCATTCACCAAGAGGACGCGTCGCAACGGATCCCAGCTACTGTCGTTCTTGGCAAAGGCACATACGCTGAGCAGGAGTGCTTGGCTCTCCTGCTGGATGCCGGCACGATGGTCTCGACGGATGGCAATGGCACTCCGGGCGGTATGCTGATCCAGATGGCCGCCGGAGCGGGCAGGTCATCTGAGCTGCTCATCCTGCTCACCTGTGCAAGCAAGCACCATGCCAGCCTCAAGCTTATCGATTGGCAAGACGCGCAGGGCTTCACGCCGCTGATCCTCGCCATCAGGCAGCGACAGCACAGGTGCGTCGAGCTGCTGCTGCACCGACGCGCAAACGTGCAGATCTGCGATGCGCAACGGCAGTCGCCTCTGGGCCACGCGGCGGCGGCGCAAGACGATCATGCTGTGAAGCTGGTTCTACGTGCGGCCAACAAGGAGCAGCGCCGAGTACTCCTGGTGGGCGACGCGGATGATCAAGGGCCGCTCTTTGTCGCTGCTCGCCAGCCGACGGCCGCGGCGCTTCGGACGATGATGGCCGAGGAGTCGATGCTCTGGCGCGTTGAGGAGGAGCTCGAGCTGCACATTAAGCTGATCACAGTCGCTCTGATGGAGCCATCGGAGGAGTGCGCCACGTACATCATGCAGGAATGCACGACGCTGCAGTCACGCATGCTCGACCTGATGCGGCTGTGCGTGGAGATGAATCGAGAGGTGATGTTGCCCATCATTTACAAACACGCCGTCGCCACGGACATGGTCGCCCAGGACGCAAATGGCGAGACGCTGCTGCACGTGCTTGCCAACATGACAGAGGACTACGAGCCTAGCGAGAACCCTGCCACTTGCGCCGCGATGCGTAGGCTCGCGATGCTTCTGAACGCACGGCCCGACCTCGAGCTGCTTGCACTCAACGCCGAGGGCTTCACCGCTCTCGGCGCGGCGCCAAACGCGCACTGTTCACAACTACTCATGGATGCAGTGCTTCGAATGCTCCCACGTGCGGTCCTCTCAATTGTCATCTGCAAGCTGGACACGTACGTCTTTGGGGCGCACGCTAACCAGATGGTGGAGGAACTCGCCCACATCTTTCCCGGGCTGACGCCTCAGATCAACCCCATGAGTGACATGCAGCCTGGCGAGGAGGGCAGCCCGGGCTCCTTCGAGGTTGTGTGGGAGGCAGACGACTGCCGCTGCACCAAGCTGCTCTGCTCTTTGCTGCAGACTGGCGTGCTGCCGACAGTACCGCAAGTGGCCACGGCGCTCCTGCAACACCTGATTGGACCCGCCGCCTCCCCCGAGTCCGTTGACCTTCTCGGCGAGGTGATGATGATGGCCCCGAGGCCCGAACCCAAGGTACAGATCACATCTCTCGGCCTGGGCAGCCGGTCGGAACTCTGGCCCAATCTGCCACAGTCGCGCGTCAAGGGCGTCAAAGCAAGCCTCACAAGTAGCTCATTGTCGTCAAGGTCACAGAGCGGCCCGCTGCACGCGGGGTACGTGCCTCGGAGCCTGCAGTCTTCGAGTATTTCGATGTCGGTGCTGCTACCGCCCGTGTCGCGGATGTGCCCTCCATGGCAGCTGCTGCATCCGTTGCGGCGCATACCCACAGCCGACTACAAGTTTCGCCTCGATCCACTCGTCGAAGCCGGTCGCGAGGCAGCCAAGCTGCGCGAAGAAATCAAGAGGCTCACCCCCAAACCGAAGAAGGCTGTGCCGCACCGGAGGCTGGACCTTAAGTCCATCGACCTGGACGAAGGGCCTGACGCGCCGCCGATTGCCGAGCAGCTCGCAAACGCACTGCGCGACAACTCGGTGCGCGTGCTTGACCTCTTCCGCAGCTGGGACACGGACAGCAATGGGCAGGTGACCCGTGCGGAGTTCCACAAGGCGATGGGCGCACTCAGCCTCGAAGCGCCCAAGGCCGCGATCGATGAGCTGTTCTCCTACTGGGACAAGGACGGTGGAGGCGAAATCGGCTACCAGGAGCTCCGGAAGCTCCTCACCCAGTCGTCTCGCAGCAATTCCCCTTCAACTACGGCCTCCTCGCCTCGGCCGGTGTCGAGGCGTAGGCTGCAGAAGCTCAACTTGCAGCCCGCCTTCTCCACCCCCGGAGGCGCCCTGGCAATCGTGAGCTCATGGGCCAGGAGCGAGCTCATACGGATGCAGGAGGACCGAGCACTTGGGATCAAGGATGACTCGAGGCAGCGACAGGTCACCAGGTGGCCAAAGCAGCTGACCCCACCCCCGGAAATCAGCAAGCACGCCCCGTTTCCGCCACCCACAGATGAGTCGTGGATCGCCTGCCTGGACGCAGACGCCCTGCGCCCATACTATCACTGCGTGGGCATGAGCGAATCGACGTGGTATCCTCCGAATGCCCAGCTCCAAGATGTTGGAGAGAAGCTGGTTGCGGACGAGAAGCAGAGGAGAAAGCTGATGGGGACGGAACAGGCAGCGGCCGCGGCGGCAAAGCATTCATCAGAGGAGGAAGCTGCCCGTGTGGTGGCGCTGAAGAAGACAGCGCAGCGAAAGGCCACGAAGGAGGCCGAGGCAGCCACCGCGCTCCAGCGCTCACCGAGCAAAATCGAGCTCATGTTCATTAAGAGAGAGATGGCGATGGAGACCAAGAATGAAGAAATTCGCAGGCGTGCCGAGGAGAAGGCGGAGAAGGTGAGTGCAGGGGTGGCGAAGGCAGCGGAAGAACGGGCCGCAAAGAAGGCGGCTGGCGAGGCCTTCCAGATTGGTTGGGTGTTAGCGGCTGAGGCGAGGGCGGCGGAGGAGAAGGCAGCAAAGGCTGCATCAGAGGAGTTCAGGCAGATGTCAGTGGAGATTAGGAGGGCGGTGCAGGTGGCGGAATTTCAGGCTGTTGGCGAGGAGGCACGGGCGGCCGCGGAGGCTCGCAAGAAGGCAGCTGTGGAGGCCGCGCGCAAGAAGGCAGCCGAAGAGGTGGCGGCCAAGGAGAGGAAGGAGAAAGAGGCCGCTGAAAGGGAGAAACGGAAGGCGGCCGGAGAAGCAAAGCGGGAGGCGGAGGCTGAGGCAAGGCGCAAAGCAGCAGCTGAGAAGCAGGCTGAGGTGCGTCGAAGGGCGAATCGAGCTTGTGAGAACGAGGGCGGCGATGGTTATGGCACGAACGGTGAAGTGGAGGCCTTCGAGCAGCCAGACGGTAGAGTCGAGGAGCCAGTGCGGGCCGAGTCCGAGCAGCCGATTCAGGCAGAGGCTGGTGAGAGCAGCTCCGGTGCCACGCTGCCTGCCGACACAAGTAGCCCGAAACGAGCCCGTCGGCATACGGCTTGGGAAGTCACCATTCCTTACGCGTCGATGCGCGTACTTGCTGATTTTGAGCCTGAGCAGGCGGGCGAGCTAGCAGTCTCCATGGACGACTTCGTTCTGGTTCTGCAGCCGCCAGTGCACGGATGGGTCCACGTTGCCAAGCTGGGCGCGCCGTCTAAGGGGTTTGTCCCATATGGCTACTTGAAGGCGATGGCAAAGCCCGAAGTGGTGCGTAGCCTGAAGGCGCTTGTCGGCACACCAGCGCACGGCGCGCTGCTGGAGGACTTTGAGGGTCAGTCGCCGTTGGAGGTGCCGAAGGCTCGTCAGGGCGCCTCGGTGTGGCGCCTTGCGCCCGAGGAAGCGTGTTGGGTACCTGTGCTCCTCGAGGATGGCACGGGCGGCCAGGTACCCGTGGCAATCGTGGCATGGACGTGAACAAGAAGGCACAAGAGCAAGAGTGATCTACTTGGCAAAAACGCAGGCCTCAAGTCCAGTTATGAAAGCTACACGAGGGTTGCGTATGCGATGTGAGCTTTACCTAGCACACCCGCACCCAAGAACCAAAGAAGCCCACACCAGGCTTTATGGTAGATACACGCCATTCCGATTCGAATACCCAAACAGGTGTAGGGTTGGGCCCTTAATATAAACATGTAAGAGCATGAAAAAGTACTATGTAAGGTAGCCAGTCCCCTATGGGTCAACCATTCAATTCAATGGGTAGGTACCACTTGTCGCGGACCGACGGGGGGGCGCGTTCTGGAAGGGGTATTCAAGTTGCCCCTTAGCCCGCCGCAGGCGCGAAAATTTGGGCACTATTTACTGCAAATAACAGCTGTTTACACTGTAAGGATGCCTGACCATAACAAACCATAACCAGACCATTGTGCCCAGACTACACATTCGCTATTCGTCTGACCAAGATGTCGTCGACTACTGTACATACAATACCGTACACCGCACAGCGCGCTTACAAGACAAACTGTCTCCACGCTATTATTGATGTGTGTTATATGTACACAGCTCATCACAGCGTAACATAATGGATTTGGGATTTTTGGGAGGTAGGGAAGGGTGGGTGTGCCGCATTTTGGGTAGGTAGGTAGGGGTGGCCGCCACCCCAGGCCGGTTGGCCCAGGGTAGGTAGGTACCCCCTCCCCCCTCGTCTGGTCTTTGAGAAAAAAATGGGGTTAGGGGGTCGAACGCGGCGGCCGAAGCGTCACGAGTGATGTCATTCTCGACTCCGCCTTCCAGAGGCAGTTTGACGACTTCGACCGCCCGTTCCGTCTGAAACCCACAGACCCGATGCTTCGGCTATCGGTTTGTGTGTTGGAAATCACACAGAAACAACATTCACATTCACACATACACGTTAACACGATGGCGGTTACCGCTCCCGGGAGCGGTTTAGAAGGGGGACATGCCCATGGTGAGCTTGAAGCTCATGGCGGGTGCGGCGAGAAGTATGGTAGTTGCGTCCGCAAGAACGACGGCCGCCGAGATAACCGTGCGCGCGTGCGGTGGTGTGCAAGGAAGGTCCGGGGGGAGGACCGCGAGCTGGGGACCAGGGAGGGGTTCCTATCCGATCGTGTTTGGGTGGATTTCCGAAACGACGCGCAACGTGGCGATCTCAAGAAAAGGCAAGCCCCCAAAGGAATCTCGCTATTTCTCTCGAGCACGCATGCGAAATAGGCACAATGGCTTGGACGGAAAGAAATATCCGTTTAATTGCATGATCGCACTCAGAGGCCACTGATGTCCGCCAACACGGTCACCGTTGCTGCATCGGCTGTCTCGGCCACCAGCACCGCCTCCCTCGCAGCCACGATAACGATCACCGCCGCCTCCATCCGCGCCGCCGCCTCCATCGCCGCCTCCATTGCGCAACGAAGTCATCAGTGGCACTCGGATGCAATCAGCATGCATCCACCCGATGGTATACATATGGTACCATATGGAATGGTACCATCGTATACCATATGTACCATATATATATAAACCTAGGGAAAATATAAATGGTACAGTACACAATGCCGTTGAGGGCGGCAAGGGCGGCGGCGGCAAGGACGATGAGAGCCTACAAGGACGGCGGGCCGACACAGGGCGCGAGGTGACCCGATCTGAGGAGAGCTTCCATGGTAAGCGTGTGTGACTGGAGGTGAGCAGATATCGTTACAAACACGTGCACAAAAGGTGTATTTATATTAAGGACCATTTAATTACGTTCAGGGCCGACAAAAAAGCCGAGCGGAGAAATGCGATAAATCGAACCGCCACCAACACCGCCGCCCTCACAGCCACGATCATGGATCACCTCACAGCCACGATCCCTCGCCGCCTTCTAGCCCACCGCAGCTGAGCTCGCCGCCCTCTAGCCGCCCTCGCCTGCCCGCCACCGTCAGCTGATTGCACTCAGAGGCCACTGATGTCCGCCAACACAGTCACCGATGCTGCATCGGCTGTCTCGGCCACCAACACCGCCTCCCTCGCAGCCACGATCACCGCCGCCTCCATCCGCGCCGCCGCCTCCATCGCCGCCTCCATTGCGCAACGAAGTCATCAGTGGCACTCGGATGCAATCAGCATGCATCAGTCGCAATCAGCATGTGTGCTTGCACTCTCAGAGGCCGCCGTAGCCGAGCACGCCACCCTCGCCGCCGCCCTCGCCGCCTCCGAGCCCACCGCTGCCAAGCTCAACGCCCTCATCGCCTCCCTCGCCGCTTTCTAGCCCGCCGCAGCTGAGCTCGCCGCCCTCTAGACGCCCTCGCCTGCCCGCCACCGTGACAGCATGTGATTGGCTGATTGTGCACTCAGAGGCCACCGATGTCCGCCAACACGGTCACCGTTGCTGCATCGGCTGTCTCGGCCACCAACACCGCGGCCTCCCTCGCAGCCCGGTGTTGGTGGCCGA
>Ga0210244_100242_pt1 | contig 50332 bp, 37 predicted proteins | sample ChrtobMetaP3_0mM_FD_155473 | JGI IMG/M metagenome (GOLD analysis project Ga0210244, IMG submission 155473) | Chrysochromulina tobin associated microbial communities from unialgal haptophyte culture, Seattle, Washington, United States - P3_0mM | ecosystem: Host-associated > Algae > Haptophytes >...
GCCGGGATTGTATCGGCTCCTCGCCATTGGCGAGCTTGTCGGCGACAAGCATTGAACGATCTGGACGAGCATTTTGGTGCTTGAGTGGTGATGGCCAATGTCGGGACGAGACGCAATGAAAATACATCCTTAGGAAGCGGGTGCAACATACGAACACATCTTCTATGAGCTGTGGCTCGACCACGGGTCTACTTTGTCGAGAACTGGGCGCGCGAGGCTCCGCGAGGCAGACGAGGAAAATGGATAAGGTGGAAATCGGACGGCCTCTTTTCTCTCAAACCGGTAGGCTGTTGACTCCAAATTTGGGACGACAGACTGGCCCACACACGGACGGACACACGGACGGACGCGCAAAAAAATGGGCCGCCGGCCAAAACCTATCGGGTCGCGCGCGCGCTATTTTCACGCGGGCGGTTAATCTCTGAGGCTTCCCTCCCGGTATTCAGACGAAACCGGGGGTCGTGGGGAAGAATTCCTCAATACTAGTGAAACCGTCACGCGTGACCGTCATGGACCGTCGACCACACCGACGCCGGCCCATTCAACTTACCCGCGGTGACGCGCGCTCCGCAGAGCAGGAAGGAAAAAGAGCCGGAGCCACGTGTCGAGCGTGTTGCCAAACGGCCCGTCGCGCAGCTCGCGCGGACACTTTTGGTCGCAGATGCGGCAGACGATCTCGCAGTACTCGTCAAAGTCGAGCTCCGCCGCACCCTTGCTCTTGCTCCGGCCCTTGCCGTTACCCTTGCCGTGTCCGCCCGGCTTGGCCATGTAGATCTCATCCTCAGCGTTGATCATCACGAAGAGTCGGGTCACCTCACGTGCCGTGCAGCGCTCATCGAGCACTCGAGCCTCTTTGAGGGCCAGAAGGAGCTCCCCGAGGCTCATCCCGTCGTCTGCGCACCCGAGCACCTTGTCCGCCGCCGCCCATCGCGTGAATTGATGATGCAACGGCTCGCGATGCTTTGCGAGCGCGGCGCGCACCTGCCGGCCGCGAATCTCGTCGCGGAGATCATCCTCCAGATCGAAGCTCGCGTGCGGCTTCACGCACTCCTCCATGAGCAGCTCAAAGCTCGACGCCATCGAGCGCGCCGCGCTCGCCGCCGCCGTTGAGCTCGCCGCCCGCTGCTCAGCGCGCAGCAGCCCCAGTCGTACCAAGGCATGCACAAACTCATCCTGGCCCATCCGGTTCGGATCCTTACGACCGTTGACGACTTCGGTCTCGGTCTCATATTCTCCGGCGCCGTGGTGGACGTTCACACGGTTGGCGCGTGTGAAGATAAGGTCGACGTCCACCTTGGAGCTGAGGACGGGCTTGAGTACGTGGCAGTCCTCCACGAACTTACGGAACTGTGTGAGCGAGATATCCTTCGGCGCCGCCTCGATGTTCCCCAGCATCACATACAGGCGGTACGCGAGGCGCACAGGGGCGAGGTTCGTCATCCAGACACGCACGAGCGCGTGCCAATCGTGCTCCTCGCTCGTGCCGTACCGTCTTTCGAGCCCGCCCGACAGGTCGCTCATGTTCGCGCGCAGCTCGAGCCACGCATCGGGTACGAAGGTGTCCAACTGCCGCACCTTTCGCGGCGCCCGAAGAGTGCATGCGCGGGTGGGCAAGCACCACTCAGCGCGGCCGCAATCGTTGCGCGCGGCGACACGGATGGCGTACTCGGTGTCGGCTTCGAGACCGCTCACGACGGCGCTCAGCGTCGGCCGACCTCCGACCTCCAGTGCCGGGCCGCCGCTGCCGCCGCCGCCGCCCTCTGCGTCGCAGGCGGGCTTCTGTTGAGGAGGGCCCGCATACGCAGGTGTGAACACGAGAGTGGAGTCCGGGCGGAGCGGATCGATGGGCGCGACCTCCACTTCGTACTGAAAGATCTCTTCGCCCCCATGGTCGCTCGGCGCGGTCCAGCATACGTCGAGGCTCGAATGAGGCGCATGCGGCGCGGCGGTAACGGCCGGAGGCTCACATGCACCAGGGGGCCTCCCTCGGGGCAGCCTGTCTGGGCTGTGGAGCGACGCCTCTTGCTTGCGCTCGCGCCCTGGAAAGTACTGGCGGGCGCGTCGGATCAGATCGAGCGACCCGTCGAACATGATGGCCGCGTTCGCGTCCCGAGGTGCGAGGGCGAGGGAGCAGCAGAAGGTCGTCCCTGCCTCGGTGATCATGTGCTCTCCGGAGGCGACCATGGCTTGACCCAAACGGTACAAGGGGCGGGACGACGCCGGCTGGATGCTGGCAGCCCGCTGCGCATCCGTGAGCGCATGGCTTACCTTTTGCTGCTTGAGCCGCGCGAGCGATCGATAGCATAGAAGCTCCGCGTTTTCGTCGACCACGCCCATCGCTGTGGTGAGGTGGTCTTCCGCTTCGAGCCACTCGCCACGGCGTGCGGCGGCGTCGGCCTTGCGGCGCTCTCGCTGCGCTAGCTGCCTCGCTTCGTCCATGCTCTGGGCGGCGTCAGCTTTTCCATCGGCACCCACGGCTGCACGAGCTGCCTGAAGGGAGGTGCGCAGTGAGCCACCCGCACCTCCCTTGCCACCTAGTGCTCGCCATCCAGGCCGTGGCTGCGGCGGTGGTGGGGATGGAGGCGGAGGCCCTGGATCACGCGCCGAGAGGGCCGGGGCCAGGCCTCGGGCATCAAACGGCGGCGCGGGACCCCGAGCGCTCACGCTCCCTCCTAACGGGCGCCGCTCAGGGCTCGGCCTTCGCTCTGGGCTGCTGCAGGGCCGCCCAAAGATTGGAGAAAGCGAAACAGCGGTGATACCACGACGATGTAGTGGGGATCGACTTGGAGACGAGCCCAGTCGAGCGAATATGGCGCGTGATGGCGACCGATGGGGAGACGAGCTCGGTCGAGTCAGCATTTCTGCTCTAAAATCTCCAAATCAAGAACCCAAGCACCATACGAAACTCAGAATAAACCACCGGGTCACCCGATGGGTGCTTCGCCCCAAGGAACACTGTTTACGTGTTGCGTGTATTCATGATGAACACTTTCAGCGCAAATTGCGTCGGAGCTCGTCGCGCACGACGAGTGCGAGAAATCATTTGCGAATATGCGCGTCGACACCCGCAGCGGCCCGACCTTCCTCGCCGCTCTATTTGGAATCGCTATCGATCAATCGCCATGGCAGTACATGCTGACGATGAAGAAGCAAGGCTACAGTGGCGTCGCAAAAGTTCCGCTCGGACCTTTTGGAGGCGACTTCTACTTTTTGCTCGACGCCTCGACGGTGAAGAACGTGTGCGTTGATCAGGCCGAGGCGAGCTTTCCGCGACGCTACAGCGTGCCACTCTTCCCACGTCTTGGCCTCGACCGTGGCATCGTCTACGAGCAGGGTGAGCGGCACAAGCGGCAGAAGAAAATGTGCATCCCGTCGTTCGAGCGGACCAATTCCATGGAGAGCTTCCTCGAAGCCGTGCGTGGCGAGACGGACGCGCTGTGCGACACGCTTACGGCGCGCGCGCGCGCCACTCCCGATGGGCGGCTGAGACTAGATCTCTATTGTGAGGCACGCAAGCTCACCCTCCGAGTCGTGCTCGCCGTCACCTTTGGCCTTGGCTCAGAGGCAGCTCGGGGCTTTGAGAAGGCTGAGGAGCTCTCCGAGGTGATCGGAGCGTACCTCGAGGCGATCGTGGCGACTGCGAATGAGATCCCGCCGCTGTACGACGTTGCTCCGTGGGCGTCGCTCAACTACCGCAGGGTCACCGGGGAGCTCTTGCCACGTCTTCGTGAGCTCGTGGCGGAGGTGATCAACGAGCGACGGCGTGTCGAGGAGGCCGCAGGTCAGTCGGCCGTAGGTGAGAGTGAAAGCGAGATTGGAGGCGAGATCAAGTCCAGTGATCTGCTCTCCGTGCTGGTGCGCGAGCCGTCCCTGACCGACGACGACATCCAATCCATCCTCTTTGACCTCATCATCGCTGGCTCGGATACGACCGCCTCCACGCTCACCGCAGCGATCTTCCTGCTGCACGAACCTCGTCATTCCGAGGCGCTCGCCGCGGCGCGAGAGGAGGCGAAGCGGGTGGACCTCTCGCGGCTCACTCTGGACGAGGTGCGCGCCAAGCTGCCGTACGCGACTGCGATCTCACGAGAGGTCCTCCGCCTCTACCCGCCCGTGCCATTTGTCGGCCGCACGTCGATTGCGGACGCTGTGGTAGAAGGCGAGCAGGTGCCTCGAGGGGCGACGCTCTGTTGGTCCCCGTACTTCCTCGGGCGTGACCCGGGCAGCTGGGGGGTGGATGCGGACGCGTTCGATCCGCAGCGCTGGCTGAACGACCCGACCACTGGTGGGGCTCCATCCACCTTTTGTTGGCTCCCCTTCGGCGCGGGCCCGCGCGGCTGCCTCGGCACGCGGCTGGGTCTGACAGAGGCTGTGATAGGCACCGCCCTATTGTTGCAGCGCTTCGATTGGCAGTTTGAGCGCTCGGAGCTCAAGTACAAGTACGATCTGACCCTCAATTTGGAGGGCTCCACGAGGTGCTTCGTCGTGCCCCGCGATTCGATTGAGTTCGGATAGATCTGCGCTTAGTCGGAAGCTCGGAATAACGAACACTGTGTATACGCGCCGAGTCTCGGAGTGCGCGCAAATTACGGCGGGTCGGGGTCTGCACGGTCCCCCCCGGGAGTTGGGGAGACCACACGGACAACACCCCCCGCGCCGCCCCCGGAGCGACCCCCAGCGGCCACGAGTACCCGGACCCACCGCGCGGATTGCACGATCCGACGATGGTCGATGCCGCGATGCAGTCGAGTCGAGAATAGTCGCGGTCGAGCACGCTTCCACACGGTACCGACGCTTGATCGTCGCTACTTCGAGTGCAAGTGATCTCATCACTCATGGCCATCGCATGGCAACGGGAACCGCATGGGGAACCGAGACACGGCGCCGTGCGTCCCCCCGGGCGGCACCGAACAATAAGCACCGAATTGGGGCGGCACGGCAGCAGTAGCGAGTAGGCGTTCGCGCGCGAGCGGGCCACCCGCCGGACGTGGGAGCGATACGTCATACGATAAACAGGACCGATATTCGATACGTCTAAACAATATTCATATCCCTTAACGAGCTCACCGGTACGGTACAAGAACGTCGATATTGCACACAGTCACCACGCCGGATAGCAGTTAGCACGTGGGGGGCGGGAAACGGGGGGCGGCGCGCGGATTCGTCCATCGTCGTAACGGGATTCGTGCTGCGTCCGTCCGGGATAGCCGATACCCTGGCGATACCCGACTCATCAAATAACGCTTAAACGGTACACCCGTGACCCGGGGATCATTACGCTACTATTACGCCTCTGGCTCTGCTCTCGGTCTTGCGGCCCGCCAGTCTTAGCGTCTTAGGGCGCGTCGCGGGCTCGGCTAGATCCTGCGGCTGTGTGGGGGCGAGGACGGGGAATAGCATATCCCATCTGGGGACAATGGCTAGCGACGCTTCTCATAAGAAGCTTCTCATATCGCCGAGCGCACTAGCAAGGCTGTACGTTCTAGCGGGCATGCAGGGTATACCTTCCTGGGTCGCCCTTCCGACGCGCGTGGGAGCCTGCGACAGCGGCAGTGCCGGGGGGGGCGCAGCGGAGGCCTGACGGGTGACCTGTCGTGAGGCCGCAGCGGGTGCAGTGCTTGTAGTGCACCTGGCCATGCCCGCTCTCAGAAGGGCCAACAGCACAGGCTGCTCCGAGGCGCGCGCGAGCCGTAGCTGCACGCGGCGCACAAACGATCTCCCCATCAAGCCACAGCACGCCAGGCCGCCATCATCGAGCTCAAGGGAGATCTCGCCCGAGAGATCGTCCACTGTGATCGCAAGCAGTTGCCCAAACGGCCAGCGGTTCGTCACACGCCCAGTGGACGGCTCGACCGTGCACACCCCGCCGGCCTCCACGTGCACGTCGCGCGCGTAGGCGCTGCGCCCATGCGTCCAGAACGGCGCGTATTGTGCCCAGAACGGGCACTTCCAGCACTCGAAGCGCGCGCCAGGCAGCCGCCGCCGTGCGCCCAGGAAGCCTTCGAACGCCTCGGCAGCGGCCTCGGCTGCGGGCGCCGCGGCCGTGCCGTGCTGCGCGCCGTAATGAGCGCTATCTGTGCCGTGCTGAGCGCCGTGCTGAGCGTCATCCGGGTCGAGAGAGACCATCAGGTCGGACACATCAGATGCGGCGCGGGAGGTGAAGGGGCTGTCGTTTGCGCTGTTGATCGAGAGCGTGGACCAGCGCATCTCGATGGGCGCCCGTCGGACGTGCGACTGGCCCTTGTCCAATGAGGTCATGTCGAGGAGTGAGTACGAGTGCTGATTGAGTGCCACGCGTCGTATGGACGTGGCCTGGATGGAGGTGGCCTTCAGGCTGTCGGTGCTGCCCGCGGTGGCGACAACGGAGGCGATATTCGCGAGCGTCGCGCGCTCGGCGCGATTCATGTGCAGCATCGAGCGTATGAGCAATCGCGTCTCCAGCGTCACAGCTTGCAACGTACGCGACGAAAAGTCCGGCCCGCCGTCACCACCGCCTTCACCAGCCCACGTGAGTAGTGAGTTGGCCAGCATGGCGTACGTGACGCAGCCCACGCTCCACACGTCGGCGGAGCGCGACCAGAACGGGAACGCGCGCTGGCACACCTCGGGCGCTGCGTAGCCACAAGTGCCTGTGAATGAGTCGCCTGCCTCGCACACCAGCGCCGCGTGCCCAAGGTCGCACAGCTTGATGCACGGCGCCGCGCCGAAGCGTACGAGGAGGAGGTTCTCGAGCTTGACGTCGCGGTGCAGCGTGTCCAGCGAGTGCATGTGCGCGAGCGCCGAGACGAGTTGCGCGACCACGACGAGGACCGTGTGCTCAGCCAGGGCTCCGTGTCGTTCGAGCACCTGCTGGAAGTCACCGCCGGGAACATGCTCAAGCACGAGCGCGACATCTTGCGGGCCCTGGAAGAAGGCGAGCGAGCGCACGATGTGCGGGTGCTCGCAGCGCTTCAGCATGCACATCTCGTGCTGAAAGACTGACTTCGTCCTCGCCCATCGCCGTTCCTGCTTCTTGCGTAAGGCAACCTTGACCGCCACACATTCGCCGAGCGAGTTGTGCACGGCAGAATACACGCTGGCAGTCCCGCCGTCGCCCAGTCGGGCCTTAATATTGTACACGTGCGTGAACGAGGATCCCGCGATATCAGTGGTCTCGGTCAGGAACGTCTCCATTTGGACCTTGATGGAAGAATCTTCATTTGGGCATTTTTCAACCGAAATATTTTTTTTAATCGTCGTCGAGTCTGAGTTTCGTCAGATTTAGCGAGACTCTCGACTCAAGTTTAAGTTCGAGATCACCGTGTAGTCTTCCACCCGTCCCTAAGCACACGGTCCACGTCACGAAAGGCACAGGTTCACGCCCGCTGTGAGTGTCGCAATACCAATCTACGAGAAGTGCAGCCACGCAGCCCCAAAATGGCGATCTCGGTCGCGGTTCAATGGTCGTCTCAATTGACGTCGACCACCAGGGGGGCGAGCTTCTTGAGCTGGTAGTCGCGGTACTTTTCGAAGCTTTCAACCCGGCTGACGGCCTGCTTCGCGACGAGCCACACCTCCCTGGCCACCCGTCCCACGAAGTACTGCGCGTGCGGCAATCAGAGGTCATCAGAGGTCATCAGAGGTCATCAGAGGCACTCAGAGAGGCCACCCGTCCCACGAAGTACTGCGCGTACGGGGCGATGGCGCGGCCATCAGTGGCGGTTCGAGGCACTAAGAGGTAATCAGAGGCAATCAGAGGCCATCAGAGGCCATCAGAGGCCATCAGAGGCCATCAGTGGCCATCAGAGGCCATCAGAGGCCATCAGAGGTCATCAGAGGTCATCAGAGGTCATCAGAGGTACCTGGTCGTGCGACACGAGGATGACGCCCCCATCAAAGCGCTCGACGCAATCCGCGAGCGCTGCCACGGACTCAAGGTCAAGGTTGTTCGTAGGCTCGTCGAGCACGAGGATGTGCGGCTCGACGTACCTGATGAGGGACGCACTCAGACGCACTCAGATGCAATCTCCCAAGGGGCGGAGTACCTGATGAAGGAGGCCATCTGAGGCCATGAGGAGGCGATCACGTGCAATCAAAGCTCGACATACGAGATCACGTGCAATCAAAGCTCGACATACGAGATCACGTGCAATCAAAGCTCGACTTACGAGACGGCCGCGAGAGCGACGCGAGAGCGCTGCCCGCCGGACAAGCCATACGCCGGCACCGTCTGCTTCACTGTGGGCACCCCCATCCGATCGAGATGCGAGCGTAGCAGCGTGTCGTGCGCCGCCGAGCCATCGCCAGGGAACTGGACGAGGCAACGCAGGATGGTCCGTCAGCAGGGTTCGTCAGTGCGCAGCAGAGCCGTCAGCAGGGTTCGTCAGTGCGCAGGATGGTCCGTCAGCAGGGTTCGTCAGTGCGCAGCAGAGCCGTCAGCAGGGTTCGTCAGTGCGCAGCAGAGCCGTCAGCAGGGTTCGTCAGTGCGCAGCAGAGCCGTCAGCAGGGTTCGTCAGTGCGCAGCAGAGCCATCAGCAGGGTTCGTCAGTGCGCAGCAGAGCCATCAGCAGGGTTCGTCAGTGCGCTGCAGAGCGTCCCAGGGAACAGGACGAGGCAACGCAAGCGTCGGGTGGACGCAAGTGTCGGGTGGCACTCAGAGGCCATTCGAGTCCACCGGTGCCAATCAGAGGCAACTACTGAGTACAATCGATGGAAGTACAGGGTAGTGGCATTCCGTCGCCATCGATCGTCATCGAGCGCAATGATCGCGAGCGCTGCGACGAGCGCTCACCTTATGCTTCATGAACTCAATGGGCGTCATCTCGAGGTTGAGCTGGTCGGCGTGGTGCTGATTGACGATGGCGATCCGCACTTTAGCGTTGCGCTTGATCTCGCCCTCGGTTGGCTCGAGTGATCCCGTCATCAGCTTCACGAGGGTCGACTTGCCTGATGATGGAGGCGATCACATGCACGCAGAGGCCATCAGAGGCAATCAGAGGCCATCAGAGGCCATCAAGAGGCCATCAAGAGGCCAACAGAGGCAATCAGAGCCCATCAGAGCCCATCAGAGCCCATCAGAGCCCATCCGAGCCCATCAGTGGCCATCAGTGGCCATCAGTGGCCATCAGTGGCCATCAGAGCCCATCAGAGGGTCGACTTGCCGTTCCCATTCTCGCCGAGCAGCACAATGCGCGACTTCGTGTCCACCGACAGCTCGGCGTTGCGGAAGAGAGGCGCGTCGGAGCCCGGGTACCCGAATGCGACGCCGCGCAGCTGCACACAAAAGCCGTCGATCTGGCCTCCCGACTTGAGAGTCAGGGGAGCCACAGCGCCGTGGTGAGCACTTGCATGCCAGGCAGGTCATCAGGGGCAATCGATCTGGCCTCCCGACTTGAGATTCAGGGGAGCCCGCAGCGCCGTGGTGAGCACTTGCATGCCAGGCAGGTCATCAGTGGCAATCCACGTACCTTGAGATTGAGGGGGAGCTCGACGTCATCAGTGGCAATCAGTGGTAATCAGTGGTAATCAGTGGTAATCAACGTACCTTGAGATTGAGGGGGAGCTCGACGTCCTCCTGCAGCGCGGCCAGCTCCTCCTTCTCCGCCTCCTCCTCCTCCTCGAGCTTATCGGCCTGAGGAGGGAACCAATCACAGCAACTCAGAGGCACTCGGAGGCAATCAGAGCCTATCATAGTCAGTCAGAGGCAATCAGAGGCAATCAGAGGCAATCAGAGGCAATCAGAGGCAATCAGAGGCAATCAGAGGCAATCAGAGGTACTCCTCCTCCAGATGCAATCAGAGGCAATCAGAGGCAATCAGAGGTACTCAGAGGTACTCCTCCAGATGCAATCAGAGGCAATCAGAGGCAATCAGAGCCCATCATAGGCACTCAGAGGTACTCCTCCTCCAGATGCACCTGCTTAGCCTTCATCTGCATCTTGGCGATCTGCGAGCCCGAGCCGCCGTACTTGAAGCCATGCCCCGCGTACTCACGGAGCTCGGCGATCTCGGCACGCCGGAGCTCGACTGCTCGCGCGAAGGCCTTCTGCTGCTCGGCACGGCGCTGGGCCCAGGTGGAGTATGAGCCGTGGGACTGTGAGAGGCGCTTGGCGACGCCCGAGACGTGCAAGATGTCGCCGCAGACCGAGTCAAGGAAGAAGCGATCGTGACTCACCACGACGATGATCCTATCCTCCCTGATGAGGCGCGCAATCAGACGTCATCAGTGACGATGATCCTATCCTCCCTGATGAGGCGCGCAATCAGACGTCATCAGTGACGATGATCCTATCCTCCCTGATGAGGCGCGCAATCAGACGTCATCAGTGACGATGATCCTATCCTCCCTGATGAGGCGCGCAATCAGACGTCATCAGTGACGATGATCCTATCCTCCCTGATGAGGCGCGCAATCAGACGTCATCAGTGACGATGATCCTATCCTCCCTGATGAGGCGCGCAATCAGACGTCATCAGTGACGATGATCCTATCCTCTCTGATGAGGCGTGCAATCAGACGTCATCAGTCAGGTCTTCAGACGCACTCAGACGCAAGCAGGGGCCATCCGAGGCCATCCGAGGCAATCAACGGCAATCAACGGCACTCACCAGGTAGGGTTCGTCTTGAGCTCCCGAGCGAGCCAGAGCACCGCTCCGATCGACAGGTGATTCGTTGGCTCATCGAGCAGCAACATGTCCGGCTTGCCGAAGATCGCCGCGGCGAGGCATGTGCGAACACGCCAGCCGCCGGAGAGGGCCGCCATCGGACGGGCGCGCAGCTCGTCAGAGAAGCCGAGGTTGACCAGCAGCGTCGTGGCGCGCCTGAGGAAGGGGAGCGATCAGGGAGGGCATCAGCTGATGAGGGAGACCATCAGATGCAACCAGGGAGGGCATCTGAGGGCAACCGAGGCAACTAGTCGCACTCCGATGCACTCCGATGCACTCGGATGAACTCAGATGCACTCAGATGCACTCAGACGCACTCAGATGCACTCAGACGCACTCAGATGCACTCAGACGCACTCAGATGCACTCAGATGCACTCCGATGCACTCCGATGCACTCAGACGCACTCACCTCTCGACCGTCTCCTCGTCCATCAGCTGAAGTTGCTCCAGCACACCACCGGGCCCCTGCAGCCGCTCGCCATCGATGGGCTCTCCGCGTGCCTCCGCCGCCAGCAGCGCGTCACGCTCCTCGAGCAAGAGCCGACGCTCCACGTCCGCGTTCACCACCACCTCCACGGGCGTCATCTTGAGCGTCGCCTCGGTCAGGACGACCTCTTGAGACACGTAGTGCACCGTCACAGCCGGCGGGATGTTCCCCACACGCCGCGAGGCCATCGCCTTGAGTAACGTGCTCTTGCCGCACCCGTTGCGGCCCACGAGACCGTACGACCGCCCTCGCTGCAGCGTGTAGCTCGCACGCTCGAGCAGATCGGGGCCGCCGCCCGGGTTGGCTAACGAGAATCCCGTCGCCTCGATCTGGCCGAGGTAAGCACCCTCGGCGTTGCGAAGGCGCACGGCGCGCACGCGCGCCTCCTCAAGCTCCTGGTCGAGAAGCGCGGCCTCGCGCAGCACCTTATCCGCCTTCGTCTCGGGCTTCGCCTTCGTAGTCTTCGCCTTGGCCGCCGACGCCGGATCCGTGGTGCCGGGTGCCCCAGCTTCGTCGTCGTCGTCACAGTCGCCCCCAGCATCTGCCCCTGCTGCCGCCTTGCGTGCTTCTCGCTCCGCCTTCTTCTTGGCCGCCAGCTCCTTCTTCTCCTCCTTGGTCAGCTTCTTCTCGAAGAGCTCCTCCACGCCTTTGTCGATCACCGGCTTCGTGCTCAGCTTCGCAGCCTGGCGAGCGAGACTCTCATCGACCAGGTCGGCGTCGAGTTCCCGAGACATTTGACGCTCCTCCTCCTTTTTCTTACGCTCATCCTTCTTCCCCATCGCTATTGCCCACGCAGGTGCTCAATCGGCCAACGTGTTTCGGTGGCGGTCGGGCGTCCGGCGGGATGATCGGCGTCGTCGACCGCGTGCCCTCAAGCACGAGCCCGATGAGTGCCCGATGCAGGGAACCGGATGCAATTCTCCGAACCGCGGTTCCGTTTGTCTCCGGTTCAAAGACACCGGGGGGAGCCGGGACTTTCACGGGACACACGGGCGCACACGGGCAATCGGATCACACGACGAACATCACAACCATCCAATATGAATAAGCATGCATCCGCTCGTATCGAAGTTTGCCCGTACGCGACACGCAATGTGCTCTGCCGCGCAGCTGCCGCGTGCCATTTTAACTTTTACGATTCTCTATGCTGCCTGCCATTCTGCTCAAGCGGGTCACCCTGTTGAGGACAAGTCGTGCGTCGCGACTGGCCGCAAACCAAGCTGCTCGAGCTTCTGTAACCCGCTGTTCAAAACCCAGCACTGCGTCTTGCATTGCGATTGCGAGGCGTGTCTTTTCTGCCACCTGGACACCACGTGCGAGCCTACCTCGGCGCAAGATGTCAACAACAGAGAATGCTTCCCGTGGTGCGATTCCAAGGTCTCGGATCATCACTGCATAATGTGCGCATGCAAAGCTTGTCAGTTCTGCCCGCAGGCGCCGCCGCTGCTGCCGCCGCCGGAGCCACCGTCGCCGCCACCACCCAGGCCGTCGCCGCCACCACCATGGCCCTCGCCGCCTCCCTCGCCTCAGCCCTTGCCGCCGCCCAGCCCCCAGCCAGACCAACCGCCACCGCCCTCGTCGCCACCGCCTCCCTCGCCTCCGCCGCCCGTGTCCATGATTGCGGCCACGGTGCTGCTTGGTGCAGGCGGCCTGCTCGGATTCGGGCTCGTGTGGGTGCTGTGTGTTCGCGCGCTGTGCGAGCGTCACACGATCATCACGCACGCAGACGCGAACGACGACGACGACGAAGACGACGACGACGACGACGACGACGACGATGACGACGGCGGCGGCGACGGCGACGTCGGCGACGACCCTGCAATTTCCAGTTTCCGCCGAAACATCACCACGGCCGCTAAGGCCGCAGCGGTGCGCTCGGCGACGACGACGCTCGCCAAGCTCAAGAAGGAGTCTACAGGCGCTCCAGAGCGGACGTCAGTCTCCAAGGGCTCTCGTCCAGGCAAACTAGGCGAATCCATGCGAGATCCATCCGAGATTCATCCGAGATCTCGTCCAGGCAAACAAGGCAAATCCATGCGAGATCCATCCGAGATTCATCCGAGATCTCGTCCAGGCAAACAAGGCAAATCCATCAAAGCTTTCGTCGAGGTCGATGGCAACGTGCACATCGTGCACGTGGCGATGGCAGCCATCGAGTCAGTCGCGGAGCTGCGTGGGGCGCTCACAGCCGCCTGCATCGAGACGGGCGCTGTCTCGGGCGCATCAGAGCTCGCCGATCTCAATTTCGAGCTCGACGCGGCGCTCCAAATCCATTATCTCGATGATCAGAACGTTGCCCGGCTGGTGCAAGATGACACGCCGATTGGACTCCTCAAGTGCGCGAAGGCCCTGTGCGGGCATGGCGCAAGCCGTAGAGGGTTCCATACTCAGCCAACGTACTAGTTCACCACATGTAACACATGAGCACGCGTGCGCTGACCGCTGAGCGTCCTCAGCGGGGCGAGGGGGGCGTGCCCGTGTGCGCAACGCAACTTTACCGGAGATATACCGGAGATCCGGAGCAGTGATCCGGAGTGTCTTTCGGAATAATGTTTTTCAGGGGCCGGATTACGCCAGACCTCTGCAGACAACATCTGCCATGCATTCTTCATGTCTGGCCACCCTTTTGTGGGCAGCACTTTGTCTACATTGTCTACCAGTATCACTAGCACTCATGCCGCGGCTCGAGCTATGGCCATCACCGCAGTTCTGGCCCATCAATCGCCAATTTCCTGGGTTGAGGGCACTGTCGGAAGACCCTGCCATATTTGCAGTCGACGATCTCCTTGATAAGGAGACTTGCGAGAAGCTCATCGCCAAAGCGGCACCGCACATGCGCCAATCGCTGGTGCAGACTAATGAAGGTTACGTGCCCAACGAAGCGCGAACCTCGTCAGACGGCACAGTCGACTGGAGTGAGGTGCCATCACTACACGGCATTTTCAGCGAACTACTGAACATGCCAGTTTCGCACTTTGAGCCTCTTAAAGTGAGTAGATATGAGCCAGGCCAATGCTTCAAGCTTCACAACGATGGCCTTCCAGGTGGCAGCGAAGTCGGGTTGCCAATTTGCGCTGCGCCGTTCTGCAATCGAGTGGTCACTTTATTCGTGTACCTTCGTGACTGCGCCGATGGCGGAGCCACTGTGTTTCCGTTGCTCGGGCGTTCGGGCGAGATGCGCGACCCTGAGGCTCTGGGAGGAGGTCCAGCGCTCAGCATTCAACCCAAGCGCGGCATGGGCGTCATCCACTTCCCTTCGGAGATGCCGCTCCACGGCGGTGTGCGGGACGAGCGCGTCTGCCACGAGGGCGCTGCGGCCATCAGCGAAAAGTGGATCTGCCAGCAATGGGGCTGGACCGGCCCACTCATTCGTGAGGCCCTGCCTGACTCGATGCTCGGTCAAAGGTGGGACGATGTCTTGCTGTAGTAGAGCCTGCGTGTAAAGCAGTCTGAGTCTCAGAAGTACTATGTGAAAGATACGATGTACGATCCGGGGGACGTGTCGCAGCTAGTCGAGTGTACACGGCGGTGCGCCGATGGCGATGCGGTTGCGATGCGGTGGGCCGGTGCCGTTTACAGCTAGGAGTCCTACCGAATATCGAGCTGACCACAGCGTTTCCTTACGGTCTCGCGTGTCGCGTCCGAAATATCAAGCATCAAAACCGCCAATGATTCTACACGATCATAGTGAGACGATCCGCCAGCGGCGAAGACCCTCTCCACGGGGCATTAAGCCCTTTTCGCGCCTTGCCCAAAGCCTTCATCTCGCTCTATCTCACCCTTGTTCCCCTTCGGCCCGAGCCGTGCATGCTCGCTGTACGGCCGTCGTGGGGGTCCCATATTGGACAAGATTGCCCGAGTGCAAGCTTGGAGCGGCCGTGCGCCACCGCGGAGTGGACGAGCGCCGTGGTGGTAGTGGGGAGGCGTCGCATAGGAGCGGCTGCTGCGTGCCACGGCAGCAGTGGCGTGCGCGTACGCGCAGGATCTCGTCGATATCGTCAGCGCAGATGACGAGGCAGAGCGCGAGGAGCAGCAGGCCCACTCCAAGGAAGGCCATGTACGAGATGGACGCCGTGCGACCAACGGCTGCATCCCACACCAACGTTACCGGCTCGACAAAGAGGCTGCACACTGAGACGAACGTGGGCGTCGCGTACGCGAGGGCACCGTACAAACAGCCCATCGCGATGGCCATCATGAGCTCGACGATCAGGTAGCCGCGCAGCATGACCAAGGGCGGCCACAAGAAGGGCTCTACGCCGCTCGTGTGTGCAGCCAGGATCACCAGCGGCCCAATGAAGCACGACCAGAAGCCCATGAGCCCCACGGTGACCGCTGCGTCGGCCAGCGGCGTGTGCACGCACAGACTGGGCTTGAGGACTCGTGATTCGTCGTCTCCGGACTCGGCTGCAGATGGCAGCTCAGCGCCAGCCGCCGCGAGCGCCGGCGCCGGCCCAGCGAGAGCCTCCCCCGCAGCGGGCGAGCTGCCTAGCCACCTCTTGTACACGACGCCCTTGACCGCGTAGAGAGCTGCACTCGCGAGCACGAGGAGGTCGCCAATGAGCTCGCTGCGCGCGGGCGTGCCGCTCTCGGACGTGGCCTTGCTGAGCAGGATCATCAGCACGCTCGCCAGCGCGAGCAGCACGCCGAGCGCCTTGCTGAGCGAGAGCGCCTCTCCCAAGAGAGGAATGGAAAAGACGTACGTCAGCGGCGTGTATAGCTGGTAGAGGGCCGCGTTGATCGACGGCACCGTGAGCGGTATGGAGGCGACCCATGTGACCGACGCGCCGAGCATGAAGCATGCGAGGGCGAGTGAGAGCACGAAGAAGCGGCGGTCCACGAGCGGCCTCCGCGGCCGCTCGTGTCGTCTTTGCCACCCGAGCGCGGCCAGGCCCGGAGGCAGCACGAGCACGAAGAACATCTTCAACGCGACGCCCACAAAGATGGGATGAGACCACGGGCATGCCGCGTGGTCGCCACCGTCGTCGCTGTGCGCGGGACGCAGCGGCGGCGGGGGCGGCAGCGACGTCGGCAACGACGGCGGCGGCAACGCATACAGGCACGGATCCCACGTCTTGACGTCCTTCATGAGATTGATTTCAGACGCCCACATGATGATGTTGCCCGCGACGAGCGCGGCGGCGCGTGGAGCGCTCGCGGTCGCCATCCAAGTGTCCTGGGTCGCCCTTGAAAGTTGAAACCGTGTGAATTGGCTGTGATAAGGGTGCACCCCGAGCCAGTTGTAACCGCACACGTGGTACGCCGGTCCGGTGTCTTGGGTGTCGAGTTATAAACATTCGCTGTTAAATCCATGGTTGTGTGAACTACTGAAGAGTACTACTGTAAATGTAACACCTAAGACTTTCGGCGGACAGTTTATGTTACGGTCCGCCCTTAGGAAGACGCTCGTTCGCACGCATGCATACCCACTCACACAGTATCGACTTGGGCACTTGAGAGTTGACCGCCCATTCTGCTCACTTGTGAGTGCCGAACCACTTGAAGTTGTGGGCGGCGAACCACTTGACGTTCCAGTAGATCCAGTAGGCGAAGATGAAAGACATGACGAAGTCGTCGAGGTCGAGAAGGATCCAGTAGTCGACAACGATATTGTACCCGCACATGCTGCACCACCTCGAGGCAACGGTCGCGGCGACGTCGGCGACCTCCGCCGCCGCGGCGCATGGCGCATCCGCGCTTGCGATACACGCCGCCATCGTGGGATCGACGGTGCCCGCAGCGGTGTTGGTGGTGGGCTCGGCGGCGCATGACTTAGAGCACCGGAAGGCGTAGAGGAAGAAGATTACATTGTGCGCGATGACGCCGTACACTAAGTAGTGGCACGCCTCGTGATACTTGTCGAGCGCCGTCGAGTAGGGCAGCGCGGGCAGCGAGTCCGAGGACGTGTAGTTGATGCCGGTAAGCGTGAGAAGGATGGTGAACGTGAGCGCGAGCCGATCGCCAATATTGTCGGACAGGATGAACGTCGACACGCACGCAAGCGCGGCGATCACGCCCGGACGGATAAGGAACTTGGTCACGTAATACTGCGGAATGCGACGGATGCCAATGCGCATCGTAACACCCGACTGCTCGCCCGTAGCATTCTCGTTCCTGACTAGCTCGGTGTTCTCCGGGATAATCTCCCACTCGAAGAGGCTTTTCTTAACGTCTGGCTTTACCTCGAGGATGCCTTGGCCGCCCTCCTCCTTGGCCTTGATGCTCTCCGACTTCACACGCATGTTGGGGTCGCAATGGAGCTCGTACATCTTGTCCTTGTGCTTCTTGGGAAGGAAGAGCTTGACACAGAGCTCGTGTGCGTCGAAGGGGAACTCTTCGAAGTTGAAGTCGAGCTGAACGTCCGTCACCTCCATCTGGCCCGTCAGGACGGCGATGGTTCCCTCGCGCTCATCATTGGGCTGCAGAGGCGGGAACCAGATCTCCACTTCGTTAGTGTCGTCGTAGACGCTTTTGGCGTCGAACATCCGGAAGAACTCCTGCTTGCTTGTGAAAACCGGTTTGCCGTTGAGGACGCTCAAGGTCGGGAGCGCCTCGATCTTCTCGAGCTCTTTCCACGCTTCCTCTTCCGAGTTGACGCGTTTGCCTTTTGGTGGCAAGAACTGCAGGGCCTCCTTGCGCGGCCGAAAGATGAGGTGGACGCGAAACACCATAACCGCCCGCATTCTCTTGAAGTCGATCTCGTTCACGCCCCACAGCCGGCAGGCCACGTAGCACGGCTCCCGCTGACGTTGCATCATCATATCCCACAAAAGATCGTCCGGGGGCTCTCGGGACCCGGGGACGGAAGGGTTGCGACTCGACGGCGCCGGCTCTTGGGACCCGGCACTGGATGTGGTGGAATGGATGCGCTGCAGCGCTGGCGACGTCGCGCTGCGCTGAGCGACGACCACAGGAGCAACGGGTGCCCCTGTGAGCCCCGTAGCGACGTTGTCGGCCAGCCAAGGCATTTGTGCCGCAGGCTGTGCCGCAGGCTGTGCCTCAGGCTCACCGTGTGCGGCCTGCACCTGTTTCAGGTACCTGGGGTCGAGAGAGTATCTCGTCGCCGGGCTCTCGCGCGCTGGCGACGTCGCGGCGCGATGCATTGCTCCGACCTCGAAAAACTTGCGGCCTTCGTTCGGGTCATCCGTGTCACAGCGTGCGGGAGAGGATTGTGGGGATTTGTTCTGGTTATGGGGCGAAATACGAAACGATCGCGTCGAGCCGTTACCTTCGCCAGTTGACCCCACCGATCATCAGTGCGGCAGCTGGCAACCTCGAAAAACTTGCGGTTCTTCGGGCACATATCGTACCGCGTCACCTCCTACTAAACTACTAAACACTACGTCGTTCCGAAACGAAATACGTATCAGACGAATTGAGTGCCGAGCCGTTCGTTTTTCTCCGCGAGGGGGAAGCAGTTGACCCCACCGATTGGGTGATCATGCTCCTACATATCAGAACATATTCATTCGCGGATGTCGCGCGGCCTTAAGCGCGGCCGCGGGCCGAATCGGCCGTCGGCGCCGCCATTCGCGGTTCGGGCGCGGAACCGTCAGCCGCTAGCCGCTAGGAACCTAGGTTCTTCCCGGTCAGCTCACAGCTGTATTAAGTAAAAGTACAGGGCGCCGCGGGCCATCTCACAAAGCCGCAGATCTTCCAGTTTCCAGATCATGTTCCAGATACGGTTACGGACGGATAGGCCCACAAAGGCCCACTCGGAGTCACCGACCGCGCGGCGGCCTGCGTTGAGCGTTCAGCGTTCGAGGCGGCTGTGGCGCGCTGCCAGTCGACCCAATCCCAAATCCAATCCTGTTGATCACGTGTCACACGTCTCGACTGCTCATACACGACAGCATGCGCATTTGAGACACACACGTGTGGTCCTGGTCGCCTCTTTGCTACCGGACCCCGCCGCTCTGTGGTGAAAGTTCTGTTATCACTGTTCGTAGGTGTTTCGCCGCGCACATCAGCCGCCGCCGCAACCGCGCGCTCCACGCACCGCGCACCTTGTTCAGTGGATAGTGAGTCGGTGGGATGACCGGCATTGCCCGAGGTGCGCCGCGAGGAGGCGGGCGACCATTGCTCCCCATTTCCACACATTCATGCTGCGTCAGGTCCCAGCTGCTTCAGGAGCTGATTGCGCAGAGGCATCTTGTCCACCGTCACCTTGTCGATGATGGCGAGCGCCTCCTTCAGGCGGTCGCATATGGCGCCATTGTGGGCGAGGCACATGATCACGGACTTAGCGCCCTGCGGGCTGAAGGTATGCAGTGCCACGCAGCATTCGACGCCCTGAAGGCGCACGTCGGGCGTGTTGGCATGCGACGTGGCCGGCTTGCCCGGCGAGTCGGCGAGACGCGCGATCGCGCTCACGATGGCGTCCAAATTTGACTGGTGGATGAGCTGTGATGGGAAGCGTGCCAGTGAATGCGTGCGCGGTCAGCTGGGTGGCGAGAGAGCAGCAGCAGCGCTGGAGGCGGAGAGTAAGGCGGAGAGGGCAGAGAGGGCGGGCGAGGGTGAGGGTGGGCATGCCTGTTTGTAGAAGTCGAGCTTTGGGCCGACTCGGAGCACGGCGCACAGCGCCATGCCCGCCGCCTCACGGCAGCCCGGATGCTTCGCCACAGGGTCCTTCGGATCATGCCTGGTCGCATCGAGGGCGATGTCGAGCGCCGGGAAGGAAGGCGCCTTGGCCATCATCGAGGGCGCGAGCAGCCCGCAGGCGCGCCACACGGCGACGTCCTTGGCGCGCATGCACTGCTGCAGCACGGTGCGGATCGTGCCCTGGACGAGCAGCTGCGCCGCCTGCTTGCACTCCAGCAGGCCGAGCAGCTTCTCGAGGACCTGCAGCCATGGCATAGCGAGTTGAGCGGACGAGAGCGGGCGGCGCGTGGAGCGGCGCGCGCGTGCAGCGGGATGGCGCGTGAGCACGCACCTCGGCGGCGGTGGTGACGACGGCCGACTTTTTGTAGGAGAGGGCGCACACGAGGGCTAGCGTCACGTAGCCCTTGGGCGCGAGCAGCTCGAGGAGATTCTCGTTGGGCACCATCGGCAGCAAAGTGATGAGCTCGCGCAGCGCCACCTGCTTGTCCGAGGCGTTGAGGAAGTCGGACTCGGGGGCGGCGATCGTCTCTACTGCCACCGTCAGCGCCGCCTTCGTGCCGCCACGGCCAGACGCCGGCGCCGCCTTGGGCTTCTTGCTGACAATCTTTGGGGTGTTCGACGCGTTGGGCGGCGCACGCGCGAGGCCCGCGGAGCCTCCGCGGAGGCTGGCAGTGCGCTTGGCCGCAGCCGCCGCCTCAGCCTCGGCCTTGGCGGCCGCTTCCGCCCGGAGCGCCTCCTCGGCATCCGCCGCCCTGCTCTCCTCGACAGAGGGCAGGCCTTGGATGAGATCGACGCACGTGCCGATGATCTTATTGCAGCCCGAGAGCTCTCGCGCCACGGGGGCGTTCACGAGCAGCCCCACGATCGCCTCCTTCTTGTCCTTTTCGAACGCGAGCGCATCCAGACGAGTCTCCATCTCCTTGACGATCGCCAGCACCTCCCGCGTGACGCAGAGGCCCTCGGTCGCCGCTGCCTCAGCACCGACGGCGGCGGCGCGTGCGCCCGACGCCTCGGTCAGCGTCTTCTCAGCCACGGCGCCCACGCGCTCGGTGGCCTCGACGGCGGCCTTTGCGGCCTCGGTCACGGCCTCGGTCACGTGCTCTGTGACCAGGCCGAGCGCCTGCATCATCTGCGCAAGCGACTGCGCATTTTGCATTGCCAGAGCGGCGAAGCCCTTGACCGCCTTCTCCTGGCTGTGCAAAATGAGCGCCTTCACCTCGGTGGCGCCGGCCTTGACTTCGGCCTTCACCTCGGCGGCGCTGTTCTTGACTTCCGACTTGACCTCGGCGGTCCCCTGGAGGACGGCCGAGTGCGTGTCGCGGACGGCCGAGTGCGTGCGCTCGTGGAGCGGCGTGATGCGTGCCACCATGCCTTGGACCATGGCATCGGCGACACGCTCCACGGTGCCGGGCGAGAGGTGGGACGACGGCGCGGACGGCACCGGGGTGGGCGGCGTCACGCCCTCAGCAGCGGCCTCGCCCGCCCCGACCTCCTCGGCCGGCAGCTCGACGTCGTCGAAGATGTTGGGCGGCACAGCGGGTTGCACCAGCTCGCGCTTGTCTGCAAGGTGCTCAGTAAGATGCGCCCTGAACACTGTTTGCATCTTGCCGTTGCCAAAGCTAGCGCACAAGATCTTTTTGAAGTACTCGCGCTCGTCGAGGCGCTCGTTGTCCTCCAGCCATTGGAGGTACGACACCGGCGCCTCCTCTAGGAACGGATTGGCTTTGGCTAGCATCTCTTGGCGCTGCGCATTGCCGTGTGTATGGGCCCACCTGACCACGCCGTGCTTCGCGATCGTGTAGGCAAGTCGGGCATTGTGCTTCTTCCCGTCGAGGTCGAAAGCTGGAATGTCAAAAGTCGTGCGGCTCGACAGAGATTTGCACTCTTGCACACGGCTGGCAATTTTTGGCACGCCCTCAACAGCGGCCGCGCCGTCCGCGCCCGCCCCGACCTCCTCGGCCGGCAGCTCGACATCGTCGAAGATGTTGGGCGGCACAGCGGGTTGCACCAGCTCGCGCTTGTCTGCAAGGTGCTCAGTAAGATGCGCCCTGAACACTGTTTGCATCTTGCCGTTGCCAAAGCTAGCGCACAAAATCTTTTTGAAGTACTCGCGCTCGTTGTCCTCCAGCCATCGGAGGTACGACACCGGCGCCTCCTCTAGGAACGGATTGGCTCGGGCGAGCAACTCTTGGCGCTGCGCATTGCCGTGTGTATGGGCCCACCTGACCACGCCGTGCTTCGCGATCGTGTAGGCAAGTCGCGCATTGTGCTTCTTCCCGTCGAGGTCGAAAGCTGGAATGTCAAAAGTCGTGCGGCTCGACATGGGCCCGCGGATTGAACGAGTGCAAAAAATTTGTCCGCATGGGCAAAAATGCAAATTTTGAGCATTCGTGTGCAATCGAATTGCACGCGCGGACAGGGGACATACAAACGGCCACGGGGACGGTAAAACAGGGTCGGGTTCACAGCGGGCGGCCTCTTCTTCGGCCGCGGGTTCAGTCGGCTCCGGGGTCGTGGCGTGGTCCTGCCACCTGCGTGTGCGTTGGTGGGTCGGGTGGGTTGTGGGCATCGGGCTGTGAGGTTCGCTGTGCGGTGATCCGCGTGAGTCGATGTGAAGCGGAGAACAGGGCTCAGGGGCGGAGAATGCAGAATCGCCCCTTCGCCCGCGTATTGCGAGCTTGGTGTCCCGGCTCCCCCGGTGTTTTTGAACCGTTCTGGGGCGCCAACTTTCTGCACCCGGTGTGCTAACAAGCGCGTCGTGTTGAACAGCTCAGCTTTCGTCAAGACTCGAAGTCAAGTGTGATGTCTTGAAACAGCAGAACAGATCATTTCTCATGCAACGTGGTGCGCCCACATTTGTCGATTTGGGAGCCCCACCGATAACAAATTCGGCGATTGTCGAGTGTCTGGCAGGGCAGAGGGTCTTCATCGGAGGGAACTCTGTTGCGCGCCATTGGGCATTTGTTCTGGCAGACCTTCTCGACAATCGCACCCTCGTTCAGCTGAGCCCATACTGTGGTGAACATTCATGGGTGCACAAAGACCATGATGGCTTGGCAGGCGCGGCTTGCTTGATGAAAACCCGTCCCGCTGCCGATCGCGAGACAGAGAAGCGTATTTGCGGCAAGGGAACGTTCGGCCGACCAGATGACATGCTCGCATGCCGCTTCCGTAGCGGGAAGAACACTTCCATCACCTTTGGCTTTGAACGGCGCGTGAATGCATCTGCGATGCAACGAGATTGGAGCACGCTCTCGCCCCACGTCGCTGTCCTGCAAGCGGGCTCAGATGATATCCTCGACCCGGCTCGTGCTCCGACCTGGTTGTCAACCCAGGAGCGCGAAGCTCCTGCTCTTGCCCGGATGCTCAAGGGCCTCCGTACCGAGCAGCAGCCGACACCGACCCTGTACTGGCGCACCAGCACGCCACTTTGCCCAGAAAAGTGCAACGAAAACTCAGCGAGGCCAGCGTACGGGAAGTGCAACGAGACGGCTTCGAAGAATGCGCAGCTTCTCGAGTCGAACAAGCTCCTACTGGGAGCCCTATGCACTTCTGCAGACACGCCACTTGCATGCAATCACGACTTGCACATCGTCGACACATGGGCTTGGAACCTAGAGCGCTGCTCCCTGTATGACGATTACATCCACCATTCGGTCCTGGCCAGGACGCACGTGCACAGCTTCCTGGCGCACTACTGCGGCGGCCATCAACGGGAGCCTCGTGCGACACACAGCCGTGCGTCCCTCCGTGTGCGCGCCGCATCTCGATGAGTGCCAGACTAACGGTGTCTCCTTCGCGGGCCTTCGATACCTAGTGCGTAGTATCTAATTACGTTAAGTGTTAGTTAAGTGTGACACAGTCGCCTGGCGGCAAAACGCACCACAGCGATGATCGAGGATCGGTCGGGTCATCGGGGACGAGCGTGGCCGGGCGCGCACGAGTCCGCCATCGGGAGTCCGCGCGACGTCGGTCGTCGCTCGGGTGCCCAGTTGTGCTTTTGCGCGATAGAGAGGAGTGAGTAGAACCGGTATACAGCAGCACCCGAGAGGCGACGCTCAAGAACGAAACTCGAAGGGACGCGCCGGCCGTGGCATCCAGTCACTTAACGAAACTCGAAGGGACGGCCGCGGCATCCAGTCACTTAACGAAACTCGAAGGGACGGCCGTGGCATCCAGTCACTTAACGAAACTCGAAGGGACGGCCGTGGCATCCAGTCACTTAACGAAACTCGAAGGAGACGGCCGTGGCATCCAGTCACTTGAGGTCCGCGTCCAATCGGCTTAGTGCATCCGCCCGCGACAGCGCCAGCGCCGACTTGGGCACGTCAGCCCAACTTGGCCGTGTCCGATCGGCTTAGTGCATCCGCCCGCGACAGCGCCAGCGCCTCCTCCTGCCGTTGTCGGATGCGCACGAAGCACTCGCGGATGGACTCCTCGCGTGCTTGCATCTCGGGGAAGTCCTCGCGGAAGCGTGAGCAGTCGAACGTGTGATCCGCGACCTGTAGTTGTCCACGTGTGCAATCCGAGGCCATCAGAGGCAGTCAGGGGACATCAGAGGTCATCAGCGGTCATCAGCGGTCATCAGAGGTCATCAGAGGCTATCAGGGGTCATCAGAGGCTATCAGGGGTCATCAGAGGTCATCAGAGGTCATCAGAGGTCATCAGAGGCAGTCAGAGGCATCATCAGAGGTATCATCAGAGGCACTTACTGAGACTGCGAGGAGGTACGCCACCGACCGCGCGAGGGCGAGCCAGCGGCAGAGCGCGCACAGAGCTTGTACGCAGCGCACAAAGCCGAGGTAGAGGATCTCGGGCAACCACACGCCGTACTGGATGCCGTGAGCAGACCTGAACTCAGAGGCCATCAGAGGTCATAAGAGAGGCCATCCGAGGTCATAAGAGAGGCCATCCGAGGCCATCAGAGGTCATCAGAGGTCATCAGACGCCATCAGGCGCCATCAGGCGCCATCAGCAGAGCATATTGTAATCACCGGTAGTCGGCCACGAGGGCGCCGTAGGGCACAGGCGCCGTCGTGGCGCGCGTGTAGTAGTAGACACGCTGCACCCGACGACCATCCAGATTGGCTGCACACTCGACGGGCACGCTCGGGTCCGCGCTGGCCGGAAGAGCCGTGACCACTCTCACGATCCGCTCGACGAGAAGCGTGATGGCGTGGGAGACGTTGGCTGAGGAGTTGAAATCGATGCACGTGCTCGAGTAAGCTGAGATGTAGGCCTGGTTGCGCACCGCCGTGCACTGGATGCACGCGGGGTCATTGGAGAAGATGCCCGAGATGCGAAGGTGCGTCCACACCATCATTCGCGTCTCCCCGCTCAGCGCGGCCCTCTCGTTGGCTTTCGTACACTCGTCATCTACGATCACCTCACTCAGCCTCTTGAAGCGATCATAGTCGCTATGATAGGCGTCGAGGGCGGGGAGCGGTGCGGACTCGCTGACATTGTGTTGCGAGACCACGTGGTCGGCGACGGCCACCGACGAGATGTGCACCACGCCCAGGCAGCCCGCAACGGCTGCACGCGAGATCAGGCGCCCCAGGTGGGCCGCCAGCGTGCTCTGGCGAGAGCCGGCCCACACGAGGGAAAGGCGCACGCCGATGATCATGACGCTCGGCCCCGTGCGATATGTGTCGAGTAGCTCCGGCCGCGAGAAAAACGAGTCGACGCTCTTCACGTCAAGGAGGTCGAGTGCCACGAAGCTCACGCCAACTTTGGGCAGAGTCCACGACGGCAGCGCCGGTGCGGCGACCACAATGTGCAAGCGATCGCGGACGGTCGGGTGAACCTCGTCGAAGTAGGTGCGCGCCAGAGCCGAGGTGCCGCCGACCCAGATCACCGTGGTCACCCTCGGCTCAGCCTCGTCGCGACGTAGTTGCATGTGGTTGCGCGCTTTTGTGCCAGGGCTCGAATCGGGACGCACAAACGTAATGGGGCGCAATCCACGTGGCGCGAGAAAGCGTTTCAAAACTTGCGTTCCTTGCCCCTCAAAAACATCGGGGGGACTCGCGGCCGGCTAGGATCTGCATTGACTGAAGAGTTTCAGGAAGGCCGTCGACACATCACACTCCAACCAAACGCGTGAGAACAAGCATGACGTTCGTCGCGTCCCTGCGTAAACGCAGGGGGTGCGTGAATGCGCACCCAGGTGTGTATACGCGAGAAAGCGCGTTTACGCGAACGCTGGGTGCGTATATGCAAGAGGTGTGTTTACGCACCCGGGTGCGTATACGCGAAATAGTGCGTTTACGCGAGCGCTGGGTGCGTATACGCACCTACCTGCGTACACGCACCCGGTGCGTATACGCGGGTGGGTGTGTATACGCGAGCGCTGGGTGCATTTACGCAGCGGGTGCGTACACGCACCCGGGTGCATATACGCAGGTAGGTGCGTATACGCGAGCGGTAGTACGTATACACAGCGGGTGCGTATACGTACCCCCTCGCGTATACACAAGTTTCTGCGTATACGCACCTCCGACCGCGTAAACACAGGAAACGACAAACCGTAATGAAGGTCTGATTTTTTAGGGGGGGGCACAAGTAGGTCTGGCCTCCCCCCTTAGTTTTTTGCTTCAGCGTCGGTTGAACATCTCCTCAATCTCTTCGAGCGTCTTCCCTTTCGTCTCGGGCACGCAGCAGAAGACGAAACCGAGAGAGAAGACGCACAGGGCGCCGTAGATGCCGAACAGGATCGCCTGCCCGTAGCCGGGCACCAGATCGTCGAGCGCGACCTGCATCGGCACCAGTCCAAAGGTCATGCCCAGATTGCATGCAAAGTTCGTGATCACCGCGAGCGAGAGCGCGCGGGAGCGCGATCTGAGCGGGAAGACCTCCGAGATGATGAGCCATCCAATCGGGCCGAAGCCCACCTGGTAGCCGCACACGTACAGCACGAGGGCCGCCACGACGACGGGCGGCCAGCCCGGGGGCAGGGTGATCTGCTTCGCGTCAGTCCCCGAGGGCTCTCCCAAGGCGAACGCCGTGCTGAGCACGGCCAGCGCGCCAAGCATCATGGTGATCCCCGCGAAGAGTAACGGCCGCCGCCCGAAACGGTCCACGTAGAAGACGGTGACGAGCGTCGCGACCAGCTTGGCGCTGCCGATGATGACGGCGGCGTACGCTGCAAAGTGGTCGAAGCCCGCATCATCGAAGATGGCTTCTTGGTAGTAGAGGACCGACGGCTGTCCAGTCAGCTGCTGCAGGGTGATCAGTCCGAGGCCGGCGAGGAGCGCCTTGCGCGCGCGCAGCACCTCGTGCCAGCCGCTCTTGGACGCGCCGACCACCTTCGATCGCGTGAACTCGATCAGTGTGAACTCGATCAGTGTGAACTCGATCAGTGTGAACACGATCAGTGTGAACTCGATCAGTGTGAACTCGATCAGTGGCTCAGGTCAGTGGCTCTCAGAGCCAGTACTGTAGGGGGGCAAGCACGGGAGACGCCCTGGAGGAGGCTCGCACATCGGAGAGTGTCATCTCGATCTCGGCAATCTCGGCCTCGATCTCCGCCTCGGAAGCCCCGCGGCGGAAGCGGCGCAGCGCCGCCGCGGCTGCGGTCCTCGAAGGTGATCGCCCCGTCGCCTCCTCAGCGAGGAGTGTCGAGCGTTGGAGACCGTGGCTCCCGGTGGCGCTCGTTCCAAATATGGTAGGCGAGGGGTAAGCGTGGATGGTTGCTTGGGACTGACTCACGTCGGAGGGGTCGCCACGGAGCAGCAGCCAGCGAGCGGATTCCGGCATGAGCGACATGCCGATGAAGATGACGCACGCAATCGCGCTGGTCGGGAGCCAGATGGCGCGGTACACCGTCGCTTCGTCCAGCACGTCCTCGGCGATCGCCGTCGCCCCAAACCCCATGAGAATGCCAAGCACGATGAAGCCCTCTTTCAACGAGACGAGCAGACCGCGCTTGTCGGCGGGCGCCATCTCGCTGATGTACACGGGCGCCGAGTGCATCGAGAAGGCAATCCCAAGACCGTACACCGCGCGGCCGGTCACGACCGTCGCGGCGCTGCCGGGCCCGAGGCCGGACACGAGCGCGCCCACGGCGTACAGCAGTGAGCCACACATGAGCTCGCGCCGGCGGCCGAGAGGCTCACCTATCCAAAAGACGAGGATGGAGCCGAGCGTCGCGCCCATGAGCGAGGCTGAGGTGTAGAGCGCGTTTTCGATGTCGTGCAGCGGAATGCCACTCGTCGCATTGCTCTTCACGTCCAGGCTGCGGACTGCTCCGGACGCTCCGCCGATGTCGTAGCCGAAAAGGAAGCCCGCTAGCGCCGGAAAGAGAAAGGCCACGTAGACGAACCAATTGCTGCGACGTGTCCGGTGCACAAGCGAGACGTCGAGCGTTCCATTGTCAAGGTCACCAGTCATTCAGTCACGAGTCAGACCAGGCCGTGCGAACGTGGGCCGAGCACACTGGAGCACAGCAGGACCGGCCGGGCGAAACTTGCGGAGCCCCCGCGCGCCAAGCAAGCTCAAGCTACGGGTAGGAAGCAAGCGCGCCGCGCCAATCTGTTATTTGTATCGTTTGACTTCAATTGAACGCCACGACCGCTCTCTCACACACAGGGCCCCGGATGGGCCAAGGAATGGGTGCCTGCACTACCATACCGGTAAAAAGACACCGGGGGGAGCCGGGACACACATTACATTTTTATATAACATGTGCAAACTACAGTAGGCGGTCATCGCAAATGCGAGCGCTACTGTACACTCGCAATTGCGAGCTATGCCGTCGCGCGCCAGCGCGCGCTCCTCACCCTCGCCTGTGCCCCAACAACGAGTCGAGGAGCGTGTCTAATGCCTCGCAGCTCTTCACGCTCGCCCTTGCCGAGGCCTGCACGCTCGCCCGTGCGCCAACAAGAGCAACGAGTCGTTAAAAACCGGAGGCGCCGCGCACCCCCGAACGAGCTTTTAAGGGATATGATGGAACGTCAGCGGGAGCCGTGCTACGTCGCATGCCGGCTGCACGCCGTCAACAAGATCGATTGCAAGAATATGCGGGCGAAGATAGTGTTTCGCGTCCACCTCATCTTTCGGCCGCGCAACGAGGCCCTGCAGTTCCTGCCAGAACAAGGCAAACGGGTCAACTCGGAAGAGGAAGCGTGGAAAGAGCTCGAGCGGCTCGAAGCGCTCCCGACCTTGGGCGTCCAAAACGGCAATCTTGAATTCAAGGGCAAGCGGGAGTTCTTCCGGGTGTCCGACGCCACAAGCGTCTACGACGACGATTACGAAGTGGAGGAGATCTGGTTCCCGCCTCTGCAGCCCAATGATCGCGATCGCGATCGCACCGTCGCCGTCCTGACGGGCCTGATCGAGACGGACGTGCAGCTCGACTTCAACTTCGAAGGGTTCCCCTACGACTCGCACGAGCTGAGAGTCGAACTCTTCCTTCCCAAGAAGCACAAGGACAAGATGTACGAGCTTGATTGCGACCCCTACATGCGTGTGGAGTCGGAGCGCATCAAGGAGGGCATCCTCGAGGTAAAGCCAGACGTCAAGAAACGCCTCTTCGAGTGGAATGTCATCTCTGAGGAGCTCTCGGAGAACGAGAATACTACGAGCGAGCAGTCGGCTCTTACGATGCGCATGCGCATCAGTCGATTTCCGCAGTATTACGTGACCAACTTCATTTTGCGTCCGGGCGTCTTCGCCGCGCTCGCGTGCGTGTCGACGTTCATCCCGCCGGTTGAAATCGGCAATCGGCTTTCGCTCCTTCTGACCGTCGTTCTCACGCTTACCAGCATCAACTACACGTCCTCGGACTCGCTGCCCGCGCTGCCCTACTCGACGGCGCTCAGCATGTATCATGACGCGTGCCACTACTTAGTATACGTCGTCATCGCGCACAACATATCCTTCTTCCTCTACGCCTCCCGGTGCTCTAAGTTGTGCGCCACCGAGCCCACCTCCAACACCGATGCGGGCACCGTCGATCCCTCAATGGCGGCGTGTGTCGCAAGCGCGGATGCGCCATGCGACGCGGCGGCGGAGGTCGCCGACGTCGCCGCGACCGTTGCTTCGAGGTGGTGCAGCATGTGCGGGTACAATATCGTTGTCGACTACTGGATCCTTCTCGACCTCGACGACTTCGTCATGTTTTTCATCTTTGCCTACTGGATCTACTGGAACCGCAAGTGGTTCGCCGCCCACAAGTGAGCACCATTAGGGAGGGCATGTTTGTCGTCTCGTGTCTGAGTCATGGTGGTGTGTGGGTGCGGTGTGAAGTTTCTCGAGGTCTCGGGGGGACTGAAGTAGGTGAGGTGGGGCTGGGGGGTGAGGCGGTTGCGCTCGCGCGTGAGAGCTGCCTTGGGCAGGGCCTCGGCGCTCAGCGATGCCCGGCCCGTGTGGCCAAGAAGCAAGCGTGGCGCGTGATGAAGACGATCGGTTAGATTCTCGGATAATCCTGGTAATGGAGGAGAAAAGACCCTCGCCCTCATTCACAGCCACTGAATCCAAACCTGTGTGAACGCGACGCCGCGATAACCTGAAAAGATTCGCTGTAGGACCTGCTAGCGAAGATGCTCTTTTTCATGACGTGCACAGCGGTGGCGCACGCCATCAGCTCACGTCCGGCCATCAGCTCACGGCCACTTCCGGTCATATTCTCACGACGTGCATCCGTCGCGATGAACGAGGAGGAGCTCGACTGGCGTGAGATGCGCGCGCGACTGGTCGCCCAGGAACAAGAATCCGGCACGCCAGCGGCGAGCAACGGCAGCTACGCCGGCAGCTACGCTTACGAAACGCCCCTCATCGAGCAGGGCTCGATCCTCATGGGCGGCACGAAGCAGGTCTTCGGCTTCGCGCTCCGTCAGCAGTTCTTCCACAAGTCGGTCATGCTCCTTCTTCAGCACGATGAGACGTTCACCAAAGGCATCATCCTCAATCGTCCCTCGGCGATCGAGCAGGACGGCTGGCGCCTGTGGTGCGGGCACGGCCAAGTGGCCGAGGGCGGCATCTTTCTAGGCGCCGACAAGGCGCGCGGACAGCTCGAGATCAACGCGCTGCACGCGCTTGAAGGCTTCCTGGTGGATCAGGTGAGGATTGCCACTGATGAGCGTGGATTGCGACTGATGAGCGTGGATGGCGACTGATGGCGACTGATGGCCGCCGTCCTGCGATTGATCAGGTCTCTACGCGCGTGATCAATCAATTGATTGTAGAGACCTGATTGTACTCTATTGTACATTGTAGAGACCTGATTGTACTCTATTGTACTCTATTGATTGATTGTACTCTACGCCCTTGATCAGGTCTCTACGCGCGTGATCAAGGGCGTCTCGTACTGCAGCCTCGACAGCGCCAAGGCCCTTGTGATGGCAGGGGTGGCCAAGCGGTCGGACTTTTGGGTGTGTGTTGGTTACAGCGGTTGGGCGCCTGGCCAGCTGCAGATGGAGCTGGAGCAGCGTGGGAGCTGGTACCTCGCTGCGGCAGACAGCGGGACGCTGCTCAAGGAGATGCTCCGCGAAGCACGCGAGCTCCCGCCGCCTGGAGAGGTCTCGATGGTCAACGAGCCGAATGTGGGCTCCATTACGGGGATTGGGACCTGGGCCAGCTTAATGAAGAGCATAGGGCGCGAAGAGGATGTACGCGACTGATGGCCTCTGATGCATGCGGAGCGCCTCGGATGACTTCTGAGCGCCTCTGAGCATCACTGAGCCTAATTGCTTCCTAATTGCTTCCTAATTGCTTCCGTCATCAGGTGCGCCAGAGCGCAGGCAGCCTCGCCGACCGGATGCTCACCGAATGGGTGCGCGCCCATCTGCTGCCCAAGACGACGCTCCGAGCGCCGGCTACTACGAGTGCAGCGGAGTACTACCGCGCCGTGCTCGAGCGTCGCGCTGAGAACGCCCAAGGCAGCGCGACGCCAACCGCCGACACGGAGGGCGCGGCCGAGCCGAGCGCCGAGATGAGCGCCCAGCAAGGCGCCCAGCAAGGCGCCGAGATGGGCGCGACGATTCGGGTGGGTACGGTGCTGCTCTCGACGGTGTCGCCCGTCACAGGCCGGCCGGCGGACCGTGTCTTGCTTGAGGACCAATTCCTGCACAAGGCGATCCTGCTCGTGCTGCAGGTACCGCGCTTGATGGGCTCTGCTGGGCTCTCATGATTGCCTTTCATAATGAGCTTACCGATTGCCCCTGATATTGCCACTGCACTGATCGCCTCTGATCACCACTGATCGCCCCCTTTGCATAGGCGGATGAGGGCGCGCGCGGCGTGGTCAGTGCCTGTGTGCTCAACAGGCCGACTGTGAACGTGATGCGCTTTCAGCTACCAGGCAAACCCGAGCGCCGCGCACTCTATTGCGGCAACCGCGAGCTTCGTACCCAGGTGCCTCTCTGATTACCTCTCTGATTACCTCTCTGATTACCTCTCTGATGACCTCTCTGATGACCTCTCTGATGACCTCTCTGATGACCTCTCTGATGACCTCTCTGATGACCTCTCTGATGAGCTTCGTACCCAGTTGCTGCTACCGGCCGGAACCTGGCGCCGTCTTGGGCGGCGGGAGTGGCACTGAAGGAGCGTCTGAGATTGCGTCTGAGATTGCGTCTGAGATTGCGTCTGAGATTGCGTCTGAGATTGCGTCTGATGGTGTTTAATGGCTTCCCTCATCAGGTGTGGCTGCACCATCGCGCCGAATTGGGCGGCGTGCAGTTGGGCACCTCGGGCGTCTTCCTGATGAGTCCGAGTGACGTCACTGCGAAGCTGCAGCCGGCTAGCAGCATGCAATCAGCCAGCAGCTTAGCCAGCAGCAGTCAGGAGCCGCAGATCAAGCCTGCCGACCTCGTGCTCGTTCGCGGTGTGGTGCAGGTGATGATAGCCTCTGATGGCCTCTCTGGTGGCCTCTCTGAATGCCCCTCTGAAGGGCCCCTCTGATGGCCCCTCTGATGGCCTCCCTGATGGCCTCCCTGATGGCCTCTCGTGCGCGCCGTGGTGAGCAGTTCACGAGATCGGAGCTCGCGGCCATGCTGAGCGCGAGCGAGATGCGGGTGGTGCCGCCCGGCACGGCGCTCTCTGCCCTCTGGCCGCGCGTGTGGGAACTTTCGGGTGTGGGCCCTGGCAACGACGAGATCAGCGACGGCATGGAACTCTGGTGGCTCGCCTCGCAGTGCGGCGCCGAGCAGTTGGTAGCCCCAGCCGCACCTAGCGAGCTCGCGGACGAAGCTTTATCCGAATGGCTCAAATTCTTCGCGAGGGGCGAATTTGATTGACGGACAGCGGGTTGCGGCACGTGTGTGTCATCAGCAGCCTGACACTGCTGATTGAACGGTCGTGACGTAAAAAATGCGCTGCATAGTTTCCTCTCTCCTCGACTCTCTCCACGCCCACACAGCCACAGTCACCCAGCGCGGGCCCACACAGCTCACACAGCTCACACTGGCAAGAGCGAAGGGCGGGGGTCAGGCACTCAGGCTCACGCTCAGGGACACCGTGGCGCATAGCACCGCGCCGCAGACAGACCGCGCACACCCTCCCTGACGCACACGTGTCCCACACATCTCGACTGCTCACACACGGCAGATGCGAATGAGACTCACACACGTATGTAGTCCTGGTCGCCTCTTTGCTACCGGACCCCGCCGCTCTGAGGTAAAAGTTCTGTTATCACTGTTCGTAGGTGTTTCGCCGCGCACATCAGCCGCCGCCGCAACCGCGCGCGCACCTTGGTCAGTGGATACTGAGTCGATGGGATGACCGGCATTGCCCGAGGTGCGCCGCGAGGAGGCGGGCGACCATTTAGCTCCTCATATCCACACATTCATGCTGCGTCAGTCCCCAGCTGCTTGAAGAGCTTGTTGCGCAGGGGCATATTGTCCACCGTCACCTTGTCGATGATGGCGAGCGCTTCGCTGCTGCAGCCAACCGCATAAAAGCACATGAGCGCGTTGGCGCCCACCTCGCGCACGTCCTCTTGAGGCGCTTGGAGGAGCTTGATGAGGCATAGTTCCACACCATTGCTCAGCTTGGCGGGTAGCTTGGGCAGGTGCGTGACAAGGAGGCTGAGGAGCTCCGCCGCACACACGCACGTCTTGGCAGCGCTCGCCTCGTTGCGCCCGACGCGAAGCACAACTTTGAGCACGTCCTCGGACGGCGCAATCTTGATGAGGCGCACGGCAGTAGCCTGCGCGGCCTCGCGCACAAGGGCGGACTTCGGGTTGGCGGCGGCCTTGAGCAGCGCATCTAGTACCGTGCCGTCCTTAGCCGCGGCACCGCACAGCAGCAGAGGCCCCACGGCCGGGCCCAGCTGATCGAAGACATACTCGAGGGACTCTAGGATGGCGAACACGACCTGGCACTCAAGCGCAGAGATCGCCTTCACGATGCCCTCGCCGAGCGCCTCGAGCGTCTCCTCGAGCTTGTCGTTCGTCACGGCGCTGTTGATGACCATCCGGATGGTCTCGCCCGCCGCCTGGACGCGCTTGAGCCAGTCCTCCGAGGGGGCGAGATCCTCGCCGACCTTGTTGGCCATCGTGCCTGCGGCCGCCTTGCCACCCTTGGCCGTCTTGCCGCCCTTGACAGCGGGCGGCGGCGCAGGCTTTGACACGCTCGCCCTGGTCGAACGGGTCGAGGGTGCGACCGAGGCTGCCGGAGCCTTGCCGCGTGCCGAAGTGGCGGCGGTCCGCGAGGACTTGCACACTCCTGCCGGGACGACGGGCGCACACGACGATGCCGCCTTGGCTTTCTTCTTGGCGAGCGCCTCCTGGAGCATCTCCTCGTCTACCATGTGCTTACCTGCAATGAGGGGATTGATGACCTTGGCGAGCCATTCACCCGACTTGATGTCGTCGATCGAGATCGTCATCTCGTCGATCGAGAACACCATCTGTTCGGCAGCATCCTTGACGGCATTACCCGCGCGAACCACCACTTTGGATGCCGCCGACATCGCGGCTGCCGCGTCAATCGCCTGCTCGGTAGCATCCGTGAGGTCCTCAGCCACGCCAGCCACCACCCCAGCTGCCTCGGACATCTTGGCTGCCGCCTCCATCACCTGCACGGCGGCCGCGCGGGTGATGTCCTTGGTACTGACTGTGTCCTGCTTTATGTCGACGAGCACACCGGCGATGGTTCGGTTGGCGTCCCGTGCGCGCGCTTCGGCGTCCAGGCGCGCCTTCTTCTCCGCGAGCTGCGCCGCGCGTTGCTCCTTGCGATAATTAGCTTGCGCCTCGGCCTCGGCCCTGGCCTCCCCAGCGCGCGCTTCGGCCTCGGCCCTGGCCTCCGCGGCGCGAGCTTGGGCCTCCCTTGCCTCGATCCTGGCCGCAGCGGCAGCTTCCTCGAGCTGATCTGTGATGAGGGCTGCCGCATCGACAACCTCATCCTTGATCGCACATGCCTCGGAAACGATGGTCTCGCGCACCGAGTCGAACTCACCCAAGAGCTCGCCTCTCGTGCTCCGAGCCACGGCCGCGGCCTCGACGTCGCGAGCCTCGCTCGCCTTGGCGGCCGAGCGCATATCCTTTTGCAAGGACTTGATCACCGACGTCAGGCCTCTGACAGCCTCAACGGCCGCCGCGCCGCCCGTCCACACAGTGTCGACGACGATGCGAGTCAACGAGGATGGCGTGGAGCCCGCCGAGGAGCGCGGCGACGAGAGCAGGGCCTGGGGCGAGGCAAAGACGCGCTGCATCCGCGCCAGCGACGCTGGCTTGTTCAGGGCGACGGGCGCGCCGCCAGAGCGGTTGAGCACCTGTGCTTGCGCGCTCGTGACGTCGGCGAGCGGCAGCGCGAGCACCAGCTTGCGCTTGTCTGCGCAGCTGAGGTGCTCAGCGAGAAGCGCACTGAACACCTTCTGCATCGTGCCGGTGGGCGCGGTGCCGAAAGTCGCATGCAAGAGCTCGGCGTAGTGCTTGGGCTCGTCGGCCTCCAAATGCTGGAGGTACGACAGCGGCGCCTCTTTGAGGAGCGGATTGGCTTTTCTCAACTTCTCCTTACGCTGCACGCTAGAACCCGAATAAGCCCACCGGACCGCGCCGTTCTTCGCGCTTACACTCGTGTAGCAGAATCGAGCGTTGTGCCTCTTGCCGTTGAGGTCCGTGAACGCAGGAAGCTCGAAAGTCACGAGGCTCAACGTGGGGCACGCGGGCTCAGAGATGGGCATGGGACGGAGGCGGCGGGTGGGGCATTTGACTTTGGAACTGGGTACAAACCTTTTTGGATCCAGTTCCAAAACGCCCGCCCGCCGGAAAACGAGCATACCGAATTTGGAACATTGCCGATTTGGTACCGATTTGGATCAAAAGTGCTGTGTCGGCCGGGAAGCAAGCAACGAGCACGCTGGCAACGGGGGTAGACTGGAGAACCCCAATGGGCATACCATTTGGATACCGTCACCGATTGACCTGCACGCTGCAGCGATATTGTACTTATCGCATATCGTCATCCGATAAATGGTAATGTTGCATCAAGCCGAGGAACCAAGGTGCCGTCAAGGTGCCGCGCATCGCGTGCCGCGGGAATACAGTTACAACTAAATTTACTCCGTGTGTGTTAAATTGGCTCTGAAGTAACACACAAGCCAAAGAATGCACAAGCCAATGCACAGAAGCCAATGCACACAAAAGCCACAGCACTACTTGTATGATGAGAAACAATGTTCCTGGTGCCTCGGTGGTGCTCACGGGAACGCCGCGTGTGGACTTGGGCACGAGCTCTTGTGCTCTCATCGGTATACCCCTCCGCACGGCCCTAGGATTTGGCTATGACTTGGCTATGACTTGGCTGCCATCGCTGCTGCTGCGCAACCCAGAGCTGAGGCGACCATGATCTTGGCCGAGCGTGGTGAGAGGTCCAGCGCTGCGGCCATCGCTTCCGCATGCGCCTTGGCCGCCGTCATCTGAGCGGTGCTTGTCACGGCTGGAGGCAGCGTGGCCATCGGCTCCTCTCGCCGTGCACGCTTGGCGGCGGACGAGCCTCGCTTGTCTGCGCAGCTGAGGTGCTCAGCGAGAAGCGCACTGAACACCTTCTGCATCGTGCCGGTGGGCGCGGTGCCGAAAGTCGCATGCAAGAGCTCGGCGTAGTGCTTGGGCTCGCAGACCTCCAAATGCTGGAGGTACGACAGCGGCGCCTCCTCGAGGAGCGGGTTCGTGCTCAGCAGCCTCGTACGGCGCTGCCCACTGGAACCCGCATGAACCCACCGGACCCGGGCCGCGCCGTTCTTCGCGCTTACACTCGTGTAGCAGTATCGAGCGTTGTGCTTCTTGCCGTTGCGGTCCGTGAACGCAGGAAGCTCGAAAGTCGCGAGGCTCGACGCGGGCTCAGAGATGTGCATGGGATCCATGTGGGACGTGACGGCGGGGCCCCAGTTCCAAGTCCGCCCTAAGTCCGCCCGCCGGAAAACGTGCATACCGAATTGGAACTTTGCCGATTTGGAACAAAAGACCTTTGTCGGCCGGGGAAGGAGCAGCAAGCGCAGGCAATGTCGGCCGGGATTAGGCCGGTTTCAGGCTTGGATTAGGCCGGGAACTGTCCCACATTCGGATGCCGTCAAATGCCGTCACCGATTGGCCTGTCAAATTGTGGCCTGTAGCGATATAGTTCAGTTCAGTTACTACATAAACAACAGACAACCTGAACTGAACTGATTGAAACTGAACTGAACTGTAGCGATTTATTACTATTACAGGGAATCATCGAGATTACATGGAACATTTCAGTGACTGTGAACCACGAAAGAGCCTTGTGCGGCGTTTGCGGGGCTAAGCACACCTTGAGACCTTGAGACCTTGTGGTGTACAATTGTACGTGACCGTTGGTGTGTGACTGTGAATGTGAAGTGGCCAGCAAACGGTCCTTCCATGAAAGACGGACGGTTTGTACCAACCAAGTCGCACTCCTTCGTGCCGCCCTTGGCTCGTCTCAAGTAGCCCACCAAGCGCTGGCTCCGAGCACCCAGCAAGTCCGTTGAAGCAGCCATGGGCTGCGGTGCGTCGAGCCCAAAGCGGCGCGTGATGGTGGAGGCAGCGGCAGCCAAGAGTTCAACATCCAAGAGCAAAGCGGCGACGGCGACTGCACAGTCGGGCAAGGAGCTCGACGAGCAGAACAGGAGCGCCATCAAGGTGCAAGCCCATTTCCGCGGAAAGCAGACTCGCCGGCTCGCCGACCAGCGACGCGACCAGTTCGCCATGGAGCGCGAGCTGAAGATGTCGAGCACGGCGAAGCTCAAGCGGACGGCGTCCAACCGGCTAGAGCGCGTCAACGACTACGCCTTCGTCAAGATGCTCGGCAAGGGTGCGTATGGGCAGGTGTACCTGGCGGAGTACGATCCGGCGCCGGAGGGTACATGGGCCGAGACTACGGCCGAGACGCTGTCTTCATTTATGGGACTGAGCGAGAAGCCACCCCAGGTGAGGATCTCGATTCGCCGCTGGTGCTGCTGAGTGCCGCTTGAGTGCCCCTGAGCGACCCTGAGCCTGACCGTACCAGGTGGCCATCAAGTGCCTCTCGCGCTCCATCCTCAAGCGCAAGCGCGTCGGGCGTAACGGCTCTGCGTACGACTCGGTGCTCGGCGAGATTGCGGTCATGAAGCATCTGCGCCACCCGAACATCGTGCGCCTGTTCGAGGTGATCGACGACCCGGATCAAGACCTGCTGTTTATGTGCATGGAGTTCGTCACGGGAGGCGACCTGTTGGTTTCGATCACGCAGGTGCGTACATATGGACTTGCCTTATATGGACTGACCTAAGACTTGCATCGGATTGCCCCTAGAGGCCGCTGACTATCGCTGCTCGTTGCCATCGCCTCGGATTGCCTCTAGAGGCCGCTGACTATCGCTGCTCGTTGCCGCTGCGTGGCGCAGAAGCGAGTGGTGCCCGAGCCCGAGCTGCGTGGTTGGGTGCGCGGGCTGGTCCTCGGGCTCGAGCACCTGCATCTGAGTGGCGTGTGCCATCGCGACATCAAGCCGGAGAATTTCCTGTGGGAGCCGAGCACGAAGCAGGCCAAACTGGCCGATTTTGGGATCTCGGGCTTCTTCCGCGCCACGTCACTCGGCGGCGACTTTTTCGACGCGACGTCGGGCTCGCTGATGTTCTTCGCGCCCGAAATGTGCCGATCCCTCAAAGGGGCAGGCTACTCTGGGCGCGCGGCGGACCTGTGGGCCATGGGGGTGTCCATCTTCATGTGGATTTATTGGGTGACCCCCTACACGGCCTCCAACCCGCCCGACCTGCTCAAATCGATCGCCGAGAACCCGGTGGTCTTCCCGCCCAAGACGCCGACGCCGTCGACGGAGCTGCTCGCCCTCGTGCGAGGTCTGCTCGAAAAGTCGCCCCAACAGCGCTCCCAAATTAGGCATCTGCGCCGGGATGCCTTCCTAACTAGGGGCGGCGCCGATCCGCTCGATACGGCGCTCCCCGCGCACAATGCCAAAGATGGCAACGTCGCCGTTTCGAAGAGCGAGCTCAGGTCGGCGATCCAGCGCATCCGCGCTCTCAACAAGAGCAGCCTCTCGTGTGGCACGGACGAGGAAGTCGATTACTCCCTCGATTACGAGCTCGTGGCCCGGAACAGTACCGTCAGCAAGGGCGCCTTGGACGATGCAGAGCAGGAGCGCATGGCGAGCATGGTACTCACCAAAGAAGAGACCAAGGAGAAGAGTTTCGAGAGGACGACCGTCGAGAGCCGAGAGCCCCTCGCCACGGGCGAGGTCGCGAAGGGCGAGGCAGCGGCGGGCCCGACACCTCGGCGTGAAGATGGAGTGAACACTGTGAAAGTCTCTGCATGATTGTACCGCATATCAATGTACCGCTAAGAGAGCCTTCGTTGCTTGCTCGTCCTCGAGTATGTACCGCGCCCGTGTCGAGCATGACCTTACGTAATACGTATCCATAAGTGATCAATCTTCAATGTGTAATCGCCTATCGCCAATTCGCCATATCACGTTCGTCAGACGGATGCGCGCCCATACGTAAGGACGCGTTCGAAACGCACGGCTCGCGCGGCGTGCGTGCGGGTCAACTGGTGCGGGTGCGGGGTGAGATGTATCCGCGACGAACGGAACGCTCAACGCATCGCGGAATCTTTGCACTTTGCTGCGTCTTATCGTGCCGCTAAATGCTACCATGATGCCTAGATGCACACTTCTGACCTCGCAAATTTCGCTCCTCAACACCTAATCCTGCGTGCCTACCATGGATTCCGAGTAGGCGGCCGTTCAGCGGTTCAGCGTTCTTTACGCTGAACCACTGTACAATCGAACCTGACATACGTTTACGGTGTGAAGGTGAGTGTGAAGGTTTATGCGTGTTCGTGTTGGAGTTGTGAATGAAGTCTCCGATGCAACGTCAGCTATGTCATCCAGCCCTCCAGCAGCCATGTCGATCGAGATGACGGACCTCATAATCAAGTCTCAGCTGAAGGACCCCGACGTCCGAGCGCTATTTGCCGACCCAGAGTACAGCGACATGATCGCAGGCCTATACCACGAGTTCGCCGAGGGTGCTCAGCGCGCGGGCATGGAGGCGGTCCTCCGGCAGGAGGGCGTGATCTCGATGTTGCAGCGCTTTGACATCCTGCGGACGCCCATGAGCCAAGAGGTCGTTGTAGACATGCTTAATGACGCCAGGCTGCGCACCATCGCGCGAGCACGCTTCGATGAGTGCCTGCTGCGCTTGGCGCACCTCCGAGCGAGGACGGGCGGCGACGACGTCAAGGCGTTCATCACCGCCGTGGAGGGCGTGGGCGTGAGCAGCGGTGCCGCCATCCTTGAGCAGCTCCTACGCGAGATGCAGAGCCGGAACATGCCTCTCGCGAAGGACCCGGCACTCGGCGGCGGCGCAAAGACCATCTATCCGAACCGCCCGTTCCACCGTCACGGCCAGGTGGCCTCGGTGACCGTCGATCCGCTCTCCCGGAGTGGCGGCGGCGGCAGCAGCAGCAGCAGCCAGGAGCGCAAAGGCGCTCGCGGGGCTCCATCGCGCCGTACCGGCGCCGCGGCCGTGACCGAGCGCCTCGCGTCGCGTCCAGCTTCGAAGCTCGAGCCGCCGCCGGGAGGCAGCCCAGGGGTGGACATGCTCACGTTCGAGCAGCTCCGGCGTCACGTGAGCGCGCTGGAGCAGCAGCTCGCGTCCGCCGACGACCGCCTCCGATCGGCGGGCCTCGTGCCCACTCGCCGTGCCGCCAGCACCAAGCTGGACGGTTCGATGCTCGTCGTCGATATTGAGAAGCAAGGGCGCCATATTGGGCAGCACGCGCGCCACGTGATCGATGTAGCGCCCGCCGGCATGACGACCGCGTCGGAGCACGAGAGCACGCTCGCGCACTTTGTCGAGATGCGTGCCAAGATCGCCGCGCTCGGCGCACGCAATGCAGCGCTCGAGATGGCGCGCGGCGCGGCGGAGGCCGAGCCGAAGGCGTCCACAGCGTCTTCATCCAAGGCGTCATCGAAGAGCGCCTCGCCGCCACGCGCCCTCCCGAGCGCCCTCTCGCCTCGCGACGCTAACGCCCTCGCCGAGCTGCAGGCGGAGCTCAAGCGCGTCCGCGAGCGCGAGCGCGACTTTTGCCACCAGCTCAAGGCGAAGACGAAGGAGTGTGATGAGCTCGAGAGGCTGCTGCACGATGCCAATGCCCTCGTGGCGGCGGTAAGGCAACAGAGGGGCAGCAGCGCGCTCGAGCACGCCAAGAGGCTCCTCCACTCCGACGGGCGCGGCGGCGCCCCCCCTCCCAATAGCCTCGGCGCTCACGGCGGCGCCCCCCCTCCCAATAGCCTCGGCGCTCACGGCGGCGCTCCCCCTTCCAATAGCCTTGGTGCTCACGGCGGCGCTCCCCCTTCCAATAGCCTTGGCGCTCAGTTGGGCGCTCAGTTCGGCGCTCAGTCGCTCGCTCTCAATCGGGGCAGCAGCGCCGCCACTCTCGCTGAGGGCGAACCGGCCGTTGCGCTCGAAGATAGCCTTGCTGCCTGCCTCCAAGAGAATGGGCAGCTGCGCGCTCAGATCGCGCAGCTCGAGCTGTTGGCAGGCGTGCGCCGAGGCGGCATCTCCGATGTGGGGCTGCTCGAGTATGCGGAGAATATGAAGGTGCGCCCTTGCATGCATACGCTCACCACGGCGCACCTTCGTATTCTCCGCATGCTCGAGCCCAAGCCCTTGCATGCATACGCTCACCACGGCGCCTCCCTCTTCCCCACAGGTGCGCCCTCTGGCCGACGCCAGCGGTGGCGTGAGCGGTGGCGGCGGCCGAGGCGGTGGCCGAGGCGGTGGCCGAGGCGGTGGCCGAGGCAGTGCGCCGGCATGCGGCGCTGCGGCGACCGGCGCTGCGGCGTCCGCCAAGCGGATCGGCCAGCGCCACGTAGCCATACCGGTAGCCCACACGGCGTGGTGCGACTCGGTGCTCGCCTTCTCGTCACAACGCGACGGCGAGGGATTCGGTGCGCGTGGCTGATGGCCTCGGATGGCCTCGGATGGCCTCGGATGGCCTCGGATGACCTCTTTATGACCTCTGATGACCTCTCGATGACCTCTCGATGACCTTCTGATGACCTCTTGTTGCCTCCCTCCTCCCCACAGGTGCTCATCAGCTCGTAGGACCACCGCGCTTGTACCCAGCCCATGGTCACCAACCAGGCGCGTGGCAGCCGGCGGCCGCGGCGGCGACGGGCGCGGGCACATGCGGCGGCGGCGGCGGCGGCGGCGGCGGCGGCGGCGGCGGCGCAGGGGTAGAGCACGCAGAGTGGGTGGAGCTTGCTTTCAAGGAGCCCATGTATGTGAGCCTCATCGAGGTATACGAGACGTGCCACCCGGGTGCCCTAACCGCCATCCTCCTGTGGGCCGGAGAAGCTCGGGGATGGGATCTCGTCTGGCGTGGTGAGCCGCAGCAGGCGCTCCTGCCTACGGAGGCACGCCTCTTCGCACCACCCCTCGAAGTGAAGCCGTACGCGACCCGCTTCGTGCGCCTCGAGATGCGGATCTCGCCCCATTCACAGCAGCTCGCCCATTCACAGCAGCTCGCCCATTCACAGCAGCTCGAGCTCGCCCATTCACAGCAGCTCGAACATTCACAGCAGCTCGCCACCCAGATCGACGCCGTGCGAATGCTCGGCCTGAAGGCCACGGGCGACGCCGAGCCGCCTGGCACGCCGCCCTCGGCCTCCAAGAGAGGCGGCGCTCGGGACGGCGCTCGGGACGGCGCTCGGGACGGCGCCTTTTCGTCGTCGTCGAGCGCGCCGTCCACCGGCGGCGTCGTTGGCGGCGCCCCGCGCCACGTGCAGGAGCAGCACGAGCGCGAGGTGGCGCAGCTGCAAGAGTACATCCGCACGCTGCGCACCAACTATGAGGGCATGCGCGCTGCTCTTGATGCTAAGACACTCGAGCTCGACAAGACGCAGAGGCTCATCCGCACCTCCGGAGCCCAGGACGAGCCATACACGCTGCCGCCCGGGGAGCTGCCGCCCGCTGCCCCTGCGGCCGGCGCGCCATTGCCGAAGAATGTGACCTTCAACGTGGACGCCGTTCAGTTTTCATAGAGTAATACTGTAGCCATCGTCAACACGCACGTCTTTTCCGGTGGGACGGGTGCGAGTCAGAGCCGCTTCGCGCACACAGCGCAACTCAATATACTCGAAGACGGGCGACTGTGAACCTGGGTTCCATGTTCACAGCGACGTGCCGAAAGCGCTGATTAGACATCGATGCCGCGAGTCGACCGGCGACGCGAAGGCGCATCTTCGACCTTGGATCCGTGGCAGCTCAACAAGCTGCTATCGCAAGCTGTCAGCAGCGACGACATCGAGAAGATCGTCCGGTCTCATGGCGGAACCATGAACTCGGTCAATTGCGCGACCGCGCTCCACCGTCTCGCGCGAGGCGGCGGCGCATCGTCGGCCGTCGAGCAGTCGCTCTGCACGATCACCGCGAGCACCTTCGAGCACGAGGCGGGTGGCGTGACCGCACGCTCACTCACGAGCGTGGCGTGGGCCGTCGGCAAGCTGCGGCTCTCGGACAAGAGGCTGCTCGCGGCGTTGACGGCGCGCGCGGCAGCGCAGCTCGCTGCCGACGCACTCGACGCCTTTGGAATCGCCAACGTCGCGTGGGCGCTCGCAACGCTGCACACGGCCGCCATGAGTGCCACGACAAGGACCGTGGGCCTCGACGACGAGTGCGGCGGCGGATTGTGCGACGCGCTCGCAGTGGCGGCGTGTGCGCGCGCGAGCGACTTCAAGCCGCAGGAGCTGACCAATCTGGTGTGGGCGTTCGCGACGCTCAAGTGGCGGCACGCGCGCCTCTTCGAGCAGCTCGCCGACGTGGCGAGCGCGCGGCTCGCCGAGTTCTCGCCGCAGGGTCTCTCGCAGACGCTCTGGGCGTACTCGAAGCTCGGGCTGACGAAGCACGGGCTCTTCGGTGCCGTTGCGAACGCGGCGCTGCCTCGACTGGGGAGCTTCGACCCGCAGTCGATTGCGACGCTCGCGTGGGCGTTTGCGAACCTCGAGATCGAGCACGCGCCTCTCGCCGCCGCCGTCTGTCGCGAGGCGCGCGCGCGTCCCGACGCCTTCGACAGCGCCTCGTGCACGCAGCTGCTTTGGGGCCTGTGCCGGCTGCGTGACGGCGTCGAGCCGCTGTCGGTGGTGGCGCTCTCGCGCCGTCTCGAGCGCGTCGCGGCCGCGGGCCTTGCGCCGCAGCAGCTTGTGTACGCGCTCGGAGCCCTCGCAAAGCTCGACAGCGCCCTCCGCGGAGTTGGTGGCGTCGGCGGCGTCGGCGGCGTCGCGGCGCTCTCAGCGCAGCTCGGGGCGGCGGCGGCGGCGGCAGCGCCCCGCCTGACTGCCAACAAGCTTGGGATTGCGGCCTGGGCGCTCTCGCGCCCGTGGGTGGTCGCGCAGCTGCCTGCGGACGTGGCGGCTCGATGGCTAGAGGCGCTGCGAGCGCGCGTGGCGGATGTGGTCGAGCATCTCGGCTGGAGATCCATCGGGCACGTCGAGATCGCGCTCAGGACGGCGCGAGGCGTGGCGGCGTCGTCGTCGCGGTTCGCGGGCGGGCACGGGGCGAGCGCTGTGGCGAGCGCAGGCGGCGACGCGGAGGGCGGCGACTCGCTCGAGGGAGAGTTGTCCCTTGTTAGGAAAGAGTCGTCCCTCTTCGAGTCCGACCCTTTGATAGGCATCATGACGAGCGTCGCCGAGGTTGCCTTTGCCGCGACGCACGAGCGCGCCCAACGGATGAATGCACGCGCTCCCTCTCTGCTGCTCCGCCGTGCCCCGTGGGAATCCCACAGTGTGCCCAAATTAGGAAAGCGCATCCTGCTCGCTGGCTTCGATCCCGATGCGGCGCTCGACGCAGCCCTCGTGCGCGCCGGCTGGCGCCCGACGCACTGGCGTCGCTTTGCGGCAACGAACGTGGACGCGGCGGCCGCGGCGTGGCCTGCCGCACCGGCGGATGATGACGCCAAGGGCGGCGGCGGCAAGGGCGGCGGCGGCAAGGGCGGCGGCGGTAAGGGCGGCGCCGGTGGCCGCGTCGGGGGAGGGCTGTACGAAGCTTGCCTGGTGCGTTGGCCGTGGTACGCCGCCGGCGAGGCGGCGGCGATGGCGCTGCATGCGGTGGCCGCGGTCACCGCTCCGGGTGCGCCTCTATGGCTGTGCGGCAATGCAGATGAAGGCGCCGAGGGCGCGGGGCCGCTCATCAGCGCAGCGTACGGCGAGGCCCATGTGCTCGAGATCAATGCGGAAGAGGGGGTGCTCCTCTACTGGGCGACACGGCGCGATGAGGCGCCGGGGGCGGCGGGAGAGCCAAGGGCCAGCTTGGCGGGATGGCGCACGTGTGGTACTATCGAATGGCCGAACTTCAAGCCCACTGCCACCGGCGTCCCCAAGCGCACCTCCGCCGCCACCACCGCCACCACCGCCGACTCCTCTGCCGCCTCCGCCGCCTCCGCCGCCTCCGCCGCCTCCGCCCCAGTCGTGTGGCACACCTACCCCGGTCTCTTTGCTGGCGGCGGGCTCGACGTGATGACGAGCGCCCTGTTGGGCGCGCTACCCACTCCGCCCGTGCACGCTCGCATCCTCGACTATTGCTGTGGAAGCGGGGCGATCGCCGCCGCGCTCGCGGCCGGCACCAACGGCGCAACCCTCAAGTTGCATCTGCTCGATGCCGATGCGGTCGCCGTCGAGGCGGCGCGCGCCAACGTGCCCAGCACGGCGCGCGTCCTCCTGAGCGCGGGCTGGCCGCACACGCCGATCGCCTTTCCCAAAAAGGGGACTACGCCCCCAAAGTACGATTGGATCGTGTCCAACCCGCCCGTCCATCGAGGGCAGCCCGATGACTTTGGGGTGATTGCGGAGCTCATCAGCGGCGCGCGCAAGCGGCTCAGGCGGTCGGGCGTGCTTTGGATCGTCTGTCAGGAGCAGGTCCCTTTGGGGCGACTGCTTGCGCTGCATGGCACGTTCGCGTGGGTGCGTGCGACGATGTCGGCGGATGGTCGTTTCGTGGTGTGGAGTGCGGGGGGACGGGCGGGCGAGCGGGGTGCTACCAACGCGGCGGGCGAGGAGGAGGCGGAGGAGGTGGCCGACGCGGAGGAGGCGGAGGAGGCGGAGGAGGCGGAGGAGGCGGAGGAGGCGGAGGAGGCGGAGGAGGCGGAGGAGGCGGAGGATGAAGCGGCGGCCCATGGGCAGCGCAGAGCTAAGGGCAAGCGGCCCGACGAGGCCAAGTCCAGTCGAAAGAGGGATCGCAAGCACGCAAGTGCCCAAGACGACGCGGGGGCGGATGAGGATAAGAAGGCGCGCAAGCAAGAGCGCAAGCGCCAACGGCTGGCTGCCGATGAGCCCGAAGCCGAGCAGGCGCCTAGCATGCATATGCCCACGACGACGCGAGCTCTGGCTGCCGACGAGCCCGAAGCCGAGCAGGCGCCTAGTACGCCGCCGCCGGTGCCGCTGGCAGGGACGTTGAAGGGGGCGACGGCGCAAGGGGGGGCTGTCACTGAGCTGCAGGCAGGTGAAGCGCTGAGCAGCAGGCAGATGAAACGGCGCCAGCTACGGCAGCGCCAAGCAGAGCTGGCTTCGACGAGTGTGAATTTGACTGTGAATGTGAATGTGAAAGCAGAGTTGGCTTCGGCGAGTGCATCGGCGGCGTTGCTCATGGCACCTGCTGTGAGTACCGGTAGCCCAGAGGCCAGAGGAGGCGAGGGAGTGCCGTCGGAGGGAGTGCCGTCGGAGGGGCGGCGGCGCAACTGCAAGCGCAAGGAGCGAGACGGGACGAAGAAGCGTAAGCAGCGGCGGCAGCAGGTGGCACAGCGTCGCAACGGCGCACAAGACGGCGCCGAGTCAGCCGGGCCTTCACAGACGCGAGAGAAGGATGACGGTGGGGCGGGTGCTCCAGCGAGGCGCTGGGCTTCGGCTGGCAACACGCCGATCGCGAGGCGCTTTACGACGAACCGCGTGTGATCTCGTCTGTGAGCGCATAACGGGTTTCGTCACGGCTTTTTGATGGAAAATGAGCGTAAATCACAATATGAGGAGATGATTTCATTTGTACTTGACGACACAAAAGGAGCGTCTCAACTGAAAGACACCGCTTGCTTTCGTCTCAGGTCTTCGAAGGTTCAACATACCTTGCGGCTGCCTCCTCGTCTCCGGTATCAGACTATGCAGGGATCCACCAACCCCTTATCGTTCCTTACCTTGCGGTCGCAACCACCTCCAGCTCGGCGAAATCCTCTGGACGAGACGAGACACGGAACCTATTTGCCTCTGGCAGAGGCGCACCAATCCGGCGATAGCTATACCTGCGTTGGGACACCAGGCTCATCCCCGTATCTCGGATTCGTCCTTGATTCGTCCTTGAGCAAGGCTCCTACAGACGGTCGACTGCTTGCCGCATCGAGTTCGAACATCTCTTCTGACGGACATCCGAGAGGTTGACTTCCATTTGTGCCACGTATGACGAATGACGAGTACATGATGCTGGTCGCCGCCATGCATTCCCCAATGAACGTAGCCCAGTCGCCATGGCTATCCTATATGAAGATAAGGGCTTGCCATGAGATAGGAAGTTACTCACCACAGTTCATGATGAGTAGAGACTGTTACATAGAGGAAAGGGGCCCGAATCATGCGTCATGGCCCGAATGCATGCCCGAATGGGGTTGGTCCGCGTGTCGCGTCTGTGCGACGCCGCCGGTGTACGCTTGGCTCTCGTGTTGTAGCTGTTGGACTGACTAACTGAAGAGAGTAAATTTAACCTTTGGTCTATCTCGACTATACCGCGACTTTCTTATATCTCCTCGTCGTCGTTCCCCCCGTCACATTCTCGGTGTCGGTCGGTGACGTCTGACGAAACGGCGTCTGTGCCTGTGCCTCCGCTGCTGGCAGGGTGCTGGCGCGGAGCCCATCTCCGAAGTAGGCCTCTAGACTACGGCACCCGTGTCCTGTGGTGTGGTGTTTGGCGGGAGGCCCATCTGTCCCACTAATCTCCCACTAATCTCCCACCTGAGCGTCCCGTGGCAGAGAGGGCTTTCGGGTCTAAGCCGCTGTCACGGCCATGCGAGCTGGGGGCCCACTGGCGCCGTGGCAGTCGCATCGAGGCTGCCACTTGGGAGCTGTGGGGAAAGGCCGTTGGGCTCCAACTGACCCCTGGCGCCAACATGGCTGTGCTGTGCTCAGCTGCTGATAGGGGCGGCAAGGGAGGCGGCGACGGAGGCGGCTCAACTGCCGTTGATGACGGCTCAACTGCCGTTGATGATGGCTCGACTGCCGTTGATGATGGCTCAACTGCCGTTGATGATGGCTCGACTGCCGTCGATGATGGCGCGGCTGCTGGCGCTGATGAAGGCGCTGATGAAAGCGCGGCTGATGGAGTTGATGATGGCGCTGATGAAGGGGCTCCCACTTCCCAGAAACGCACCCAGCCATCAAAGATGCTCGTCTCCGCTGCTGCTGGCGCTGCTGCTGGCGCTGCTGCCGGCGCTGCTGCCGATGGCATGCTTGCACCAGTAAAGGGATCGAAGATGAGCATGGGCGTGTCTGCCGCTGGTGCCGGCGCGCCCGCACGCCAGGAGGGAGGTGGGCGCTGCGGAGGCGAGAGCTCATCCAGGAACGAACCCTGACGAACCCGGACGAATCCTGACGAAACCCAGTCGGTATCCAGCAAGGGGACCTTCTTGGGCGGCGGCATCGAGTCGATGTCGGCGGGCAGCCGCGGCGGCGGCATGAGACCAAGAGGTGGCGTGATGATGGGCGAGACGGCAGCCACTGTCCGGGTCGGAAGTCCCGGTAGATCGAACGCCAGCCGTTTACTACTTTTGACCTCGGAGAAAGGTGGTAGCCTCGCAGGTGGGCCGATCTCATCCTGCGGCGGCGGCAGGTACTCGCTCACATACTCCGTGTCGAGTAGCGGCGTCCTGCGTCGTCGCTCGTTGACGTCAGGCGACGGAGGCTCCCGCGGCGGTGGACTGATCTCATCCTGCGGTGGCGGCAGGTACTCGCTCACATACTCCGTGTCGAGTAGCGGCGTCCTGCGTCGTCGCTCGTTGACGTCAGGCGACGGAGGCTCCCGCGGCGGTGGACTGATCTCATCCTGCGGCGGCGGCAGGTACTCGCTCACATACTCCGTGTCGAGTAGCGGCGTCCTGCGTCGTCGCTCGTTGACGTCAGGCGACGGAGGCTCCCGCGGCGGTGGACTGATCTCATCCTGCGGTGGCGGCAGGTACTCGCTCACATACTCCGTGTCGAGTAGCGGCGTCCTGCGTCGTCGCTCGTTGACGTCAGGCGACGGAGGCTCCCGCGGCGGTGGACTGATCTCATCCTGCGGCGGCGGCAGGTACTCTGTCACATACTCGGTGTCGAGCAGCGGCGTCCTGCGTCGTGCAACGACGGGCGACGGAGGCAGTCGCGGCGGCGGTTCGAGAGCCGATTGCGCGTTCCCAACCACCTGAGTGTCTAGGAACACTCTGCGTTTCGCTCGTGGATGCGGCGGCGTCGCGACGGCGGCAGGCTCCTGCTGACCTCCGTATTTGAGCGCGTGCATCCTCTCGTGCGCTCGCCTGCTCTCCTTCTCGTCGAGGGCATCGATCTCGGCTTCGTCGGACGCCGCGCCGCCCTTGGCGTCCTCGTCGACGAGTTTCCGCCAGCCGCCGCCAACGCCGCCGCAGCAGCGATACAACAAGAGGATCGATATGCAAATGATGGCGCTCATCATCCCTAGGATCGCCGTCTCGAGCAGCCTGAGTGTCACCGTATGGCTGCCCACAGATATCTGAAAATGCGGCAGCAGCGGTGGCAGCGGCGGTGTGGAAGGCGGCGGCAGCGCTGGCGGCGGCAGCGCTGGCGGCGGCGGCGGTGGCCGGGGCGGCGGCGGTGGCGGCGGCGGCGGCGGCGGTGGCGGTGGCGGCGGCGGCGGCAGCGACGGTGGCGGAGGCGGCGTCGGTGGCGGTGGCGACGGTGATGGTGGCGGCGGCGGCGGTGGCGGTGAGGGCGCTGGCGACGGTGTTGGCGAGGGAGGCGGTGGAGGCGGCGGTGGAGGCGGCGGTGAAGGTGGAGGGGATGGCGGCAGTGACGGCGGTGGCGAGGGTGGCGGAGACGGCGGAGGTGATGATGGTGGTGGTGGCGACGGTGGTGGTGATGGTGGAGGCGAGGGCGGCGGCGACGGTGGCGGCGACGGTGGC
>Ga0210244_100243_pt1 | contig 50097 bp, 37 predicted proteins | sample ChrtobMetaP3_0mM_FD_155473 | JGI IMG/M metagenome (GOLD analysis project Ga0210244, IMG submission 155473) | Chrysochromulina tobin associated microbial communities from unialgal haptophyte culture, Seattle, Washington, United States - P3_0mM | ecosystem: Host-associated > Algae > Haptophytes >...
TGAGAAGATTCGCCTGACTTTCGAATAGGGGGCAGAGAGGGGGGCGGGCGTCGTGCAGCGCCAGTGGAGGATCAGCCAGCGAGAATCGTCGCAGAATGCGTTGATGCGCAGATGCCGCCTCACCTACATGTACGTACCGAGTCAAGTCAGGTTGTACTTGACTTTCGGAACCGGTAAAAAGACAGGGGGAGCCGGGACACACATGACACAAGAGACACACGGGCCATGCACACGGGCGCACACCGTGGCACACGGATCACACAGACGAACCTCATAACCATGTACCATCCAAACCCACCAACACACCCGCACGATACAGCGCGACGTCCGGTAGGCCTTCGCCGCTCGGCCCCTGCCTGTGACGTAGTGCCAGGAGCGTGTTCAGTAGAATTATCACAATTCAGTCTCTGAAATGTCGATAGGAGATTCGACACCAAACATTCGATTCGGAACGCCGCGACTGACGGCATGCAATTGCATATTCATAAAACCCATTTGCCATTTACATGTAACAAATAACCTGCACAAATAACCCTTGCAACTAACCCGCAGCAGATGGTCTTCTTTGCGATGGCTAGCCTCATTGTACGGTTGGTGGGGCTGTGTAGAACACTGCGTTCGTGCACGATGCGAGACGGGACGCAAGGAGCAAGTGAGAGTCGGCGAGGAAGGTCGCAGCCGGGATGTGCTGCTCCATGGAGTGTCTGGCTGGCTATCCTCCTGAGCTTCGACAGGATGGCGAGCGTTGAATGCCAAACGACCTCGCCGCCTCCGCCGCTGTGCGCCGTCGACGGCGCATACACCTTCACAGGGGCGGCGACCTCCTACTTGACGGCCACGTCGCGCACCGGACTCGTCGGCGGGGGGCTTGGCTTCACGCTCTGCGCGTGGGTCTACCGCACGCAGACAGGCTCTTCGTGGGAACGCGTCATTGATTTTGGCAACGGTCGATGGGCGGACAACGTAGTTTTGTCATTTCAGTCCCCAATGGCATACCAAGTGATGCATGGGTTTGGCGCCGAGTCCGTACTATATGCAAGCCCGCCGTCCTTCCCCGCAAACGTGTGGACTCACGTCGCGGTCGTGCAGTCGCGTGCGAACCTCACCGCCACCTACGGGCCCGCCCAGATCTACTGGAACGGTGCGAGCGTCGCGACGACATCGTCGATGCTTTTCCCGCTGCCGGTGAGCCGCTCGAACCTGTACGTGGGCAAGAGCAGCTGGGGCGACCCGATGTTCACGGGCCAGATGAAGGACCTGCTGGTGTGGGACGTCACCCTCAGCCCGGCGCAGCTGGATGGCGTGCGGCTCGGTGGCGGCCTGCCGAGCACGCCAGCGCCACTCGTCTTGATGATGCGCACGTGGTGTGGGGCAGCGCCGCCACCGTCGCCGCCCTTGCCGCCGTCGCCGCCGCCGCCGCCGCCGCCGCCGCCCTCGCCGTCCCCGCCACCGCCCTCGCCGTCACCGCCACCGCCCAGCCCGTGCACCCCCGAAGGCGGGAACCGTCACTCTCCCGACTTCCCATGCTGTGCGGGGCTGCACGAATGCACAGAGGCGGACCCTGATATCTGCCTAGCGTCCCGTGTCATGTGCCGCGCGCCGCCTCTCCCGCCGTACGGGGCCCGCACTTGCTGCACGCACGAAGGGCAGCTTAGTGTCTGGCATCAGGGTAGCGGCAGCGGCCCAAGCACCCCCTACTCCATGCCGTGCTGTGCGGGTTTGGAAGACGTTTCCATGGTGCTTATCGGGATCGTATGGGGTTGTCGGCAAGGCCAGACCCACCACGTCTGTATGCCGCCACCGCCTCCGCCTCCCTCGCCGCCGCCACCGCCTCCCTCGCCGTCGCCGTCGCCACCGCCTCCCTCGCCGTCGCCGTCGCCACCACCGCCCTCGCCGTCGCCACCACCACCGCCTCCCTCGCCCTCGCCGTCGCCACCACCGCCCTCGCCGTCGCCACCACCACCGCCTCCCTCGCCCTCGCCGTCGCCACCACCGCCGCCGCACCGGCCTCCGGCGCCACCGCACTCGCCACCGCCGCCGCCCTTGCTGCCGCTCTCCGTACCGAGCGGCCTGTCCGCTGGCGCTGGTGGAGGTGTTGGGGCCGAGGCTGCCGTCGTCGCCACCGTGGCGGTTCTCGCCCTACTTGGCGCCGTCGTGAGCGCGCTCCTGTTTCGTCGCCGCCGCCTTCGCCTCGTCAAGCTGCGCGAGCGCGTCGAGGGCGCCACCGCAGCCGCCTCGTTCTACGGCGGCCGCAGCTGCACCTCAGGCTCCATCGAAGTGTCCCTCGGCGCGCGCCGCTCTCGCAGCCAACGCACAGCGGAATGGGGACAGGAGCTCGGGGGGAGTGCCATCGCTCGCGCCGCTGCTATGAGAGCTCCCGGCCCACGCCTCTTCAAGAAGCCCGGCTTCTCCCAACTCGAACCGAAGACGATGTCAGAGAAGGTCGCGTTCATCGCATCGGAGCTTGGGCTCGAAGAAGGGCTACCCGTCGCGAAGGTGGTAGCTGCTGCCAACGAGTCGTTGGGCATTGTCGCGCGTCCAGATTTGACGATGGCCGCACAGGTGGCGAGGCTGATGACTGAGCTCGGGCGGAGCGGCGATGGCGCCGGGCGGAGCGGCGATGGCGTCGAAATTTCGAGGGAAAAGTCAAGGGGACCTGCTGACATGAAGTGGGGCGTGAAACCGGACGATGAGATCGTTGAAGCACTCGAGTGATTATCGACCGATCTCCCCGAGCTGCACGTCCCCTCCGTCGTCTGGCTGAGCGTGCACAAGGATGGGCACTCGTTTTGAGCGGTGCCTGGTGGCTCGCAGATGAGAAGATTCGCCTGACTTTCGAATAGGGGGCAGAGAGGGGGGCGGGCGTCGTGCAGCGCCAGTGGAGGATCAGCCAGCGAGAATCGTCGCAGAATGCGTTGATGCGCAGATGCCGCCTCACCTACCTGTACAGTACCGAGTCAAGTCAGGTTGTACTTTACTTTCGGTACCAGGGCTCGGCCCCTGCCTGGGACTCAGTGCCAGTGGAGAGCGTTGCGTGAACTTATCACAATTCAGTCAGTATTCTTAAAGTAGAAATATCGATAAAACATTGCGAACGCCGTGACCGATGGCATGCAATTGCATAAAACCCATTCCTTATTTACATGTAAAAAACCTGCATAAAAAACCCCGCGCAGCACATCGTCGACGACGTGGGCACGTGATATGCGAGCTCGAGCTCTTCGCTTGAGCTTGAGCTGAAAGATGTGCCAAAGCTTGCCTACATGCCTCTCTCTTTGCATGCATGCCTAATGGTCCCTTCTTGCCTTGCATGCCTGCATGCCTCTCTCACTCAAAAGTGAACGCGCTATAGCAGTCGCCGAAGCTGCGGCTAATCGACCTGGCCTCCGCTGCAATGTCCAGGTATCTGCAAAAGTGCGCGCGCAACTCATCGTCGAGTTGCTGAACCCGCTGGAAAGCCCATCGGTAGCCCATCGGCGGAAGAGGTGGTGCACGCTGCAGAGCTGTTTGACTTCGCCTTCGGCTACTATTTCGGCTACAGCCATATGCTGCTCTTGGCGCATAAGGGCCGCACCTACAGGTGGGGGCTGCTGTGGCCTGCTGATCCTTTGCCACCCCTGCGCTGCTTCGCCTTGGCCCTAGCCATTGGTGCGGCCTTCCGATGATGAGACGCGAACATTTGGAATTTACCTTTCGGAGCAATCCGCGATGATGTGATCTCGCCCTGAGGAAGGCGCACTGCGTGCGATGCATTGCTTCCGTGATGCCCCTGCGCGCGATGGAAGGCGCACTGCGTGCGATGCATGGTCATGTGGCCACAGATGGCCGCAGAGGTCTCCACAGATGGCCCCATCGGCCCATCGATCACGATCAAGATGGGGCTGCGCGCTTGGCAGCCTTCCACCTCTGAACCAACCCCTTCCCCCATTTCACTTCGTCCCCGTCCGTCTCGTTGTGCGCTCGGCAGGGGTACATGTGGTAAAGTATGGACCGGTCTCGGACATGCCCTCGTACCCGAAAGCCGCTTGGATGCTGGATCTTGGTGACGTTCTCGCCCCTCATCTTCACCCCCAGTCGCAAGAACTAGCCGTCCTCTTCACCGCTGATGAGGCACGTGCTGAGACGGTGCGCTTAAACCTTACAAAAGGAATTCACGTTGTTAACTTGATTTAACCGCTGTCTACTTTTGTAGGCATTGATTTTTCTTGCATGCGTGCATGCTCTAATGTTTGCGTTGAGAAGCGGACAGAATTTTGGGACTTGACTGTCCGGTCCGGCCATGGGCGACGATCCTTACTATCCCAGCTCCGTTCGCTTGGTGCGCGGCGCAGGCGCCCCCGTCGACGGCGATGCCTACGACCCGGAGCAGGGCACATCGATGCAGCAACTCTTGCGCGCTCGCAGAAGGCAGACGCTGTTTGGCGGCAGCGGCCGCGTGAGCCACTCGCAGGTCCAGTCTTTGCAGCCACCACCAGAGCCTCCTCCACCGACGGAGGACGAGCTGCTCATGGCAGCGCTCTTGCAGCGGCGCGACAAGGGTTCCGCCGTGCCCGCAGCAGCGGCGGTAGGAAGCACGCCGAGCGACGTGCAGCAGCAGCCGCCGGCAGCTAGACCCGAGGGTGCCTGGACTGCAAGGCACGAGCAACTTCTCTTCGACTACCGTTCACGCCATCGTGGGCTGCCCAACAGCTTCGATGAGCCGCGTGCATTGGCCGATGCCACAGCTGCCACCGGATCGGGCAACGTGTCGCTGGCACCCGTGTCGAGCGTGCACGCCGTCGCCGACGGGGGGAGCGCGGAAGATGTTGCGGACGGCGCTGGCGCGCGCGTCCATGACGGCCTGAGCGGCCTGTCCCACTTGCGTTTTCTTCAACCGACGGAAGCCACAGAGACCAAGGCGACGCTGCGAGCCCAGCGGCGGAGCGCACTGCGCGGCAGCACGGACGCGGTGCTGGAGCCCGTCGAGCGTCTGCTCAACGCACTGACACCCAAGGAGCTCCATCCCGAGCCGCAGGAGAGCTCGCGCCGGCTGCAGGCGCGCCTCACGGCCGCCGAGGCCATTCTGAAGTTGAATGAGGAGGCCCTTTCCAAGGAGGTGAGGGACCGCGCGTCGAACTTCAGTGACGAGTCCATGGGCACGATGGCGGTGGACCTCGCCCGTGGTGTGTCGCCTTCGGATATCGACGAGCTGCGCAACCTGTGCAAGCAGGCAGCGCCTCCACTCGTGATCCAACTCCTCGGCCGGTGCGTCGCCACGTTGCTGTCCGCAGATACGGCCGCCGAGGCAGAGCGCGCAGCGCATAAGGCGAGCGGCCGACCTCTCTCGCATGGACCTCTCTCGCATGGACCTCTCTCGCATGGACCTCTCTCGCACGGCCGACCACTCTCACCGACGCGTGGTACCGCCGCTGGCGCCAACGGCGGCGGTGCTGATGCCAGAGGAAGGGGAGGCGGCAGCGGCAATGGTGCTGCTCCTGGCGGCGTCGGTGGCGGTGCGGCGGCGTCGGTGGCTGCGGCGCTATTATCTTGGGAGGAGGCGCGACTGACGATCGTGCGCGCTGATCTCAAGACACGTCTGTTACACTTCGACCCCCGATGCGTCCTGACAATGCCGCACGTCATGTCCGCAGTGCGAGCGTGCGTCGACCGACGAGTGACGTCGACGATGCCGATGCATCCGTCCGTCCGCACGCGCGATCACTCGGGACGAAAGATCGTTCCCTCGTCAAATGCGGCCTCGATCGCTGCCCTGCACGAGGCAGCCACTGTCACAGGCACAGGCAGCATGGTAGGCAGCAGCGCAAGGGGCGCCGGTGCCACCTGCGGCACAGGCGCAGGCGGCGGCGCAGGCGGCGGCGCGACCGCGGTGCTCACGTACGAGGATGCCAAGTTCGTGAGCCAATCAGCCACTGTCTTTATCGTGTGGCTTGCACGGGTCTTCGGGGTGGTCGAGCGGCTTGAGCGCGAGTGGCATGAGGCGACCCTCGCATGCCGTAAGCTCGAAGGAGCCATCGATGACGCGCGACATCATGTCGAGGTTGGCTGCACACCAAGCATCCCCGGATTGCCACTCAATTTCTACCACTCGCATGGCCATTTGAGTTCCATTCGAGTTCCATGTGCTCACGTCCTCTCTGACCGCCCTCGGTATGGTCGTGAGTGTGGCAGGTACTCCGCGCCAAGCACGCAGTGACGGTTCGCGATGAAATGGAGCGCAAAGCTGACCTGGAGGCAATCGGCGAGCGGCGCGTCGCGCTCCGCAAGCTGACAGCCCATCTGCCCACCGAGCTCACGACGGTCGATCAGCTTTTGATCCCTGAGCGTGGCAGGCCCAACCTCTTCTTTCAGAACGGGCATGCGCCTTGCGACGGCGTGGTGCCACTGCACACGGGCGCGCGCCACTTTACCAATCTCCCTCTCGAGATTACCTTCTACATTCGGCTCAAGTTCGTGCAAGTGCCCTTTCCGCTGCCCGCGCACATTATGCGTGAGTCGCCGCACTACTTGATGAAGGCCATTACGGTGCCTGGGCATGAGGAGGCAGGGCCAGTGGCGCATGTGCCCTTTGACGTGGCGCACGTCATCGGTCTGCAGCCGCATCACATGCTTTCTCCCTTCCAGGTGGTCGTCGAGGTGCCCTCCACCGACACAGTCAACCCTACTCTCTTGCCTGCCTCTGTGCCATTCCATCCACGCCACCTGTCGCAGCTTCACACGAGCGCGAAAGCCGCAATCGCCAAGCCCGGTGCCACCCCACGGGCTGAGGAGCTTCTACTGCCACGTGTCATCGTGCCACTCTTCATGCGCCCTACGCCCGCCCCGATTGCCGAGCACACGCGCAAGAGCCTCGAGTGCACGTTTGCGAATTCGGTGGGGTACGTGACGGGCCCGCTGGCTGCGCGGCCCCTGCCGCCCCCCGGTACTACATGCCACGCGACACCATACGGCCCACCACGCCCTCATCCCTTAGAGCTCGTAGGTTCTCCTCCGCCGCGTGGTTACGCGCCTACCATCGGCGGCCATCCCCCAGCGGCACCTCCCGAAGGATATCAGCTGCGCCGTGCCCGAGCATTCGATGCGGCTCGCCGGCAGCAGGAGCGGGCACCGTGGCGGGTGACCAAAGACGCCGCCGCGGCCGAGTCGACGGCTGCGCACGCGGCGGCCAGAGCAAATTACTCTCTCACGGTCACTGAGTTGGAAGCGCGCGGTCTTCCTAATACGGACGTCAAGGGTGGCGCTGACCCGTACGTCGTCTTTCATCACGGGGACTCGGAGCTCGTGCGCACCGAGGACCTCAAAGATGCCTTCAAGGGTCGACATGTCGATGCTGTACGCTGGCCAAACTCATACACTTGCCACGTCTCATCACTGCAGTCCAGCCGTCTGGCGATCTCCGTCACGGTGTACGATAGGGGAAGTGAGGCTGGCGGGGATGTGACCTCGACACTGCTCGGACGTGGGATGTTTGAGATTGAGCTCGTCCCCAATGCAAGGAAGCTCGAGAAGCAGCTCAGCGTCCTTCTGAAGGATGTGCCCAAGGGGGCTGCAGCGAGCATCAACTTGACACTCAGCATGACGCACGCGTGGACACCTCCGAGCTACATGAGCCGCGACGAGGTCGCACAGCTCGTCCTCACCTCTCTCGAAGCAAGCCGCGGGCGTGTGAGCGACATCTTCGGACGCTGGGACGTCGACGGCAGCGGCACGCTCGCCTGTGGGGAGTTTCGGCGTGCCATCAGCGCGCTCGCGCCCAAGCATGCCATGCTCGACGACGAGGCGGTCGACGACCTCTTTGCCTACCTCGACTTGGACTCTTCCGGTGCGCTGGAATACGCGGAGGTGTATGGGCGGTTGCGGCGGTACAAGCCGGAGTCTGGCTCGAAGCGGCTCGAGCGCGAGCAGCGGCAGCTGGAGCGCCGGTGCAGGGCTGCAGAAGCTGAGGCGGCGGCGGCCGCCGCAGCGGAAGCGCAGGCCGTGGAGGCCGCGGCAGCCGAGCGGCCCCCAACGAGGCTGGCCAACAAGTCAGCGGCTGCGCCGGCCACTGCAGAGATCATCGCGGCGCTCCGCGCCGAGCGAAAGGCGTCGGCGGAGCGGCGCATGCGATCTCGCGTCCTCGTGCAAGATGAGCAGCGATTACAGCAAGCGGAGCACGAAGGACGCCGGGTGGCGGCGGCACTCTCGGCGCGTGCGGCGGGTATGCCTGTTCCTGAGGGGATGACGCTCACATTGCGAGGCGTCGAGGGCGCCGAAGGAGCTACGATTGGCCTCGAAAATCTGCAGATCCACTATGCGAAGAAAGAAGACGTGGCCATCGTTGACGGGATGGCGGTGCAGATGGCGAAGTATGCAGCAGCGGCTGCAACGGCGTCCTCGGGCGGCGCTGAGGGTGAGGATGGCGGTAGCGGCAGCGGGAGTGGCAGGCGCGGCGGCAGCGGCAGCCCGCGCCGAAGCAGCAGTCCTGGAGGCGGCGGCAACAGCAGCCCCCCTTCCACGCATCTCTCGAGGCCGAAGAGCGCTGGCGCCACCACCGCCACACACCGCGCGGCCGGCGCGGAGGCGTTACGTGAGCGGCAGCTCGAGCAGCAGCTCGAGCAGCAGCAGGCGCTGCTTGCCCCGAGGCGCAACATCGAGCGCTCACAGGACGAGCTCTTCGAGGCCTTTGTCGCCTTTGGGGTGGGTGCCCCCAAGGTTCTTACCAAGACTCCGCGTGCCGCCGCCGCCGCATCCACCGCCGCATCCACCGCCGTGTCGACGGAGGCGGAGCCGGGCCGGGACGGCCTCGTGCCCATGCTCGTGCGAGGCACGCCGTACTCGTCGGCAGAGGAGTCGAAACGGTTGCGCACGCTGACGCACGATGCGGACAAGGCAGGCGGCTTGTTAGGGCGTTCACTCAGTCGCGAGGCTGGCGCTCCGGTGTGGCCTCGTCTCGAGGCATCGCTCTCGCCACGCCTTCAGCGCGGAACGACGTACTCTCTCACGGTCACTGAGTTGGAAGCGCGCGGTCTTCCTAATACGGACGTCAAGGGTGGCGCTGACCCGTACGTCGTCTTTCATCACGGGGACTCGGAGCTCGTGCGTACCGAGGACCTCAAAGATGCCTTCAAGGGTCGACATGTCGATGTTGTGCGCTGGCCAAACTCATACACTTGCCACGTCTCATCACTGCAGTCCAGCCGTCTGGCGATCTCCGTCACGGTGTACGATAGGGGAAGTGAGGCTGGCGGGGATGTGACCTCGACACTGCTCGGACGTGGGATGTTTGAGATTGAGCTCGTCCCCAATGCAAGGAAGCTCGAGAAGCAGCTCAGCGTCCTTCTGAAGGATGTGCCCAAGGGGGCTGCAGGGGGCCTTGGAGCTGCGCAGTTCTCTTCTTCGGTCGCGTACTACCCTCTTCGGTGGCGGCGGGCTGCAGCGAGCATCAACCTGACACTCAGCATGACGCACTTGGAGCCGCCACCCAGCCTGTCGCCCCCCGCGCTGCGCCGCGGCGGCGCACGCGGGCACGGGCCGCTCAGCCTGAGGGAGATCGACCCGGCGGCCGCAGCCGAGGGCAGCATCTTCCTTGGCGCCGATGCGCACTCGGAAGAGGGCATGCCGGGGGACGGGGCAACGCGACAGCCGGCTGAGGGATGGGATGCGGCCACGAAGAGCCAGTCGCCGGTCGGTGCATCGCGTGCGGTCGCGTCATTGACGAGGCGACTCACGCACACGGGGAGCCGGCGCGTTGGTCTCGCCTCGCCAAAGGCGGGAGGTGTCGTGCGTGTTTAATTAAGGTGCAGTGCCGGTGACGCCCGGCGGAGTGCGCGTGAGGTACATGAACGACTTTGATGAATGGGTTTCGTCCAGCCAGGCGCGGAATTGAAACGCGGTCTCTTCCTTTTGCGTGGCAACGGCGCTCAAGGGTGGGGCTGGTCCCTTTGCGGAGCTCGAACGCCGTCGCCTACGAGAGCACAGCTCTGTTGGAGCAGAACTGAGCGAGCATGGGTTGCTGCATGTCCAAGGGGCCCGAGAGCCAGGCGTTCGCGGGTCCGCGCGCAAGCGGGACCACAACGCCGCCCGTCCAGAAACAGGATAGCGTCTCAACCCTTGATTCAAGCGCCATGGAGGAGATCAAGAACAAACGTGCTTCGGTGATCTACCAGGCCAAGGAGACACCAGACCGTGGCAGCCCCATGATCCGAAGATCGAGCGCGCCCTTTGATAAGGCGCACATTGGTACGAAGACACGTCACGGCATCATGCCTGGCCCTCGCGGGCTTGCAAACGCCAAGATCAACCAGGACCGCGGCGTTGTGTGCTGGCCCTTCCACGGCAGCCTGAATGAGGCGCTGCTGTGCGTCTTCGACGGGCACGGGTCTAAAGGTGAGAAGGCATCCGAGTTTTGCATGACGCAGCTGCCAGTACTGCTCGATAAGGACCACGACGCGCTCCTCACGGACCCATTCGAGTGCCTCTCCCGCAATATCATCAAGCTGAACGAGCTGCTCTTCAGCAGCACGCTTGGCCAAGCTGCGATGTCGATGGGCACCACATCCAACGTGCTCTACATGAAGGGCGAGGAGTTATGGTGCGCATGTTCAGGCGACTCGCGCGCCATCCTTGCCTCGCGCAAGGACGGGCGCATCGTCGCGACCAACCTGTCCGAGGACCACAAGCCAGACTTACCGACCGAGCGCGTGCGCATCGAGGCCGCAGGCGGCTTCGTGTCGGAGAGCGGGCCGGGTGGCCGACCGTCGCGCGTATGGGCCAACGGGCGAGTCGGGCTCGCTATGTCTCGATCCATTGGGGACGGCGAGTGCAAGAAGGTAGGTGTGATACCGGATCCGGAGGTCAAGAAGTTCACACTCAAGCCACCAAAGGAGCACGGTGCCGACGGCGACTTGTTCGTGATCTTGGCATCGGACGGCGTGTGGGAATTCATTGACTCGCAGGAGGCGGCTGAGATTGTGGCGCTCAGCCATGAGAGACCCCATGCGTCTGAGGCGTGCGATTTGCTCGTCAGCGAGGCGGCCGATCGGTGGAGACGTGAGGAGGGCAACTACCGCGACGACATTACGGCGATCATCACCTTCCTGCCGTTTTTGGAGGATTGGGGCGACCACGAGGGCGAGGTGGCATGCAATGAGGGCCCGGGCATGCATGAGGTCTTCATAGGCAAGGGATCCAAAGGCCTCTCCAAGCTGAAGCACTCACCCGTGGTACAGCGCAAGGCCGGCAACGAGGGCGCCATCGCGGAGAACGTGGAGAACTTTGCGGCGCGCCGCTTGTCGTTGTCGAACCCATTCAATGGCGGCGACGACGACTGGGAAAACGCCGAGGAGGAGGAGGACGACGAGGACAAGTGATTGCGGTCGGTGCGTCGTGCACAACCGTCCGGTCGCGTCAACGCGTGCCGGGTGGGCCGGTTGCAGGCGGCGGGCCCCCCGGCCGGCCGCGTGGTGCCGCGCTGCCGTGCGTTTTGGTCGTTAGGTATTGTCGGTATGAACCGAACTACTCGGATCCGCGGTCACTCCACTTCGATTATACCTATTAAAGCTTCGCGTTACGCGTCGTCGCTCTTCGGTGCGGCACCCCAAGCTGATTTGGTTGGATGGCGATGTTAATCCATCTGAATCCTGAATGGTCGTATGTGAATGGCATGGCTGGCTTGTGCCTCTGATGTGTGATGGCTGATGCACTGTCTGGATGGTTGTGACCAATGCACCAGTTGTCATCAGCTTCCAAGTTCTGTCGTTTCCAAGATTCCAACTCTGCCGCTTGATCTCATTTTGGAGGGGTCCTGAGCGCGGTGGTGCCAAGGACCGTTGTTATACTGGCGGCCGTCGTCATCTCAGGCGTCACCACCAGCCTTGGCGGCTTCCTCAAGTTCCATGGCAGCGCGGGTACCGACTTGCTCGTACCCAACGTTGGAGCAGGGCGCATGGCAGGGCGGCGTAGTCGACCCTGAAGCTGGTCGGCTGCAATGGTTTTCCTTGGGCCATCCGGCGGCGAGCTCTCAAGCGGGCCATGAACCTGCTCTGCGCGCATCTGCGTGCGCATCTGCGACCAGCGACCCTTGGCCACTTTGGGAACGTTGTAAGTGGGATACGCCGCTTCCTCCTCGATTTTGGTCACGTCGAGGGCGGTTAAGCTCGAGCCCGCTGCTAACGGCCCGCGCTGCTGCTTCTGTTGCTGCTTCCTGTACTCGATCAAACCGGCATACCGACCCATCCCGTCGGAGGGGAACATATGCAGCAGTGGCGTATGGATCACGCCCGTACTCGGCATGCCGTAGTGCACGAACGACAGCAACCGCCTTTCGTTGTTCGCCCAATGCAGCACCGCTGTCGGTTCGAGACCGTCCTTGGCATAGTCACGAGCATAGGCAGATGCGTCCCGGGTGGCAGCAGTCGCCCCGATCAGGTGCTCGACCGCGGCTTTCTGCCCGAGGCGTGTCAGCTGGTGGCCAACATCCTTGGGATCGGTGGGCGCTGTGCGGTTCTTCAGGTTGAAGGACTCGACGCTCCGCATCAATCGTTTTCCTCGTTCGAGCTGCTCTTTATACTTCTGGAGAGCAGCGGCGGATCTTGGTCGCTGCATCCGCGCCTCCTCACACTGCCTAGCAGCTGCCTGGCAAATGGGTTTTACCATCAGCTTGTCCTCCAGGATCCTGGAAAGCTCATCGAGCTCCAAGAAGCCGGAGCCGTCAGTGTCCCAGCTGTCGAACAGCTTGCCGATGGCCTCCTCGGGTGCATTGTACCCTAGCACGCTCATCGCTCGCCTGAACTCATCCCTATCTACCTTCCCATTCTTGTCCTCGTCCCAGCTTTGAAAGAGAGTCAGCACGCGAGTCCGGTTGGCCACGAGCACGTCGTACAGACGCTCACGCAGCGTGGCCATCAAGGGGCAGGGAGGCGCCATGCAGGGATCCGCGTGCCGTCGATGAAACGTCTGGATTCCCCAATTCCATAGGCCGAATCTTGGTGGCCTAACTTGGCACGTGTCCAAATAGGTTGTTTGTGCATAGTGTGAAGGAGTTTGTGAAGGCCCTCCTCCAACGGGCGCGCCTATGGAGACTAGCGACTTCGATGGCGCGTTCAAGAAGAAGCCGCCGCCCCGTGCTGCACGGCGCCGCCAGGTCGGCGCGGACGAGGATCTTGACTCCTCAGTGCGTGCCGTGGCAGCTACCGCTCTTGAACCTCCATGTTCATTCCGCAGCCACATGCACAGCCTCATCCCTCTCGGATCGCTATCGCAATCAGGTACCGACGGCTCCCGCAGCCGGCGCAAAAAAGTCTGGATGGGACGACGAGCAGCCGGCGGCGGCGGTCAAGCCGGCGGCGCCCTCACGACGGCGGAAGTCAGCAAACGATGACGATGAGGAAGCGTCGTCAGTTACGACGCAGAGCATCGCGAAAATGGAAAGTGTCGACGACGACGACGGCCCGAGTTCCTTCATCCCTGACCTCGAGGACGAGGAGGAGCAGCTCACACTCACGGTGGCGCAGGCGCCCAGCCTCAAGTCGTCCCGTGTACAGACGATCCGAGAGCTCGATGAGGAGATCGACATGGCGCTGCCGAGCACGAGCGAAATCGGCGTTGACCTGAGCGTGCTTCAATCATTTCTGACGCCGCAGCAGCAGGTGCTCGAGGAGGACGTGCCGTGGAACTTTAACCTTGAGCTGCAGACGATCGCGAGCGAGATGCAACGGGAGCACGAGGAGCGGGAAAGCGCGACGCTGCCTGGGCAAACGTCGCCGAAGAAAAAGAAGGCCGAATCCTTTGCCGCTGGCTCTTCTGACGAGACGCCCGTTTACTGAGGCTCGCACGCGACTGGCGCTGCCGGAGAGCTCACGTTTCCACATGGATCCCCTCTGATGCCTCGAGAGACCAGCGATAGAGGCGGCATCGCACGGACGGACGTAGAGGGAGAGGCGGCGGCTCTGGGGTTATCGCGGTGGCCGCAGTGCGATCGAGCCACCCGAGCCGCCCCTCAGTTCTTGAGCGTATCGTGCACCGGGCGGTCCAAACACTATTTCTATGTTACGAAGTATCGCGATTAAACACGGTCACCCAGACCGCGCGGCGCGGATCCACATCGCAACACCGACCTGGGCTGTTCAAGCCGGTCGCTCATTCAGATAAAAGTCGCTCAACGCTCAACATGGAGACACGCGGATCACGGTCACGTCGAGTCAGGGCTCAGGCGTCAGCGGGTGCGGGCGCGCCTCAGCAGCCAGCTTGCGCACTGCGCTGCGCGCAGCACCACAGGCAACAGCGCGGCGGTGTGCCCCGCCCGCCCCCACACCGCGCGCGCGGGCGGCGGGGCACGCCTTGGCCCGTGTGCCGGTGCGCCGTGCGGTAGGCCGTCGGGGGTGTAGTTATGCATTCCCAGTCGTTTGATGACGTTTGGGGGCCACGTTTCGCGATGAGGGAGGTAATGAGCCATTAGGAAGGTAATTAGCCACGTTTCGCGCGAATCCTTGGCGGTCGCATGGGCACGGGCCAATGGATTGGCCAATGCCGTCGCTGACCCACATCAACCCATTCTCATCATTCCTACGGCACCATCGTCACGGGACATCGGGCCAGTGCGAGGGACCAGGGACGGTCTCGGCTCTCGGGACGGTTAGCGACGCTCTAGCAACGCGTGGAGCGACGTGAGCGATGCGCTCGACGCGCCGCGGCGAGTAATCGACGGCAGCAGTTTCTCGACGTTCGTGTTGAGCGGCGGCAGACCGGCGTCTGATCTGGACTTGTTCAGGAACTTCTGCAACACCTTAGGCTCCACGAGGTTAGCAAACGTGAGCGAATTCCGCAAGGGCATCATGCGGTTCACGTCCGTCGAGAACTGGTGCTTGGCCTTGTTCATGGTGCACGAGCTCTGGCCGTACTTTCGGCGAATGAGCGCTGTTGTCGACCATGTCTGCGTGACCGAGGAGGCGCCCCGCTGCTCCCAGATCGGCTCTGGCAGCAATCGGCTACTCGATGGGCTTGTACTTGAGGGATTGCCTTCGGGGCTCCGAACGGGGCTCCGAAGGGGGCTCCTGGGTGAACCTGCCTCCGGGCCCGGCTTCACTAGGGGCAGCTGGCTTCTGCTCTGGCTGTGTGAATGCCTCTGTGAAGGCTTCTCAGAGCCGAGTGTCACCTTGCGGAACACCTCCATGTCGCACTCGGTGAGACGGTGGTGCAAGTCACGGACCACTTTCGTTTTGTCGAGGCTCGGATCGACGGTGCCGTCCGTTGCACGGATGGTGTTGGCGTTAAGGAAAGTCTCGAGCAGCAAGCGCACCGACGGCCGGTGGCGGCACGCGCGTATCATCACCTCGGCCGACATGCCCAACGGCTTGGCGCCGGGCGGCGTCCAGGTCCCCTGCGCCTTCCGCAGCTCCTCCTCCTCCTTCGGCGCAAGGGGACTTGCTGAGGTGGCAAGGTTCTGCTGCTTGCGCAGGGTCTGTAAGTACAGCTCTTCTTGTACCTCCTTGATCTCGTGCCACATCATCTCGAGGGCGGCGACCGTACTCTCACCGAGCAGCGCTGCCAGGTCCACCGGGGGGCTGCTCAGCAAGCCCGCCTCGCGCCGCTCCTGTTCGAGGCGTGTCGCGCCCACCGCGCCTGTCTGCGCCTGCACTGACTTGACCACGAGCTGTGTGAGCTCGGCCAGATCAATACCTTGACCGTTGCCATCGTAGAGCGGCACGAGCAGCATGAGCTTTTCCTCGATGTCCGCGTCCGACACCGAGCAGAAGGACCGCCTGCGCGCTCGTCGCGGCAGCAGCAACACGCGAAGTCAGCCAGAGGGTGCATTGAGTGGGTGCGTGCAGATGGGTGTCGGTCTGTGCTGACGACGAGCGACGGATCGAGAGGCGTGGAGGCCACGCACAGGAGGTCGCGGTAGTCCACCTTGGTGCCGCAGCCGCAGAAGCCCTCGAAGAGGCGCCGTACAAGAATGGCGTCCTTGATACCAAACTCGGCCAGCACCCGCCTGAATGTGTGCGGGCCCACGAGTGTAGAGCCAGCCTTTTTTTGGAGGTTGAAGGCCTCGAGCATCTCTTTCAATCGTGGGATCGAAAAATCCGACTGCCGCGCCGCATCTTCGATGAGCTGCCAGTGTTTGTCTATTTTCTGCAGTCCCAGATCCTTCTTGTCAAAACTGATGGTCATGGTTTTCACAAACTTGTGGCGTTGGCCGTGATCGCTCTTGCGCACACCCAAGTGATTGACGCGCGAGGGCGGATAGAGTGCAGCTGCCTCTCGTCGGTCAGCCTCAGAGCTGTGCATTGTTGAATCGCGCGACGACAGCCTTGACATTGTGCGTGCACAGCAAAGCTGCGCAGAAGCCGACGAACGTGTTCTTCTTCGCGAAACGGTCGGAATTTACGGTAGTTTCTTAACTCCATGCGCCGAGGAAACCTGCAATCGGTGGGCTTCAATGAAAGTCGGGCGGGAGAATATCCTTTCTGTGCATTCAGCCCGTGGACTTTTCACGGATGGTTTTTGTGCGCGGGACACCCTCACGAGTTCCCTCACGCTCCTGTGGAGGCACGACCCACATGAAGCTCAGCGCACTGCTCATCTCTCTCCTGCACGCCTCCTCGGCGCTACGTACCACGCCGCGGCCTATCGATCGCCGCACGGCCATATATGCCGCCGCTACGGCGCTGCCGCTCTTTGCTGCTGCTGCAAAGGTGAAAGCCATCACTGCTTATGCAGCTGACGATTTCAAGGATGGTAAGTATGTGGGTCCATCCGTGGTGGGCAGCGCACCAAATGCGGAGGGCGAGGCCAAGTTCGAGGAGATTTATCTCGCCGCCGTCAAGAAGCAAGAAAAGGAAGTTCAGGCAATGGGCTTTGAGTTGGATGAAGAGGATCGCAAAGAGGTTGAGATGGTGCTGCGCACGCAGTACTGCGGGTTTCAAGCAAAACTCAAGTGCAAGGGCTCTCCTGCCGCCAAAAATGGTGGGCGATAGGTATGTTGAACATGGTGGCTTCTGCACTGAGCCTGAGTTTTTCCTCTCCACTGCTGTGTGTGACTACCGGACCGTGAGTCTCGGGACGTGCGTGACACTGTAAACGCTTGTTGACAGCCATATGTGCAAAACACGATATGCCACCAGGACCGAAAGGATTTATGACCGATTATGAAGTGGAACTACCACTGGAGAGAAGTCGAAACAAAAACCCGATGTGCGTGATATGGGACCGGGGGCCACAGGCGCACGGCACGTGGGCGCAAGAGCGGAGGGCACGCGTGCACGTGGCTCTCCGGCTCTCAACAATAGCCGCCACATGACCCGCTGCTGGCGTCCTCGTCTGGGGGCGCCAGTCCCCTCAGCCCACCCAGCTGCGACGGCCCTCCGGTGACGTCCTGTATCAGAGCGGGGGAGTCGAGGATCTTCTGCACGACCTCCTCGAAGGCTTGTCGGATGCCCTCGCGCGTCTTTGCACTCGTCTCGATGTACATCATCGCTTGCCGCCTGCACGAGGACGCGCGGAGCCGCAGTGAGAAGGCGGAGCCGCAGTGAGAAGGCGGAAGGTGAGAAGAGACGCAGAGGTCACAGCCGCATGATGCTGTGTTTGCAGCACGCACCTCGCAAATGTTTCCGCCTCCTCGACCGTGACCTGCCGGTCTTTCACGTCGATCTTATTACCCACGAGCAGTTTGACAAAGTGCTGTGTGGTACTGTACAGTTCGAGCTCTTCGAGCCACTGCTGGAGGTGGGTGAAGGACTCACGCTCGTTGACATCGTACACCAGGATCACGCCATGGCAGCCACGGTAGTAGGATGAAGTCAGTGTCCTGAAGCGCTCTTGGCCGGCCGTGTCCCAGATCGTGAGCTTCACCGTCTTCCCACCCAGCGTCACCGTCTTGACGCGAAAGTCGACCCCGATCGTGGATGCCATCTGCTCCTCGAAGGAGTCGTCGGTGAAGCGCAGCAAGATGGACGACTTGCCAACGCCGGCATCACCAATGAGCAGCACCTTGAAGATATAGTCGAAGGAGCCCGCCGGCGTATAGGACATCACCCTGCCGATGCGGCGAGAAGGTTGGCGCCTGACGTGACCTGTCGGACGTGACTCGATGCCCAATTGCTGTCGTAATCGAAGGGGCCGCAGCGTCGATGTGCGGAAGTCCGCCACTCAATCGCCCACTCGATGACGAGAGAGCAATTTGGGCTGAGAGAGCGCGTTGTTTCGAGCACGAAGTTGAGTGTTTTAGGAATTAGATCACACCGACAAGCACAAGGCGCCCCTGACACATTCGCACGCATTTTGCACACCTTGACGTGTCCCTACCGCTCCCCCGAGGCCGAGCCCCATCGAATCGCCAGCAAGCCAAATAGAAGGCTGAGGCGGCGGCAGATGTTTGCAGATATGCCAAGTCGCCCATGGGCATCTAGATGCCGGCGAGTTACCGGCGAGGAGAAGAAGCAGTTAAGCAGCGGAGGCGGTGACGCCGGTGGGAGTACTATACGTAATACGAGGCCTGACCCTGGGGGTGGCGTGGGGCGTGGGCGCCATTGGTGGGCGCGTGGCCGTGGGGCGAGAAAATAACGCGTTGGCCGCGCCGGGGGCCGCCCGAGAATGATTTCGCATCGTCCGAACATGCTACATGATGTTTTAACTACATGGACGTTATTGGATTTCCGCAACGTTCGGCCGTTGCACGGTGACATGTGCTTTTGGTCTTCCGAGACGCGAGACGAGCATCAGCATGCGCCTGGTGTTCACGCAGCGGACCTCATGATCTACCTACGAGAGCGGCTCGCAGAAAAGAGACTCGCAGGTTTCACACGCAGTACTACATACTATCAAATTTTGGGGGGAATCATGTGCGCGACGGATAGTGTCACACTTCGACGAAAGTGGCGAGCAACCACTACATGTACGTGCTCACGTGGTTGGAGGTTTAGCGCAGTGTGCTCACGGCGCGGCTGGCGCAGCGTCAGCAGCACCACGCATACCACCTACGACGGCGGCGACGAGGGTCCTCGTCTGACGCGGATTCCGTGTGGCCTACACGACTGCCGCCTGGACTGCTGCTGAAGGTGGTCAGATTTGAGCCGATGGCTGTTGGCGCGCTAGTCCCCGCGCAGCTCGCCCCGTCCTGAGCCTGCTCCTTGGGCAACTTGCCATATCCCTGCGCGACAGACACTGACGCTATCTTGGCTGCCAGACCCTTCTTCTTTGCAACAAAGCCTTCGGGGTTGCTTTGCGCCTCCTGTACGCTTTTGCGGATGTAGTCGATCTTGCTCCTGATAGCGTCGATGAAATCCTTTCTGCTCTTCAAGGCGCCGTCGTCGATCTCGCCAAACTTTTTGCGATTGCCCTCCACGATACTGACCGCGTCCTCGAGGTCCTGCAGGTCCCACTCGATTGAGCGGGAGCAGGACAGGAGCTCTGCAGTCCTCCAATCAAACTCCTCGCCACGCTGGCCCGAGGACAGCAGCTCGAGCCAGGTGGTGTGCTGATCTATCATCCCCGCTATGCCTCGTTCTACCTCAATCTGTATCGGTCCACCAGGGTCGCCATCGAGCGCCTCCGTCATCGTTGGCCTCGTTTGTTTTTACAAGCGCGGTGAGTTCACAGCCTTACGCACGGACCAGCGCGGGCACGCCCCGAAACATGTTTCTTCTGGTTCTCATCAGCGTGTTCGATACACCTTCGCTAACAAGATACAATACGCGTGGAGTTGGGAGAGAGAGCAATGAGAGAGAGAGAGAGCAAGAGAGAGAGAGTGCGGACCGCTTATGCGCTCCATCGAAGAAAAGTCGTTCACAGTGCGTCGAGCGTCAGAGCGTTCACGTCGCGAGAGCTGACCGACGCACGCTCCGTCATCGACAGATAACTTGGCGAGGTTGCCTCGATGTCTGGCATCACCACCAGCGCACTTTCCGCCGAAATCACCTCACCATCCACGACGCGCAGCGCATCCCCAGCATGGGATCGCACGAACGCCTCCCAGCCGCCCCATGTCGATTTTACGTAACCGTTGATCGGACGCACCGAACCGTTGGCAGCCTGCTGCAGCCCCGACCGTGCTGCCTTTACTCGTGCAACACTGCCAAGTGCAGTGAACGTGAGGCGACCGCCCGCTTCAGCGACACATTCGCGGACGATGTGCATGATCCGTCCCGCGAGCTCCTCCGTGCCCTCGGAGGCAATCGCCTCAGATGCGCGCTGCTCCAAGAAGGCCATCGAGGAAGATGTCACCGCCGCGGCGCTTCCGGCCGATTTGCGTGCCGCAATAGCAGCCGCGAGTGCACTCGTCGGTTTGGTGATACCACCACCGGTGCTGCGTGACCCGTTCGAGCGCATGAGTTGCCGTGCCGGCTGCCGCGAGCCCTTGCCCATGGGATAGACAGGCTACCACGGACCACGAGGCCGCAGGGTGGAAGCGAAGAGGTGAGCGCACGCCGTGTTGGGCCGATCAAGTTTGGGCCTCGCAAAGTATCGCCCGCAGCCTGTGTTCGTTCCCATCGACGCAAGCGTGCCCCTTCGTCATATGTCTGCCATCTGCCCCGTCCAGCCTTTAATGACGAGAGATGACGATGTGAGGACCGGACGACAAGTCACAAGATCAAGAACGACGAACCGACGATGAAGACGAGCTCGATGAAGACGAGCTCGATGAAGACGAGCTCGTGGTTGGATGTGGGTTTGAAGATGTCCAAGGCACGAGGCATCGAGCAGCCTCGTCATGGACGAGCTGGAGACCTGGAGTACTGAAATCGCGCCTCTTCTCAGCCAGGCGGCGCGGCTAGAGACGCTACGGAGGCGTCTAGCCTCTAGGCTCTAGAGCACGGCAATACCAATTGAGCAACACAAAGCAAAGCAACACCCAGCGCCCATGCCAGCGCCCAGCCGGGGCGTGTCAAGGGTTTATCGTGTAACTCACAGAAGCCCCGGCCGTTCTATCCCGCCTCAACGCTGCCATGCCGCTACCTGACTAAAGCTCTCACTCGCAGTCCGATTCTGCGGCTCGTAGCCGCTGAGCACCGTGAAACACACGCGCTGCCACGCCGCATAGCTGAGCCGCAGTGAAGGCTGGACGAGACGCTGCTTCTCGTCCGCCGTGCAGTGCGTGTCCAACTCAGCCTCGTAGCGTTGGCGCAGCCGAGTCACGAGGTCGCCAGATTCTGCCGCCTGCAGATGCGCTCTCGTGCGATTCCACATACCTGTCTTATCGAGCACGCCCTCCATGCAGAACGGGGAGTATTTGGCGTGCGAAAAGAAGGGAAACGGACTGATGGTCTTGATCGTCTGCGACAGCGCGTCACTGCCTGGGCCAAGCATGGATGCGAACGCCGCGCCCAACGGATACGCGGGCAACAATGCCAGCGGGCCGATGCGTTGGATGGAGGCTGTCGCATGCGTGCGGTTGTAGCATTTCATGCCTCGAGCCTCGACCTGAGCGGCGAGGCCGAGCGCGGGGTCCTTGGTGGGTCCGCGAGTCAAGTTGCGCATGAACAGGCCGCCGCGGTCGAGGATTTCCGCATCGGAAAGCTCAGTGAGCAGCGCCGCCATCGCCCACACAAAGCCAAGTTGATCGTGCTGCGGAGCCTCGTGACGCACGCGCGCCAGCTCTGCCCACAGCCGCAAAAAGCGCCGACCCGTGCTGCTGTTGCGCAGCAGAAAGGCGCAGGCAATTATCGGGCAGTGCGGCCACCGGCTGTCGTGAAAGGCATGTCCCGGCCACTGACTGACTGCAAGCACATGTGCGTCTTCACCAGCTTCTCGAATTAAATCGGAGAGCGAAAAGGTGAAGTTGAGGATGCGCGCATCTGCGTCGAGCCAGAGCACCCACTGCGTCTGCGGCCGTCTCTCGAATACCTCCTGAAACGCTCGAACTTTGACATACATAGGGTAGGGCAGATCTGGTGGATCGGTGGTGACGAGATTCACTTCATGGCCGTGCTTGCGCGCGTAGCAGTCCAAGCTCGCGCGCAGACCCGCTACAGCGAGCTCGGACTCGCGCGCGTTTTCCTTTTTCGAAACGTACGCGGAAACAATGGCAATGGGTGCGGTTGCACCACGAGATAGAGGATCGGCGAAGATGGACGGCGCCAGTGTCGCCATCTTTCGCCATCTTTCGGCAAACATGAAAAAGGAAATTCGGGAGAAGAAGTCAAGTCAAGTCAAGTCAAGTCAAGTCAAGTCAAGTCATCTGATTCAAATTTCGGAGGAATGTTTATTGGCGAGTCGACCGTTCACACGCTTACGAGCGATGGCGAGCGCCGCCGACGACGCCGTCGCGGACCGGGCGTCTCGCCTCTGGCCCCGGCTGCACATCCTTGGCAACCCCAAATCGGGCTCGACGTTCCTCTTCTCATGCCTGCGGGCCGGGCCCTTCGATCCCAACTTGCTCTACGGCGCGCACTCTTCTGGATGGCGTGACGGCGCATATCTACTCACGACGCTCGGCACGAAGAAGGAGTTCAACTTCTTCGGCGGTCCAGGCTACGATTGGGGATGGGAGTGGTATCTTGGCGCGCCGGTGCCGCTCAGCGCTTGGGAATGGCGAGCGGATGGTCGCATCGACGTTAATGAGGGCCGGCGCCTGCGTCGCGGCGAGAACGGGAACGGCGAACCATCTGACTTTGTGCAGCAGATGTGCGAGCTGGCTGATGGCAATGCGACGCTGCACGGCGGCAGACGACGACGGCGTGGCGGTCGAAAGTCGCAGCTCGCGTGCCGCCGCTTCCCGCTCGAGTGCATCGAGAACACGCCGGTGGTGCGTCCGGGCTGCGCGCTCGTTCGGCCGCTGCCGTCGCGCCGCCGGTGCGGTCGCGCCAACCAGCCGGCTTGTGTGGCGCCCAAGATCTACATGAGCCACGCATGGCCTCCCGTTGGCAGCGGCACGTCGCCGCGCGCGCTCACACTTGATCCGTCGATCAACACCTTTATGAGTGCTCCAGCGGCACCCGAGCAGCTCCGCTCGCACGTGGCGGGAGCGGCCGCGGAGCAGCTTCGCTTCATTATCCTCCTGCGTGATCCGGTGAGCCGCGCGCAGTCATCAGCGCGCATGATGCGCGAGTGGAAGTGGGACAAGTCCGCCAACCTGTCGGATGCGCTGCTGAGCGACCTAGCACGGTTGCGCGGCTGCTCGGAACAGATCGCACCATCGTCTCGCGCGGCGGTCGTCCTTGATGGGGCCTCCGGCATGGAGGGCGCGGCCTCGCCGTTCCAGCGGGCGGCGTCCGAGCTGCCGCGGCTCTCGGACCGTTCGCTTCGCCGCTTTCGCGACTGCCTCGCCGTCGGACACCCGCTCAACCATGTGCGCTCCTCCGTGTACGCCGCGGCGGTGCTCAGCTGGCTCTCTGCAGGCTTCAGCCCGGCGCAATTCCTATGGATGGAGACGGAGGCGATGCGCGCGCTGCCGGCTACCGAGCTGCTGCGCACGATTGCAAGCTTTGCAGGGCTCCCGACGCAGCACCTTGCAACAAATCTGCCTGCCGACATTCGACGCGCATGCGAGAGCGGCGTGGGTGGTGGGTTCGACACGCGCATGCAGGTACACACGCATCGGGCGCTCCCGATGCCAGTCGCCCGCGCGCTGCAGGAAGCCTTCCGCCCCTTCAATGAGCTGCTGCGTACCTTGCTTGGAGACCTTGCGCCCACGCTGAGGCACGCGAGCTGGCTCCATTTTAATTGAGCCTCGTCGGGCGTGCGGATCGTCACTCTCCGAACCAAATGAGCTTTTTGACAACACGTTTGAAGACATTGCCAAGTGGCTTAGTGTTTCGTGCACTCGGGGTACCCCTCGCATTTCGTTTCGCTCTCAAAAGAAAAACCGGACCGACACTCTCTCGTTCTGAGCACAATTCCGTGCGACGCGGTGATTAGTCGCATGCACGCGGTGATTAGTCGCATTTTTTCGCCCAAGCACGCTTCATACGTGCTCGAGCGGTGATGGAATGGTCCACCGATCGGCCGCGTCCGTGTGCACCTGCCCTGTGGCAACCTCACGCTGCACAGCTAAGTTGTGCCTTGTCTCGATTGCCAGCTTCCGCTTCCGACTGTACTGCACACGCGCCTCGTTTGGGACGAAGCCGCCGCCCAAAATCACGGCGCGCAACGCTGCAAGCTCTCCGATTTCGCGCTCGAGTCTCTCCTCGATCTTTACGGTCGCCCCCATCACCTCGCCCTTGATCTCATGCTGCACTTTCGAGAGGAAGTGCTCGCGAGCTGTGCTACAGCCGGTTTTACGGCGCCGCTGCTGCGCCTCCAGTTCAGCGGCGGCCATCCAGTCGTGCTTCGATCGGGAAATCACGCGAAACAGGCAGCCGCTGCCACGCAAACTGAGCATCTTTCTTGATCTTGTGGTCGGCGTGCTTCGCGAGAGCGAAGACGCGACAAAACTGTCCACTTTAGGGAAGTCAAATGTGTATTCACAGTCAAATAGTAGTCAAATGAAGTCAAGCCAACTCACATGTGTATACATATTTGGACATTCCCATCGCCACCTCGGATTCTACATCCAATTGCAGCACACGTCGTCAGGGTCTACTTGCAAGGCGATCGCCTTCTGCCACGCATCGCTCGAGCATCTCATCGATCCACGCCTGGCATGCATCCAAGCGTTGCACCCACTCGCCGCGCCGCTCGCTTCGGCCAATCGTCTCGTACTCCTGCATGAGCGACAGCCGGCGCAGCGCTTGCGTGCTCGCGTGTTGCGCGCCAAGCACCGCCTCGCATCTACCGAGAAGTCTTTCGAGCTCCTCGAGCAGTAGCTCAGGCAGCCTGCGTGGCTTCTCGACGTCGATGCTCGCACACATTTCGAGGGCCTTCCCAGCGAGCACCTCCTCCTCCAAAAGCAACGCCGCGAGCGCCTCGTCAGTTGCCTCGTCGTGTGCTGGCAACTGCGCGGACGCTGCGCGGGCACCGCACCGCTCGCACCGGCACCTCCAGCGGCCCGTTACGCCGTCGCGCACCACTGTGGCGCCGCCGCCGCACGCGCTCGGCAACTGGCGCAGCCAGTCGGTCCCAGTGCAACTCGCACACGCACAGAACATGCCTCGTTGGCAATAGAGGAGTCGGCGGCGGAGGGGCGCAGAGAACAAGCTCAGATTGAGAGTCAGGTACGGATGGCTCAGAAGGTCGCCAGGTTCGATGTCGCGAAGGGCGCGAAAGACGCCAAGTCCACGCTCGGCATCCGCGACCATGTCGACGTTGGCGCCGTGGCAGCGGTGCGCCAGCTTGCTCGCCACCTTGTATAGAGCGCCGCCACCGGCGAACGGCATCGCGTTCACTGCAAAGATGCGAAGCAACCGTGCGATCAGACCCTCGGTCGGCACGCCGCTTGGTAGGTTCCACTCTTCCGCCAACCATGGCGGTCCACGCTCGCGCAGCACGCGATCTGCAAGCAGCGCGCTCAGCTCCGAAGGCCCGGCCGATGGCAATCCGGCTGACGGTGCTTTTTCCATCTCACTCTGAATATTCGAGCTGTCGAGAACAGCGAGCTGAGTCTGCTCACCGCTGTCGATAAAGGCGAGCAGTAGCCCAAATAAATGCGTGTCAAATGTTGACTCTCTCGGCCAGGCGGTGCCGCCAATCTCGGGTGCCGATACGAGCGGTATTGAGGCAGCGACAGCAGCAAAGGCTGAGAGCGGCGGCAGCGACGAGTATGCGTCGCCACGTATCAACGGCTGCTCCTCCATGACGAGCTCTCCTTTTTTTATGGCGCAAGCGGCACGGAGGCACCGTCCAAAGCCGTCTGGACTGGCCGCGGAGTCGACAACAATCACGCGGTCGAGCTTTGAAGAAGTCATGATTTTACCAAAAACACGCGGAAAAATGCCGTGAAGAACTCGCGTAAAAAGTCACATGAAAAGTGAGCACTGTGCCGCCGTGAAGTTCTCTAAGTCCGCGACGAAACTGCCCAAGTCTTCGGCAAACCCGACCACTTTCCCGACGCGGTCGTGAAAGCTGTGCAAGTCGTGTGGACGAGAGCGAGGGAACTCTCGTGCGAGCAAAAGCTTTCACATGCAGCAGACACCACTGCGAAATAAGCCCCAAGTCGACACACGCCTACACTCTGTAATCGGCGCCACCGGCAAAAGCGCGGAGGCCATCTTCAAATCTTACTCCGCCGGTATCAACCTGGCAGGCCCGGATGCGTTGCGGGCATTGATTGAGCAGGCATCCAATCCGCAAGGCTTTGCCACACTCAACAGCTCGTGCGGTGGGTGTATTGTCAACGACTTCATCCGCACGCCACTGCCACCGGCCGCTGGGAACTCAACGACTGAGATCATGAGGTGGCTTGATACCGACGGCGACGGCAAGCTCGGGCCAGATGAGTGGCAGCTCGCCGTCGAGCTTCTGGGCATCACTGCGGCCGAGGACGAGCTGGGGCATGATGTGCGGCGGATGCAGCTCACGTACCTTGCTTCGACTGCCTATACGCGGCTGACGGACATCAACGCGCTCCAAGTGAGCGGCGCGGGTATGCTTGGGCGTGACATTCTCTACGAGGGCGGACCACGGTTCCGAGGGCAGCCGGAGCCGATGCGCGTGGTCAAGGTGCCCGAGGAGGCGCGCATGCGCAGCTTTTGGGGGGGGAGTGGTGACCAGGGCAAAGGCTTTGACCTCCGCGGCCGCTTCTCCGGCGAGACGATCAACAACGTGCCGCTTCGCTACAAGGGCAATGCGCACGGGGTGCCGTGGACGGCGACGCCGCCGATTGCGGAGAACCTGCTTGGCACGCTGCAGGCGTGCGGCGGGCCACAGCGCACGCGCAACCCGCTGTTGAATGCGATGAGCTCGGACCCGCACCTGCTTGAGGAGTTGCCCCAGGCGACCCTGAGGGGTGAGCAGCTAAGCAGTGGCCGCGCGCTCGGCTATTGCATCGCCGAGAGCACCTACCGAGGCTGCGGCCCAATCCCCATGTTTGTGGTGCCGCTCGGGTTCTTCATTCACGGCATGATGGTGTGCGCGCCGTGCACGGTGTGCTGCCAGGTGCCGTGCGCGATGGCCTCCGCGGGCCAGGCACACTCTCTCACCCTGCGAGCCTCGACCCTGCACGTACGCACCGAGACCTATGCAGTGCCACTCCGGCCGTTCGGCATGTTTGGCCAAGTCGGCGGCTCGATGCAGCTGGGGCGCACCGAGGAAGCCTTTCCGCTCGTCGAGCTGCGGGAGGTTGAGGTGCGCCCGCCGCAGTCGTACGGTCTCAACGGATATAGCCCGTCGCTCGTCGTGCGTGATGTGTCGGGCGTGGTGGTCGTCGCAATTGACGGCTCGCCCGAGGCTTGCTGCGCCTGTGGCTCCCGCGACCCATACCTGCACGCCTTTGCGGACGCGCTGCGCGTGGCTATCAGCGGCGCGCAGCGCGGCCGGCCGCTGCCCGGGCCGCTGCTTGCCAGCTACCGCGAGTACGCATCCCTCTCGTGGATTGGACTCGACCGCGCGCGACAGGGTATCGAGTACCTTCCGGGGCACGATCAACACGGTGCGCCGGTGCCGACGGGCAGCGCGATGGTGCCGATGGGCGGTGTGGTTGCTCCGATGGGAGAGGTCGTCGTGGGCGTCGAGATAAGCGGAGCCGTCGGGCCGACCCCGCAATTCATGCACCGCCAAGCTGCGCAGATTGGCGTGCCGATTGCATTCGACCAGGCGTCACAAGCAGAACCGATCGCGTACGCCCAGGCCTTCGGAGCGCCGCCGCCATTTGCCTACCCGTCCGCCCGTCCGTCCGCCTATCCATACCCGCCCGCCCGTCCGACGGGCGGCAGAGCTAACGAGAAGCTGGACGCACCCCTCTTGGACAAGACTGCTGGCGGCAGTAGCAGCAACAGCAACAGCAGCATGGCGCCAAGCCATCACGCAAGTGCGGAACCAACGGCGCCGCTAACGGCACAACTTGCTTTCGGAGCTGCCGCCCCTGCTGCCGGTGTGCCGCCAGGGAACGAGGTGCTCAGCGTGCGCGTGCCCGTGGAAGCGTTCGCGTCTGGCGTGATGCAGTTTGTCACGCCCGACGGACAGACGATGCAGGTAGGAATCCCGCTGGGCTTGGGCGCGGGCGACATCTTTCATGTAGTGAGGCCCGTGAGGCAGGCGCACTGGCACTCGTCCGGTGCTGACATGGCGCAACAACCATGTCAGGACGGTAATATAGCTGGCATTTAATCTCGAAGACATTAGACAAAGAGAAGGCGACGTTCGAGCGGAGCCGCTAGGCTATCGCGCTATCCGATACGCCGACGTAACGCCGCCGCGCCGGCCCGTCCGCGTCGCGATCGAGCGCGCGAGTATGCAGTTAGTACGCGGCCTACACGGTCGTGGCATGACGCTTGGGGCGGGGTCCGGGGACCTTCTTCGCTTCATTCCGCTCAGGGGAGTCAGGTCTCTTGCGCTCTTGGGCTTTGAACCACTGCGGTCCGGGGCTCCCACCCGGCCATTTCACTCTGGCCATGGGCTGTGCCCCGCCGCAAGCTCTCTCTCTCTCTCTCACGCTGCCGCTCCGCTGTCCGCTCTGGCTCCGCGAGTTCTCTCTGTCTCTCAGTCTCCTCGCTGCCATCTGCCCTATCTCTCAGCGTAGTCGTCGCTGACTCTACTCGCACGGCACCCATCGATCGGCGGGCCACGACACTCCGGGTGCGTCGCTCCTTCTTGAATGATAGCTGAACAAGACCAAGCAACACCTGCAGGAAGTTGGCAGTGATTTCCCTGATCTCTCCATCTTGCGTCGCTACAATAAATCGTCCAGCTTTCCATGGCAGCGCGCCGAGACTCATGCGTCCCACGTCCTGCGACCTACCGACCGAGAAAGATAAGGACTTTGGGTCACATCCTAGATCCTTGCGAACTGTCGGCCCACCGCCACACCCTTGCGTTCCGGCGGCGAGGCGGACGGTTGCGGCCATCGAGCTCCAGCGCCGGTGACGGGCGAACGTCCGTCCACATATGGACCAATGTCCGCCGTGTATGGCGCACGCGTCTTGTTGGGCGAGACGGTCGCGGGATTTGCCGTCGGATCGAACCGAAGCCGGCCGAGGCGGTCGGAGGCCATTTTGGCTTGGGCGACCTGCACTTGGCCTCGGGTGTTGATGAGCGCAGTGCGTACGATGCGCAGCTGCTCCACCGCGAATTTGCACACGTCCTGGGCAGTTCTCACATTATGCTGCGCCCGCTGCACCGCGTCGCCCATTGAAAGCCTCAGATTATCATGCGCTACGGATGCGGTGGGCGTGACCAACGTGACGAGCGTGTCGTGATGTAAAGGAAAGGCGTGATCAGACGAGAGCGTGCCCGGTGTGAGGGAGCTGTGCTCGCCGTAGCGTTCAAACGTTGGGCTACGTAGCGCTGTGGCGTTCTGCCGCCCACTGGCAGTCGACGAGATGTGAAAGGGCTTCGCGCCGGGGGGCACCGCCCCCGCAGGCATCATGGTCTCTAGTTCTTCCACGATGGCGCTCAGTTGCTCGGCGCACTGCTGAAGCTCGGCGACACGGCGCTCCATCGAGTAGGTCGAGTTATCACCGGCGTTTGCGAGTGCTCGCAGCGCGTGGCGAACCGCTTCGGAATTGAAAGCCGCCGCATTGGTGGCCGGATTCTTGAGCCTCGGGTTCGCGCGAAGGGCACTGGCAGCGATCTGAGTCGCCGCGACTGCCTGGGAGGCGGCCTCCTCTACCACGGGCAGAAGGTTCTGCACCTTGACCAGTTGTTTGCGAGCCGCCTGCGCTGCCGCGTGCACATCGAGGCGCAGCTGGCCCTCCGCCTTGCGCACAATCGCGGGACTCGCCGTACTATCAGGGCCAAAGGTCAACCCGAAGCGCGGCGTCGGAGGCGAGGCCGTCAGCTGCGAGGGCGAGCGCAGAGGCGAGGTTGTGCTGACGCTCGTGAGCATCTGTCGCGCCGCCGGCCGCTCAAAAGAGCGAGATCGCGGAGTCCCCCCTGCATGAAAGCGGTTGCTGCTGGCGCTGCTCAGCGTTTGAGCCCGCAATACGCCGGGTGACGCCGACCCCGCGCCAGACTCGGGTGAGTGCGGCACCGCTACCCTTGGCGGCGGCGTGACGGAACGGCGGGCACTCTGGCTCCTCGGTTGCGTCGCGGCGTCAGCAACAGCCGAGGGGCTGACACCAGGTATTGGGGTTGGTGTTGGTGCTGGTGCGGAGCGGCGCGCTTGTTCCTCGTGCCGCTGGCGCTCCTCCTCCTCCTCGCGCCACCGTTGCCGCTGCAGTCGTTGCTGCTCCTCATCAAACGCAACATGCTCCTGCAGGTTGATCTGCTCCTGGCGCTCGCGATTGAGGCGCTCGCGCTCCAAACGCTGCTGCTCCTGGCGCTGGCGCAGCGCCTCGTTGCGACGTCTTTCTTCGAGCTGCTTCTGCTGCTCCTGTTCAGTCCTGCGCTGGGCTTCCTCGCGCCGCCGCTCTTCCTGCCGGCGCTGCTTCTCCTGCAGTGCGTTTTGGGACTTCTCCTGATCAAGCGTCAACGCGGTAAAAGCAGGGTTGATGGGTTCCTGCCGCGCCGCCTCAACCAATGTTGGTTGTGCCGATCGCGACCGCATATGAGACGACTGACGTGGCGCCCGCTGCCGATACTCAGCCTGCTCATCGGGATGCTGCACCAGTGTTGTCCTCTCGGCGTGGGCAACCTCGGCTAGTGCAGCCTGTGATGAAGCTGCACCATCTGCGAGGATCCACTGCTGTTGCAGCACCCGCGCCTTCTGCTCCTTGAACTCTTCCTCTGTGAGAACGCCCTGCTCGCGAAGCCAGCCTAGCTCCCAGAGAGCGGCAGTGTCGAGTGGCATTTTGTGGTGTGGCTCTCGAAATTTTCCGCGAAGTTCAAAGAGCCCAAAGTGGCCCGGACAAGTTTTGCGCGGGCGCTACAGCGGCTTACCCCCGACGTCGCCTGGCCTAGTGGCTCCTCACCAACACGGTTTTGAATGATGCAACTGAGGAACCACAGAGCTTGGCTTCAGCGTTCCGGGCGCGCGCGCTCTCGTCCCCCGCGCCCCACTTACCGCAGCTGTACCTGTAGAGGGTCCGGTCCGTTACTGAATTACTCAAATGCGCTCTTACTACACATGTATTCGAGTTCCGTCCCCCCCTCCCGGCGATTCACACCTGGCAGCACATAATTCTGCCTGCTTCCGTTCATGCCCGACACCCACCGAGCTTGTGCGACCGAGACCGAATGACTCTGAGAGCACGGTTCGAACCTCAAAGATTGATGGCCCGTCCGCCAGGCCCGAAGATGAGGATCAGGCACAGCTCGTGCACCTTGATGTCGATAGTGGTCGCCGTGTCCCACTCAAACTTTAATAGCGCCACCCTCATGATCGCATCGACGAACTCGGAGAAGAGGATCTCTGAGCACGCCTGCTCCCCCGCCTCTTGCCATGTTTCGAACACGCCATCGTGAGCACCAAGCATAGCGTGCACGAAGGCCATTTTGAGCTGCACCTCGGTTAGGTCCGGCCCCATGACATCAGCCTTAGCCATCATCTGGAGGAACTCGGACAGCTGAATCGTCTCACGCGTCTCGTCGAGCTTCGCCCAGTGCTTGAAGAGCTTTTTCAGGCGTGACTCATGCATCGTGAGCTTCTGCCGAACCGCCGACGACGAAAAGGGCGCATATGCGGCTTTCTCCGGTTCAAACGTCTCGAACCCCGGCGTGAGCGTCAGCATCCCTTGGATGAGATGAGTCACGCACATGGGCAACTCCCCCTTTCCGCCCTGTTCCCGCAGCACGGAGATACGCACGAGCGTCCCGAGGAACTTGGGCAGGTCGATGGTCTTCCGCCCATCGTGCGGGCCTTTCAAGTCCCTAATATCCGGAACTGCGCCCTTGCGCATGAAGAATCGATTGATCTTGTTCAGGTTGAGCCACGGCGAAGGCAGCGCGCAACGCTTGCAGATGGCCCAGAATTCGAGGAGCGACATTTCAGGCGGCTTACTCGGATCGACGGTCACAGACGCGTGGCAGCTGAAAACATACTTGAGGGACTCGAAATTATGCCAGAAGACGCTCTTGACCTCACCCATCCAGGACGACGCATTGGGCATTTCACCCACCTCGTCTTGCGCCACCTGCTGCCACGTGCGATTGAAGATGTCGAAGAGCCCGTCCTGCGAGGAAGACGACGCGGCTTGACGCATCTGCCACTCCTTGAATGATGGCTGGTCCGCGATGACCGTGCGCGTGTAGCGCATCGTCTGCCGTGGATCAATGCCCACGACTTCCTCGTCGAAGATGTCAGCAGGCGTAGCCTCCCAGCCAATCTGCTCCTGGTACCCGCAGCTCCCTGGCGGCTCGAAGATCCCTCGCTCGGGAAGGGAACGTGAATGCACCCGGCTGAGTGGAGCGCCGTCGCCCACGTCAATCCAGACGTGCGCACCATCCTCGAGCTCGTCGCGCACGCGCGCCGAGCGCTCGAGGTGAGCACCGTCATCAGCGATGATGGCCTTGCAGGTGAGCTCCTCGGAGTACGGAGATGTGTACGAAAAGGGCTGTGAGACATAGCGGCGGACGGCAGTCGCACCAAGCCAGTAGATGCATTGGCTGCCCTCGCCAGCCTGGATGGGAATGGTCTTCTCGCGGATGTGCGCGTGGATGGTGAAAGTAGGCACTTTGACCTTTGTTTTGCTTTTCCTGCTCCTGGGTGGTGCTGCTTCCGAAGGAGCAGAAGCATCAGCAGGAGCATCAGCAGGATCATCAGCAGGATCATCAGCAGGAACGGTTGTCTCTGGTGGCCGCGCGGGTGGCGGAAGCCGCGTGGCGGGTTCCTTGGGCGTGACGGGACGATCAGAGTCGTGGCGATAGCCCCGGTCGTACGGGAACGGTGCATGCAGCCCATGGCCTTCATAGTCCTGCGCCAGGCGAGGTGCCGCCGACAGCGGCCGGTGCGGCGGAGGGACCCGTACCATCTTCGACGTTGCCTTTTCAACCGCGCCAAGGGCGAATAAATGTCGACACGGTATGCCTGCGTCGCGTGCGGGCAAGCTAGCCGCTTCATTCCGAAAAAGCAAGTTCGCCCAATTGCCTCGAGGAAATCTATTATCGGCGGCGCTTCTGCCTGTTTACTTTCCGCCCCGTCAGGAAAACTCTTGTTTTGAGAAAAACGTCGGACGACACGCGATAGTCTGCAGAGTGGAAGGGTCAGCCATGTTCGCAATGGAGATCGATCCAGCTGACGATGCGCTTCTGGCAGGCGTCGCCGAGCCGCGCGCCCCCGCCACGTTCACGCCAGCGAAACCGCATGCGATTCCCGCGTTCACGCCGAGCGCGTCGCGACGAGAAGGCTTGCACAAGGTGGTTCTCGAGGAGTCACCTGCGAGTGCGGCCAAGCTCACCCTGGAGGGCTTGCATCACTGGCACGGGCGTCTCGAGCGCGAGCTGGTGCAACTCAAAGAGGACGTCGAGACGACAGCAGTGCTCGCGGATCGGTGGTCCGGCAAGATGGATTGCGGCCTCGATGAGATCAAGGCGCTGCTCGCCCAAAAGGAGCGGGATTTCGACGCAGTCGTCGGCGCGATCACAGCGATCCAACATGACCTCGATGCCGCGACCGCGGTCGCGCGCAAGTCAATCGTCGTCGAGCCGGCGCCCATCTTCTTGGTACCGCGAGCGACGGGTCATCCAATGTCCGGCAAGCTTCTTGCCGCGCCGGGCTCGCCAAGGCTGGAGCAGAGCAAGCGGGTGCCTGGAAGCGGCATGACTACGCGCGATCTGTCGCGCAGCGTCGCGCGCAAGAGTGCCATCCTTGTGAACTCGCCCGACGTTTCGAAGAAGCTCGTCTTTTGAGCAGAGCAACTCATCATGTCGACTTATCGTGGTCCACTCTCTCGATGATACCAACATACCATGAACTCTCCGTACCTTTCACGAGTACAAGTAACGTGCAATTTGATCATACTCATGTTCAGTCCTGAAACCAGTGCATCTGTTTGAACGTGTCGCGTTACGTCAGCGTGTTCGAGTATTATCAGCCAACTTGTTATCAGCAATTGAAAGCAATTCCAATTGATTATCAGATTGCTATGTACGTGTGGATTAAACGCTTCTCCGCGCCGCGACGCGCGAGCGAGCGCGCGCACGTTTTGTCGTGTTTTTCCCGCTAATTTCCCGCACGTTTGGTGTGTCGCGGATGCGGGGACAGCGGGTATCGCGTACAAACGCTCGGCGGGTTGTCTCGGTCCCCACCGGCACGCAGCACCTTCGCCTGCCAGCCCCACCCCCAGCCGGCCCTGGCCCTGCACTCCTCGGCGGCTTGCTGTTGCTCGGCGCGTCGGCGGTCCCTCGCGTCCGCGAGAGACCGTAGTCTGGCGAACTCGGTCTCCGCAATCCGCATACGGAACCATGCATAAAGCACCTAGCATCCGCACTAGATGTGTCTGTCGCCACATCGTAGCGACACTTTCGGTTTCAGTAGTTGTTTCAGTGCCGGTTCCAGCGGTTTCAGAGACGTGAAAGATGAAGTCGTCTTCGTACGAAGCCGACCTTTGTCCGAGCTAGAAGGCCGCTGTCCCTCTCTCCGTCGAAGAAGCCATGGTCGTCATGTACTCATGCACGTCTACGACCGCGGAATTGCTGCTCGACTCGGGCCTCGTCTCCGGGGCGCGGGCGAAGTCGCTTGCGGAGCCGCAGCCGCAGCTGTCGCCGTCACCCAAGAAGTCGGCAAAGCTGCCTGTGCTCTCGCCAGGAGTGTCAACCGTAGTCGGGTCGAAGACGATGGTGGAACCACCAAGGGCTGCGTTTCCGGTCGCGCGGACTGTCGGGAGCTCCGGCGCTGGCGAGTCATCGCTGGCTCCTCTGCGGGTACCGGCTGGCACTTCGCAGCTGTCAACAGCACAGGCGACGGCAACGTCGGCGATGAGCAGCGTGCCGAGCTCGAGCGCGCGGCACGTTCGCATCGCGCACGACGCAACGGACGCGCTCAAGGACGATGTGGCGAGCCACGGCAAGCGACTCAACCCGCAGCGCGTCATGGAGAAGAGGCAGCAGCGGGTCGCGTTGGAGCACTTGCACGAATCGCCAAGTGTGGCCGTTGGCGGCGCCGACCCGCGCGCCGACCCGAGCGCGGCCCTAGGCGCCGTCAAGCTTTCGCCGTACTCGATGGTGTACACGCTCAACCCCTCGCTGCTTCCACAAACGCCCCACCTGACACCGGAGGAGCTTCGTGAGCTTCGCGCCGCCGACTTTGACGCGCAACGGCCGGGCGGTGCCGGGGGCGAGGCGCAGCGCTGGCTGCGTCAGGTGGCGTCGGAGGCGGCGCTCCAGCGCCGGCCGCAGCCTAAGCGTTTCCACGTGAACGACGTCCTCGAGCCATTGCAGCAGGCACTGGCAGCGCAGTTGAGTCGGGAGGAGGAGCTAGCGCACGAGATGGCTCAGCGAGCGAGCGGCGGCGCTAATAGCAGTAGCAGCAGCAGCGGCGGCGGCGGCGGCGGCGGCGGCGGCGGCGGCGGCGGCGGGGTGCCCGAGGAGGAGCGGCTGCGCGCACGTGTCGAGCTCTATGCGGCTGCCCTGCTGGGCCGCGTGGCCCCCAAGGTAGGGCAGCTCGACGGGCAGCTCGGCCTCATCCTTTCCACACTCCTCTCCGAGCTCCTTGCGCATGCGGCGCCGCTCGCCACGCTCGCCGCCAAGGCGCGGGAGAGCGCCCTCACGAGCAAGCAGACTGCGGACGCGGCCACCCGGGCTCTCGACGCCGCCAAGGCCCACGCGGCGGCGCTTCATCGGCGCGACGAGGCCCTCGACTCCGAGCGCGAGCGATGTGCACAGGAGGCCGTGCGAGCGAGGACCCAAGCAGAGGGCCTCGAGCATGAGCTCAACAAGGCGCGAGAGAAGGCGGTCGCCGACGCCGAGGCACTCTCGGAAGCAGTGACCGCCTCGCGCCAGGCGACCGTCCAGATGCGCGAGAGTGCGCGGGAGGCGCAGGCAGCGTTCAACAAGACGCTCTCGGTGCGGCTGCAGATGGAGGACGCGATCATGAAAGCGGCCTCGGCGCAGGCCGTCGAGGATGCCTTGCGGGCCGAGCTGGCCGAGCAGTCGCAGACCATCGAGAGGATACGTATGGCCGACACGCCCCGAGTCAAGGACATGGAGCAGAGGGCGCGCCAATCGCATATGGGCATGATCGATGCGCGCAACAAGCTCGAGCAGCAAGAGGGAAAGCTGAAGGCGCTCGAGGCGGCGAACGCGCAGCTCGCCGCACAGCTCGACGAGTCGAAGCAGGCTCTCCAGGATCTGCGCGACGAGAACGCCAACGTCGAGTATGAGCTCACGAGCACCAAGGCACACCAGCTCCGCCTTCGGCGCGAGGCGGACGGCGCCGAGGGCGCGCGCCGCGCGCAGCAGGCCGAAGTGGACAAACTCTACATGCAGGTACTCTCTTACAAGGGGCAGTTGGCGGAAAGCCACGCCGCACGTGTGGACGCGTGGGCCAAGCTCCAAGCCATCTACTCGGGGGATGCGGCCTCGCACCTAGTGCGCGAGGTGCTACTGATCGACGAGCTGGAGGCGCTCGAGGAGAGCTGCGCGCAGGCGTGGGAGCAGCTGGGCGAGATTAGAGAGCTCGCTGAGCAGGCAGCGAGTGCGGCCGAGGAGCTCGAGGAACACCGGGCGATAGAGAAGCAGCTGCGCGACGAGCTTAAGGACACGGCGCTCCGGCTGGCACGCTCACAGACAGAGAATGTACGGCTGCAGCAGGAGAACGCGCTTCTCAAGCAGAAGGCCAACGGGGCGCTCGATTTTGCGCAGGATGCGGAGAGGATGCAGCGAGAGGCCGAAGAGCGGCGAAGACAGGAGACGTCGCGCCTGACCACTGATCTCCAGGTCGTGCTGCTCGAGCTGCGCACGTACGAGAAACAAACCGTCGACGCGCTCAACGCGCTGTCCTGGAAGATCAAGAGCCAGCAGGACAAGCTCAACGGGATCAAGCCGAGCAAGTTCGGCGCCCGGCAGGAGAGCAAGCCCGACCTGACCATGGGCGTCGGCGGTTCCACTAAGGAGTCGAACGCGGCCGATAAGCTCCGCAAAGGCGTGAATCTGCTGAAGAAGGCAGGTGGGCTGAAGAAGCCCATACCGCAAGGTTTTGACAACCTATCCCCTTCCGCAGCGCCGTCACCTACCCCTGCCTTGCAAGTCGATGAGCCGTGGGCCGTGCGCGAGCGCATGCAGGTGCAGCTCACTCCCTCCGCGGCACCGCTATGAAACACGTAACCATCAGTGCTTAGGTTTGTTCCCTATTTCCCCCCGAAACCGAACGCAAACAAGTGCTTCTGCTTTCAACACAACATGGCGGCTAACAAGTTTCGGCGCTCGAAACGGCGTGTCATTCATCGGGTGCTCGATTTTGCCGAGCGGAGCACGCGAGCACACGCACGACGACACCTCCTCGCGCCGACTTTAAGTACTTACATACATATGCTGCGCCTCAATCCAATGCAGCGCGCGGCCGTTCGACAGCTCTATCGCCGCGCCATCCGTGCCGCGCAGGCCAGCGTGCCTGAACAACGAGCTTTTTCAGTAACGTACGTGCGATCGAGATTCTATGAGAGACAAGTGGACTCCAATGGTAACAAGCTGGCCGAGGTGCTCAGCGAAGGCTGGGACGAGCTCGAGCGCTTCGTGTCGATGCTGAGCCTCAAGGGTCGAGTGACTGACGACGGTGCGGCTCGGCTGGTGTCCCGCTCAGCTGTCAGGACGCCGGGGCCACCTGCTGCAGACGCCAGAGAGGCACGAGGAGCTCTCCTAGCAGACACCTGGAATGAGAACGCGGTGAGCGAGTGGCTTAGGGACCTCGGTTTGGACGTGCATGTCAGCGCCTTTGCCGACGCCCGAGTTGATGGCCGCCTTCTCCTCAAGCTCGATGACGAGGACCTGCTCGAGCTCCGTGTCACGAGCAAGCTGCAGCGGAAGCTGATCTTGTCGCGCTGCGAGGCGCTTCGAGGGCAAGAGGCCATCCGGGAAAACCTTTATAGGACATAAAATATGTGTCGACACGTCACAAAGGTCCGCGCTCAAGTTGCGACGGCGTCGCATCACTTTTCGCATCGCGATTGCGTCCCACGGCCTCCCCATGAACGGTGGTGGCTCGAGCGGCGGCCCTCGAACACCCCCCAAAGTCTCCCAAGTGGTGCGACCGCTCACCAAGCGTGGCACTGCAAAATCCAAGCCACCCTCGTTTCGCAGCCAGCTCCCGCTTCTGCTGCTCGCCGTGCTCTCGCTTTACGGCATCTGGTTCCTCTACACAGCGCAGTCCACTGCCAGCGACAACCGGCAGGTGGCGCTCGAGGCAGCGAGTGCCAAGGACACTACTCCAGTCGGGGCAACAGTAGCAGAGGCAGCAGCAGCAGGACGGGCGGCGAGCGCATCAGCAGCAGCAGGTGCCACTGCTGCCTCAGCCGGTAGCATAGCCGCAGAAGGCACGGCATCATCATCATCATCAGCAGCAGCAGCATCATCATCATCATCATCATCATCAGCAGCAGCAACGGCAGCAGCAGCAGCGTCAGCAGCAGCGTCAGCAGCAGCAGCAGCAGACGCGAGTGGCGCAGCGATTGACCCGGATCTGGCGGCGTGCCTGCAAGGGGGCAGGCGAGACGTACCACCGGCCGGCACACAGGCGCTCGCCTTCCCTGAGGGCTCGTTCCTCGACCTCGAGGTCTTGACGTCCCTTACGAGCGGCACGGAACCATTCACGCTGAGCATGTGGGTGCAGCTCGCGCTGCCGTCGAACCCCAATGAGGTGCGCTCGATCCAGACGCTGATCAGCAGCAAGGCCTCAGGGTGTGAAGTCGATGGCTCTCATAACGGCATCGCCCTCTTTGCGAACGCGTGGAATACCAACTCGGGGCAACTCTTCCTGTCGTGGGGCAACAGTCACTCGGGCTGCGAGGAGCTCGCGACGCGCGAACAGGTGCTCACGCCAGGCCGCTGGCACTTTGTGGCCGCGACGCGCGACACCGCGGGCCACGCTGCCCTGTATGTGGACGGCGAGCTCCTCGCGAGCACTGACGAAACCCAGGGCTTTTCGGATGCCACCAAGGGGGCTCGGATGCGCGTCGTGGGTGGAACCGCGCCGATCGCCATAGACGCGTGGCGGAGCCACCCGTTACGGTTCGGGGCGCACGTCGTCGCTGAGCACGGCAGCCCAACAGACAATCTGCACTACCTGCGTGGCTACCTTGCCAACGTCGCCGTCCACACGGTCGCGCTGAGCGAATCGCAGCAGCGGCGGCTGATTTGCGGTGTCTACGAGAGCATCTGGGGCATCGGGGGCATCGGGGGCATGCCGGCGCCGCTTCTGCTGCTCAGGCCACCCAAAGGCCACACGACCGTCGATACAGGGGCCTTCGACCCACTCTCGAGGCCTGCTGGCGGCTTCGTCCTAGTCAGCCCAGGCGAATCCGGCGTCGATCACGAGAAGCACCCCCCTCCCTTCATCACCTCTGCGAAGAAGCCCAAGGCCCTCGGCCTCAGCTTGCACGAGTTGGAACGCCGCAAGCAGGAGGAGATACATCGCAAGCTGGAAGAAGAGCGCCAGAAAGAGCTCGCCGCCGAGGCTGCCCAGGCCGCCGAGGCCGCCGCCGCCGCCGCCGCCGGCGGCGGCGGCGACGGCGGCGGCGGCGGCGGCGACGGCGGGGGGGGGGGTTGGTCGGCGGGTGTGGTCCCGACACCGCGCTTCAAGCTGGCGCGCGAGGGCGGCGGGGGCGGCGACATGTTGAGCAGCGGCCCCGTCAAGGAAGGCTGGCCAATCCCATGGTTGCCCGCACGCCCTCGGAAGCCATTCGACGCTGCGGCCGTCAACGCCTCCGACGCGCTTGCCTACAAGCGACGCGAGGCGGTGCGCGGCGTGATGCGACGCGCATGGTCTTCGTACCGAAAGTACGCCTGGGGTGCGGACGAGCTCAAGCCGGTCTCCAACCGCTCGCACGAGTGGCTACACCTGGGCGCGACGCTCGTTGACTGCCTAGACAACCTGTGGATCATGGGAATGAGGCAGGAGTTCCAGGAGGCCCGCGAGTGGGTCGCCACCTCTCTGCACTTCCGCTCCCCTTCCGTGTCGATGTTCGAGACTGTGATCCGCATCCTCGGCGGGTTGCTCTCCGCCTTCGAGCTCTCGAAGGACAAAATCTTCCTCACCAAGGCCAAGGAGCTTGCTGATAAGATGATGTACGCGTTCGACCAGAACCCGCAGACCGGGCTGCCGTGCACCACCATCTCGCTCATTGGCACCACGTGCAACTACGCGTCCTGGACGGGCCATTCAGCCATCCTCGCTGAGTTTGGCACCATCCAGCTCGAGTTCAAGTACCTCGCGTACCACACGGGCGAGAAGAAGTACTGGGACGTGGTCGAGCGCATCATGACGCTCATGCGCAGGGCCGAGAAGCCCAACGGCCTCTACCCCGTGTTCATGTCGCCCTCGACGGGCACTTGGACCTCGCAGAAGGTCACCCTCGGTGCCCTCGGCGACTCCTTCTACGAGTACCTCATCAAGCAATTCCTCTTCACAAAGAAGAAAGAGGGCTACCTGCGCGAGATGTTCGACAGCGCGGCGCTCGCGATCGCCGGAAAGCTGGTGCAGCGCTCGACGCCCTCCAAGTTCGTGTACATTGCCGACTGGAACGGCGGCTCGCTTCAGCACAAGATGGACCACCTCGCATGCTTCGCGGGCGCCATGTACGCAGTCGCCGCCCAGGACGGCGGCCGCTTCGACGCCGAGTACATGACACTCGCGGATGAGATTGGCGAGACGTGTTACAAAATGTACACGAACACGCGCAGTGGCCTCTCGCCCGAGTTCGTCAACTTTGTCGCTGGGAGCGACCTGGTCACGCCAAGTACCGCGCCATACAACATTGGCCGCCCAGAGGCGGTCGAGACTTGGTTTTATATGTGGTACTTCACGAGGGATCCGAAGTGGCGCGAGATGGGCTGGACGGTCTTCGAAGCCTTCGAGCGGTACGCAGCCACCCCTTCAGGCTGGACCGCCCTGCCCAACGTGAACGACGTGAACCGCAAGCGCGACGACAAGATGGAGTCGTTTGTGCTCGCCGAGACGGTCAAATACTTTTACCTGCTCTTCGACCCGGATTACCCGATCAAGCTCGAGGAGTTTGTCTTCAACACTGAGGCCCATCCGCTTCGCCCCATCGACCCGATGTAGCGTGGCGCAGCCCTGCGGTGCTGAGGCGTGCGGACTCGACAATCGCGCATCCGCGGGTGTCTTTTCACTTTTGTGTTCCTGAACGCCGCGCTGAAACGATCACCCTCGCCTGCACGCGCACGGCGCACGGCACCTGAGCCAGGTGCAGGTCCGGGGCTTGCGTCACGTCAAACGGTGGGCCACGCTACTGACCTGGGCGACATCCGACATGCGCTGAGCGGATGCGGCGTGCTGCGTAACCGGTCCGAATTTCAAATTACAACCCGGCGAACCCGTCCTCGCCGTAATACCACACGCGGCCTAATAACCAAACCTTTTTACGTTTAACGTTACGACCCTGTTACCGGTCCTCGACTGGGTGTGCTGGCTGCTGCGCCTGTGCGGTCCGACGTGCGCGACGCGAACGTCGTGCTCGTGGCGTCTGGCGAGGGCGGACGCCCCGCCCGTTGCCGTCGCCCCGCGCGGCCCGCCTTGTGCGGCGCAATGCCGTTCGGGTGGTAATAGGTACGGTTGCCCGTACCGGCTCTAGGCCTCTACCGCGCGGGCGCCGGCGCGTCCGGCGCGCGGCCCCGCCGCCGCCCCCGGTACCGCGACGGCCGCGAGGCGGCACTGACCGCATGCACGGGCGGTGCCACGCCACTGCCAAGCTGGCGACCTTAATGGCGACCGTCGCCCCGACGTCCCGACCCCATCCGGACCAATGGCGGGCTAGCGGCGCGCCGGTAGGTTACGTACGTAACGCTCAACACAGCGGACAGCGCTGCCTTACGGGCGTGACGCAGCCACGCTCAACACAGCGTACTTACTCTGTAGGTGTACTACACCCGCGCCGCCCCTGCCGGTTGACAATCTTGATTCATTGTCGCCGGCGCGCTTTTTGAACACGCGAGACACTCCGCTCCGCTCTGCGCGGCTGATGTTCGGCAGCCGACTTCGCAGTCGTCGCACACACTCCCCCCCCCGGGTCGCCCTGTCGCCCGCACATACGCGCGCAGGTCGCTCGCTTCCCCCCCCACCCCGCAGCTCCGTCGTCCTTGCGCCTCAATCTTTATCATCTCGCAGCTCCGTCGTTGCACGTTGCATCTCACCCGCACTCTTCTTGGCCGGCAAGCTCACCGTTGGCTCATGTTCTACTCCGGCGAGCAGCACGTCGCCACCCCTAGCCCAGGCGGGCCACGAGCTGTATGTGCCTCAATACCAGCCCACATTACTTCGTCTTCGGCGTCTCCTTCTTCGGCGTCTTCTTTGCACCCTCCTTCTTGTGGCCGTGGTCAAGCCCGCCCTTGTACCATTCGAGGACCGCCTTGATGGCACTCTCGCCCACGAGCGACTCGCGCGAGTGGCCCGAAGCGGCACTGCCAATGGAATGCGAGAGCGCTTGCAGGACGACGAATGAGACCCACAAGGTCGCGATGAGGCGGGCGGCACCGTAGAGGTCAAGCCCGTACAATAACGAGACTGACTTGACGCCAATCACCGCGTACGCGAGCACGACGGCGTTCATCGACAGGTGCGGGCATGGTAAGTATGTCCAGTCCTGGGGCGAGGAGATGCCCGCGAACTTGCGGCTGCGCGCCACTTCGGCGAGCGCGCGGTCCTTGCGAGCGTAGTCGTCGAGGAGGGCGTCGCGCAGCTCGTGGCTCGGTTGTGGGGCTGGCGCGTCGGTGTCTGTGGGGAGAGTCTCGTCGGGCAGCGTCATATGGATCATGTGGGTAAGCACATGCAGGCCGCCGCCGAAGACGGTGTGGATGTCGGGCACGACGCGCTTCGGGTCGCGCAGCGGCAGCGTGCACAGCGAGCCGCCAAGCACTGCACCGTCTGCGGCGAACTGGATGTCCATGCTGAAGGGCGCCTCGCTCGTGATGAAAGCCATGGTGACTGAAAAGATCGTCTCGGGCGAGTGCGCGCTGAGCACTGAGAGGCCCTTGTAGCGCGGTGTGAGCAAAAAACGCATCTTGGGCCGGCCCAGCTCGGTCATGAAGTCTTCGCACGCATCAACGTACTCTGTGTCTTTGACGTTGCCCACGTCGGCGATGGCGCCTTCGGGAGCAAAGAAGAGCATGCGCGAGGCGGGCACACTCCTGTATTCAGCGAGCTTCTTACGCACGCTGACCGCGTCGCGGTGGAAGGTGCGCCGAAGGTAGACGTCGCCGATGAGGTAGCGTGCCCAACCCGCGATTGGCAACAGCGCGATCGTCGCCTCGGCGATGAAGCGCACGTGCACGCGTGGGCCAGTCACGTACCCGAGGTAGAGGCCGACAAGCCAATCGACGCGGCTCGAATGGTTGGACATGATGAGCGCGGATTGCTTCTTGGAGTCGAGGCACACGTCCCACGAAGGCGTGTATACACGAAACGAACACCAAGAGAAGGGCACGCACAGGATGGCTCCCTGCGAGAAGCCATCCCACAGCATCGACAACCGGATGTACAACTTCTTCCCCCACGGCCCCAGCAACTTGAGCGGCAGCAACAGCACGAGCCCGAGGAAGAACTGCAGTACGATGAGCACCCATAGCGCCGTGAACATGTATGTGCGCAGCTCCTGTATCAAGAAGGGCATCCTGAGGCGGAGGATAAAGCCACCGCGCTCAGGGTACGGATTGCGGAACTCGTTGGGGATTTCGGGCGGCGCTTTCGGCGACGCAGGCGGCTCCTTGCTGGACGAGCGCCTGCTGCGCGGCGGCATTTTCGCGGAGCGACGGGTGGGAGGAAAGTGAGCCCTCCTTTCTCATCGTGAATGGCGACTCAAATCAGAATTAAGTTTACATGTACGCAAACATGAAACATTGTTAGATGTTGCGATTGAAAGAGCTTCGTCATTCCTCGAGGCCATCTGCGCGCGAGCCCAAAGTTAATTGCCACGAACTTCTCGTTGATTGCTCCACATGTGGCGCAACTTCCGTGTTCGTCACGCAGGAGACGCGAGGGACTGCGAGTGGCCGTCCTTCCGTCATCCTACACGGATGCCAGACTGCGTACGGCCGCCGCCGGCCTTCATCCCCTCGGACAAGACGTACACGCGGCCCTTGAAGCGCCTCAAGACCCGGCGCGAGTGCCCCCCCTGCATTGACTTTCCCGAAAGCCCCGAAAGCCCCGTAAAGCTCGCGATAGATGGTGCGTTTATGAAGGAGAGGATGACCTTCGACGGGGTCGCTTCGACCGTCGAGGCGCCGCAGCCGGCCTGCAACTTGGGCGGGCACGAGGGGCTCACCATATCCGCGTGGGTCAAGCGCATCAAGGAGGACGTCGCGTGGGACCGTCTGATCGACTTTGGCAACGGCGCGGAAATGGAGAATGTGGTGATCAGCTTCCAGGGGCAGACGATGTACGAGGTGCGCAACGGCGACGGCGTGCAGCACCTCGCGGTGGGTGCCGGCCTCGACCCCGCAGGCACCCCGTCCCCCGGGGCGGCGGCGAGCCATTCGCGCCTCTCCCCCTTCCCCCCAGGCCGCTGGATGCACGTGGCACTCGTGCATGACCCGGACGGCATCGCGAGCATCTACTGGAACGGGGCGCTCAAGGCGCGTGGCCCCGTGTGGCTCCCGCCCTCGGTGCACCGCGAGAAGTACTACATCGGCAAATCGCACTGGACGCATGACCCCTACTTCAAGGGAGAGATTTCAGATGTGCATGTCTTCAACTACGCCCTCAACCCCGCCGAGGTGGGCAAGGCGTACTTCTCGCGCTCTCTACCGGCGCGGGGCAAGCCCATCCTGTCGCTCGCGAGCGGCTGGCGCCTCTCGACGCCGCAGAAGGCGCTGAGCGACCCCCTCGAATGGGCCATGCGCCGTCCGGTCGACCAAGGCCGGCACGCATGCGGCTGCGAGGGCTGCGGCGGCCTGGGCCGCTGCGGCGGCGGCGGCGGCGCCAACGGCGCACCGCTGCAGTTCTTTACCGGGCTATGCACCGCATACAAGCTGCACGCGCTCTCGCAGCTCCAGCAGGCTTTCGAGCGCCACAAGGAGCAGGTGCTGCCCCCGCCTCTGCTGCTCCAGCCCCGCACCCCCACCCGCACCTTCCACCCGCATCTCCCCCCCTATCTGGCTGGCTCTCGCGTCGGTCCTCGTGCATCTGTCTTCCCGCGCCTGCAGGTGGTCGCCCTGCGCATCCCCAATCGTGCTCACGCCCACCTCTCTGTCGCTTGCCGCCCCGGCGCAGCTTACGCGGCTGAACGCGCTGCAATCAAATGCGAGCACGCGAGGAGCTGTCCGCGAGGCAGATGCCCTGAGCCAGGCGAAGGCGATCGCCCTCGACGCGCTGCGCCGGGCGCAGGCAGTCGAGCGCATGATTCGTTACTCGATGCCCGAGTGCAACCGTATCCCGACGGAGATGCGTGTGGAAGCGTCCACAGGCCAGCTCATGCAGCCCCCACAGATCGCTGCCGCCTTCGACCCGACTACCGGCGTCTTCCACGCGTTCGCAATCTACGAGCTGCGCTCGGCCAGTGAGGAGTCCCGCGCCGCCGCTGCCGCCGCCGCCGCCGCCGCCGCCGTCGACTCCGCTACTGCCGACTCTGCCGCCACGGACTCTGCCGCAGCAGAAGCTACAGCCGACTCCGCCGCCGCCGACTCCGCTATCGCCGACTCCGCTGAGTCCGTCGCTGACTCCGCCTCTGGCTCGGACGAAGACGCACCCCCGCGCGAGGGCGACGCCATCTCGGTGATGAGTGACACGCGTTCTGTCGGGCAGGTCGAATGGCACGTGTACATCTCGGAGCTGCTCAACATGCGCCACCTGGTCCCCGGGCAGACGTGCTGGCGCCCGAAGGTGGCCGGCCTCCTGGTCAACCTGCTCCAGCGCCAGGTGCAGGGTGACCAGCCGGTGGTGGTGCTGCGTGGCGTCAACGACTCCAAGCCCGGTAGTGGCGGGCAGGGGCTCGACAACCACTACGCGCGAATCGGCTTCACATCCGACCGCTCGCCGTTCTCGGAGGCGGGGCTCTTGGATGTCTACCCTACCGGCTCGCTCATCCTGCGGTGAGGAGGGCGGGGCGACCTGTCTCATAGAATTTCCTGTAGTGCATGTTGTCTCACCTCGTCCGAGCACGAGCACGACGGTCGTCGACGCATTTGTACAATTTGTAGAGATCCCTCCCTGCACAGTGTAGAGCGCGTGTGTAGGTACCCCCGCCCCGAGGCCGAGGGAGTCATTCCGGACGTTACTGTGTCATGACTGTTTTCAGTTCACGTATAGCGTAGCGCGTAGGAGTACGCTAAGTACGGTAGGTGTGTTGCGGTATACGCAGCTTATCCAGGCCAACGGGCCGGGGGCGAATAACGATCGTCGCCCGAATTGACGTATATGACGCGATCGCGTGCATCGTGTGTTGCATCCCCCATCCGCCGCGCGGCGCGCGGGTCCGGCTGTGGATCGCGCGAGGCACCGGACGGACGATGCGCGGTTCCTCATACCCGATACCGACGCGGCGCGCGGGCACCCCGGGCAGCGCGCCGTGTCCCCGTGAGCGGGGCGGCGGACGCGGACGGAGTCCGCGAGTGAGAGCGCGCACACTTGGTACTAGGGTCGAGCGTCGAAGGGGGGAGCGTACTCTACTCTGGCAGTTACTCTCTAGCCTCTTCGCTTGAGGTCTAGGAGAGGTCTAGCAACAACTACGCTAGGGCAGGCACGGTACCGCGGAGATAAGGCGTCGATACGTCTCGCGGCAACCGGGCCACAAGATTCACAGTCACTATCGCCCCACCACCAAACTGAGTGAACCCCTGGTATTAAATTAGGAGTCGCCACACTGATCACAGCAGCGTGCACTTGAGAAAGTAAAAGCTCGGGAGATACGGTTCCATCGTTGAGTACACGCGCGTCGATCGACGCGCAGCAAATTCGTCGACCGCGTCGCGCACGCCAAAGACGTAGCCATCACCAATCTGCTGGTGCTGGAACTGGTAGTCGTGCCCGCTCACAAGGCCCCCGAGCCGCACCTTAGGATACCATGCTTCGAGGTCTGCCCGGGCCGCGGCGTACGTGTGCTGAGCGTCGAGATAGATCCAATCGAAGTGCCCGTCCTGGAAGAGCTTGGCCGCCTCGAGCGTCGAGTTCTGGACAAAGAATGCACGGCCGCCCTTTTGCGGCCCGAGGCGCTTCATACGCAGCTCGGTGATCATCCTATCGAATGAGCGCTCCGCAACACCGCCGTCGCTCACATTCCCGCCGTAGACGCAGTGTGAGCGGTTGCCCGCGACGCAGTCGCTCGGTGTCCAGAGATCGACGAGCACATACTGCATACCGCGCCACACCTTGAGAGTCTGCTCGGAAAACTCTCCTCGCCACACCCCCAGCTCTGCCGCGCGGCCCGTCAGGTTGAGGTCATTGGCTAGCTTCGCCAAGTCCTCACGGCGGTTTAGTGTCCTCAGGAGCTGCACGGCCGCGTTGGCAAAACGACCAATGCTCGCAGATTGCGGAATGTTGAACCGCCGTGGGCCAAGAGGAGGCCCGTCGCACGCAGTTCGCCTCAGCGCTGCCCACCTTTGTGCCTCGTCGTCGCCTGGCAATGGCAATGCGGGTATTTGTATTTGCAAGTCTTGCGGTACGGAGGATGCTGTGGGAGACTGTGGTCTGTATATGAAGCTCGCCGTCAGCAAGCTGCCCAGGGCTGCCCCGATCAGTGCGACGGGAAAGCGCCGCATGCCCATGCATCAGAACATAAATGCGATACAAGTAGCAGAGCAACATGCTGCTGCTGCTGCTGTGAAACACACAACGCGCGCGCTCTCCGGACCCCCAAGCACGGGGGCCGCTATCGCAATGGACGGAGGCGTGGCCGACACAGCCTGCTATTACACAGGCCGTTAATCGGCGGGAAGCGGGGGAAGGAGTGACCCTCCCCCCTAACGTAACCCGATAGTACCGATAGGGCCGCTGTTGGCCGCGGCAGCCGCCGCGGCAGCATGCAGCGTGCGAAAATCCACAGGCACGCGTTCACATTCACACAAAAAACTTAACACCCTGACGGATACCGCATGGGGGCGGTAGAAGGGTGACATGCCTGTGAAGAACGTGGAAGACTGTGAATCCTTGACTGGGCCTTGAGCACTTGACTGTGATCCACAAACATCAGCAGTGCTCCCCGCAGCCCGCACCTGAAGACCTGATCCTGACCAGCGAACCAGATACCAGTACAGTACATGTACGGCTCATCAGCCTAAGCAAGAATGTGATCCCGGCTCCCGGGAGCAGTGGACCCACCTGCGAGCTGGAAAGGGGCGCCAAGGAAAGTTTTTGATAGCGCGCCACGCGGCACGCGTACCCGTCGACACTTGCTCGACACAGCGCGTAAGTTCGAGAGGCGAACGACCGCGTGGAACGATCACCTCCACAACCCACTGAAGACAGACATGGCAACGTCGGCGCTTCATCAGACGGTTTTCCACCAAAGCATACACGATCATGCGAAGAGGCAGGAATGGTGGGAAAGGCACGTGGCGCAAGTCAATGCAAGGAGGATCATGGCAACCCGAGGAATGCAAGTCTCATATCCTTCATCTCCAAGGGAACATAGGGGGCCACCTGCTGCTCCATCCGCACCGACCTCTCCACGAGGCTCTCACCCACAACCGAATGTTCGACCAGAGCATGTTCTACCCGAGCATGTTCGACCTGGCCATGTACCACCGCAGCCAATGGCTTTCAGCCAAGCAAGTGTGTGGGAACGGCTCTACGCGACTCCTCTGCAGCAGCAACGTGCGCCACAAACGCCTGAACATCACTTCTTCGGCACTACAGTCGCACCACTTCGAGGCCCTCCTTCGGCACCACAGTCGCCACGCACTGCTCCGCACGTTCGCCTTGCGCCTGCACCACCAGCCGCAGCCCCTCCTTCACCAACACAGCATCGCGCCGCACCGTCGGCACTCGCTTCCCGTCCTTCAGCAGCACTACAGCATCGCGATGCACCACAGTTACCTCCAAGGTCCGATGGTGTGAATGCACTCACGCCACGACCACGTGTGCCTCACACTGGGCGGCCGCTCACGGCTGACGCCTACCGCAAGGCTCCTGCACTCGCGGAGCACCAGCAAGAATTCTTTCCAAGCCGCATGCCCAGCAAGAGGACAGACGAACATGGCGCCAACGTCGGGCCCGTGATGCCCGAGAGGCCGGTGCAACAAGCATGGATTCGGCAGATGGGTCCCTCACCCGAACAGGAGGAAGCTGCGCGAGCGGCTGCCGATGAGGATGCAATGCAGAGGAAAGCAGGCAAGGCGGTTCAGAGCAAGGTCGAGGAGGCCATCTACAGCAGGTACACCAACATGATGACCGCGTTCAAGAGGATTGACCTCGATAACAGTGGTACAATCACTAAGGAGGAAATCGGACGTGTCTTGAAGCTCTGGGGCCTCCCAGTGGATAAGGATACTTTGGAAGGGCTGATGAAGACGTGTGACCAGAACGGCGATGGCGTCATCAGCTACCAAGAGTTTGTCGACGGCCTCGTCCGCGAGACTGTTGCGCTCGCTGCGATGGGCAAACATGGCATGCAACCTAAGGAGGCTATGGGCGTTGACGAGTACGAGATTTGGACGGATAAGGCTGAGCGCCGCCGAAAGATTCGAACGGACGCAAAGTTTGTGGGCGAAAAGGAACGATTCAAGAGGATCTATGGAGTTGACTACGATGACATGAATGATAAGGACTAAGTCTAAGATATGCAGTGTGCAAGCAAGGGGCAGGGCGAAGTGCGTGCGTGTGTGAGAAGTTGAAACGGATCCACACGTACAACAACACTCATCCAAGCGCGTCGTTGCCCCACGGTTGCGCGTTTGTATGATCTCCGCACGGGAAACCCCGGGGGAATATAATAAGAAACAGCTGTTTCAAAACTACCCGGTTTCAGCTCCACCGATTCGATTTTCTGGGTCAGGGATTTTTTGGGGCACGCATTCTTGGGGCAGGCCTTCAAGCGCGTAGCGGAGGCCGCTCATGCGCGACGCAGCAAATCGCCCCGCCGACGCGCGCCCCGGCCGGCCGCGGGCCCACCGCCGACGCAC
>Ga0210244_100247_pt1 | contig 49617 bp, 49 predicted proteins | sample ChrtobMetaP3_0mM_FD_155473 | JGI IMG/M metagenome (GOLD analysis project Ga0210244, IMG submission 155473) | Chrysochromulina tobin associated microbial communities from unialgal haptophyte culture, Seattle, Washington, United States - P3_0mM | ecosystem: Host-associated > Algae > Haptophytes >...
TCCTCCTCCTCCTCCTCCTCCTCCTCCTCCTCCTCCTCGCCGTCGTGGTCGTCGTTGTCGTCGTGGACGATGCGCTGCATCAAGCCCAGCTGATTGTGAAGCTCTTTATTCCTCCGTCGCTCATGCGCTCCCTCCTCGTCCTCGTCGTCGTCGTCATCGTCGTCCTCCCCGTCGTCGTCGTCGTGGATGATGCGCTTCCGCTTGCGCCGCTCATGCAGCCGTTGCTCTTCGAGCTCGGCCACATCCTCTTCCTCCTCAACGGCGTCCCACGGGAGGAAGATGGAGAGATCCTGACGAGACCGCAATCAAGGGCCATCAACTCGGCCATCAACGGCACTCAGGGCGCGCACCGGACGAGACCGCAATCAATGGCAATCAACGGCCATCAACTCGGCCATCAACGGCACTCAGGGCGCGCACCGGACGAGACCGAGACGCAGCATGCAAGGCCGCTGCACCTCGCGATCCTATGTGGTGATTGCCGTGCAGCGACACGATGCGCAGCGTGCGGTTTCGACGCAGGCTATGAGCGAGCCTCCTCGCGCCCTCGTCTTCGAGTCGGTTGTTGTCGAGATGAAGCCGGCGCAGCGTGCTGTGGAGCGTCGGGTCAACATCAATAGGAGTCAGTGGCACTCCATAGCAATCACGTAGCTGGAGACACTCCCTCGTCGAATGGGTCATCAGTGCTCATCAGTGCTCATCCGTGCTCATCCGTGCTCATCAGTGCTCGTCAGCGTCCATCAGTGGCCATCACCTATTGCTTTCGAGCGCCGTCGCGAGATCACGCAGGCTCGAGATCCAGTTGCCATTGAGATTCAGAATGGTGAGAGTGGAGTTGTCGGCGAGGGCGGCCGCGAGTCGCGCGGCATCCGAGTTCTGCAGGAACTTGGAGTCGAGATCGAGCACCGTCTCTCCGGAGCGCATCGCGAGGATTGCATCGTCGAGGCTCCACGGCGCTTGCTCCTCCACGTACCCGTCCTCCACGCCACCCTCCTCCTCCTCGTCGTCAGCACCCTCCGCCTCTCCGTGCAAATCGACTACACAAGTGCGGCCCGTGCTTAGCTGCTTGATCTCGGTGGCATCACGCCGGCAAAGCGGGCATTTTTGCCGGTGCTCGAAGAGCTCGATGAACATGCACTCGGAGCACACATGATCTTGATGGTTGCAACCAAGCACCTGCACCTTTTTGTCGCCGCTCTTCTTTTCTAAGCAGATGATGCACTCGAATGATTGTTGCGGCGGCTTGGCGCGCAAGGCATTGTGGGCTACCGCCGCATTGTTGGAGCCGCCGCACGGCTCGCAAAGCCACTCCTCTTCTTCTGCCAGCGGGAATGAGTAGCCGAGGCAGTAGAAGTGATGCTGCGCGGAGCACGGAATGATGTTCCCACTCAAAGGATTATCAAGCATCCCGTGATTCTCACACATCATCAGCATGCCGGGCCGCCCGCAGGTGTCACACACGTCCTCGCTCGTAGCCGCATCCGTGTCAGCGGCGACGGCGCGTCCCTCCATTTCATGTTAATACACACAACACGTAAGCAGCACAGCCGTGAAGACAAAACAATACAATACAGGCCAGGCTCACAGGACACCGCGACAAGTCAAGTCAAGCAAGTCAAGTCAAGTCACGTCACGAACCTACACGTTCACAGCCAATGGTTATAATTCACACCCAAGACACAGTTCACACACCTCAGTCCGCATCGAAAGGATTCACAAAGCGTGAATAGCCTGACGCCAAAATGAATGCACACGGAATACATGGACTAATGGTCGAGTACCACGCTCACTTGCAGCCGCACGACTCGTTGCAGGAGTTGTTTGTCCTGCAGGCCCGTTTTTTCGCAGCGCTGTGAGGATCATGTCGTGGCGTGGCACAATACTCAATAGGAGTATAGGACGCAGGAAAGCAGAGATGACGGGGTGGCTGGCGACTTGCTGTGGGCCTGTGGCCGCCTCAAACGAATGTGTCGCGTGTGGGCACAGTGCCACCTATTGACTCAATTCATATAATTACCTGATACGGTATGCAAACATGCTCCGAGGTCTTGAGAGGGATCTTGGGTGTTGGCCAAAATGTCGGCTTCGGCAAGAAATCCATTGCCGAGCCTGCGCGGCCTGATCGAGCTCGAGCGGGTGTCGAAACTTTACCCGGCTCGAGTCGATGAGCTCGTGTATGCCGAGGGCATGAGCCTCTTTCCGTCTTCCTGGATGTTTGCCTGGTGCCGCATCACCTACCGCTGCTGCCAGTCCAGCAAGACGCCCGATAAGAATCTTGAGCTGATGATAAATTTGGAGGGCGCCACGGTGCTCCACTACGCGGCCATGCGGAATGATACACGCGCAGCTGAGATGCTCCTTCATCGAGGCGCCCGCGTAAATGTCATCAATGCCGATGGCCGCACACCTTTGATGCTGGCGGCCATGTTCGGGCACCGCGAGATCGCGGTGCTGCTGGTTTCATGGCGCGCTCGCGCAAGCGTGACCGATGCATTGGGGCTCGACGCAGCGGCGTGGGCCAACCTACGCGGGTACACAACCATCGGCGAGGTGCTGGCCTCAGTTTCAGCGGCCCCACGGCAGCTGTCGTCGCCGCCGCCGCCGCTGCTGCGGCCGTCCTCGTCACCGTCGCAGCCAGTGCAATCACAGCGTCCGGCTCCGAAGCCGAGCCCGCCGCCGACGTCGTCGCACTCGGCGCAGCGCCAGCCAGCGCGACCCACGCCACCGTCGCCACCGTCCAACGGCGGCGGGGGCTCGAGCAGTGCCCATCATGGCGGCGGCGCCCATGTTGGACCGGCTGCTCCGATGAGCGATCGGCCTCTGTCGCCTGCGAAAAGCAGCCAGTCCATCTCGGCTGTTGCCACCATCCCGCTCATGATGGCCGTCCAGAGCCTTCAGTCCAATAGGTTCAGTGGCCAGATCCCAGAGCCTGTGCTCGTCCCGAGCCGTGAGCCCTTCTCGCCGCCGCCTAGGCCGGTGTATGCGCTCTCGCCCTATCAGCAACGCGTCGCGAGAGCGCGTGAAGCCGCCTCGATCCGCGGGCGCCTCCATCCATGCAAGGACGCGTCTCCATCCGCGTCTCCATCCGCAAATGGAAGCCGCCTCCATCCATGTATCGATGGGGTCCTCACATGGATGGGCCCCGCACCAGCGGCAAGCAGCACAGCGACTGTGAAGCAGGAGGAGGCGAGCCCTGGCGATCTCGAAACGGGGGGCGCCGCCCTCACAGAAGTCATGCCCGGCGGCGGCTACGGCGGTGGTGGCCCTGGCAACTGCAGATCTCGGCCAAAGTCGGCGACAGACTTCGGCGACTTTGCCGGCTTCGCCGACACCTACGTCGGCTACGGCGGCTTCATTTCGGGGCGCTCGGTGCGTCCGTCGAGCGCTCCGTCCGTGTCGGCGAGTGCTCCGACGACGAGCTCACTTGAGGGGACCACGACGCTCGTCACGACGCTCGCCGAGCGTGCCGAATCCCCCGTCAGACGCTTTACGGACGAGACCACAATCTCAAACTTACGGACGAGGCCACAATCTCAAACAATCTCAAACGAGACCACAATCCCAACGGACGAGACCACAATCTCAAGCGCGCAGTCGGCGCAGCGGCGCAATTGGGTGGTTTCGGCCCGCCGGTGGGTGCAGGAGAAGCCTCAGCATTCGCTGTCACCAGTTGAGCGCCATGATGAGCACCTTTTAGCTCAAGAGCGACTGTACGTCGTGCCACCGTACTGGCAGAGGGGCGGCGGCGGGAAATGACAAGCACGAGAGCAATAGCGCCTCACATCGTGTTGCGGCGCAGCGAGGCCATGCGGCGCACCTCCCAAAACACAAGGGGACGGCCTCAACTAGAGAGAGACCAAAAAAGGGCAAGTTTCTCGAAGGGGGGAGCCTTTCCGTTTAGGACCCAAGTTAGTCGACGTAAGAGGGACCGGTACTGACGGGCCCGGTTAGAGCTTAGTGCATACGATAGTGGCTATCGCAGTACTAGTCCCCTATGATAGAAATTAGAATATAAGAATATAAATATCGTCCTAATTAGGATCCTAACGGGTCAGCCACCGCCACTCGCACATCGCCCCGGTCTTGCACAGCGCAATTCGGTGCGTAGAGGGGAACGCTTGCCTGGAAGCGCCTCGAGCCGAGTCGAGTGGAGGTGGCGAGCTCCTATTTCATCAGGTACTTCGCTCGCTTGACAACCTTCTTGGAAGAGGACGCAGCGCTGGACTCGCCAGTTGCCCTCGCAATCGCAGCGTCCGCTGCCTCTTCGGCTGTCATCAGAGCGTCGCGTGCAGCGACCAGATCGGATGTCTTCGCACGAACCTTGGCGCCGAAATCGACCGGGTTCGCGGCCATCTCCTTCATGACCGCAAACCCAATCATCTGCGCGTCCATCTCGGGGTTCGATCTCTTCACCGACTCAAACAGCGTCGAGTAGTGACTCTTCTCCTCGCTCTCGGGACTGTAGCTGGCGATGAGCTCGTTCAGGCGCGCGACGCGTGTGCAGGCATGCTCATCCACCGTGTCGTCAGCATGCGGAGCTTTGTCGCCCTTGGCCTCTTTGAGGTGCAGGACGACACGCGCAGCAGCTACCGCTTCCTTTCGAGTTCCTTTCGAAGCGGTAGCTGTCTTTGAGCTACCGTCGCATGCTTCCTCGTGACGAGCGAGGTATCCAGCATGCTTGTAAGGAGCGCGGCATTTTCTGCAGAAACCATCAAAGGCGCGAGCAGTGAAGCCTGGGGTTTCCACGGCTTCGTCATCATCCTCGAGCTCCGATCCGGGCTCCTTGGCTTCTCTCTTAGGCACTCGGTGGCGTGCACCCCGGGTACCATCTCTCGCTTCAAAGGCATTCTTGTGGTACAGAAACGCCACCTCACGCCAAATACGATTCGACATGACTTCAAGATCGCCGCCGATTTGCGTCATCGCCGGTAGCCAACCGCCATCGCCAATGCGATAAGAAAGCTCGAAGCGTGATGCTGCGCGCTCCAAACCGAAGGAGACGAAGGACAACGAGCCTTCGCCTTCCACGTTGACCACATACCTGTTCTTCTTTGTGTAATGCGTGCCCGTCACGATCGCTCCAATCAGCTCGTATATGGGCTCATGAAATTCTGTCGGCAACTCAGGTGCCGGACCGTGCAGGGCCATCCCCCTCAGGAGAAGCCTTCCGCGAGTTCCGCGTCCGGGAGCTGCGTCGACGCACAATTCTCGTTCCCCACAGGGCTGGCGTCGTTGTGAACACATGCTTTCGCGACGGCAGTTATTTCGCGGCCTCACACATGTGTCGACCCGTTTTGACTTCACGGTGGAGCGTTCACGAACTCGTTCACACCTTGTGCGTGCGGTGGAAGTGTGCACCCAGTGGAAGGCGCATTCCTCGCGACCGATGGCTCGAACTCCCGACTTCTACGCGCAGCTTGACGTTGGTCGAGATGCCTCTCCAGAGGAGATCAAGAAGGGCTACAAGAGAATGGCAATCAAATTCCATCCCGACAAGCATTCTGCAGCCGGCGACAAAGAGAGGGCGATGGCAGAGGAGAAGTTCAAGGAGATCGCAGAAGCCTACACCACTCTCTCGGATCCTGACAAGAAGCAGCTTTATGATCGCCACGTCAGTTTAGGACGCGGTGATGTCGCCGGGCCAGGGTTTGATGTCGCCGGGCCAGAGTTTGATGTCGCCGGGATCGATCCGATGGATCTGTTTGCGCAGGTGTTTGCACAGATGAGAGACCCGAACGGCGTTAACGGCGACAGCGCATCCAAGAAGGAGCAACGGGCAGCCAGTGAGGCATACCAGCATGCCGGTCGGGATCGCGCGCCACCGGCTGGCCTGCGTTTTGCATACGATGGCGCGGCATACCACGAGGGTGCGGTCCTGCACGGCCTCGCGGCCCCGTACGAAGGCTTGTTCCGCCTGAGCACGCGGGAAGTGAACGGGAAGCCTGCATACCGGCACGCTTTGCGCAGAGACCGTTGGATTGCCTTCAACGGAAGCGGCTGGATGGCGCAGAACGACCGCGCACTGGGCACGAAGTCTGGCGTCCTGCTGCTCAAGGATACTAGGTGCGCCACGCCAGGCGTGAGTCCGTTCAGCTGGGTCCCAAATCTGAGTGCATCCGATGATTGCATGCTGATTGCCTCCCTCATCAGGTGAACATGACGCTCAGCCCGCCCTGGGTCCCAAATCTGAGTGCATCCGATGATTGCATGCTGATTGCATGCTGATTGCCTCCCTCATCAGGTGCGCCACGCCAGACGTGAGTCGGCTCAGCTGGCTCTGCTCACCTGGATGGCACGAGCAGCCAGGGCTGCGCGTGGTTGCGATGAGCGCGGAGGAGGCGGACCGGTGGGAGCTGCAGTCCAACCCTTGGGGCGAGATGGCCGCGCTCAACGAGGCGCTCGAGATCATGAATCTCGCCCTGGCCGCAGATCCCGCCGCCCGTGTCGCACGCGATCCGAGGGCATCAACGACCGATCGCTTAGCTGCTCTCGATCACATGCAGCAGCAGCGGCAGAGACGCGCCCAGCAAGCGGTGATAGTGGGCCCAGCCGCTGTCGCGTCCAACGGTCGCAATCCGTTTGATGCTCGCGATCGCAGCGGCCGTAGCGACAGCGGGCGGGGCAGCCGTGGCGGCGTTCACAGCGGCCACGGCAACGGCGGTCGCGCCAACGGCGGTCGCGTCAGGCTAGCACTGGGAGGTGGCGCGCTCTACGTCGGTTGTGTGGGTGGGGCATCGGGCAACAAGCCCCACGGCGTGGGTGAGTTACTGCTAAAGGATGGTTCCGTGCACGCAGGCCACTTTGAGGGAGGTGGCGCCCACGGAGGGGGCGTCTACTTCGACTGCCAGGGCTCCGTCCACAGCGGCAGCTGGGTGTGCAACCATCGCGTCGGCCTCTTCGAGGCGATCGATCCGGCGGGGGCGCTGTGGGAGGACCTCTACGACCAATCGGGCACGCGCACCCAGCATAAGAGGAGAGGCCGCACTCCGGGCTCCGCCGCCGACGTGTGCAAGCTCTGTGGCGTCAAGTTCCACGGGACACACAACTATAGCTGCCGGCGGCATGCAGCCGAGTTCGACGGGCTCACGTGGCAGTGCTGCGGCGCGGCCTCCGTGGAGGAACCAGGATGCCACGTCGAGCCTGCGCACGAGGCGTGACACCTGACAGAGCTTTCGAGTTCGGTTTGAAGCCGCACACGGTCCGCGGAAGGTCCTTTCTCCCCGAAGGCGCAAGGCCCCACGCTCTCCATAGTCCCCAAAGTCTCCATAGTCCCTACAGTCCCCGAAGGCCCCACGCCCCACGGTCTTCGAGCACGCGGTGGCATGCCAACTGCGTAGCTGGATGATCGAGGTTGGGGAGAGGCGCGTTTTATCTAATCTTGCGACCGGGCTCCTCGTGTAGAGGACGACCGGCCGACGTGAACCCCCCAGAGGCCGACCTTGTGGGCGTCGAAGCCGTCGAGTCCCAAGTGGCCGAAGATGAGATTTTAGACCGAGCAATCTTTTTGACCGTTTCGCGTTTTGACACCCGGGGGGCGGGGAGTCACGCGCTCGGATGCGACGGCTATTAAACATTCGCTCGGCTAAGCGAGGTCAATCCGCAGCGGCTCGCCTCCGAGCTGCCCCGTTGCCACGACGACGCCTTCGAGGAGCACGTGGAGGCCTGGGCCGAGCCCATATTTGGTGCCGGACCGGTCGTATGCGACCGTTACGTCGCGCCCGCGCACGCGGACCCCATCGATCGCGAAGAAGCGCACGAGGCTGCGCGCGGGCAGCAGCGGCTGCACCAGGAGGGAGCCGTTGGCAAGAGGCCAGAGCCCGAGGGCACGGAGCACCAAATCACAAAAGGTACTGTGAAGGTACCGAACCCCGCGGTTTCGGCTCGGGTCTGCCTTGTCATACAGGCGCTGCCGCACGATCCAGTTCCCCTCGTCTGGATCTAACGCCTCGCCGATCCACGCGCTGCCCGCTCCGGGCAGCTGCCCGCCGCTCGCGTTCACCGCATGCGAGTGCGTGTGGGCGCGCGCGTACTGGATGAGCAAACCCCACAACTCGGAGGGCTCTAGGGCACCGGTACGGCGCGCACTCGCCCCGTACTCGCGGAGCACATTGATGGCCGCCGCGATCGTCTTGCTCGTCTCAAACGGCCAGCTGGGGCCGTTCCACGTGCACTCGTGCGCCGCCTCGTAGCCGTAGCAAGGGTGCGCACGCTCAGCGGTACGAGGCCCCCAGCGTGCTGCGAAGCCGTCGGTCGCAAAGAGGCGGCGCCACGCTCCTAAATAGGAAGCGGCCTGCTGCGGCGGCGGAACTAGGAAGTACCTAGGAAGTAGGGTCATCAGAGGGTCATCAGAGGGTCATCGGAGGGTCATCAGAGGGTCATCAGAGGGTCATCAGAGGGTCATCAGAGCGCAATCAGAGCGCAATCCGAGCGCAATCAGCTGTACCAGGGCGAGGAGAGTCCCATGAGCTCGCGCACATTAACAAGCTCATTCTCGACCCAATTGGGAGGGCACACGCGCCCGGCGGCGCCACCGCCACCGACGCCACCGCCACCACCGACGCCGCTGCCGCCACCACCGCGGCGGCTGCTGCGGCTGATGTTGCTGCTGCTGCGCTCCCGTGCAAGCTGCGTCTGGCGCTCGGCCCACCGGGCGCGTGGCACCGATGCAGGGCGAGGCGTGGCTCGCGTCACGAAGAATCCGAGCTCCGGGCTCCAGAGGCGTAGCACAGCCGCCCGGAAGCGTTCGGCTTCGTGTGTGAAATGCGCGGCGGTGGACTCCTCTCCAAGCTCACGAGCGATCAGTGCAAGGGCGTGTGCCTCACCGAACATGACGCTGCCGAGCAGGGGCCGGCAGCCGTCGCCACCAATCGAATGCTCCTGCCCATCGCGGTCAGCATACTGCCAGAAGCACCCGGGATCAGCTGCCCAGTGCGATGCTGTCCATTTCTGCACGTTGTCCACCAGGGCTGGCAGCAGGGATCGCAGCAGCGCGCGGTCGCCGCTCACCTGAGGCGCAATCAGTGGTCGTCAGCATGCAATCACCTTGTGGCGCTCGAGCGTCAGTGGTCATCAGCATGCAATCACCTTGTGGCGCTCGAGCATCAGTGGTCATCAGCATTCAGATTCACACCTTGTGGCGCTCGAGCATCAGTGGTCATCAGCATTCAGATTCACACCTTGTGGCGCTCGAGCAATGCGGTGGCGGCCCAGAAGGTGTACGCGCGCGGCGTGGCGCCGGTGGCCGGGTCGAACCAAAAGCGCGCGTACGAGTCCAGGAACGACCCGTTGCGCAACCAGCGTCCTTCGATGAGATGATGCGCGGCCGAGCATGAGATGGTATTGTGCACTCCCGACCAGGGCACCTCGGGCTCGAATTCAGTCACGACCCACTCGTGGGCGCTGGCGCCGGTGCGCGGGCTTGGGCCCTGCTGCTGCTGCTGCTGCTGCTGCTCGACGAGGGCGCGCCTTGCCCTCTGCGGCTGCGCGCCCGGCTCGGTGGCCGGGCACGTTGGCGACTCGCTGCTCCCACGCGTGAAGCCCTTGACGCACCGACTGCCCGTCCAAACGCATGGACGCACTTCGGTGCGCGATTGGTGGCACTCGCGCTTCGATTTGGCACCGGCACACCAGCCCGAGGCGGCGCTCACCGGTGCACACGCGAATGCACGGCCGGAGCAGCAGAGCGTGTCCTGCGCCGGCGGGGCCGATGCCGTCATGCGCCGCCGTAGGTGCTTGCGGTAGACGCGCCATCGAAAGTAGTACGCTTGGACAAGGCTCGTTCCCTCGGCGGCATCGTCAAAATCCACGAATGGGATATTGGCGAGAGCCCACTCATAGTCCGAGTCGAGCAGAGAGGCACGCTCTTGTGGATCGAGAAGCGCCAGATGCGAAGAAGGGCTCTTGCGGTCGCCTCCGCTCCGCTGCCGAAGATAGCGGCGGCGGCGCCGAGGCGAGGCGTGCACATACGTGCTCGACGCCAGGGCGAATGGCGTGAGTGCGATGCAGGCCGTGCTGAACACCAGCAACATGAGGTACCGCGCAAAGGCCGCACCTCCTGACCCCATTGAGAAGTCGCTTTCGAGCCGTGATCGAGGCGCTGAAGTGTGAATAAAACTTTTGAAGTTAGAAGCTGCACATCACAGGTCCAAGTCCAGAAAGGCGCTGACTAGGCACGTCTGCGGTGCCACCTGGAGGAGAACAGGAGATGCCGGGAGATCGGCCGGCTTTTGATCCCCCGCTCTCTGGCGCGGCGCCACCGCAGGCTCAGGCGACGGGCTTCTTCCACGACGCCATCGCCGTCGACGTGAGGATGCGCGCGCCGTGGTCTTCAGGGTGGCGAGGTAGGACGGTACCAAAGCCCGAGCCGGTCTGCGGCCCGGGGACCGGCCGAGATGCCAACGCATGGGCGAAGGTGTCGATGGTGAGGAGCTTCTTGGCGACAGTGTGCTCGCCGTCCGCCAAGGGGCCCTGCTCGTAGGTCGCATTCTTCGAGCGGTTGTACGGGCCTGTCCGCGTCTTCGTGCGCCCGTCAAACTGCACGGGGCCTCCCCAAGTGCCATGGAAGTAGGGCTCGGTGCCGCAGGGGCAGGTGTTGCGGTCCTCGGGCGGGATGTAGAAGGTCTGATTCAGCGACTGGTACTCGCGGTAGCCGTCGTCCGCGTTCAGCCGCGACGAGTCGAGCATCGTCCGCCCGCGATACGAGCGAAGGCACATCTGCAGCACGCCATCGCTCTTGAGCGGATTGCCCCACGAGTCGAAAGCGACGCGCGTGGGCGGCGCGATCGAGATGTCGGGATCAGCGGGGCGCAAGTACGCCCCCTTCATGAGCTCAAGCTCGACAGTCTCGCCCACCTCCAAGCGCGACCGGTCCTCCTGCCAATTGCCCTCGAGCGTTTTGCATCGGTATTCCCTCGTGCCATCGCGCCTGAAGGAGGAGATCATGGCGCTCCGAAGGTACCTGTGGGAGCGAAGCGAGAGGCGACCGGCCGCGTGTCAGCGTGTCAGCGTGGCGGGCGGCCTCCGGGGCTGTTTTGCGCACCGAGCAGCCCTCCTTGGAACGACCCCGACGCTCAACGCGGCGTTTTGGAAGAAACGGAAATGGCTGGGACACCCATCCGGGAGTGCGCTTCGCAACAACTCTTGCACTTATTGAGTGAATGTTTTCCGTAACGACACATCTCTGTCGTCGATGTCCGTGACGCAAACGAGCGCAGCGCAGCGCGTGCCGATCGCGGCGCGGGGCTTCCAGCTGCAGGACCCGCCAGCGCCTGTGTTCGACGACTTGGACGTGTGCAAGCGAGTGGTCACCGCCGCGCAAGGTGCTGCACAAATCAAAGTGCAGAAGTACACATATGATGCGCCGAGCTGCGCACCCTCGTGCGTTCGTCGGATGAGACGCCCGGGGGAGACGCATGTGGCAGAGACCATCAGCCAAAAGTGCTCGCGGTGCGAGTGCGCTCTGTGCCTCCAGTGCGCCAAGCCCGTCAATCGGTACAGGACGCCCATGGGCCAGACCCTCGAGACGGTCACAACGCGCACCGAGCCACGCTTCACGTTTGCGTACAATCCATACGACGACGACATGAAGCGGATGCGCAAGGCGCTGATCCTCGAGCCCATGCTCACGCACGCCTGGCATGAGGCCACGTTCCGCTGCTGCAACGAGACCAACGGCCTCGTCATCGACGTGGGCGGCAACTTTGGATGGTATACGCTGTACAGCCTCGCCCTCGGCTGTAAAGTGATCGCCTTCGAGCCGGTGCCCGCGTACCGCGAGGTGATGCAGCTCGGCATCGCGCTCAACCCGGGCTTTGCCGAGCGAGTCGCCCTGTACGGCAACGTCGTCTACGACAAGCCCGGCAACTACACCCTGCGCGTACCCATCGTGTCGGCATCCGGCCGACTCAAGAAGCTGGGCATGACGGGCATGTCGGGCTCCGCGGGGATCCTCAAGGCGGACTGGCGGGCGCCCGCGTACGAGCACACCGCCTCGGCTGTCCGGCTCGACGACGTCGTACCGCGGGATCAGCCCATCTGCATGCTCAAGGCGGATGTCGAGGGTTACGAGCCCCAGGTGATGGGCGTTGATAACGGTTGAGTGGCGTTGATGGGCGGTGATGGGCGTTGAGTGGTGTTGATGGGCTTTGGTTGGTGATAGGCCATGATTTCGTGATAGGCCTTGATTGGCGTCGATTGGCCTTGAGTGACCTTCATGGGCCTTGATGGGCCTTGAGTGCATGCTCAAGGCAGGCGGACACGTCGACCGTACCGCAGGTGCTTCAGACGGCGCGGCAGCTGCTGCTGCGCCAGCGCGTGCCGGCCCTTCAGCTAGAGCTCACCAAGACGAACAAGCAAAGCGAGCAGACGTGCGCGGCGATCAAGATGCTCAATCACCTGCACGAGATCGGCTTCCGCTTCAAGCAGGTGAGAGGAGGATTGCAAGGGTTCCGCACCCATATTAGGATCGGTTTCCATATTTGGATCGCAAGAGTTCCGCTTTCAGAGTGCCTCCTGGATGGCGTGATGGCGTGCCGATTGCACCTGAGATGACGTCGCCGATTGCACCTGAGATGACGTCGCCGATTGCATCTGATGACGTCCCTGATTGCACCTGATGGCGTCGCGGATTGCACCTGTGATGGCGTCGCCGATGGCCTGTGAGCAGGTGACCAATCGTATTGTGGACGAGGAAGCGCCGCGTGTTGGCTCGTGGGCGTACAGCCCTGGCCCGTGGGCCACCCTGCCCTCCTTCCCCTCTTCCTCCTTGTGGAAGAGTAACCACATGTCGCCGATGACCTACGCGTACCGGAGCGATTTTCGCTCCTTTTCGACGAACCTGATCGCCATGCGCGACGACTTGTGGACATGCTCGGGGGCCGACGGCAAGTGCCCGCGCTGGCCCTCGCTCGTGTGCAATGATGAAGCTGCTCCCGTGCCAACTTCCGTGCTGGGTCGAACCGGCTGAGAAGGAACGGACGCTTTCGTTGCTTGATTTGGACAGAACTGCGCAGCATCGGCACACACCGAGCCCAGCCTGACGATGCGAAATGTCACGCACCCACTGTTCTCGCCCACCTATCGTCTCCCACGGCCAGTGTGACCGGGGGTTTCCCCCCCGAAGCAAGGAATCACGTCGCCAGATCATCGACCATCCGTCTGTACCTGGTTAGCCGCAAAGCACAGCTGATAGATCTGCGGGGGGCGGGTTATAATCGACGTGTGATAATTATAATGGTTATAATGGCTATTCTTGTAGAGACGATAGCGGCCAGTCGACCGCTGCCAACGTCGTCGTTGGAGTACTCGACGGTACACGTGTAGTTCTCGAAACCAAAGATGTCAACAGCCCGGGGAGTGATTCTAAGGTCAGAGGACCGGAAACGGCGCACTGGACTTGAAGCACTTTTTTAGCTTACTTGTAGCTTGCATTCTAGTCGCGCTCGTCCATCGCGCTCGCTAACACTTGTAAGCACGTGCACCGCGTTTCTTGTCGCGCTCGCTAACTCTTGGTAGCACGCGGCGCACGCGCTGAAGTGTCACGATCGCACGGCCGCCCATCATGCCCGAAGGCCGGGCCCATGAGTGTCGCCTGCACCCTCTGCAAAGCACAATGCCACATGCGATGAGCCCACGCTGCATCGAGCTGCGATAAGCTGAGAGGCTGGAAGATCCGCCCACCGAGGTAATCTGCCGGCCACCCAACGTCGCCGCTGCACATCCAACCGTAGAAGTCCTCGCCGTAGCGATCATCATGGTAGTATCCCAGACGAGAGAGGAGAGAGAAGTCGTCCTCACCCCGGCGGCGGGGCCCAAGAAGGAGCCAGCGTTCGACGATCGCGGGCCATGCTGACCTAAGCCAGGCAAGGCCTCGCGGCACAGGAGCGGCATGCGATGTCCCACCTATAGGACAAAGCCGCAGTGCGGAGCGGGAAAACGGAAAAGGGGGGGTCGCTACTACGCACCTGCTCAACTGAGCTGTCAAACTGCTCATCCTCGGACCTCTCCGATCCAGAGTAAGGTCCATCCAATCTGTCCACCGTACTCGACTGTGCCACCTGGTCACTGACACGATTGCTGCCTTCACCTACAAGGCTATCCGTGCCGAAGCACAACCCTCTCAGATCAGGCAGCTTTCCATTGTCAGCTCCAGTGACCGCCCGAAAAAGTGCAGGCTGTTCCACTGCCAATGAGGCGAGTGAACGGGCCTCAGCTTCGGCGTCCTCCTCCATCTCAATGCGAAGCTTGCCACTCCACAACCAGCGTGGCTGTCGTGTGCATGACGCCGTCAATGACGGCAGCGCACGAAGCCTCGCTGCGGCAGCCAGCATCGCCGCTTCATCCAGCATTGTGGAGGCTTGCCCACCTCGCTCCACCGAAGGTCGATCCAGAGCCAATCCAATGTGTACTCCACTGTTGGTGTGCAGCACAATTCCACTAGCCGTACGTGAGAAGCGCTGGACAAAGCCACTGCCAGGCGGGCCACGAACGGCCCGCCCAGCGGATGCCGGTGGCGGCAAAGCGGCGCGGGCGTCGGCAAGGCGGAAGCCACCCGACGCCGCGACAAAAAACGAATCCCCTCCGGTAAAAAGACACCGGGGGGAGCCGGGACACACACGGGACACACGGGCGCACAAGCAGGTGGGCAGCAGGAGCGACGCGCCCTACGACCGCGTGACCGGCGCCGGCGATTCGTCGCCGCGCACAACGGACAGTACGCCGACGCCTTTGGACGCCGACGCCCTCTCCAAAGGCGTCGGCGTCTCCCTACTCGTCGCCGAAACCACAGGTGCGCTCGCAGCCTCATTCATGACCATCCTTCGCCTCCTCGCGCGCCAGACGCGCCTCCCCGGCGCATGTGTAGGTAGCTTGGTAAGTTACAATGTTCTCTCTCCCCGGCGCCACCGACAACACGCGATACGGCGAGGGCCGCGCGTCCCCCCGCAGCTTCCTCACACACCACGTCGCCAACATCTCCACCGCCATCCAAACCGCCGACGCCCAGACCATCCTCAACGCCGCCAGCGCGCGCATGCTCCGTGTCTCGTTTGGGGTCATGTAAGGTGTGTGTATTCTGAGCGGGCAGTAACAGTGCCGTAGCACCGGTTGTCGCGTCTGTCGTGTTAACGTTCACACACGGGCACACGGATCACTCCGGTACTTCACCGCGTAAGACACTTTTCGTGTACGACTTGACTTGACTTGACTTGACTTGACTTGACTACTGTTGACCTACAAGACTGTTCAGTTCAGAGTTTTTTGTCTGTTGGGGTTCCTGCCAGTACGAGCTTCAGGTACAGTGTGCCCAATGTCGGATCTTCCTCTCCTTCTCGCTCTTCTGACGCCATTTTGGCGTTAGTCGGGCTTCGCGAGATATTTGCCCGTGTGCGCGTTGCGCGGCGGCGCGCTTGGGTTGCTGTTGTGGCTTCTGCTTGTGGCCGCTGTGCTTGGCTGACTGGCTTCTCCGGCCCTCGCGCTGTGCCCTCTGCAGATTAACACACAGTCGCAAGCATCTTTGGAAATGGGTCTGGCCGTCATACCTGCACTCAAAGTTGCGGTGGCCGAGAACTTAATATATGGTTTGTTTCTTTTGCCGTTCTGGTTTGCGACGACGCGGGGTGGTGTTCTTCGGCTCATTCTGTGGATCGAACGGATGGTATATGCCACACTCCTCGCGATCATTATCTCCTTAGCTTTTAGGAATGGCAACATAGGCGATGCAGCAGTATGCAATTGTCTGCTGCAAAAAGAGATGTTTCACATGGAGTACTCGTTTCCAACTCAAGTTCAACCTCAGTGCAACACCATTTTACAGACGAGCGCAATTTGGAATCAAAACGAAACCTTCAGTCAATGCAGGTGCGCGAATAGTAGTGTTCCGGGCAGTGATAGGTGTCTCAGCTTGGTGGGGGAGACTACATTCTGCACGAATACATCTGCTCACAGCGCGAATACATCTGCTTCGTCCAAGAAGATCCGTACAAGTCCCGGTGGTTTCCGGTTGGAATGGCTTTCCATGGGCATAACAAACAACTCGTGGTGCGTACGGAACGACTGCACAGCTGCAGAAGCGTGCTGTGCAGCATATTTTAATGTAAGGATGGGCACTTTCCTCCAGCAGGATGCACCAGAATCCCGTGCGATCAAAAGGCTCGCGAGCGAATGCGATGAAGATGACGTTTCATGCATTGCAGATCAATGGAATCCACCAGTCTTTTGTGACAAGCTAAGTGATCCGCAAGAGGGCTACCGTTCTGCGTTGATCGAATCCGCCTGCTCATTCCTTGCAAGAGGCTGTTTTCTTGAACCACTCATAAATTGCGTTGCACGGGGTGATTACTGCTTCAGCAGATGTCCTATGATCATGAGAATTCCGTGCGTCTTGCCTTTGATAGCTGCCTTTGCTTGGCTATTGTCCTATTTATGGCCTGCGGTTCGAGGACATCAGTTGATGTTGGGAGTCTCTGATGAGGAAGTAGGGCTGCAATCAGGCATAATTAGCAACCTGTTGTACAACTTTTTGCTTTGGGATTTCATCTGGGAATTCGCTAAGGCGTTGGTTTGGGGTGAGGTGGATCACAGAGGACGACCAGTTATTGAGATTGGTCAGACAAGAAAGGATATTCAGACCTCGGTGGCCTGAGTTGGCACACGTGAAATTGCGTTGGCATTAAAATTGCGTTGGCATTGGGAGACAGGGCGTTGACGACGCGATACTGCACTCTAACAACACACTGACATTACGAGACGCAGCGAGACGAGACTGATGGGGCCGCGAGAGAGAGCCGACACGCTACGGTGATTCAAACGGCAGGGGGAGGGCTGACAGACAGGGATGAGCAGCAGGGTGTGACGCGGCCATAGGTCCGCATTGGCGCTTTGAGTTGCCAGAAGAACGAAGATACACGCGAGAAGAGGAGTCAGGAGAGAAGATGGAAGGCAAGAGTCGAGATCGAAGATGTGTCTCGGTGTGATCTCCGTGTGTGGGGTACGGTGAGGTACGGCTATATACGGGTGGGGCAGGGTTTGGGGGGTCAGTGTAGGCCAATGGGAGTTGGGTATGGTGGTCATGGTGCCCAACGCGAATCACGTCGTATCTCGGTAACCGGGCTTTTAATGCTGTGAGATCGTCGACGTGGATCAGCAATCACGTCGCGTCGGACATCGCACGGATACGCAGTCCGGACGGGCACGCGCACGTCCGCAGTCCGAGCACGACCCCACACGTGCGCTTCACGCCCCCAACCGGCGCCGTTTTGATTTGGAGATACGCGTCACCACCCCCCTCTCGCCCGGCCTTGCATTTCCCACCCCCTTGCCAGAACGGACGTGCTGCGCCTTTTACGTCGGTGCTTTTATTCCAGATAGCAGATATGAGATAAGCTCCAGGATTAAATCCGCCAAGGGGAATGCTATCAGTATCACTATGTCTCTGCCTCTGAAGTCTGATCCCTAGACCCACCCCTTTCCGCCCGCGCCTCCAGACCCGCCCCACACCGCCGCCCGCGCCGAGGATGAGAAAGCCAATGTTTACTGAACTGTGCAGAAAGATGTCCGGCTTTTCGACTGCACGGCCATGACTACACCTCTCTTCGACTCTTCGCGATCAGCCGCGCAGCATTTCATTCCATCTTCCGGATCCGTTTGGGTCGTGGCGCCGTCACGAGTTTGAGCCCCGTGAGGCACACAAACACCGCCGGCGGCAGCACCGCCGCGCCTGCCTTTTGATGCACGTGTGCCACGAGTGCGAACTTGACTAGCAGGCACGCCGTGGCGCAGAGCTCGACCGCCGGGCCGGACGCCCAGAAGGCGACGATAGCGGCAGCCTCGGCGAGGCCTGCGATGAGGGGCACGGCGATCGCAGCTCGTTGACCTGTCAGGCCAACCACGTCGCCAGCAGTGGTGACGAGGAGCTGCATGTCCTCGGGAAGCGCGAGGCCTGGATGGTCGATCCACGCGCCAATGGCGCCCCCGAGAAGCACGATGCCCATCAGGCCTTTCAAGGTCAGGATCACTCGGAGGATCAGATGCGCAAAGCTGCGCACTGGTGTACCACTGCCGCTCGGGCCAAAGATGCTGTCGAATAGCAAGAGGAGCCCATCGGGACTTGGCATGCACACGGGCAGCGCCATGGCAGCGTCCTCGTCGTAGTGCTCGTCATTCGTCGGCAGCTCCTGGGCAGCCCATCCGTCCGCCTCTGCTTCATCCGCGGCTTGAGCAGCCGCGAGCGCCAGCGCCTCATTGGAGTAGCCAGAGCGATGCATTCTGATGACGCTCTCGGTGTGAAAACAGCCAAACATGGAAACCCTGCATTGCGAAAAAAAGAACGACGTGACTCGGCGTGTTTCGAGGTCCTGTCGCCCCCGGGGCTCTGCTCGTCTCGCACTCTTGTCTCTTGCACACACAAGCACACACGCGCCACGACCACGGGACCTCCTCGGCCTGTCTCAGATTGGACCTCGCATCCTCGCTGATTGCAGATTGGACCTCGCATCCTCGCTGATTGCAGATTGGACCTCGCATTCTCGCTGATTGCAGATTGGAACTCGCATCCTCGCTGATTGCAGATTGGACCTCGCATCCTCGCTCCCGAGGGCGTCGCCGGCAGCCGGCAGCGGGACTCGGAGTGACTTGTCCCCTCCGGGTGCGGGGCACGTGCCCGTCACGGCGCCTCGAAGGGCCTTCAGCCCGTGAAGTAGCTGTTGCTACTGCCCGCAAACGGGTTGGGTTGTGTGGGCGTTGCCGTCTCTGCGGAACCGAACGCGCCCTCGCTGCTACTGAACGTGCCGCTCTCTCCGCTGACCTCTTGCAACGAGGGCGCGCGGGCCATCGTCGGCGAAGAAGGGGATTGCGCGGGCGGGGAGAGCGACGGGGGCGGAGTGGGCGCTGGCACGGCAGGCGCGGCAGCGGCGAGCGACTTATGGTTCGCTGTCGCCGCGCTCATCGTGTTGGTATTGGGGTTGTACGCCCCCGCCAGCATCGCCGCCTCGCTGTTCACCTTGTTGACGCGCGAGACGACCCCAGCGGCGATGCCGCCCCACAGCTCATGCTGCTTGCCCATGAACTCGGCGGATGCGAACGCGTGGTTCTGCAGCGCGGCGAGCATGTCGCGGTTCTTGCTCGCATTGTACTTGTCCCACTCCCACGCAAGGGTGCGAGTCACCTGCAATCAGAGGCAAGGGTCGGAGGCAATCAGAGGCAAATAAGAGGCAATCAGAGACCATTAGAGACCACCAGGGGCAATTGACGAGACTCACCTGCTCGATGGGTACAAGGCTTCCCACGGTTGGCCATCGTAGGCAATCAGAGGCAATTGACGAGACTCACCTGGTCGTACAGCTCCTTCTGCTGTGCGACGCGCTCCTGCAGATCGGCGGCTTGAGCCTCGAGCTCGCTCACCTGTGGGGAAAGGGCGCCGTGATGGGCACTTGCATGCGGCGCGCGGCTGCCGATCGGCGGCCTGGGCCTTGAGCTGCCTCGTGCTCGCTCACCCGTTTCTCCTTGCCTGGCTTGCCTGCGAGTTTCGTGGAATCGGAGAGCAGACCTTTGATCTTTGTGTTCGTTGAGTCTATCGTCTTCGCCATCTCGGCGCGCCGCTTAATCTGCTCCTGCATTGCGATCGCCATCTGACCGGTACGACGCGACGAGCTCGTCCGATTGGGTAGCTCAGAGGCAATCAGAGGCAATCAGAGGCAACCCAGAGGCAATCAGAGGCAATCAGAGGCAGGCTCGGGAAACCGACAAGAGAGGGTCCTCAACGTAAATCGTCAGACCACTACTTTCAACTCGTGGTTCTCGTCATCGCCGAGGTGCGCCAGCACCAGTTAGAGGCAATCAGAGGCAGGCTCGGGAAACCGACAAGAGAGGGTCCTCAACGTAAATCGTCAGACCACTACTTTCAACTCGTGGTTCTCGTCATCGCCGAGGTGCGCCAGCACCAGTCAGAGGCAATCGAAGGCCTCAGAGGCCAATCAGAGGCGGCAATCAGCATGCGCACCTGCCGATACAACTTGAGCTTTGGCAGGAGGCCTTGCTTGACGCTCAGCGACTGCTTTTTGTAGTGCGTGGCGAGGTTCTGCAGACCCTCCGTGTAGGGCGGGAGCGCGCAGTTCAGCACCATGTTCAGCGGGTTGTCGCCCAGCTCCTTGATGCCCTGAGACAATTGGAAGAAGTCCGTCGCGTCCGCATCCTGCCTGTCTCGAATGTGCTTGAACCGCTCGCGCACGGAGCTGATCTGCTTCTCGAAGTCGGCGAGGTGCTTGTTGCCCTCGGTGAGCGGGTCGCCGGTCGCGTATGCGGCCGGCGTCAGGGGCATCTCGAAGCTCCGCGCGCGCTCCACGATCGCCGAGCGGATCGGCTCGGGCCAGGTGAGGAACGTGTGGAGCTTCTCGCATACGCTTGCGAGCGGATGCGAGCACACCTGCTGCAGGAAGAGCTCGAGCATCTCGCGGCGCTTCTCGACAAAGTCCTCGGCGTACTTGCCAAGCGTCTGCTTGACGGGCAGTGGAGGGATCACGCAGCCCGGGCACGCATCGAGCATCTCGTCGCGCAGCTTCTCAAAGTCTGAATAGCGCTTCCGGCAGAAGGCGGGCTTCTCCGAGGAGCTCCCACGAATGGCGCTGGAGATGCGGTACGTGGTGAACTTGGTCGGGCCGAAACCCTCGTGCTTCATGTCGTCGACGACGATTTCGAGGAGCGGATCCATGACGCTGATTGAAGGCCGACGTGGTGTGCGGCGCCGGGGAGACTCCGCACTGCGTCAAGTTTGACCCTCGAAGTCCACAGGAATTCGTGAACCGACAGGGCACAGGCGCAAACCTCGAACCACCGCTCATTGTACACTCACGCGCTGGTGCCGGAGGCCTCGCAGTACCTTACGGATGACTGACAGTGCTGGTGTGACATCACGGGGCGCTGGGGGCTGCCTCGGCTCTCAAGTGGCTCAAGGACCTAAGTCAAGGACTCGCATGCAATCATCATCATCAAGCATAATTAAAGGACCGGATCGTCCGAATCTTCGGCATCACGACCCGGGAGCCGGCTCTTCTCGTTGGAGCTCGAGGGATAGCACAGCTTGAGAGCGAGCTGCATCAGACCCAGCGAAAGTCCCGTCAGGTTTGGTCCCCAGACGAAGACATCGTGCGCAGCGACGAAGCCGTAGACCGTCCATAGCATGCAATTGATGCACTGCGCGGCGGTCATGGGCGCATAGATGGGCGAGGCGTCGCGCTTCGCGATGACAGTGCCCATGGACGACAACGGCGAGGCAGCGAGAATGATAAAGATCAAAGTCGCATAAGAGCCGAGGACCGAAGAGCGTTCGGAGCTCTCCACAGGCACAAAGATCAGGTACGCCCAGAGGCAGAAGGTGACGAAGCTGCCGGTCACGAAGAGGCCCACCACCATGCGCAGCGCCGGGGCATCATCCGCTCCGTGCATGAGTGGCAGCATCATCAGAAGGCCATACACCGCTGCGGTGAGCGCCGGCAGGTTGCCCGCGACGATGTATGGGTTCGCCATGCTAAACCCATATTGCAGCCACAACCAGGAGGACAGCACAGTCAACGCTACGGGCAGCGGATTCAGATTACCCAGCGACTTGGCGCGCACCCTTCCCAGCACGGCTGAGAACGGCGCCATGAACAGTGCGTTGGACGTGAAGATGCCCACCAGCGGGAACCAAAAGCCCGCGGCTTGTTCAAACGCCGTGGGCATCGTCGCGTCGGGCACCAAGTTAGAATCCGACGTGGCGGCCTGCAGCACCCACGTGTTGCCATCGTCCCACACGAGGCGGACCACACCGCCGTCCTTTGTCCACGTGGCCGTCGCGTCAGCCGGACCGCCTTTTGACGAAAAGTCAAAGTGGATGCGCGTCATCTTTGGCCCATCGCAAAAGCCAGTGGCTGAGAACCACGACAAGCCGTCATCCGAACCGATCAGTGTGAGACTGTGCGAGGCCTCCGAAACATACTGCGGCAACGCACGCGCAGGCACCCGCATGCGTTGATGGTCATGTTCACGGAAGGGCTCGACACCCGCAAGGGAAAGAGCGCTGCGCGCACCCGCACGCCCGAATAGCTACTGCTCGCACTGTGGTGCCTCAAGTCTAGCCACGCGCCCGAACCGTGCGCCGCAACGAGCGTCAGCGCCGCGAACCAGGCGATGCATCTGAGTTGGTGATCCATCGACGGCCCTGCAGCCTTGACCAGACGCGATCCCCCTGAGTCTTGGTGTCCGCATGAGAAAAGGCTGTGGAAAAGTAGGAACCTAAAGAAACTCGAAGTCGCGTTCAACTGGCCGACACGAGGGCTGTGATGATAGCAAGCACTCGTACTAGATCGAAATATAGAACTGGGGAAAGGCAGCGCAGCGGTCAAACTGCGTGACTGGCGCACTTGCCGCTCTATCCTTATCTATAACAGACCCGCTGGACTAATCACGCCTCCTATGGCCTCGATACCACGAGATAAAATTGAAGGTTGAGGATGGATAGAGGACCTTGAACTTAGATTGATTATTGACAAACGTCCGCGGGTCGGTGCGCCGTGGCCCGCGCGGAGGCGCGCCCGGCAGGCAGCGGCCGACACGTCGCTCATCTGGCAATTGCGCTCTGGCTGGACCGACCTCTCATGCCCCCGCGGGGTCACTCAAGATATACCCAGATTCCATTTCTACGTTCTAATTACGTTCTAATGATAAATTCTTAATTAGCTCAACCGTATGTCCACAGCGCGCGGGCCATTCATCATACAGTGCACACTTTTCGGCCAGTCAGCTCACACACGGTTTTGGCGCGGTCTCCGCTGAGTGGCCCACACATTCTCAGAGACGGCCGTCGAGCATAATGGCCTGTCTTCTCCTCGAGCAGCCATCGCACCCAATCAGGGTAGATGAAGCGTATCTGAACGATCTGGCGGACCTCCTCGTCGCCGATGATGGAGAGCAGACAGAGGGCTTGCGCCACACGCATCCTGACGTGCAACGATTTCCGAGTGCGACTGTTGTTGGACGCGCAAAAGGGTCCACCATGCGGCAGCTCGCTCCTGCGCCACGGCTCGCACCGAGTGTGTTGCCTAAACCGCGCGCATCGGGGCGCACTGCACAGGCGCCCGCTCCTGCTCCCCCTCCTCTGCGAGAGCAAGACCGGTTGCTGCCGATGGCCAACGTTGCGCGTCTCATGGCCATGGAGCTACCCAAGGACGCCAAGATTGCACGCGACGCGAAAGTTCTGATGCAGGAGATGGTGAGCGAGTTCATCTGCTTCATAACGAGCGAAGCTAACGATGTCTCCATTGCCATGGGCCGGAAGGCATTGACGCCCGATGACATCCTGGCCGCTTTCGAAAACCTCGGTGAGTCTTGCCTCTGCCTACTTCCCTTCCTATGGCATGAGAGCGACTCCTTGGACTCCAATCACACGTAGTGAATGTGTGCTACAGATCTCGATCATTACTTACCCACGATGGAGGCCGCAAGGATGACCATGCCGATTTTCTCGGCGCGCTACGATCATCCGGAATACTACCAATACTCGAATCAATCGATCCCGGCCCAATCGTCGCGGCCCTTGAGTGGAGCAGCGCCCAAACCCATCCAAGCGTTCCCACACACAAAAATGCCGCCGAGCCAGCTGGCCGAGCAAGCGCACGACTTCACTGCGGCAAGGGGAACCTCTCCGCCGATACCGATCACGACTGTACGGGGTAGCGTGACCCAGACGATCGTATGCGCACCAACCATCGCTGGGCTCGTCGTTGCCAAGGCAGTGCCGAATCGGAGCGAAACGTCCTCGGAGGCATCTTCGCTCTCGTCTTCGGTCAGCTCAATCACATCAGAATCATGCTATCGTTCCAACGACCACAACATCATCGCGGCACGCCAGGCGATCGCCATGGCCTCAGACGCCAGCAAGGTCTACAAGAAGACGAAGATCAAGTGGGATGCTCCAGTTGCCCTCTAGGCTGTGCACTCAAAACATGCGAGAGCCGAGCCGAACGCCCTGAATGCGCACAGCATGCATGAGGCATGAACCTGTGCGTGCCATAGAGGAGAGAACAACGCAGGTCGGTACAACGAAGTGCAGTGTCGGATGACGTCTGACGTGATGTGTAGTACGCTCAAGCGGCCAGTCGTGAGTCGTGAGCGACGTTGTGCCCGGCCGCGGGAATGAGCATGGCCATGGGGAGCGATATAGCTCTATACGGTAACGTGGCTGACAGGAGTCAGAGTGAGCGAAGACCGTGACACTCGAAAAGTGAAAAAGAGGACGTGAATACACTGCTCGCTAGATACTTGGCTAAATAAAACTTCATCATATATCAACCCGAGCGGTCCGTGCAGCGCCCGAGCTGCCCGCGTACGCGGTGCCCAACACGTGAATTCACTGATATCCTCGTAAGGGCTTGATGGGAATGCCAAAGAGTAAATTGGGTGGAGCGCCCGTGTCGTCGTCGGCCGCACAGGTATCGCCTCGCAAGTCGCTCCATAGCTCTGGGTGGAGGGGCGTCGGCATGCAGATTGGGCTGCCGCAATCGACGACATTGTCCGAGCCGCGCTTGGCGGTGCCGTTGAGCGATCTCCACATTGACGAACCCCAATCCGTCGAGAAGAGCTGTGACGCGCAGAGCAGCTGGATGCGATGCGGCTCGACACGATCTCCACCGGCGCGACCGGCGCGACCGCCGGCGCTGACTCCCGCGCCCGCGCCGCAGCGCCGCGACGCCTGTTGTGCACGGCGGCGCGTCGGGCCGAGCGCACAAAGCCATTCAGGCGCGGCATCAGCGAGAGCGGCCCCAATCTGCGCAAATGTGTTGCACACCTTGAAATAGGGGTAGCCCGCACCGACCACGACGTCGGTGACGACGGCTAGGAGCAGCAGCTCCACTACCGCTACCCAATGAGGCTCCGGCCCCCAATCGCGCGTATGGGCCGATCGATTGCATCGGAACGCCTCCGACGCATTCACCTTGCCGCAAAAGGCCGCGGCGGCCGCTTCCGACGCGGCGAGACTGTCGGCGATGGCGCGCGGGGCGCGGCCGATGTACTCGCGCCAGTCAAAGACCAGAGGGAGTATGTGTGTCGCATCATCACTGTCGACAGCGTCCGCGAGGGCGGCCACGCCCTTGCCCAACACGGCGCCCTCGCCCGCCCCTTGCCTCGTCTCGGCGAGCCATCTGCTGGCCTCTGCTGGCCTCTGCTGGCCTCTGCTGGGCTCTGAGTGCCTCTGAGGGCCTCTGAGTGCCTCTGAGGGCCTCTGCTGGCCTCTGAGTGCCTCTGATTGCTTCCTCTCGGCGAGCCCTCGTCGAAAGCGGGCTGAGAGGCGGCGGACCTGATTAGGGGGCAATTAGAGGCAATCATAGGCAATCATAGGCAATCATAGGCTCTTGGAGGCAATCAGGAGGCAATCAGAGGCCATCAGCGGACCATCAGGGTGCGCAGCTCCGGCGAAGACGAGATCACAAGCACGGAGAGGAATGCCGGTGGCGATCCGATCTCGTGGGTGGAGATCTGATCTCGCCGATCTCGCGCAGGCGAGGTGTAATTCGAGGGATGGCTGGCTCCCGTGGGCGGCGCGGCCGCCGCCGTCAACACCGCCGCCGCCATGGCCTTCGCCGCCATGGCCTTTGCCGCCCGGTGAATGCAAATCAAGGCGTTCTGCATCTGCACCGCCTGCATCTCGCCGGTGAGATTCTTGGCTCGGTGGTCGTTCATGGCACGTACGTGGAGGCCGATCTGGGGCGGCGTCCAAGGAAGGTATCGGCTCTTTCCTAGTCGGCCTGCCGTCCAGCCGTGGGACTCGTGCGCATGCTGGCGCTGCTGCTGCTGCTGCTGTGACAGAGCCCAACGTACTGCGTGGAGGACGGCCGGGGAGGGTTGCATGAGCGAGGCGAGGATCACCCCATGGAGATTGGGTCGGCTGCCGGCCAGCAAGCAGCCGCCTGTGAGCGCCCGCACGCGCTCCCTCAGCGGTGCATGCGCCGACTTGAGCAGAGTCTGCAGACCGGTGAATGCGTGCACCTTACTCAGCTCGATCACAGGCGCATGCTCCTCGAGCCAGTCGATGCCGAGCAGCCGCTTGAAGCAGCGGCCCTTGCCGGAGCGCTCTCGACGCCACGTGCGCTGGAACGTGCACTTGTCGGGCGCGAACACGACACGCCGCTGTGCGCTGAGCTGCCAGCGCTCCGGGTGGCACTGGGCGCGCCGACGCAGCTCATCCGCGTCTCTCATCGTCAACAGCCCCGGCCACTGAAGAAGCGTGCCGAACTTGCGGTCGACGGCATCCGCGCCATACACGAGCGTCCGGTTGAGCGCCAGCGCCAGCGCCGCCGCGGATGCCACGTCATACAGCACATTGCCGAGGCCATAGTTCTCGTCGCCTCGGTAGATCAGCCACCGCACTCTGCAGAGCTCGCGCGCCTCCATCGAAGGGAGCGCGGCCGTCTCACGAAGAAGCCTCTGCGCCTCGCTGGAGAGGTACTCGCGCGCATCCAGCCCAGCACCCACCGCTGGCATCGCCTGGCAGCCCGACATGGAAGGCGATCACGAGGCCTCCCAACTGACCTTTTCATGATGAATACACACAACACGCAAGGAGCACAACCGTGAAAGCAATACAGGACTCCCGAAATGAGACACATGCAGACCTTTTCACAAAAGGAATTCATTGCAGAAAGGGGGAGGAGGTCGAACGCAGTTCCTCGCGGAGTCGCGGTACCGCTACCGGGTTCAAAAACATACAAAACGCCCCAAATAAGCGAGATGTCCAAAGGTGTACTCTCGAGACTATCTGCAGCCCCCCCGCCTGATTACCATCTGACACACTCCGCCTAACAGAATAAGTGCAGTATCCGGGCATCCGGCGGTAGGGATCATCCCACTGCGCCGGGAGAACAGATCTCTCCACTATCACGATTCGCAGAACACTTGCAGAGGCGTTGATTTCGCACGCGCAGCTCCCGTGTTGCAAAGCCACTTATAGAGGCCAGCCTTGGGCGTACTCCCATAGAATCCTGCGCCCATGGGAGCGCGCTGCCATGTTGAGCTGTCGGCTTGCCCATCTCCCGTCGCGGAGCTAGGCGAGAGCACGCCGATCCCGAGCACTGGTGGGAAGATTCCAGGCTGAGCGGTGAATTCGTTCACCCTGCTGCGGTTGACATTGGACACCAGCTCTGCCCAAAAGGCGGGTACGCCTCCTCCCCAGCTATGGAATACAAAGCAATCAAAATCTACCACATCGTGGAACATCATTCTCACGCACCTCCTCTTGAGTTCCTCATAGTCCGCGCGCACGCTGTCGTAGGAGTGGTCAGCGTCGATGAAACACACATCGAAGCGCGGGCTGGTCTGTGTCTCTGCGATCATCTGCTTGTACGTCTGCGAAGCCCTATCTACATAGCTCCCATTCAGTGCCGACAGGATCGTCAACGTCGGCTTCGAAATCCATTGTGCGCTGACATCGACGGCGTAGCTATGAAACTCATGACGACCATCGGCTTTGCGCGCGAAAAAGGCAGAGATGATGGCGTTCGTCCAGGCAGACAGCACGCCGAGCTCGAGGTAGGTGCGAATCGGGATTGGCGAGCGACCAAAATGGACGAGCGCGGCGGCCAGCTGATGAGGGTCTTGAAACATGCCGCCTTTTATCGTGTTTGTGGCGGCAAGCCTCATATGGTTCGCCTCGGCACCGAAGATGCGGGCACCACGAAAATCATTGGCGAGGCCTACCCTACGAACCACTTGTTGCAGAAACTCTTCGTCCAAGAGCTCTGCGCACGTAGCATTCAAAATGGTAGCCACGCCCAGGCATAAACTTGAATGATCATCGCCCACCTGACCGCGACACCAGCTTTCCGTGACAGTGGGCAAGGAATTTCCATCGAGGCAGAGGTCATTCTTGCGATTCTCCATTATGTCGGCAAAACGAAATTTCGAGTGGCGAAATGAATGGTGGAACTTGCGGTCGGGACGCGCAAGAGCCAACAGAGAGGCCGTCACGGCAAGCATGCTTGTGACTTCGGGGGTCGAGCGCAACAAAGGGGCCGACGCGCGCTCGACAGGGTAGGGGTTTCCAAGCAACTGGGCGAGGTCGCAGTGCGGGCGATTTCGAGTGCGGCCGCCCAGTAGCCGAGCCGCCCAGTCGCTTGGTTCCCCCTTCCTAAAGAGGTTGCAGTGTGCGGACTTCGCGAGTAACGGTCAATGAGACTAGCAAAGTTTAAAAGAAAAGTTTTTTGTCTTTTTTCTCACCGATCCGTAAACTTCAATAAACGAGGCGGGTACATGTAACCATCGTGCGACTAGACCTCCCCCTAGTAAGCAAGCAAGCTTGCTTGTTCCCCCCTGGCGAGGGGCGGTTCGTTGAACCCCACAAGTATTTAACGGCAAATACAGTACTGCAATAGGTGTGACTGATGGGGCTGAGTGAGTATAACCTGAAATCGAGCTTTGCTTGAGGGGGTCGAGCAGCGCCCGACACCGCGCTTTGGCCTCGAGCTCGAACACACATCTCGTGCCCCTGAAACAAAGCGAGCGTGGGACGTCGGTACGCTTCTCGTGAGGGGCGGACGCGATCCCTTTCTCTCGAGGATGAGAAGTGCTCTGCTGGGACGCGCGACGATCGGACAGCGGCGACGACGCTCATCTTCGCCAGCGGCAGCTCGCAGTAGTTATGTCTACGACTCCTATCCAGAGGACGAGGACGTTGCCCTTATTGAGGAGCTGGGGCCTAAAGCTGCAGCCTTGAGTGTGCAGACGAGCCACAGCAGACCCTCTGAAAGCGAGGATGAGGACGAGCGTGCGGTCAAGCGGCCGCGCTCAACCGGTGCTGCACCGGCGGCAGAACGGTGGCAGAGCGGCAACGAGGGCTCACCGCAGCTGCACGAGTACGGCGACGTGGAATCCCCCACGCCATACCAACGCCATACCGGCGCGTCACACCCGCGGGTACGAGGTCGCTCGAGCAGCGGCGAGCTCGAGCAGCGGTCCTTGTGCTGGCGTCAGTTCACCCAGAGCTTCCTTGGGAAGCTGCCACCTGGGCTCAAGTCCCTGGTGTCCCCAGAGGCGCATCAGCTGCAGGGGGCGCATCAGAGGGCCCGTCAGCGCTTGCATCTGCTGCTGCTCGGCATGTTGCTCGGGCTCTTGGCTTTCATCGTCATCCTCGCGAGCTGGCCGTTCAGGTAGCGTGCATGCGAAATGCTTCGCATGAGCAGTGAAGTGTGACCAGTTCAAGAGGCGAGTGGTTGGGGAGCGTTTTCAGCTTGGCCGAGGCACAGAAGAGGTTCTGCTGGGTTTCAAGGTGGGGGGGGAGGCGGGTAAGCACGGGCCAGCGTCGCAGTGGCCTCAGTTAAGGGGCCATGAGATTAACGAAACCTTGTCGGAACGGAGCCCCCAGATTGAGTCTAGCCACCACGTACTCGAGATCCGATCCGGCGTCGGCGACGGTTGTCCTAGATTCATGAACGCAAAAGAAATCTACGTACACAGAGCTGTTACGCCGTAGTCCGTGCATGTTGCGCGCCTCCAACACGACACTTTTGCACATCACCCGCATCGGTTGACAAGGTGGCACTTTCAAGCCTTTTGCTTTCGAGACGGCCCACTTTGGCACCATGCACGTACTAGTAGCTCCTCGCTTTCGAGACGGCTCACTCGAAGACGGTAAGCGTCGTGATGCACGCCTGCATCGAGTGATAGTCGCACTTGGCGCCGGCGATCGCCTTTCGATCATTCACGAGCTCGTTCTCGCGCGTCAGGTTGAACCCGTACCATGCTCCGTACCTGTGATCGACCCACTTCTGCCAAATATAGCTCCATAGGCGCTTGTACTGGTGCAGGTAGGTCATGTTGCTTGTCGCCTCGTGCAGCAGCGCCGCCGTCGCAAACGCCTCCGCCTGTACCCAAAAGTACTTGCCCGTGTCGCACCACGAGCGGTTGGGTGCAAAGCCGTAGACTAGCCCACCGTATGCATCGTCCCAAGCGAGGCTCCAGGCGCCATCGAAGAGCTCACGCGCGCGCTGCACTTTCCATGCGGCCGGCTCATGGCGGTTCAGGTTGAGCAGGTTCTTCGCCCACTCCATCTGGTGACCAGGCTGGAATCCCCAGGGCCGATAGATGTTGCTCGGGTCGTTGATGTTGTAGTTCCAGTTGATGTTCCATTGCTCGTCGTAGTGCTCCCACACGAAGCCCCCAGCCTTGGCGGCGAGCACGACCGCGAACGTGTGCGCCAGCGCCTCGGCGCGCGCGAGGTACGTGCGGTTGTTCGTCGCCTCGTACGCTGCGATGAGCATCTCGCACATATGCATGTTCGAGTTCTGACCGCGGTACGTGTCGACGGTCCCGTTGGCGGCGATCGTGTCGAGGTAGGCAGCTTGCTGGTCGCCTAGGTAGAAGAACCTCTCGCTGCGCGGGGCACGCGATTCGATCGGGGGCTGCTCAGTACGCCGCTCAATACGCCGCTCAGTACGCCACTCAACACGCCGCAGGCTCAAGCAGGCTCGAGCATGACAAGCGACGCAAACGCCATTCTGGGCTGCACGCACAGATGGCTGAAGATTCGGACTACGTTCGAGTCGTTACTGGCGACTCCTGCTTTGACGACCGAAGAATGCATGCCGAGCAGGAAGGCATACGCGTAGGCCTGTTGTGTCATGTCCGCCGGCTTGCCGTCGAGGATCGAGAAGGCGTACTGATCCGTGGTGCGCTGGTAGTGCACATTCTCGACGTAGTCGAGACCGTGGGATCCGAGCGCGAGCAGCTCCGGCCGTCCGGTGATATTGCTCGCGCGCATGAAGTTGATCACCATGCGTGCGCTGCTCACGATCTGCTTGAAGTGTGCATCAAACGTAGTCCCGTTCTGGAAGAAGCCTTGAAAAAACCCGCCGGTAGAGTCAAGCACTCGCGGCTCGTAGAAGTTGAGGATGAAGTTGATATGGTCAACCAAAAAATCCTTGCTGAAAAAATCTTGACTCTTGGGAGCATCGGACTGCCACGGAACGGCAGAAATGGCGGCGACTCTCAGCACTAGGAGGAAGCGATGGATGGACGACATCGAGACTCGGTCGCGAATAAGGGTTTCGTCATTTCAATAGTTTCACGGGGTTTTCGATCTGACTTCAATCGCGGAGCGGACGGACCTGTGGCATGCGAAGTGCCCGCCGTGTATCTCCGGCAAAATGCATGCAAAAAGTTGTCTCGTCGACAAAGTGAGTGACGGGTGTGGCTGCAAGGTGTGGCCACGCCGCTGCGTGCAGCTGGCTGCATGCAGCCGTGGCCAGCGCATAACCTGCTGCCGCCGCCGCATGAGCTGATGCTCTCGTTGGCCGCACGCAAGGCGAGTCGGTCTCTGGACGAAGATAGGCTATCCGATGCCGCGGCGACCCGGCTGCCGTCGCCGCCGCCGCTTCTCAAGAGGACAGTCAGGCTACCGATCCCGACCGTGCCAACTCCGGCGCCCACCCCGGCGCACACGCCGCCAACAGTAGCGCGGAGCAGGTTCGAGGCCAACGCCATCCTACAAGCTTCCTTGGCGCAGCGGGCGGCAGCGGTCGTGAAGCAGAAAGCTGCTGCTGTGAGACTGATCCTCGACCTTGCACAGCTGCCGCGCTACAAGCTCCTGGAGGATGAGGAGAGCTCTTGCAACGGCTCGCACGCGGCCGCTAAAGGGAACGGCGGCGGCGTAGCACGACCTGCTTGGGCCAGCTTCCCTGGTCCGGAATCCTATGACAATTCCCTGGCCCGGACGCCGCTGCGAACCCCTCCAGAGCTGCGAGCGCACGCGCCGTCTGCGACGCCGACGACGACCACGACGACAAAGGCCGCACCCGCATGGATGTGGAGTTGGTGCTGTGTTGCGTTCGCTTTCATCGGGCTGCTCGTGGTGACGCTGTACGCGGAGCTCTTGTGGGTCGTTACGCTCCCGCCGCTGATCCCATCGCCCTCTCCCCCTGCGCCGAGCCATCCGCCGCTGTCGCCATCATTGCCGTCTCCCCCAGCACCAATGCATCAGCCACCGCCGCTGTATCCGCCAGGACTCCCATCGAATAAGCCACAGCGGCCGCCGCCACCACCTTCGTCACCGCCACCCCTGACGCCACCACCCTCGCCCTCGACGCCACCACCCTCGCCCTCGCCTCCGCCACCGTCGCCGGGTCCTTCTCCAGCGCCGCCTATTGGGCCGCCGCCCTCGCCTCTGCCACACGCGCCACCGCTCCTGTCGCCTCCGCCGCCCACCCCACCATCGCCTTGCCCACCGTCGCCATCTCCAATGGCACCCACCCCACCGGCCCCCACCCCACCACCACCAACGCCGCCATTCCCGTCACCAACTCCGAAATCGCCACCTCCCTCACCACTACCACCCTCGCCACCGCCACCCTCGCCGGCACCATCAGAGCCACCGATACCAACGAAGCCCCTTGCATCGCCCCGCCCAGGCCCGGACGCTCGACATGATGCCCTTTACGGGGCGGCCATCACAGCGACCTTCGCCGTGGCGGGCGACGTGTCGAGCTTCAACCAGGCGGCATTCCGTGACGCCCTGGCGACCCAGATGGGCGTGTCCCCGTCCGCGATCATGCTCGCCGTCACCGCCGCCTCCGTCGCAGTCACCGCCACCATAACGTACCCCACGCCGGCGGCGGCGGTGGCCGCGGCGACCACGCTCGCAGCGACGCCGGCGTCCACTCTGAGCGCGGCGCTTGGCATCTACGTGCAGGCGGTTGGCAACGTCGCTCTGACGCTCGTCGCGCCGCCGCCTTCGCCTCCGCCACCCTCGCCACCATCGCGGCCTACCTTTGCACAGTCTCTGCACGACTTTGGAGGCCGATGGTCGCCCAAGACGACGCTCCAAAAGGCTATTGTAGACCAGGAGCTCGAGCCACTCGAAGGGCTCTACCCGTTTGCGCTTCTGAGCCTGGCGGCGAGCTTGCTCGTGCTCGGCTTCTTCTGCTGTAAGGAGGGTGGGCGGCATGCATTCAAGGACACGCCGCTGCTGCCGCCAAGCGCGCAACGAAGTGGATTGAGGTCCAGAGCGGTCCTGAGCACGACCCTCCGGCGGCGCTTAACGTCCTTCATGGATCTTCCTTCCGACGCGCGCCTGCCAATTGGCAAGGCGCAAGAGGTCATCACACGGAGCCCCTGCGTCCATCAGACGACCTCGGACTCGCGGCTGCCCTGGACGACCACTACGCCATCCTCTCTGCCCTCCGGGTGCCAGCCGAGTGCAAGCCAGATGCCCTTGGGGGCTCCCTTCCCGTCGCCAGTGTGGGCAGCCGCGCCGCCACCGCCGCCACCGCGCTCACCGCGAACTAGCTCGGGCTTCACACCGCACCTCCTTCCCCATGCGACCGTTTCGTCCGCGTCGGCGAGTGCGGCGATGGCAATGGCGCAGGCCGCCTCCGAGCATGCGCGTCAGGCCGTCGAACGCGCCGACACTGCCTCCATCCAAGCCGCAGTGCGCGAGGCTGAGACTGCCGCGCTTGCCTTGATGATGATCGTTCAAGCTGTCAGCGAGCGCTCCCCTGGGCGAGGACCGCTTCCTGAGCCTCCTCCCATGCTTCAAGACCGCGCCTCCCCCGCCGCGAGGATGGACGCCGGCGGCAAGGGCTCCTCGCTCATCGGTGACGCACGCATCGAGGGCGACGACGACGACGACGACGACGAGCATGCGCCGATGCGACCGCGCCACGCGTCTGCAAGGGCTGCCGTGCCGGCGGCCGTGCAGCCGGCAGCCTTGACAAGGCCGACGGCCTTGCAGCTGCAACACGAGAGCGAGCTCGCGTATGGCGCTGGCGCACTCGAAGCGTATGGCGCCGGCGCGCGAGCGTATGGCGCGCCTCTCAATCTAAGCGCTGCTCTCGACAGCGTGGCTGCGAATATGAAGGGGCGTGCGGACCCAACGGGTTACCTTCGAGAGGAAACCCGATCGCCAATCGCATCCCGCGGACGTGCCAAGAAGGCCAAGAAGGCTCTCGTGGGCACAACGTCCTCTGCGAGTGGAAAGGGCCTCCACGGGTGCGCCAGTGCCGCTGGCGCCTCTCCTTGTCGTTCGCCGCTGGCTACAGTGGCCGAGCAGGCCGAGGAGCCCTCCCTGGCCGAGGAATCCTCCGCGTCGCTCGCCGCCTCCGATGAGGAGCAGCAGCAGGAGGCCTCGTCGCCGAGTCCTTCGCAAACGCAGCGGCAGCTGACTCTGCTGAAGCCTCGGACTGTTGCCGCTGAAGCTGCGAGGGTGGCGGCCAGATGTGGAATGGCGACGCCGCTCAGCTGGTTGGGATTTGAACTCGTCCAGAGCGCGCCGGGAATCGTGGCGGTGGCCGAAGTGGCTGCGGGCTCGGCAGCTGAGGAGGCTGGCTTGTGCGTGGGCGAGAGGCTCTATGCTCTGGATGGCAAGCGAGTACACACGACGGCTGAGGCGGCTATCTTGCTCGACGACTTGTCAGGAGCCATCTCCATGATCGTCAGCCCTCTCACGTCGTGGCAACCAATGCGGCCGCCCGTGCCACCAAACGTGCCGCTCTGTAAACAGAGCTGGCCTACGACGCCGATTGCCGATGGTGTCGATGCGCACAAGAACACGAGCATCGCCATCGACCCTTCCCGCATTGATGTTCACAACGCGGCAGCCAACCTGCAGCGGGTACGCAGCACCAAAGCGCACGCGGCCGCCGCGCCTCCCATTCCGTCCGTTTCGTCCGGCCTGAAGAGGACTTTCGAGGCCGACCCCACAGCGCTCGCCACAGCGCTCGAAGGGGACGCGACGCGTCGCCAGCATATCGGCGCCGGGGGAGAGCCCTCGATTTCGACCTCGATCGCCGCTCCGGCTCCGTCCTCCTCCTCGTCGTCGTCGTCTCGGAGCGTCTTCCCTGCCACGTGGCTTCCCTGGAGCCGTGCGGAAGCGTCTCGCGGGGAGAAGCGAGGGCCGAAGCCTTCATTGGTTGTGGCGGTTTCGTCAGCTTCGTCAGCCTCAGTCCAGCTCTCACGAGGGTCGAAGCCTTCATCGGTTGTGGCGCACGCCAACGCTGACCTCCGACCACAATCACCGCCCATGTCGACGGCAGAGTCGCCGCCTCCCGAGAAGGAGCCGGCGTGGCTCGTGGATGCAATCGTCCCGGTGGAGCACACCCGCAGCAGTGCCGTCCCGGTGGAGCACACCCGCAGCAGCGCCGATGCGCCCGCCTCGGCGCTCTCCTCGCGAGCTGCGGAGATGCTCGACGAGCAGACCGAGGAGAGCGTCACGACAACGGTGGACGGCTGGGTGTACAATCACGCGCCTGGCGAGAGGTGGACTGAGGCTGAGCTGGCTGCGCAGGCAGGCGAACTTGACGAAACTGACGAGGCTGAGCTGGCTGAGCTGGCAGCGCCCAAGGAGAAGCCCAAGGAGGCGGCAGTCACTCCAGCGGACCGCAAGGCAGAGGCGACAACGGCAGCGCCCAGAGGGGCGGCGGCCCGAGTCGAGCGGACCATGACGTCCGTGGTTGTGGCAGAGGCCAGGGCAGCAGTGCAAGAGGAGCTCGAGACGACGCTGCATCAAGCGGCGACCTTTGGGGCAGTCGCGGCGCGGGGTGGGCCCGCGTCCGAGGCTCCAGGTTCGTCAGTTTCGTCAGAGGCTCCAGGGACGACCGAGATTGCGTACGAGTGGCTTGGGAGGGAAGAGGCCAGGGTGGACACTACGACACCGAGTCCACCCTTGCTCGGTCGGCGACCTTCGACGCCTGTTGCCGAGTGAACTTCGTAACGTCGTAACGTCGAGGCAAAGAGGGGTGTGGTTCGAGTTGTGTATGGGAAGCGGCCAGGGCTGGTGTCAGGTGGTGTCGGGACTCTTTGGCGGGGATTTCATTTTCATGCGCGGAGTCTCTGGTTTTCCCGGAGTCTCTATGATTTTCCCGCCGTTTAGTACTAGTATGATGTTATGTGTCGCAGTGATGCTCACGAGAAGTGAGTCAGCTCGACCAGAGACGCTCGACGAAATGGGCTGCTCTCTAAGCCTGCAAGACCGAACGAAACGGACGAAATGGGACTCGTGGCGGCCGCGAGCGCTTTGCTACTGCGCACCCGCTGCAGGTTGGCCGCCGCATTGTGGACGTCACTGCGAGAAGGATCGATGGTGACCACAACGTGCTTCTCCTTTTTCGCCTTCTTGGCAACAACCATAGCGGAGCGAGCCATCGCGAAATCGAAGGGGGACTTGAACTCTTCACTCGCGGCCAGGGAAGCGAGATCCTCCTCCGTCAGCGAGCCGATCTCGTGTGAGCCATCCGATGCGTAGGTCCAGCCTTCGATCCCGAAGCCTCCACTGCGGCCGCCCTCCGTGCCACCCTCGCCACCACCCTTGGGCTTTTCGGGCTGCTCCACCCACGGCGAGACGGACAGCAGAGTCAGCTGCCGATGCGTTTGCGAAGGACTCGGCGACGAGGCCGCCTGCTGCTGCTCCTCGGAGGCGACGAGCGACGCGGAGGATTCCTCGGCCAGGGAGGGCTCCTCGGCCTGCTCGGCCACTGTAGCCAGCGGCGAACGACAAGGAGAGGCGCCAGCGGCACTGGCGCACCCGTGGCGCCGCTTTCCACGCGCAAAGGACGTCGTGGCCACGAGAGCCTTCTTGTCCTTGTCTACATGGCTCACGCGCAGCTGCACCCCCTCCTTGACCGTCATTATGTCGCCCACCGACTTGAGGCCGCCGTCTTCGATCTGCGAGGTGATTCTCACCCTTTCCTCGTCCCTCTCCCCGGAGTCTTTTGTTGCCCTCGCCATCTCCCTCCCAAGCCATTCGTACGCAATCTCGGTCGTCCCAGCAGCCTCTGACGAAACTGACGAACCTGGAGCCTCTGATGCGAGCCCACCCCGCGCCGCGACTGCCTCCATTGCCATCCCCTGCGCCTCCACCATCGCCCTGCCCTCTTCCTCTGCCGCCGCCTCTGCAATCGCCCCCACCATTTGAAGCCGAGACAGTTTCGTCTCGAGCTCTTCGAGCACTGCCGCCCTGGCCAGGTGCGGGACCCCGGGCGGCTTGGGCCAGGGGGCGGGGGAGAACGCGCCTCCCACGCCCCCTGGCCAGAGAGGAGGGGCCACTGCCATCACAACTAGTGCGGGGGAGGCGCGATCTCGAGAACTCGATCCGATCTCGATCCGATCTCGAGATCGGGGGGGCGGCTCGGGAGGCGGCCCTGTAGGTCCTCGCCCGGGGGAGCCCTCGCTGATGGCTCCCGCCATGGCCACCTCGACCGGGGCCGCCTCTCTGGGCGCTGCCGTTGCCGCCTCTGCCTTGCCGTCCACTGTAGTGACTGCCGCCTCTGCCTTGCCGTCCACTGTAGTGACTGCCGCCTCTGCCGTCGTCTTGGACGCTGCCTGCTTAGCGACCTCAGCCTCGGCACGCCAGGCGCGGTCCAGCTCCATCGCGAGCTCGCGCTCGTGTTGCAGCTGCAAGGCCGTCGGCCTTGTCAAGACTGCCGGTTGCACGGCCGCCGGCACGGCCGCCCTTGCAGACGCGTGGCGCGGTCGCATCGGCGCATGCTCGTCGTCGTCGTCGTCGTCGTCGTCGCCCTCGATGCGTGCATCACCGATGAGCGACGAGCCCTTGCCGCCGGTGTCCATCCTCGCGGCGGGGGAGGCGCGGTCTTGAAGCATGGGAGGAGGCTCAGGAGGCGGTCCTCGCCCAGGGGAGCGCTCGCTGACAGCTTGAACGATCATCATCAAGGCAAGCGCGGCAGTCTCAGCCTCGCGCACTGCGGCTTGGATGGAGGCAGTGTCGGCGCGTTCGACGGACTGACGCGCACGCTCGGAGGCGGCCTTGTGGACGCCCACGACCGCGTTTGACGTCGATTCCCTTCGTTGCGCGCTCGGCGGCAGCAGCGGCGTGTCCTTGAATGCGTGTCCACCGTCCTTACAGCAGAAGAAGCCGAGCGCGAGCGCGCTTGCCGCCAGACTCAGGAGCGCATACGGGGAGAACGATAGGGGTGGGGCGGGGGGTGGTCTAGAGGGCGATGGTGGTGGGGTGGGGGCCGGTGGGGCGGGGGGTGGTCTAGAGGGCGATGGCGGGGCGGGCGGCGGTGGCGACGGCGGCAGTGGCGCGTGTGGCAGAGGCGAGGGCGGCGGCGCAACAGGCGGCGGTGGAGTGGGACCCGGCGAGGGTGGCGGAGGCGAGGGCAAGGGTGGTGGCGTCAGGGGTGGCGGTGACGAAGGAGGTGGTGGCGGCCGCTGTGGCATATCCGATGGGAGTCCAGGTGGATACAGCGGCGGCGGCGGAGGCAGTGGCGAGGGCGAGGGAAAGGGTGGTGGGGGCAGCGGTGCCATGCCGGGTGGTTGCGGAAGCGGTGACGGGAGCGGTGGCGGATGGCTTGGTGCTGGGGGAGACGGCAATGGTGGCGACAGCGGCGGGTGGCTCGGCGCAGGGGGAGAGGGCGATGGGATCAGCGGCGGGAGCGTAACGACCCACAAGAGCTCCGCACACAGCGTCACCACGAGCAGCCCGATGAAAGCGAACGCAACACAGCACCAACTCCACATCCATGCGGGTGCGGCCTTTGTCGTCGTGGTCGTCGTCGGCGTCGCAGACGGCGCGTGCGCTCGCAGCTCTGGAGGGGTTCGCAGCGGCGTCCGGGCCAGGGAATCGTCATTGGAAGAGCTGGCCCAAGCAGGCTCTGCTAAGAGTGGTGGCCCTGCTAAGAGTGGTGGCTCTGCTAAGAGTGGTGGCTCTGCTAAGAGTGGTGGGTTTTGGCCGTCGGAATGTCCCCATCCGATTTCGCGGCGGCCAACCTGCAGCGGCAGCGCGTACGCTCCTCCGCCCCCTTCAGCGGCCGCGTGCGAGCCGTTGCAAGAGCTCTCCTCATCCTCCAGGAGCTTGTAGCGCGGCAGCTGTTCAAGGTTCCGGGCAAGATCATTCTTGAGCAGATTGGTGGCGAGATTGTTGATCAGTCTGATCGCAGCAGCTTTCTGCTTCACGGCTGTGGCCGCCCGCTGGGCCAAGGAAGCTTGCAGGAGGGCGTTGGCCTCGACCCGGCTCCGCGTCATACTCGGCGGCGTGTGAGCCGGGGTGGGCGCCGGAGTACGCGTAGGCATTGCGATCGTAACTCCAACTTTCCTTTTGAGGACCATGGGAAGCGGCGGGGCGCGGTCCGGGGTATTCGCCGGGGTTGGCCCGATCGGTATTCTGGCAGTCACTCTGAGAAGCGGCGGCGGCGGCGGTGGCGGCTGCCGGGTCGCCGAGGCATCGAGCGGCCTGACAGGCTGCGGCCTGTCCAGAGACCGGCTCGCTTTGCGTGCGGCCAACGAGAGAAGTAACTCGTGCGGGGACGGGAAAGGTTGGGTGCCAGATGCGCTGCTGGTGGCCGTGGAGGCTGGCGACGGCCGCATTCAGCCAAAGAGCTGCTGCCCGCGGCCGACTCGTGAACACACGCACTGGTCGCACCCGTCACAGGAAATCACGCAACCCGCCGACTTTCTTTGTTTGCATGCAAATTGTTTAGTTGCACGCGTGAGTCCTGTCAATTAGAGCCTCTCTAATATGTCGTATAACAGCATCGAGAAATACATCACTTCTCACTAACATCCCACGCCCCCGCGCTCCCAAGAGATTGAAACGACTAAGCCGAGGTCCTCATCGTCACACCCGAACCGCCGCTCGTGGGTCCAGGTAGCAGAGGCAGGATCAGGGCGGCCTCCGTATTGCGCTCGCGAGCGGCTTGCTGCAGCTGCTGGAAGCGGTCGTTCTGCGTGTGGCCGGGAGGCGGCTGCCACGTGGTAGGGCGCGGCTGCCACGCCTGCTGCCGAGCACGCTCGTTGTGGGGGCGGAGATGGCCTCTCGCATCTGAGCTCGCATCTGAGCTCGCATCTGGCACCGCGGGGAGCTGCGGACGTACCGGTACCCTTACCGGTACGCCTCCCTCACTCGAGGGCGTAGGGCGCACCGGGCGGGCTTGCGGCAGCACCTGCGGCAGTATCTTGAAACGCTCGGGCCTCTGTCCGCGATCTTCCTCGGCGGACACTCGAGGTGCTCGTGACAGCGCCTCGGCAGACACTCGAGGTGCTCGTGACAGCGCGGACAGTCGAGGCGGGAGCTTACGAGGGGAGAGCCCCTGTCGGGAGATGAGGTCGGCCAATGCCGCGGCCGCTCGCAGCTCGTCCGAGACGTACCTCTCCCGCATCCGCGTGCCGTACTCGTACCCGTACGTGCTCAGCACGGCGCGCGCCTCTCGGTCGAGCCCAGGCGCGCCGTGTTGGGCACCCGCTCCGCCCCACACCGAGGGTCCGTCCGCCTCCGCGTCTGCGTCCGCGTCCGCGTCCGCGTCTGCGTCCGCGTCCGCGACCGCGTCTGTACCGTAGATGGCGCCGAGGGCGTTCATGGCGGGCGAGGGTCGCTTCGGCCTCGCGAGATTCCCTGCGAGATTCCCTGCGAGGATGCTTACGGGCGGCCCAGCTCGTAGTGGCCTCACACCCTTGCGGTTCACACCCTTGCTGTTCACACCCTTGGGCTCGACCCTCGAGCTCTCACCTCGATCTCGCACTCGATCTCGCACCCCCTCCTCCTTGGGCGTCCGCGTTGTCGTGGGCGCGGCCTGATGGTCGGCCTGATGGTCGATGCTCTTCGAGCGGCCGACGCGTCGTCGTGGGCGCACGCCCCCTTCGGCATGGTGCACGGCCGCCTCCAAGGGGGGGCGCGCCGTCATGGGCGCCGCCGCGGGACCCCGCGCCGTCTCGAGCGCCTCGAGTGCCAAGGGGGCGCGCGCCGTCTTGAGCGCCTCGAGCGCCACGGAGGGGGCGCGCAGCTCCTTGGCGTATGCGAACAGCTCGTCGTCACGCATCATGCTCAGCTCCGTCCCATCGTACCGGTACGCGTCCGATCCGTCGACCGGTAGGCCCGCCCAGGACGACGCCTCGATCGGTAGGCCAGCACAGGACGACGCCTCGACCGGTAGGCCAGCACAGGACGACGCCTCGACCGGTAGGCCAGCACAGGACGACGCCTCGACCGGTAGGGGCGCGGATGCTCCCGCCGCCCCGCCGTTGATCGACGCGTCGTCCTGGGCGTCGGCCGGAGTGGGTGCAAAGCTCACGATCCTGCCTTGGCCGTTGGAGCCACGCGAGATACCGCGCGAGACCAGACCGTCCCTAATTAGGCAAGGGCCGTCTCGCGGCAGTCCGCGAAGCACCGACCGTATCGCGCCCACTACGACGCGCCGAGCCTCCTCCTCAACGGCGCCCACTACGACGCGCCGAGCCTCCTCAACGGCAGTCCACGAGCGCTCCTCCACTGCCCACGCCGCCTGCCTTGCCTCCTGCCTCGCCTCCTCCTTTCTGGGCATCGGGGCTGCCGTCACGCCCATCGTCGGCATGCCGCTGGCGGCAGGGCCCGTCGTCGGCATGGCGCTGGATGCATGCATCTTAGCCAGCAAGCGATCCGAGGCTTCGAGGTTGCCTACTTTGGATGCGGCGCCCTCCCACACCCCACCCGCCGCTTCCCAGCGTCGGCGGAGGAAAAGGTGTCGCTTCTCCGGCATCATCTTGGCGACCACGGCCCGGTCGGACCGAGTCATCGTGTGCCACGCTTCGCGAAGACGAGGGTCGAGGGCGTGCTCGCCGAGCAGGGACAAACCCTCGCTGTCTGTCAACGCCGGCGCGCCATCGCCCCTGTGGTGCACGCCAGCATCGCCATCGCCTCCAAGGGCGCCGCCATCGGCGCCCTCTCCACGCCCTCGCACCCTCTCTGACGAAACCCTCTCTGACGAAACCCTCGTGCGTCGTCGATGGAACGTCGACGAGGACTCGCCCCCCGGGGGATGGTCGAGCCGGGGGGTGGGCGGCACGGGTCCGTGTGGCGTGCTGGCTCGTCGTGGGGGGCCGCCGTGGCTCGTGACTCCGTACGGCCAGAAAGCACAAGGCGCCTCCTCCTCCTCGCCCACCCCGAACATGCCCATGTGCGCGTGCGCGTGGGTCCGATGCGAGCGCGCGTACACCGACCATGGCAGCAAGCTGTGAACGGCCGTACGGCCGAGGGCGGTGCGCAACGAGAGCTCGACACGGCGCCGCGCGACCGCTACGCGCCGCGCCTCGCGAGCCACCGCCTTGCGCTGCATGTGCTCTCGGTACAAGAGCTGAATCTTCCGCGAGGCACCGTACCTGAGGTTCTCTCTGAGCCTCGCACCCACAATCTGGCTCGTGAGCTCGCCAAGGATCGTCTTCACGATGAGGCGCCTCGAGCGTTGGACGAGGCGCTTAAAGACGATGACGGCCCAGAGGAAGCGGACGAGTTTGTTCCCAGCGCGCTTATCTTGATCTTTGATCAGACGTCGCACGCGGTAGCTGTGGTAGGCGCGCTGCATGCGTCGGACCGCCTGCAGCTCACGCCATGCATTCGCCTCTTCCGAGATCTCGATCTGCAAGATCAGTGACGAGACCACGGACCTGACGCATCGAATGCGCCAGCCGCGCCAGAAGGCCTGCATGCGCACCGCAACCAGCAGCTGCATGCGCTTGAACGCCGCTTCCCGCCTTCCGATCACTCCGCGCCAATCGCGCTGTAGCAGCAGCGCGCCCTCCCTTGCCTTCTTGAGCCGGTGCATGTTCATACGGGTCCGCTGGCGTGCTTGCACAAGCCGTGCCGCCGCTGCCGCCCTCTGCTGTGCCAGGTCGCCGAGGAAGTTGAGGCTCGCAGCCGCCTTGGCATCGAGTCGCATGGCCTTGCTCATCTTCTTCCGCTGCCGATCCGCCCGCTTCGCCCGATCGATCCGCATCGCCGACTTACGCCTCGCGTGGCTCTGCAACTTCGTGGCAGCGCGCAGGCGGCGCTCCTCGACGAGTCTCTCTCGCTCCAGTCGAGCGTGAATCACGCGGCAAATCACGCGGGAGTGCCGTTCGAGGATGCGCTTCTGATCGTCCATGAGCTTCTTGCGCAGCCGGATGGCAAGCCCCAGGCGTGCGCCTCGCTGGAGGACGAGGACCGCCTTCTGTCGATCAATCTCCCTCGCGAGATTCGTCGTCTCCTCTGCGAGTGCACGCACGCATGCGGATGATCGCGCGGACGGTTAAGGGCCAGGGACGGGGTGCAATCAGAGGTCAGCAGCATGCAATACACACCTGCGAGTGCACGCATGCGGATGATCGCGCGGACGGCCTGTGCCGCCCTACGCACGACACGTCGGCCCGTCGCTGCCGCCGCAGCCTTCCACCTTCTCCTCTCTTCCGTCTGCCTGAGCGCCTCCAGCCGCAGCGCCTCGGCCATCACCCGCTGCACCGTCACCTCCACCAGCGCCTGACGTGCCGCCTGCGTCGACGTGGCACGATCCCTCACAAATCCCACACTCGCCATAGCCTGAGCTCCCCTTTGCATCGACGCCCGGCCAACCTCCGCGGCGCGACGCTTGCGCAAGGCCGTCGCTGCTACCAGTGCCCGACGCTTGCCGACGGCGATACACATGCGAGCACACGCCTGGATCAGAGTCGCCGCCGCCTCGGCCGCTTCTGCCGCCGCCATCTGCAGCCCAAGCTCAAACGCCCTGCGCACCGCCTCCTCCGCCAACGCCTGACGCTCCGCCTCCTCCCTAGCCTCCCTCGCCCTCGTCTCCCTCGCCCTCGTCTCCGCTGCCAAGCTGCCCATCGCCCCCGCCGCTCTGAGAGCTCCCACCCCACTCTTCACTGCCGCCCGGCCCACCGCGGCCGCCCCCGCCAGCCGCAAGCGCTCCGCCTCCATCTGAAACGCCGTCGCAAGGGCGTCCCGTATGCACGAGGATGCAAGCGCTTGGCGTGCCACCTCCGCAGCCGCGCCAAGCCCACTCATCGTCCGAAGGAGCCCGAGCGCGCCCACGCCCCGGCGGACAGCGTGCCGCGCCGTCGCAGCCGCCAGCTCGAGCCTCTTGCGTTCAGCGGCGGCGAGCCGCTGGCGCTCCGCCGCCGCAGCCGCCGCCTGCTCCGCGGCCTGAGTCGCGAGCGCAGCGGCTGCCCTTGCGCTCTCCTCCGTCGCCGCCGCCTCGGCGGCCACCGCCTGAGCGCGCGCCGTCTCGGCGGCCGACAGTGCAGCCAGCGCCGCCACCTCCTCCCTTGCCGCCGCCTCCGCGGCCTCAAGTGCGGCGGCCGCCTCGGCCAGTGGCGCCCGAGGCGGCGCCTTCTCGAAGCTTGCGAAGGCATTCTCCAAGGACGCTTGGACGGAAATGACCGTTGCTCGGAAGCCTCCCGCATTCAAGCCAGCCTGTATGTCCCCTGCCGAACCGCTCATCAACTTCATGCCTGCCTCCGCGCACGCCACGGCCGCCGCGATGTGCTGCTCACCCCGCCGCCTCGTCTCCACCAAACTTCGCTCTGCGACCGCCGCTGCTTCCGCATCCGCACGCTCGAGGGCGGACGCGAGGTCCCGCTGGAGCGCTTGCTGGAGGGCGACGAGGGCCTGCCTCTCGGCGCTGGTCCCGTGTTGGAAGAGCACCGCGTACTCGACCGCTAGGACCGCCCCTTGACCCTGAAGAGTGGTGGGTGTACCGGCTGTGCCCGAGAGAACGCGCACGTCGTCGGGGTTCACCTCGAGCATGGTGCCCAAGGCCTTCTTGAACCCCTTCTCGTCCCAGGCATCTGGCGTCCCTTGCAGATTGATCTGCGATCGGAGCTCAGTTGGCATCTCCATCAAGCGTTCAAAGTCTTCAAATGAGAGCTCGTCGCTGCTACCCGCCGCCTCCCTGGCAGCTCTCTCCCAAGCCCGGGCCTCCTCCTGCTCCTCCTCGTCCTCGGCTGCGAGTGTCGCTGGCGGCCACTGGATGCGGATCGGCTCGGACGCCGCCGCCGCCGGTGCTGCGGCTGCTCTGGTGACTGCGGGCGCTTGGGCCTTCGCCAGTGATGCAGGTGCTGCGGCGACGTTCGCAGTCGCCAGTGCTGCCGCTGCTGCCGCCACCGCCGCCGCAGGCTGCGCACTAGGCTTGCGGCGCTCGAGAGTCGGACACACATGCAAGTGGAGAAGGACTGTGGGGGCGAGGTAGATGCGGCGTCGCATGCCCCGCACCGTGGCGACGTGCGCCATGGCCGCCGCCGCTGCCGTCGCCGCCTGCGCCGCGGCCTGCGCTGCCTGCGCTGCCTCCGCGTCCGCCCGCAATGCGGCTGCCGCTGCCGCCTCCGCCTCCGCCTGAGCAGAGGCCGCCTCCGCCGACGCCCGAATGGCCTCCGCGGTCTCTAGCAGAGTCGACGTTGCCACCCGAGACTCTCGTCCCGAGGCCCGAGCCGACGTTACCACGGCGCGCTCGGGGCTCATCACCCAAGACTCTAGTCCCACGACCGTTGACCCTTGAGCTTCCTCCGCCGTCGCCTGCACGGCAATCGTCGTCACGGCGGCGGAAATAGAGGCGCTCGTCACCTTGTCGGCGGGAGATTGGACGGCGAGAGATTGGTCGGCGAGAGCGTCGGTGGCCGTCGTCGGTGCGCCCAGGACGGCGCCTGTGGTGACGGCGAGAGCGTCGGTGGCCGTCGTCGATGCCTCCGCAGACGGAGCCGTCACCTCAGGCGCCGTCCTGGGCGCATCGGAGGTTGGCGGTTCGTCAATAGGCGCCGTCCTGGGCACATCGAAGGTTGGCGGTTCGTCAACAGTCATCGCCTCCGCCTCATCACGATGCTCACGGGCCAGCGCCACTCGCATCTTCGCCGCACGGAGCTGCTTCTTGAGCTGTTTGGAAGTCGTCTCAAGTTCTCCCGAAGAGGCTTGCGCTTCCGCAGGGAAGGCGCGCGCTTCCGTCTGTGCTTGCTGCATCCTCGCTTCATGTGCGACGAGGGCCCTTACCGCGACATCCATCGCCTCCGCCGCAATCGCCATCTCCACCGCCGACGCGGCCTTGGCCTTCGCCCGTGCGCTCGCCCGCTGTGCGCGTACCTCCGCCTCCGCCCTCTCCTTCTCCAGGGCAAGTGTCACAACGTCCGCTAGTCGACTGCCCAATACGGCGCCGGCAGGTTTGGGAGTGAGCATGCCCACGCCCTTCCCTTTGAAAAGAGCGAGGCCGCGCGGACGCTCGGGGGAGAGGGTTTGTGACAAGGCGGACGAGGGAGCTGTCTCATTGACTGCCACCTCCTTCGCTGCCTCCGCCGCTGCCGCCTCCTCCGCTGCCGCCTGCTTCGCGAGTGCATCTTTTGCTGCCGTCTCCTTTGCTGCCGTCTCCTTTGCTGCCGCCTCCTTGGCTGCCGCCTCCTTTGCTGCCGCATCCTTTGCTGCCTTTGCTGCCGCCTCCTTTGCTGCCTTTGCTGCCTCCTCCTTTGCTGCCGCCTCTCTGACTGCAGCCTTTTGCTTCGCCGCTGCTTCGGCCATCGCCGCCGCATTCGCGACAGACGCCGCTCTGGCCGCTATGAATGCCGTCCTCGCCGCCTCCGCCCTCGCCGCCTCAGCCCTTGCCGCCGCCGCCTCTGACTCTGCATGCTTGGCAGCCGCCGTCTTGGATGCGCTCTCCGCTACCCCGACTGCCTGCTTGCACGCTGCCTCCGCTTGTGACTCCCGCGCGAATACGCCCGTCGTGTCCCGTGTCTGCGTCTGGGCCTTCCGTGGCTTGGGTGGGTGCTTCATCACTACACCCGGCGCCTTTTTGCGTGCGGCCTTGCCTCGATGCGCCGCCGCAATCGTGGTCGCCGCAGCAGCCTCGCGAGAGTCCGACACAAGGGCCTGCTTCACGCTGGTCGGCGGCGGCGCTGGGCTCCTTAGGACCTTGCTGAGCTCCTTGTAGTGGAGGACGCCACCTCCGTCCTGGTCCCAGCTGTCAAAGAGGGCATCGACCTCCTGGACGGGCACATCGAGCCCGATGGTGGGCAAAGCCTTGCGAAACTCCTTTTTGCTCACCTCGCCGTCGCCGTTGGCATCCCACGCGCGGAAAAGGTCGAGCACCTTGCCCGCGTTCCGGCGAAGCGCCGCCGCGATCTGTTGCTGGATCGGCGGGGCGTCGGGCCCTTCGTCGAGGTCGATCTTGCTTGGACGGACGTGGTGAGCGGGTGGCTGCACGGGCGCTGTGGTGGGCGCGGGCAAGGGCGGCGGCTTGGGTGGGTGCTTCATCACCACCCCCGGCGCCTTTTTGCGTGCGGCCTTGCCTCGATGCGCCGCCGCAATCGTGGTCGCCGCCTTCGCCTCACAAGCGTGACGCTGCCCTCTCGACAGGACCGCCTCCTCGCACCGCCCTCTCGACAGCACCGCCTCCACACACCATGCCAACTGGACGTGGGGATGCGGGCGCAGTGGTAGCAGCGCAGCTGCAATGCGATACGACAGCGCGGTACGACGCCCCATGCGCCCGCGCCGGGACGACTGAAGTTTCACGGCGGCCCCGTCGCGCTCTGCTGCGATCCGCTCGGCCTCCGCCTTCTCCGCTGCCAACCTCTCCGCCTCCGCCTTCTCCTCTGCCAACCTCCGAGCCCTTGCTGCAGCGGCTGCCTCTGCCGCCCGCCGCTCGGCCTCCGCCGCCAGCCGCTCGGCCTCCGCCTTCTCCGCCGCCAACCTCGCCGCCTCCGCCGCCAACCTCTCCGCCTCCGCCGCTGCGGCAGCCTCGGCCAACGCACGTGCCGCCTCGAGCTGTGCCGCCTCGCGCTCCGCCTCGAGCCGTGCCATCTCCGCAATCTGGCTCGCGATCTGGAGACGGAGCTGCTCAACCTCACGCCTTGCGGTGAGCCCGCGTGCGGCCGACTGAAGCGCCATCGCCGCGTCCGCCCGCTGGGTCGCCCACACGTGGCGCGTGCCAGCGGCAGCCATCCTGCCCAAGGCGCCACGTCGCCGGGCCTGGATCAAGATGGCGGCGTCCCTTGCCGCCTCCGCCGCCAGCCTCGCCGCCTCCGCCTCGGCGGCCGCCTTGGCCGCCGCCTCCTCGGCCGCGCGCCTCGCCTTCTCCGCCGCCTCTCGCATCGCCTCCGCCTCCGCCTGCTCGCGTCGCTCGACCTCCGCACGCGCCGCTGCCTCTTCGGCTTCCTTGATTGCCTCCAACCGCAGAGCCTCTGCTCGCTCAGCGGCTGCACGGCGCTCGGCCTCGACCTTAACGGCCGCGGCGCGCTCCTCCTCCGCCTTCAACGCCAATGCGCGCCGCTCCTCCTCCAGCTTCGCCGCCTTCTCCCGCATCAGCCGTCGGCGCGCCATCCGGCTGCTACGCCACGCGCGCTGGAGTCGGCGTACCGCATAGAAACGCGTGAGCTTCTCGATGGCTGCCTCGCGAGCGCGCTCTTGCACCTTGTGCATCGTCGCCTCGTTCACCAGTGGCACCGCGTGTGGCTGCAAGCCCGAGCCGCTCGGCTGCGCCCCAGGCTTGGCCGCCGCTCCCAACAACCCTCTCAGTACGCCAACCACATTCTTCACGGCACCCGCGGCATACCTCTGAATGATCGGGCTCGAGTGCCCGAGCAAGGCCTCGAAGATGGGGATGGCGTTGGCGTCGGCGAGCGCGGCCGCCCACGCAGGGTCCGTCGAGCAGTTCTGAAGCGCGGCCGCCGCGTACGCGATGACCTCCGTCTCCGGGGACGAGAGGCACGTGAGCAGCTTCGGCGCGGCGCCGATCGCGAGCAGCTGGCGCTTCGTCAGGGCGGACTGGGCGTCGACGGCGTCCGAGGCGAGGTTGGCGATCAGGAAGAGCGCCTGCTGGATCATCTCCTCGTCGGTCTCGAGCAGATTGGTGATCGTGCTGATGCCGCCCGCATCCCGGATCGCAACTCCAAGTGCCTCGCCCTCGGCGCCCCACGCCCCGCCGACGAGCTCGCAGAGCAAATCGAGCGCCTCCTCACGGTTGGCGTTGTTGGGCAGGTCCAAGAGCTGGAGCAAAATTGGCACAGCAGCGTTCGGCACCGCTTCTCTGGGCGGCGGCTGTGGGGTGGCACCCATCATGTTTGCCGTGCAAGGGGAACTGAACGTTCGTTCCGTTACTTCTCCCTCCATGCCATGCATGCAAGAGGACCAAAATAGTCATTCGAAGCCCGCGGTCGACGGAAAAATTTGGAAACAGCTTCCTTCTGTGCGAAATCCTTGAGCCCTACCCATATCACGAGAGGCCGCACTTCTCTGCCCTAACAAAGCAAGCACTGTGCTTGTTTACTGACGGAACAGTACTTGAACGTTTCGACTCATTCGCTTGCTTGCTAAAATGCTAACCAAACATGACCGAATACCAAAGTTCGCATTCGGCGTGGCTCAATGGCTCAATCGAAAATCCCGTATGAATTCTTCCCCACCCCGTTGGAACACCGGGAGGGAAGCCTCAGAGATTAACCGCCAGCGCGCCCTTGCGCCCCCCACGATGGGTCTCCACGGGGCCTGTGGCTGTGCGTCTTGCCGTGATGGATTTTTAACGTTAACGTGAACCGCCAGCGCGAAAAAAGAGCGCGAGCGCAGCGCCCGTATTTCCCACAGCCTCGTTTTGCTGGTGAAGCCCCTCAGAACCCTGTTTCCTCAAAAAGCGAAGAAAAGCAGTCCAGCCTTGGCAGTAGCCTTGGCAGCAACTTGTCGGCGCGCTGGAGGCGCTGCGACGCAGCGAATCGCCCCGCCGACGCGCGCCCCGGCCGGCCGCGGGCCACCGACGCACGCCATAGCCGGCACGCGCGCTCGCGCAATCACCATGGCCACCGTGCGGCCACCGTAACTCCTCAATCACCCCAGGCGGCTGGCAAGCTGCCGTGCGCCACGATACTGTCGTCTCTCGACGCCGCCGTCGTCGACGACGG
>Ga0210244_100255_pt1 | contig 49208 bp, 29 predicted proteins | sample ChrtobMetaP3_0mM_FD_155473 | JGI IMG/M metagenome (GOLD analysis project Ga0210244, IMG submission 155473) | Chrysochromulina tobin associated microbial communities from unialgal haptophyte culture, Seattle, Washington, United States - P3_0mM | ecosystem: Host-associated > Algae > Haptophytes >...
TCCGCCTCCTTCGCCTCCGCCCCCGGCACGCCCACCCCCCGCTGCCCCTCCGCCTCGGGCCCCGCCCCCTCTGTTCTGTGTGAACCAACAATGGAGTGGCGTGAGCTACACGTCGGGTGCCCCCGTGCCGTGCACCTACTTTACAACAACCCCGGCGGCTTGCGCTTCCTATGCCACCGCGCGGACCAGGTGCCCGGCCTCGTGCGGCACATGCCCGCCTCCCTCGCCCGCCCCACCGAACACGATGGTCATGTGCACGAACACGTGCCTCCGCCCGCCCTCCCCACCGCAAGCACCACCGCCCCCGCCCGCCATGGGCCGCCGGCAATTGCAGGGCACCTCGTCTCTGTGCGGCGAGACGTGCGTCTGGGCCTCCGACGGCGACTGCGACGACGGCGGCCCCGGCACCGAGTTTTCCGGCTCCTGCGCCCTCGGCACTGACTGCGCAGATTGCGGCCCGCGCGCGCCGCGCCCGCCCCCGCCTTTCGTCGTCCTCCCTCCGCGGAGCCCGCCCCCACCCCGGAGCCCGCCACCACCGCCACCACCTGAATCTGACGGTCTTGGCACGGCATCTGACGGCGTGTGCAACGACGGAGGTCCGGGCTCCGAGTTTGCGCTGTGCGCTGTGGGCACGGATTGCGCCGACTGCGGCCCGCGTTACGTGATGTTTTCGCCGTCGCCGCCGCCTGCGATTCCGCCCCCTCCGGCGCCGCCGCGCTCGCCGCCGCTGCCGCCGCAATATCCTCCGCCTTCGCCCAAGACTCCGCCTCCGCCGTCCCCGTCTACGCCTCCGCCGCTCCCACCGGCCGCGCCGCTGCTGGATCAGGGCGAGTGCGCCGTCGTCTACCTGAAGCACGACGACCCCGATACCTGGGCAATCGTGCTCTTCGACCACCTGAACGCAGGTGATTCCCTCAAAGCGACCGACGCTGCGTACCTTGCGGGGGGGTGCGGTGAGACGTGCTTCTGGGCCTCCGACGGCGGCTGCGACGACGGTGGCCCCGGCACGGAGTTTTTCGACTGCGCTTACGGCACCGACTGCACCGACTGCGGCCCCCGCGCCTCGGGCTTTGCCGCCGGTGAGACCCATGTGACCTACACGGCGACCACCCAGGTGAGAGCCGGCTCCGTCCTCACCAGCGCCCAGTTTACGGGCTGGGGGAACTTCCTTCCTGCCGGCGGAGATGAGATCATCATCTACCGGGGCACCCTGACCGCCCCCACGTTCCTGTGCGGCTTCTGCAACCGTGCTGTCGCGTCTCCTACGGGTTGCAGCTTCAACGCCATTCCAGGCTCCTCGGCCATGCCCGCTGGCGTGTGGAACAACTTCCACTCCGCCACCTTTTACGGCGTCTACGACCAGTGGATCTACGACACGCGCGCTCGCTCGATTGGTGGCCAGGAGGCGCCCACGTCCGGCTCCCGCGCTACGCTGCTGGCCGCCATCAGCAACCGTTCCAACTGGTATTACAACAACGTCGGCGTCCTCGCACTCTCGACAGTCATCCCAACGGGCGGGTACACCATCGGCAACCTGCCCCCATCGGCTCCGCCCCTCTTGTCGCCTCCGTTGTCGCCACCGCCGCCATCGAGACCGCCGCCGCCGCCGCCGCCGCCCAGCCCCCCCAAGCCGCCACCGTCGCCTCCCGCCGCGCCGCCGCCGCCGCCGCTCATGCCGGGCGACTGCCTCTTCGTCGCGATGAGAACGGACGCCCCCGACAACTTTGGCCTGCTGCTCCTCAAGACGCTGGGCTACTCGGAGACGCTCTACGTGACCGACGACACGTGGACCTCGGTGAACGGACCGTTTGGAGACCGGCCAGGCGACTCCCACCTCACGTACAGAAACGGCGTCTCCGACGTGCCCCCCGGCACGGTGCTCACCGCTGCCAACTTCACCGGCGTGCTCGCGGCCAGCGACCTCGGCGACCAGCTGCTCGCGTACGTGGGCAACCGCACCAGCAATCCCACCATGCTTTGCGGCATCGACAACACCGCCGAGGGATGGTACGTCCCGAATGCGTGCTCCGAGACGTGCGTCTGGGCCTCCGACGGCGACTGCGACGACGGCGGCCCCGGCACCGAGTATTTCGGCTCCTGCGCCCTCGGCACTGACTGCGCAGATTGCGGCCCGCGCACTGCGATCACCCCACCCACGGATCGCACGTACCTTCCCTCGACCCTCGTGGATGGCTTCAGCGCATTCGCCCCTGGCCCTGGGATAGGCCACTGGGATAACTTGGCCTACATCGGAACGAACATCGGCACCCGCCGCGTACTTCGGCAGGCGATCATGTCACGCTCCAACTGGACGTACAGCAACGTCATCGGCAACGTGGCCAGCAACATTCCGACCTACTTCGAGATCATCGGCGATCCGCCCTCCGCGCCGCCCAACCCGCCGTCCCCGCCATCCCCGCCGTCCTCGCCGCCCCCATCGCCTTCGTCGCCGCCTTCGCCTCCGAATCCCCCCACGCCGCCCCCGCCGGCGGGACCGCCCGTTGGCGCGACGCGAATTGTGTGCCTCAACGAGTGCTCCTATGCCTCCGACGGCGAGTGCCACGACGGTGGCCCGGGCGCCGAGTTGGCATGGTGCGCGCTCGGCAATGATTGCTCCGACTGCGGCCCTCGGACTCTTCCAGCCTGCGACGCGGGTGCCGGCTGCGGCATGTGCCTGATGGCCGAGACGAACTGCCCGACCACCACGCAGGCCATGCTGGCCTTGCCGATTTGCGCCAACCCCTACTCCGTGGGCGCGGTCATCCTCCCGCCCAACGGCCGCTGCCGCGGCTCGGGCCTTTGCGGCACCACGACGACCCTCAACAACTGCGACGCCTACGACGTCTACCGCATGGTCTACCGCACGATGCCCTCCCCGCCGCCCTTGCCGCCGCCACCGCCCTCGCCCTCTCCGCCGCCGCCGCCGCCGCCCTCGCCGCCGCCGCCCTCGCCCTCTCCGCCGCCGGCCGGCTGCATGAACAGCCTCGCACTCAACTACCGCCCCTTTGCTGCACGCGACGACGGCTCGTGCATCCTCGGCGGCTGCACCGACTCGCGCTTCCCCCAGTACAACCCGAGCGCCAACTTCGACAACGGCGCATGCCCGCCGTTCATCCCTGGCTGCAAGAACTCGGCCGCTGCCAACTACGCGCCCGGTGCCACCGTCGACCCGTACAACTCGTGCTTCTTCGCCTACCCGGGCTGCATGGACTCGACCAAGTTCAACTACAACCCGAGCGCCAACGTCAACTCGGGCTGCACCCCCAAAATCTTTGGCTGCATCGACTCGCGCGCGTCGAACTACAACCCTGGCTTCAACACCGCCGGCCCCCCTGATTGCATCTTCCTCGGCTGCAAGAACTCGTTGGACACCAGGTACTTTCCGCTCGCCACGATTAGCGACGGCTCGTGCCCGAACAAGCTAGGCTGCACCGACCCAACTGCGCTCAACTACAACGCCATCTACAACGTGCAGCTGAATAACTCGTGCTCGTATGGCGGCTGCATGGCCGTCGGCGATCCAAACTACAATGCGAAGAACACCTTCCAAATCCCTGGCTCGTGCGCAAGCTCTAACGCAAGCTCGGGCCGCCGCCTCGAGGAGGAGGACGCTCCGGGTCGCCGCCTGCAGCTTTCAGGCTGCATGGACCCGGTCGCGATTTCCTATTCGGCGACCTCTACGTCGCACAATCAGGCCGCATGCTCGTACCACGTCCTGGGCTGCACGCTGAGCACGGCGCTCAACTTCATCGCGACGGCCACGCCGGGCAACTCAGAGGCCTCGTCGTCGTGCATCGCCCGGGTCGAGGGCTGCATGTCGCCCACGGCGTTGAACTACTTGAGCATTGCCAATGTCGTGTCCACCGCTGCGGCGCCAACGCCGACCTCGCAGGGATTCGCGTGCGTGTACCAAGTCAGTGGCTGTATGGACTCCAACGCGACCACCTACATGCCCTCGGCAACCGTCAACGTCCAATCGGCGTGTGCGTACAGCATTCCCGGTTGCCTCGTGAATACGGCCAGGAACTACAATCCGAGCGCCACCGTGAACTTCGCCTCCGATTGCATCTACGACGTCTACGGCTGCCCGAACTCGGCCGCGAACAACTATGTGGCCAACGCCAACATGCAGCTCCCGTGCACGTTCACCATTCCGGGCTGCATGTCTCCGGCGGCCTCCAATTACGACTCGCTTGCCACCCAAGACAACGGCTCATGCGTCGTGTACTCGCCGCCGCCCAGGCCGCCGCCGCCCAAGCCACCGCCCGGCACACCCTCACCTCCAAGTCCCCCCCCTCGGCCGCCGCCACCGCCACCGCCACTGTTGCCTCCGCCCTCGCCGTTGCCGCCGAAGCATCCGCCGCCCTCGCCCTCGCCGCCGTCCCCACCGCCCTCGCCGCCCGCGCATCCGCCCTCGCCGCCGCCGCCCTTTTTGCCCGCGAACTATGGAGCCGGGCTAGGGGTTCCCCCGGCCGGAAACGCGAAAGAGTCGACGATCCTCATCGCCGTCATCGCCGCGTGCGCCTCCGTGTTCGTCCTCGCCGTCGTCTTCGTCGCTGTCTACTACATGCGCACGAAGAAGGGCAAGTCGGCAGGCCGCGCCAGGACGGGCGTCAGCAAGCCCACCACCGAGTTGCAGGCCCTCGACGCAGGAGGAGCGAAGAAGGATAAGTACAAGCCCATCCCCATGGACCAGATCACTTATGCCGACGAGCTCGGCACCGGCGCCTTTGGCGTCGTCTACAAGTGCACGTTCCAGGCGACCAAGTGCGCCATCAAGAAGCTGCACAAGAAGGACGAGAGGTCGGACGCGCTCGCCACGGCGCTCATGGCCGAGTTCCACGTGATGAACGCGCTGCGCCACCCGAACGTGCTGCTCACGCTCGGCGTCGCCGAGGACAGCATCGAGGGCAGCAGGGGCATCGTCATGGAGCTCATGGAGGCCTCGCTCGCCGACGTGCTCCAGCTCGCGGCCTTCGAGCAGTACGCCACGTGGAAGGGCTCCCTCTACTCCATCGCCTCGGACGTGAGCAACGGCATGGCCTACATCCACTTCAACAACATGCTCCACCGCGACCTCAAGCCGGGCAACGTGCTCCTCGACGCTCAGTGGGTGGCCAAGATTGCCGACTTCGGCACCGTCTTCGAAGAAGTCGACGTCAAGAAGGCTGGCAGCGACGGCGGCGACATCCAGGGCACGCCGCCCTACATGGCGCCCGAGATCGTGAAGATGGGCACGTACGACAAGCCGGTGGACGTGTGGGCCTTCGGGTGCATGCTCGCGCACATGGCCTCGAAGCGCCCGCCCTACTCGTGGCTGACGCACATCGAGACGCCCAAGCAGCTCCTCCAGGTAATTGCAAGCGGCGAGTACTCGCCGCTCGAGCTGATGCTTGAGAGCGAGTCCACGCCCGAGAAGATCAAGCAGCTTGCCAAGCAGTGCTGCCACCCTGGCCCCATTATGCGCCCAACATTTGAGCAGATCTCGGGCCTGATCAGCGCAGCCATCGGGGACTGCGAGGACCCGCGCCCCGTGGCGCGCATCAAGAACAAGCGTCCGCTGCGCACCTCGCTTGCTGACACCGGGGGATCAGACCGCTCGAATTCGAAGGACGACTACCGCCCATCGTCGATGGACCAGTCGTACCGCGACAAGTTCAAGAACCGCTCCAAGTCGGCAGGTGGGCTCGAGAAGTCGTACCGCGCTGATGCGGCCTCGTCGCCTTCGGTCAGAGGCTCGTCGATGACCACCGCTGAGCAGGAGGAGCCGAAGGCTTCGCTCTTCCAGACCTTCTCTGACACGCTCCTCACCACCTTCACGCCTGGCAAGGCAGGGTCGGGCGGGTTCGGCGCCGCGCCTCCAACGCCGCCGAAGGCCGAGGAAGAATCGCCCCGGGTGCAGCCGGCTGCACCCGCCTTCTTGTCGACCTTTGGCCTCGGCGACACTCTCATGGCCACATTCACGCAAGGCGGTGCCAAACCGCCGGCCTCGGAGGAGGTCGACGTGTGAAGAGGGGGTGGGAAAAGGACGTGCAAAGAGGCGGGCTCTGAGCACTGTGATGAAGGCGTCAGAAGGCGTGGGGTACCAAATAAGGGTACCGGGGGGATGCGGCAGGAGGGCAGGCGTGGAGTGGCGGGGGGATGCGGCAGGAGGGCATAGGTGCACACCGCCATGACTGGCGTGTGCAGTCTGTTGCGAAGCTTCATCAAGCTGCAATACATGCAGCACATGTGACATAGTAGGCAAACCCCGCCGCCACATGTAATAGTTGCTAACTTGGCAACGGCTGGCAGGGTGGCCTGTGGGAGGCAGGGGCGTGGGGCGGGGGAGCGGTCGCAAATAGTCCGCATGACCGGATGACGGGTTAGGTGTGGGGTTTCCTGAGTGTACGACGATCTGTACGATTTGGTGGGGTTTCCCGTGTGTGTACGATCATGTACGATTTGGTGGGGCGTGGGGTTTCCTGTACGATTTGGTGGGGCTTACTGTACGAATTGGCGGGGTTAAGTCATGGGTTAAGTAAGTATAAAGGGCCTATAAAGGGCAACCATGTCGGCAACGGGGCATGGGCTCTCGCGAACGCGATCCGGGTTCGGCGGCGCTCAAGCCTCTCAAGGACAATGTGTATCGATTGCGAAACACTCTATTCCTCCCGTCCTCTTTCCTGCCGATGTAGAGCCGCCTGTCGTCGGTTCTGCACGCGCACTTGGACTGAGAGGCCTCCCAAATCACGTTTGAGAGTCCACTACTCTCGATTAGGAACGTTTCATCAACTTTGCCGGTCAGCAAGTTGGTCAGCATCTAATCCGCACCCACGTGCGAGGATCCCGTGACGGACGCCCCTTCGCGCGGCTGTGCAAAGATGACCACATTTGACCGCAACCAGCGCGTCGTGCTCGTCGGACTCAAAGAGCGCCACGACCTCAACGGGTGTGAGGCGAAGGTCATTCAGGAATACCAAGGGCGCGTGGCCATTTGGCTGACAGTCTCGGCAGAGTGCATTCGTGTTAAGCCAGAGAACCTCATCGTCGCAGATGAGTCGCAGACGGCGTCGCCACAAACCATCCGCGACGCCCTCGCGCCGGCACAGCAGAATGGAAGCCCAAAGGTGACGCTGCCACCATCTGCTGCAGAAACGCGAGAGCCTGTGGGCTCTGCGTTGACCACCGCGGCAATCCAAGAGATTGCTTGGGCTGTGCTGCTTGCGTTCGCCACCCTCCTCGGCGCCCTCTTCGGCACGGTCGAGAAGAAAGTGTCAGCTCGCGTTCGTGCACCATGAACCCTGCCGATGCGCATGACCCCGCCCATGACCTGCCTGCGCCTCGAAGCAACATGGAAACCGCTTCAGGGTGAAGTGTGCGCAGGCCGCTTGCGCCGGACATAGAGGCGCTGTCCCCCATCGCTCGCTCAGTAGGTGGACACTCAGGATAGGTGGGCACTCAGATGATGGCGAGTGCTCGGCGCGAGTGCGTGCTCCTCGCTATGCTCCCTTGTCGCGTGTTGAATGTGTGGTGCTCGTCCGTGCTGGTGAAGTCGAGGAGAGCTCCTCTCAGTCCCGTGTGCCGTGAGAGGATTTAGGGCAACAGTGCCAGTCAGTCAATCAGTTATCTTTCGCGGTCTGGGACGGTCCCTCCCCGCACACACCACCGTCACTAAGTACGGCTCCCGCCGCTCCCGATCAACTACTAAACGGTACTAAAAAGTACTCGCGTTAATACTTCCGTACTCGCGCTCAGCGGCTCACAGTCGTCTCTCGGTGCAAGAATTGCTTTCTTGCTTCGTTGCTTGCCTGCGCTCGCTGTGCCTGTAGATGTGACTTTTTTGAATGGAAGTTCCCGATGGTCCCGTACAGTAACTGTCCTCGCGTTCATTTTCCTCCCACTACCAAAAAAGCGCCGGCACCCCCGGTGCCGTTGAACCGGAATGGCGTCTCCACGGGACCTGTGGCTGTGCGTCTTGCCGTGATGGCAAATTAACGTGAACGTGAAACGTGTCGTGAACCGGAATGGCGCCCGCTGGACGTCGAACATGGTCGAAACCCAACGTGATGACGTAACCGTCTTGGCGTGCTCGCGGTCGCGGGCGACGAATGGTGGCCGACGATGGCCGCGACACCCCCTGGTTGGTGCGCGAGCGTGCGATCCGGGAGGCGCAGGCAGCGACGGCAGCGCACGTGGCGCTCCAGCGGCAGCGCGATGCTGAGCACCAGCGGGAGCTTGCACGGCAGGCGGCCGCGCGCGCAGCAGCTGAGCGCGAGCGCATCGACGATGCGACGAGAGGCTGGGCCGAGCGCCGTCGGGAGCAGGTCGTGCAGGCTGCGACGAGGCGAGTACCCCAGGCGCCGTGGGGTAAATCCGCGAGCGCCGGTGCTGGCGGCGCAGCAGGGCGGACGGCGAGTACTTCGGCGGCGGAGCTGGCAGCGGAGTTGGCGGCTGAAGATATGGCGGCAAAAGATACAGCGGCAGCGGAGATGGCAGCGGAGCCGGCGGCTGAAGATAGAGCGGCAGAAGATACGGCGGCTGCGGAGCCCAAACTTGATTGGAAGGAGAAGGATGAGAAGGCGGTGCTTAGAGAGATGCGAGAGCGCGACGAGCAGCAAATTGCTCATCAGGCTGAGGAGAAGGCGGCCGAGAACGAGGCGATCCAGGCGGCATTGACCGTGTCGGCAGAGCGGCGTGCAGTCAAGGCGGGGGCGCAAGAGGAGGGGAATGCTGAGGAAGCACGACAGAACCGCGCGATCGTCGCTGCGGAGCAACGCGGCCAGGTGTGGGCGAGTCAGGCGGGCGCCCACCATGGCGCCCACACCAGTCCCACACCGTTGCATGCGTTGCATGCGTTGCATGGCGCCTTGCAGCGGCCCAAGGAGCCTGGGCCGACGTGGATTGGCATCGCGTACAGTGACCACTGGGCGTAAGTGCTTGTAGCCAGCCGCGGGCCTACTGCTACATGTACCGCTACTCGTCTATAGCCGCCGAGACACCGAGAGCCGCTGCCCGCCGACGGCGAGAGCGACCTCGGTGGCCCGTACGCTCGGCTACGCTCGAAGCGAGGCGAGAGTCGGCGCGATGAGCGTCGCGTCAGACGGAGAATACGGTACGATCACAGAGCGATACAAGGGCGCCGGTATTAATAGGCGTGTCGCGCTCTTGGTCGGGCTCTGTAGGTATGGACCGCACGTACCGTACTAGGCTACCGCGTACCAGTCGGGTGGACGATTTTACATTTTTAACCGAACTCGTTGGTCGAATTCGTGGAAGTCAGTCGGAAGGCACCGTTCCCGCGGCGCCCAGGAGCGTGCCAGCGTCAGTCACACGCGGGTCGCAATTACCCAATAGCAACGCCACCGGACCAGCCGTGTCAGACACTGTGGGCGGCGGGTCTCGGACTGGTTGTGCGTGTGGCGACAGACGTCCGACCGAGACCTTCACACGATGACAGATGAGGCGACCGCGCGGCGGTTGCGATCGGTGACCCGATGACGGTGTCGAGTGTGAACTTAAGGCGGCTTCTTCGAGTCTCGTGCGCCGTCGGTCTCGTCAATCTCGTCAGTCTCGTCAGTCCATCGAGTCTCGTGCGCCGTCAGCACGAAGGGCACGGACTGCTGTAGACAGTGAGCAGCACGCGCTTCTGCTGCGAGGATGCCTCGTACGGCAGCCGTCCATGCTGCACGCGCATGTTGTCGAGCATCAGCCAGTCTCCAGGGTGCAGCTTGAAAGCATAAGTGTGCTCCCAGGCAGTCCGCTGCACCTCTGCCACGAGCTTGGGCGGGAAAGGCGTGCCATCCGCAGCGGTCAGTGAGCCCGTGTGCACGATGTTCCACCACACTTCAGCACCGCTCGAGGCATCGCGCACGTAGCCCGGGTGAACGTTAGTCACAGTCAGGCAGCCATTAGTGTCCCAAACGAGGTCTTCAGCTAGGAAGCCCATCTCAAGGAAGAAGGCGACCGCGGCCTCGCGCGGGGCGTCGTCGGGCAGCGCGCACTTCCCTTGCCATGAGCCGAGTGCGGCGGTCGTCACCTGCGGCGGCGGCGGGTTTCGGGCGTCGAAGAAGACCCGCGAGTACCGGATGCCGCCGTGCTCCTTGAGAAACTGTCGGACCGAAGCCGAGTGCGTCGTGCCGAGGTCGCAGTTGCGCGCCAGCGTCGATTCGCCGCCACTGGGCGCGTCCTGGACGCAGTAGAGCCCGATCCGTCCGACAGTTGTCGGGTTGTAGCATAGCTCATTGTGGTTGAGTAGCAGAAAGTCAGGCGGCACGTTCGTAGCTAAGTCGATGCCCGAGAGCTTTTCGCGGCCTGCGGCGGGGCCGAGGGACGTGTACCGACCTTCGACCAGCGGAACTGGCGCCTCCTCGTCGAGGCAGCCCTTCCAAAAGTGCGCAAACTCCTCCGCCGAGCGCATCGGTAGCCCTCGCAGCAGCACAGCTCCATTCCCCACTATGTGCTCTTCGATGGCACGCCGCGCGGCGCCGCCCCACGCTCGAAGTGCCTCGGGAGAGCACGCCCCGGCAATGCCGTCTGTGGTGCCATCTGCTGCTGTGCCGCGCACCACAGTCAGCACGTCGGCAGTTGGCCCCTTGCAGAAGAGTGACTTGGTCGCAGCGCCAAAGCCGCCTGGTGTCTTTGGTGCCGTGCCACCGCCTTTGCCCTTACCCTTATCGCCTGTCTTCGAAGCCTTGGATTTGACTGGAGAGGATTTGGCAAGAGTCGTCGCCGTTGCCGAACCAGGTGGCGTAAGGGCCCATTTCTCGAACCAACCAAGTTCCAAGGGCACTCGACTCGGAAACCTTTTGAGCTCGTCGTTGCTCAACACAAACTTCGGCGAACCGGCTATCGCTGCCGCGTGCACATTCGGCGATATCGAGGGTGCATCGAGTGGCAGCAGCGCCAGCTCGGCCAGAAGCAAGCTCACGAGCATCGTGTTTATGTTCTCTGCGGACCGGGAGGTGTGAACGTTAACACGACGAGTGGTGAGTGAGTGAGTGAGTGAGTGAGTGAGTAAGTGAGTGAGTGAGTGAGTGAGTAAGTGACTCACTCACTTAACACGGACAGACGCGGCAACGGTGCTCGCCGGCGGGCTGAGGTGTGTGTGTGCGAACTTCAACCTGAAACTTGAAACCTTTGGCTGTGAATCTAACTATTGTACTGAGTATCAAGTCTCATTCACACGAGCGATCCACGAGATCACACATCACAGTTTGGGTCAAGGGCTCAAGGCGAACCCGTACTTCAAAAGACGGATACGAGCATTCCGTAGTATGTGGGAGCGAAGTTGGCAAGCACCCGAGGCGACCATCGCGACCAATTGCCCGCCGCTGCAAGTGCGCCATGCAGGAATACGAGCGAGGTGAACCCACAAGACATGGCCTGCTTCTCAAGCTGAGCCGCCTCGTCGAGAAGCGCAGAAGCATTCGCCATCGGATTCCCTGCCCAACGGCCCACCGCGGCATCAAACGGCGCAGCCGCTTCGGAAAAGCCATAGGGACCCGATGCGAGATGCGTGTGCGCAAGATCAGAAGACATGAGCAGGGCGACGCGCTCAGGCATCGCATCGAGCACGCGAAAAGCGGCATCGCCCAGCCGCAGTAGTTCGGGGACCATCTGTGCAGAAGCCGAGTATCGGCGAAGAGGCTGAGAGAGGATGACAATCTTGGCGGCTTCGCGCACGCCGGGTGTGAGGAACGTGAGTGGAAGAACCTCACCCCACCGAATGGCCTGCGCCTCTGAATCTGCGAAGCTAGAAAGGCCGGAGACGTTCATGCCGTGGAGCGCAGCGAGCAGCGCGTTTGAAAGCTGCGCATCCAGGGTGACGTTCATGGGCACCTTGTACTGCGGGAAGGATGAGTTCTGAAGATCACCGCCAACCATAGCATATCCAGCACCATAGGAGTTCGTGTAGAAGGCGAAGTCGTCAGACAGCGCCACACCATGCGGTGTGGACAGAAGAATCACGTCTGGGGAAAGCGCCGACAAGTAGCGACCGGCTGCCTTCGCCGCCCTATGGACCTCGAGCGAGCCGTTCTGGTATTGCACGAGAGACGGGTCGAACGCAAAATCGCCATGCGGGACAATCACCGCTCCTACGATTTTACCACCAGCGTCGGCAAGGCAGAGCATGCCGATGATCACGCGGAGCATTGAACTTCATTCATCAAATTGGTTTCAAGCGGTGTCACCATCATGTTTTGTTGGTTCCTGTGAACGAGGCGAAACCGGTCAAAAACACCGGGGTGGAGCCGGGACACAGGATGACCTACCCGTACTTACTGACACAGTTTCTGTGACGCGACCACTCAATTCAAAATCAGGTGGAGGTGGAGATTCATCAAGTGAAAATAGTGATCTCTGATCAGTTTAAATAGTAAACAGTGTAAATAGTGATCAGTGCGACCGCGAACACACGCAGGGTCGAAAGATAAGCCCTTTACGTCCCATGCTCTCCGATGAGCAACGGAGGGGAGGGCTCCGCTAGGGCTCCGCGCCACCCCTCGGGCTCCATGACGCCTTCACGTCCACACTTTCCACCTGCGCGGCCCGCCCCTTTCGCGCCTCGCACGCGCCACGCGGCGCCTCTCCCCTTTTATGGGATGAGGAAGCCGCCGACGCAAGGCGCACGGTACGGCGCCCACGGACCTCACTTTTTGCCAAAGAAGCCCATGATGCTTGCTTTGCCCGACGCCGGTTTGCTGGGAGCGGCGGGAGCCTTGCCCTTGGCACCGCCCTTGCCTTTGGGCTTGCCTTCCGCGAGCTCCTCCGCATCGACAGAGTCCATGCCGCGAGCCTCCTTGCCTTTGCCGGCGCCGCGCGCGGGCGCCGGCTTGGGCGCCGGCTTGACCGATGGCTGAAGCTTGGCGGTGGCTGGCTTGGCAGGTGCAACAGCCGAAGAGCCCGCCGCACCGGCGCCCGTGACGGCGCCCGCGGGCCGCATGCTCCCCATGGGGAGGGGCCTTTCCACCTCGCGCTCCACCCATACCTCCTCACTGACCATGTAGCCGCGTTCGTCCCGGTACGTGTTCAGTTCCTTGACACGCTCCTTGACCACGTACGTGCGCGGCGTCTCGCCCACGAGTGCCTCCTCGGCCGCGTCGTCGGCGCCGCCCGCGTGTGGCGTCACGTCCGCCGCGTCTGCGTCGTGCGCCTCCCCATCCTCCTCGTCCGCCGCCTCCTCACCCTCGTCGTAACGCTCGTCGGAGAGAGGCGTCGTGGGCGCCGCGGGACCATTCGGCTTACGGCGCTTGCTCGATTGCTCTGCCTCCGCCGCCTCCTCGGTCGCCTTCGCCTTCGCCGCCGTATTGGCAGCCGTCGCCGCCGCCGCCGCCGTCGCCGCCGCCGCCGCCTTGGCTGCTGCCGCCGCTTTGGCTGCCGCCGCCTTGGCGGCCGCCGCCGCCTTAGCCTCCTCCGCCGCCTTGGCCGCCACCGCCGCCTGATTGGCTCGCTTCAGCTCCGCTGCCTCTTCCTTCAGCCGTTGCTTGTATGCTTGCTCGTGCTCTTCGGCGGGCTCCCCCGCGGCCGCTGATGCCATCTCGGCGTCCTCCGCCGCCGCGCTCGCAGCCGACGATGCGGCCGGTGCCTCCTCCGCCGACGCCTCCTCCGCCGCAGCGGCCGCCGATGCCTCGGGCTTGGGCTTCTTGGCGGGCGGCGCGACGCTCACCTCCTGAGCCCGACCCGTCTCCTCGACCTCGTCCTCCTCGTCCGAGTCAAGCACGCGGCTCTTGCCCGGTGCCTTCTTCTTCGCCGGCGCCGCCTTGGGCGCCTCGCCTCGGGGCTCCGGCGCCGCCTTGGGCGCCTCGCCTCGGGGCTCCGGCGCCGCCTTGGGCGCCTCGCCTCGGGGCGCCGGCGCCGCCTTGGGCGCCTCGCCTCGGGGCTCCGAAGTGGCGTTCGGGGTGGCGCTTGGGGCCGGGGCTGCGGCCGGTGGGCCCGCCTTGGCAAAGAGTGCTGAGAACCCGCCCGCTTTGGTCGGGGGCGGCGGCTTCGCGGGTGCGGCGCTCTTCTTCGTGGCCGCCGCTACGTCCCTGCTCTCCCCTGCCTTGCCGGCCGCATCCTCCTCCGCGGCAGCGGCCTGGCCGTCGGCCCCAGCTGTGGTTGCTGCCGCCTTCTCCTCCGCAGCGAGCCCCTGGGCCTCCTTGCCCTTCTCCTTGCCCTTCGCCTTGGCGGCTGCGGCCGGCGCCGGCGCCGGCCGTGCGGGTGCCGTAGTTGCGCTCTGCCAGGGCGCCGCAGCGGAGACCGAGCTCGGCGTGGCGGCGGCTGGCATTGGCGGCGGCGCCACGGCGGCAGGCGGCTCGGCACGCGCCTTACGCTTGCGCACGACCGCGGCCGCGCACTTGACGGAGGACCAACGATTATCGAGCAGGCAATTGGGTCCCTTGCCCAGCGTGTCGTACAGCTTGCGGTCCTGCGTCTGGTTGAGCACATACAGAGGCTCGCCGGAGGTCGCCTTGGCCGTGTGCAGGCTGTAGATGTGGCACGCGGTGAGCGGCTCGAAGGTCGCCTTGGCGTCGGCGAGGTGCTCCTCCGACACCAGCCGGTATTTCATCGCGCCGTTACCATCCTTAACGCTGCCGCCGAGCAGATAGACGGCGTGCACCACGCCGTCGGTGGCCACGCCCTTTTTGGGCCGGTGCGCCTCTGCGTAGCTCCGAAGCACCTCCTTGGCACGTGAGACAGGCACGGACGCGTGCTGCGCGTAGTACCGGAACGTCACGAGCTCGTGCTGCGAGAGAAGCTCCTCGAGCTCCTCGTGGTCTTCAGCGCAATCGGCCATGGTCCACTGATAAACCAGTTTTCGTGAACTTGCCGCCATTTTCGATGAGATCCCTCATCAAAGGGAACTAAATTGTACTCAGCTTCTCGCAAACTATGCGGGCGACCCCCCGCATGTGGGGAAGCAGAGAACGTCACGAAAAAGTGGTTTGCTGTGCTGATTGTACATGTTTCGGGCATCACAGAACTGCCTCGTTGGACCTGTGGTGTCGGCAGCGCATTCGTGTTTCGCCTCGAGCAGGACCTCTGAGTAAGTTTTGGTGCGGCCGCCTTCCATGAGGACGAAACATATACAAACATGCATGCGCAGTGTTATTTATCCTTTTTCGGAAGCACGAAAATGCTGCTGCATTGGTACTTTCATCTCATGGCGGCGGTGTTTACTCTTGTGTATACTGCGGGGATGGATCCGAAGTACGCAATCGTCCTGCAAGTCGATCACGACGGAGCTTGCTGCGAAGGCTGCGTCTGCCCCTGGGTAGCTCTGTCACCCCCTCCCCTGCCGCTGCTGCCGCTCCAGCCCTCTCACGAGACACGAGAGGTGCCTTCGCCACCGCCCGCTCCAGTGGAGCCAACCGACGGATCCTGCGCGTCATGGTGCCCATTTCACACGGCAGATTGGGATACCAAGTGCAAGGCATATCAGCCATGTCGCGGCTGTGTCGAGTGCCCAGCGACAGAATGCGAGCCGTGGTGCACACGACCTGCAGATACTACTGTGGGTCTTCCAAATACCGATTGGTATACCAAGTGCACTGCGTTTCCGTCATGCCGTGGATGCCTCGAGTGCTTAACGCCACCGTCCCCACCACCTGGGCCGACAGACTGCACGACTGAGACCGTGGCCGTTGCCTTCGTAGCCTCCGGCGACGTGTCCGACTATGACCAGAGCGTTCAGGATGCAATCGCCCTGGCGTTTGCGACCGAGGCAGGCGTGGATCGGCGAGCAGCGACCCTGTCAGCGACCCTATCTGGCGAGCCCGCGTCCGTGCTCATCTCTGCGACCCTCGAGGTCCCGGAGGGCAACGGGGAACAGGTCGTGCATGCCTTCTCGACGGGCATGCTTGCGAGCGCGTCGACCCTTGAGGCCGTCCTTGCTCAGTATGGGGTGGCCATCGAGGTGGTGCGAATCACGGACCAAGGGACGCTCGACATGTGCACGGACGTGGAGATTCCGCTGATCGACGATTACACCGACGACGGAGACGACGACGGTGACAATCACACCGACGTCGGACCGGTTGGAGACGACGACGCCAAAGACGGCGTGCTCGAGCCCAACGCGCCCGTCACGGCGCCTGACGCAAGTCCTAGTGGAGCGCCAGACGCTCTCGCGCCCAGCGCATCACGCGCCGCGGAGCCGGCACGTCCATCAACAGATCCCGGCATGAGGCCGGTCGATGACCCATCAGCCGTTAACCCTGCCGAGCCCAGCCCCACACCATCAACAAACCCCGGCATGAGCTGGCCTGACCCGGCCGTGAACCCGGTCGTGAACCCAGCCGATCCCAGCAGCTCCCAACATGCCAGGGCGCCGACACCGTTGGCGTCGCCCTCACCATACCCCGGCGATGGCGGCGGCGGCGGCGAAGACGACGGAGGTGGTGGCGCTGGCGGCGGCGATGACGGCGAAGACGGCGGCGATGGCGGTGGCGGCGATGGCGAGGGCGACGATGGCGATGGCGAAGGCGGGGAAGGCGGCGGCGACAGCGGCGGCGGCGACGGTGGTCGCGGCGAAGGCGGTAGCGACGAAGGCGGTGGAGGCGATGGTGATGGCGGCGGTGGGGGAGGCGGCGGCGATGGAGGTGGTGGCGGCAATGGCGGCGATGGCAAAGGCGGCGATAGCAAAGGCGGCGATAGCAAAGGCGGCGATAGCAAAGGCGGTGGTGGCGGCGATGGCGATGACGGCGATGGTGATGGCGGCGGCGGCGTAGGCGGCGGTGGCAAGATCGGCGGCAGAGGCGGCGGTGGCGGTGGCGGCGATGGTGATGGCGGTGGTGATGGCGGTGGTGGCGGCGGCGGCAACGGGAACGGCGGTGGCAGCGGCGGCGGCAACGGCAACGGCAATGGCAACGGCGGCGGTGGCGGCCACGCAAGGCGCGGTGGCGGTGACGGGCACGCGCCATCGCTGTCACCCGACCCATCCCCTTCGCCGTCACCGGATCCATCCCCTTCGCCGTCACCGGATCCATCCCCTTCGCCGTCACCCGACCCATCCGCATCGCCGTCACCGGACCTGCTGCCGCCGCTAGAGGAGTGCACTGATCGAGCAGGCAATTGGGTCCCCTGCCCAGCGATGACCACAGAGCGGCGCGTCCGCGCTTCCGTTGGGCTGCCCCCCCACCGCGAGGACGCCCACGAGGACGCCGCCCCGCCAGCGCGCTCGCCACAGAGCCAGACGCTCAACATAACGCTCAACACTGTCGAGGCGGAGATGATCGAGAGGCTCCAGCGTGAGGTTGAGAAGCTGCGCGGAGCCAGGCGTGGAGCGCGGCCGCGGCGCGCGACGAGCGCGAGCGCGGCACATCCGACATCGCGAGTACGGCCACTCTCAATGCCGGTTGTGCGGAGTGGCGATTAGAAGCAAGTTTGTACAACGAAGTACGAAGCGTATGCGCTATCTTGAGTAAGAGATCGGTCACCTAGCGTAGTATTAATACTCGAGTACAATTATGACAATTGCCGGATTAGCGCGTTATCGCTGCCGACCTGACCGTCCTTCGCTTGCCCCACTACCTCTTACCTCTACGCACGAGCAGGCTTACACAGGAGTAGTCACACCTCTGCCAACTCGCGCCCAGCTGAGCCCGCGTCTGCGTCTCGCCCCTCGCGCTCTCCACGGCTCCACGCCTCTGCATCGCACCGGCCGCGCTCTCCGACGCTACTACACTATCAAGGCGGAGTACGTGTCTCTTCGAGCAAGTGCCGCCCTCTCGGCCTGTCCATTGGCGCTACGGGCGTGCTGCTGGACCAGCTGGGCGGCACCGCTGCGCCTCCTGCCACGTGCGGATCTGCCTACGCACGGTGTGATTGGGGAAGAGCATCTTGACCTTGAGCTCGGCGCCCGTCATCGGGCTGGTCGAGTGGCCGACGAGCCACTCCTCGATCGCACGCCGCTCGTAGGTATGGCCGTCCGCAGCCGAGACCGGGTCGATCATGAGGTTGTGCGTGATGGGGCAGATGAAGTCGTCGGGCGGCTCCTCCACCGCTGCGGCCTCCTTTGCAGCGTGCGCCTTTGCTGCTGACGCCTTAGCCTCTTGCTCCGCCTGATTGCGAGCGTGCTCTTCTGCCTCCGCCTGGGCGGCCTTGGCCTCCGCCTCCGCTCGTGCCGCGGCCCTCGCCTTTGCCTCAGCCTCAGCCGCGGTCACCGCCTTTGCCTCGGCCTGTGCCTTCGCCTTCGTCTTGGCCCCCGCTACTGCCGCAGCCTTCACCTCAGCGCTGGCGTGCTCCACGCTGGCGTTGGCTGACGCCTCTGTAGGAGCGCCAGCCTTCTTCTTGGCCTTGGCCTTGCCCTTCTTGCTCCGCGCCTTTTCGGCCTCGCTCTCCTCTTCAGCCAGCAGCGCTGCCATGGCCGCATCCGCGCGCGCTGCCGCGGCCGCCAGCGCAGCAGCGTCCTCGACCTGAGCCGTAGCGTTCTCGGATGCACCTTTGCGCGCTTTGGTCACACGCGGCCGCCGCGCCTCCACCTCGTCCTTGGGTCCGCCGTGCCCATCGTAGAACATGTTAGCGAGGAGGTGCCGCGCTTCAGCGTGCCCCTGAGCGGCCGCGAGGCCAAGCAGCCGCCGCGCCTCCATTTCATCCTTGGGTCCGCCGAGCCCATCGTGGAGCAAGCCCCCGAGGGAGAACTGCGCATCAGCATGCCCCTGCGCGGCCGTGAGGCCATACAGCCGCCGCGCCTCCACCTCATCCTTGGGTCCGCCACTCCCTTTGTAGAGCATGTCAGCGAGGTAGAACTGCGCTTCAGCGTGCCCCTGAGCGGCCGCGAGGCCAAGCAGCCGCCGTGCCTCCGCCTCATCCTTGGGTCCACCGAGCCCATCGTAGAGCATGGCCCCGAGGGAGAACTGCGCACCAGCGAGCCCCTGCGCGGCCGCAAGGCCATACAGCCGCCGCGCCTCCGCCTCATCCTTGGGTCCGCCGTGCCCATCGTAGAACATGTTAGCGAGGAGGTACCGCGCTTCAGCGTGCCCCTGAGCGGCCGCGAGGCCAAGCAGCCGCCGCGCCTCCACCTTGTCCTTGGGTCCGCCACGCCCTTTGATGAGCATGTCAGCGAGGCAGCACTGCGCGTCAGCAAACCCCTGCGCCGCCGCGAGGCCATACAGCCGCCGCGCCTCCAAATCGTCCTTGGGTCCACCAAGCCCATCGTGGAGCATGGCCCCGAGGCAGCTCTGCGCACGAGCGTACCCCTGCGCGGCCGCGAGGCCATACAGCCGCCGCGCCTCCGCCTCATCCTTGGGTCCACCGAGCCCATCGTAGAGCATGGCCCCGAGGGAGAACTGCGCACCAGCGAGCCCCTGAGCGGCCGCGAGGCCATACAGCCGCCGCGCCTCCACCTCGTCCTTGGGTCCGCCGTGCCCATCGTAGAGCATGCGAGCGAGGGAAAACTGCGCGTCAGCATGCCCCTGCGCGGCCGCGAGACCACACAGCCGCCGCGCCTCCACCTTGTCCTTGGGTCCGTAGGGTCCGTAGGGTCCGCCGAGCTCTTCGTAGATCATGCCCAGCATGGCCGCGAGGTAGCTCTGTGTGTCAGCATTTCCTTGCCCACCCACGAGGTGAAGGGAGAGCCCATCGATGTGGACGACGCTCATCTCAAGTCGCACGATTTCTTCACGCCGGTTTGGGATACCCTCTCCCGCAGGAATGCATGCGCCTCGGGTGCAACTTGTTTCACAGCGACGTGAAAAATTATATTGCATGGAAACTGACGACACCTTTCACGACCCAAACAACGAAAGTGTTCGCGCACTGGCGCGCGACGTCATCGACTTCGGGAATGCATGCGCTTGGGCGAGAACCAGAACGGGCCGAGGGGTGACATCCAACGTGGAAGTGTCAACGTAGAGTATTGTTGACCCCCTGGAACGAGTTGGCAGTTGCTGTTGCTAAATGAGGGATCCCATATTAAGCCATAAGCGCCGCCTCTGCACTCTATCACGTATCACGTATGTGTACCGGTCGAGCGGTTCAGTGGCTTCAGACTGTGTGATTTTTGGGTCCGGGGGGACGAGTGTCGTCTGTCGACAGTCCTCAGTCGAGAGTCACGGCTCTCACGCTTGACCTTGAGACAGACGTGACACGGTAGGGCCCCGTCCTTGTACCGGTACGGCAATGCGTTGCGACGGCATGATTGTGCACCCCGCGACGCATGCCCACGACACGCAGCACGATCACACATGTGGCGTCCGATACTCGTACACGGATCCTTACACGGATGCGGGGCGGTCCCGCTCATAAAGTGGCGGCCCTAGTGCCACCAAGCGCCCGCGCCGGCTGGCCCCCGCGCCGCGAGCATAGACTCAATTTGGGGGGACTCGGACCGGCTCAGGGCGATCATAGGCGTGGCGAGGTGGCGCGTGCTGTAGAGCCGGGCGCGCGTCCTCGGCGTGGGCGCGGGCATGGCAGCCGCGGCGTGGTGCCACGCGTGCAGAGCAGGGCGCAGCGTGCAAGCTTCCCACAGCTCCAGCACGCCAAACAGCTTATCGAGCGTTGAGCGGCCGCACAGGACGGCGGCGGGCGTGAGGGGCTCAGCGAAGAGAGATTGGCGCTGCTGCTCGAGAAGGTAGGCCTGCTGCTCGAGCCGGTGCTGTCTCCGTAGCTCCTCATCCTGCGCGTGCTGCATGCTCAGCCGCCGCTGCTCCGCGGCGAGTGCAGTGTGCGTCGCGCGCAGCCGCTCGTCGACCGGTAGCATCTCGGCTGCGGAGCGCCATCGGTGTAACGTGCGTGCGAGGCTGAGCGCGACGAGCACACGCAGCGGCTGCAGCAGCGCCGCCGCGCGCCGGTCCTTGTTGCGCTGGCACACGACGAGCGCCGTGTTCTGCACTCGGTGGCGCTCCGCGGCGTTTGCGGCGAAGCACGCGATCGCACGCGAGATCGACATCTGCCGATTCGTCGCGCGCCCCTCCGCGCTGAGGCTGGAGACCGCGGACACCACGCGCACGCGGCCCGCATACGCTCGCAAGGCCGTGAAGCCCCGACGTCGGTACCACTGGCGCGAGCGGAGCCGGGCACCGCCGTGGAGCGCCGCGAACGAGCGCAGCTGCTGGTTGGTAGCATGCCACGCCTGCCACGCACGCCGAACGCGCCGGATCGCATACGACTTCTGAGCACGCCGATTGGCGAGGCGGCGCTCGGTCCAGGCCATCAAGCCGAGAATGCCTCGGCGCGTCCCTTCGCTCATGACGAAACGCGCCGCGGCGAGCACATGCTGGCTTCGCAGAACCTCCTTGGAGAAGCGATCTCGCAGGTACCGTAGCGCCGCCGAGAGGCGCGCGTGGGTGTACTGCTTCCGGAGCGTGCGGATCAGGTTGTAGCGCGCAGCACGCTCACGCGCATATGCGCGCATGATGCGCAGCGCGTAGCGAAGCGCGGGCCTGTGGGGCGAGGCGAGGTCGGAGAGGGTGGTCGCGATGCGAAGGTTCGTGGCGGCCAGGAGCCACTGCCGGAGCCCTTTGTTCAGGTACGAGCCGCGCAGGAAGCCACGAATCCGCGCATTGTGAACGAGCGCGCGCTGCAAGGCGCGGGAGTTGGCCTTGAACACCGTCCACGTGGCCGCGAGCTTGGCCGTGAGCACTCCGAGCCGCGCGAGGGTGAGTGTCTTGAGCTTGTCGGCCAGGTTGCGTGCGCCCTTGCGCAGCGCGAGCAGCGCCGTACGCTTGCTCGCGAGCACCCACGTCGAGCTGGTCTGACGCGCGAGCCGGAGCGTCATACGGTGGCGCGTCGCGTTCTCACGCATCCGAATCAGCGCATCGGCGCAGTGGCGCAGCCGCTGGTTGTCGCCATACAGCATCGAGGCTCGCCGCATCACAAAGCGACTTTTGCGCGCGAGGCTCCACGTGTAGAGGCCCACGCGCATGGCCGTGATGCAGCAGTACCCGAAAGCTTTCTTTGCGATCGAGATCGTGCGCTGCTGGCTCAGGGTCGCTCGCTTCCACTGATGGAGCGAAATGCTCGTCCAGCGGTGCAGCCAAAAGCGGACGGCCGCTCGTTGCTGGCGTGCCGTGCGCAGCTTCGCCTCGAAGCTGACGAACCCGAAGTAGAGCACCCCGCCCCGCCACGCGCCGGTCGCCCTCATTAGGATCGCGATCGTCTCGGAGCGCGCCGCGATGTACGCGCGCCACGAGCGCCATGCATGTCCGCGGCGCCCGCGGCGCAGCTCTGCGGCGCACTTGCGTAGGTCGTACAGGGCCTTGCGCCGGCGCGTCGCACTCACGACCCAAGCGAACCAGCCGGCGCGCAGCCCCCAGCGCCGCTCGTCGAGCTCCTCACGTGTGCGCGCAGACCAGCAATTGAGCGCTGCGAGCTTACGGCTCTGAACGATGCGCACGAGGGTCTGCCGGAGCGCCGCGCGCTGCGCCGAGCGCGTGCTCACGAACGCGCCCCAAGTGACGAACCCTCGCGAGATCTCGCGGTGGAGGAGATGGCGCAGCGCCCGCCGCAACGCGTGGCGCTTCTGCACTTGCGATTGCCATCGATCCAAGGCGCCAAACTCGCGCATGCGCGCCCAGCGTTGAATCGCGAGCCTCTTGGCACGGCGGATGGCCTGGAGCCCTATGGCGCGCCGATGCCAGCCCAGCAGGCACAGCTTGACCGCCGCGGTGCGGTGCTTGTAGCGCAGGCTACCGAGCATGCGCTTGCTCGAGGCGTGGCCGCGCAGGACGTTGAGCGCGTGGCGCGCCGCCTTGCCCATCTGCAGCGTGACGGCCGCGCGAAAGAAGCCCGCGAGGACGCGCCGTACGCTCGCGACGCGTCGAAGCGCCGAAAAGCCGACCCGAATCATCGCCACGTGAGAGGTGCGGATGAGGTTGCCCGAGAGGGCTTTGAGCGTGCGCCGCGCGATCGCATTGAGACGCCAATTATGGATGCCTTGAACGCGGAGCCGCCGGTAAAGGTTCGTCAACATCGTGTGCGCGAGCCCACGCAGCATGTGGGCGAGCTCGCCGACGGCGCGCCACTTGCGCAGCGCACGCGCTTCTTCGGACCGTGCCCAGAGCGCAAGCACACGCCGGCGGGCGGCGACGCCACGATTCCACACGGTCACATACCTGGCGGAGGGGATGCTCTCATGATTGGCAATGCCATCAGACGCAATCAGACGCAATCAGACGCAATCAGACGCAATCAGACGCGCCCCGATTCCACACGGCCACGTACTTGCGCAGCGTATTCTTGCGGTGGATGGTGACCACGTACGGGTCGACTGGGATGTGGTCGTCCATGAGGACTGCCATGCGAGCCTCGAAGGCAGCGACGACGAGCGCGGCCGCACGCAGTCGAAAGAAGAGAAAGGCGCGGCGCAGGAGCGCCATGCGCATCAGCGCGTCCGTCTGCGCGGCGAGGAGCTTGCCGATGCGCCGGCCCGCATCTCGCTGCTTGATGATCTTGATGCTATTGGCATACCATGTGGTGAGGGCGCGCCGCTTGCCGCTCCCGCGGATGGCCGTGATGGCGTTCATCATCTCGTAGGCCTCGGCGTTCCGATGGCGCCACGTGTTCCAGCACTGGCGCGCGAGGCGCTTGTGCTCCTGGCAGACCGATTTGGGGCGACCGACCGCAATCAGAGTGCAATCAGAGTTCACTCAGAGAATGCAATCAGAGTGCAATCAGAGTTCACTCAGAGAATGCAATCAGATGCAATCAGATGCAATTCAAGAGGGCCCCGCCTGGGAGATGGACACGCCACGCTCGAAGAGGCGCGTGTAATCAAACGCAATCAGGCGCAATCAAGTGTCATTAGGTCTCACTTGGAAGATGGACACGCCACGCTCGAAGAGGCGCGCGCGATCGGCGCCCACCACGACGTTGTCGTGCCAGGTCGAGAAGCTCGTGAGCAGACCTGATGAGAGAAGCACTCAGCCGCACTCAGCCGCACTCAGCCGCAATCAAGTGTCATCAGGTGGAGAAGCTGGCGAGAGCAGACCTCGGTGGCGTAGGTGCCGAAGAGAGCGCGACGGTAATCAGACGCAATCAGACGCAATCAGACGCAATCAGACGCAATCGGACCTCGGTGGCGTAGGCGCGTGAAGAGACCGCGATGGCGACGGCTAGAGTGGATGCGCAGGCTCCATCGGTACCAGCCGGCGCGCAAGCAGCTGCCGCGCAGCTCGTTGATGGCCGAGCGCATACGCCGCTGCGCCGTCCTCCGATGAGCGGACGTTTCGATCCACGAGTTGAACGCACCTGTGGGAAAGGGGGGAGGATGGCGCCGTGGTGAGCACTTGCATGCCGTCCTCCGATGAGCGGACGTTTCGATCCACGAGTTGAACGCACGCAGGACGCGATGGTGGCGCATGCCGAAGAGGGCGCCCGCGACGGCGCGCTTCGATGCCTTGCGAGAGCATGCCATCTCGAGCCACGAGTTGAGCGCGCGCCGCACCTGTGGAAAAGGGGGGGAGGATGGCGCCGTGGTGAGCACTTGCATGCCATCTCGAGCCACGAGTTGAGCGCGCGCCGCACCCTGAGGTCGCGCAGCGAGTGCAAGACGCCGGCGGCGCGCCGCCGTTGATGGCGGCGCACTCGCGCCATGTCCTTCCATGTGACGAACCCGCTGTTGAGCTTCTGGTTTCGGAAGCTCATTGCGGCACGAGTCCCGAGCCTCTCGAGGCGCTCTTCCTCCGCCGCCTCGCGCAGGAGCTGCGCCGCAAACGCCGCCGCGTCCTCGTCCGCCCTCCTCTGCTCCGCCTCCCGCAGCGTCCGCTCGGCGAGACCCTGCTGCGCGAGCGCCGTGCTGAGCACCGCGGCGGCCTCCGCCTCGCGTCGCTCATGCTCAGCACGGCGCTCGAGGTCGCTCGCGCGCTGCCGCTCAGCACGGCGCTCGCTCTCGATCTGCGCCTCGAGCTCCGTGAGCCGCTCGGCGCTCTGACGACGCTCACGCTCCCACGCCTCCTCCTTCCTAATTAGGGCCTCCTCACGCTCGGCGCGATGCCTCGCCTCCGCCTCTCGCTCGGCGGCCGCACGTTGGGATCCTTCCTCGAGCGCGCGCGCCGCCTTGGCCGCCTCGGCCTCCGCCTTGGCCGCCGCGGCGGCTGCAGCGACCGCAGTCGCCTGCGCTGCCTGCAGCTCAGCTATCCGGAGTGCCTCAGCCGCCCTGCCCTCCGCCACCGCCTGCGCGTACGCCTCCGCGCGTGCGAGCTCCGCCGCCCGCGTCACCTCCGCCACGCGCGCCGCCACCTCCGCCTCGGCTCGCCGGCGCTGCTCCTCGGACCGCTCCGTCTCCTCGCTGAGCCGGCGACGTCGCAGCGCCTCCTCCTCCTCCTCCCGCTGGCGCCGCTCCCTTTTGCTCGCCTCCTCCTGGGCTTGGGTCTGGAGGGTGCAGGCAGGCAATCAGTGGTCATTCGGGCTCATCAGGGCTCATCAGGGCTCATCAGGGCTCATCAGGCGCACCTGTGCTTGCGTCTGCAGCGCCTCGGCCACCGCCGCCGCCACCGCGATGGCCGAACTGCGCGCTGCCGAGCGCGCCTCTTCCACCACCGCCGCCGCCTGCGCCGCCGCCGTCCTGACCACCTCCGCCGCCTGCGCCGCTCCCTGATGGTGGAGGCAATCAGTGGTCCTTAGGGCTCATCAGGGCTCATCAGGGCTCATCAGGCGCACCTGTGCCGCGAGGCTCTCCGCGATGGCATTCTCATTAGGGCTCATTAGGGCTCATCAGGGCTCATCAGGGCTCATCAGGCGCACCTGTGCCGCGAGGCTCTCCGCGATGGCATTCTCATTAGGGCTCATTAGGGTTCATCAGGGCTCATCAGGGCTCATCAGGCGCACCTGTGCCGCGAGGCTCTCTGCGATGGCATTCGCTCGGCTGAGCTTCGCTTCCGAAGCACGTCGCTCGATCGCTGACTCCTCCTCGAGTGCATGCGCCCGCGCCTCGGCGAGAGCTCGCGCCTTCGCGGCCGCCTCTATCGACGCCTCCGCCCTCGCCTGCGCCGCCGCCTCGGCCGTGACCTGGGCCTTACTGGCCGCCTCCGCCGCCGCGACCGCCGCCGCGGCCGCGCGCTCCGCGTTCTCGCGCAGCTGAGCGTGCTGCTCTGCGGCCGCCCGCGCCATCTCGGCCTCGTGCAGCGCCGCCGCCACCTTGGCGTCCGACTGCTGGCGCTCACGACGCGCCAGCTCGGCGTCGCGCGCCATCTCGAGCGCGCGAGAGGCTTCCGCCTCGCGGGCCGCCTCGTTCCTAATTAGGGCCGCCTCTGCCATCGCTGCTCGCTCCTCGGCTTGCGTACGCGCGTCCGCGTGCGATTGCGCCTCCCGCCGCGCCTTGTCGAGCGCCGCCTCCGCCTCCGCCGCCGCGCGCGCCGCCGCCGCCGACTCCGCCTCCGCACGCGCCTGGTGGACGGCCGTCTCGCGCGCCTGGAGCGCCGCGTGCGCCGCCGCCGCACTGCGCGCCTCCGCCTGCGCCGCCGCCGCCGCCTGCGCGGCCGCCTGGGCGTGGGCGGCGAGCTCATTCTCACGCACGAACGAGGCGCGGCGCTCGAGCTCCGAGCGCACCTGCGTCATCAGCCGTCATCAGCGGTCATCAGCGGTCATCGGAGGTCATCAGCAGTCATCAGAGGCAATCAACGAGGCGCGGCGCTCGAGCTCCGAGCGCACCTGCGTCATCAGCCGTCATCAGCCGTCATCAGCGGTCATCGGAGGTCATCGGCGATCATCAGAGGCAATCAACGGTGAGCTCCGAACGCGCCTGATACGACGCCTGCAATCAGAGGCGATCAGAGGCAATCAGAGGCAATCAACGCGCCTGATACGACGCCTGCAACGCCTGCGACAGGCTTCGCTCGACGCGACCGCCCGGGACGACGCGACCGCCCGGGAGGGGCGGCGAGCCGCCGCCAACGGCGGCGCCGCCAGCCGCGCCGCTGTCAGCGGCGCCATAGCCCGGCGGGCCAGCGCCATAGCCGTTGGCGTTGCCATAGCCGTTGCCATAGCCGTTGCCATAGCCGTTGCCATAGCCGTTGCCGTTGCCATAGCCGTTGCCGTTGCCATAGCCGTTGCCGTTGCCATAGCCGTTGGCGTTGCCATAGCCGTTGCCATAGCCGTTGCCGTTGTACGCACCGCCGCCGGCTGTGGGGAAGTCGGGGACGGAGACGGGGACGTCGAGCGGGCGGGTGCCCGGAGTCGCATAGTACGGAGCGACTGGCGCGCCGTAACGGGCAGCCGCAGCGGCGGCGGCCGCGGCGGCGGCCACGCCCGCGGCGGCGCCTGTGAAATGCTGTTCATGAAGGCGCTGGTCCAATGAGGGCGCCGAGCCGGGCGCCAAACCTTCAGCTGGCGTCGAGAAGGCTTCCGGCGGCGAGGGCGGCGCTGATGGGTAGGGTGCACCGCGCGGCGCCCAAGACGGCGCGGCGACGGCTGGCCGAGGGGGGACTGGTGTGGCGCCCGACTCGAAAGCGCCCTCCGCATGCAAATGGCGTCGGGGCAGCGACGTCAGGGGGGAGGCCACCCAACCCCCCCCGCCGCCCCCGCTGCCGCCGCCGCCGCCGCCGCCGCCGTGAGCCGCCACGGGCCCATCACCGCCACCGGCCGGTTGGGGCGGCTGCGGCGGCTGGGGCGGCTGCGGCTGCTGCGGCGGCTGGGGTGGCTGGGGTGGCTGCGGCGACGGTTCGAAGAGGGAGGGCACTACTAAGCTCGAGACAGTGCGCGGTGACGGGGCGACTGGTTCGGTCACCGTCCCCCACTGGGCTTGCTTCGGGGGGTCCACCCAAGGCGCCGTCGTGGGCTCCACCCAAGGCGCCGTCTTGGGCTCCGCCCAAGGCGCCGTCTTGGGCTCCACCCAAGGCGGCGGCGACGGCGGCGGCTGCACGGACGGCAGCGCCTCGAATGAACGGTCCAGCGACACGCGCCCATGCCCGGTCCGCGCTGCCGACGGGTGCGCATCCGTTGCATGCAAGTGTTCACCACAGCGCGTTCGGGGGTGCGCGTCGGCAGCGGCCGGCGCGGGACCGCCGTACATGGCAGCCTGGGCACGCTCGATGGCGGACTGTATCCGTTGCGGCGAGACCGATCGCGCCGTAGCGGGCACCGTGCTGCCGCCAAGGCTGGCGGCGCCCACGCCCACGACGGCGCCGGTGCCCATTACGGCGCCCACGCCGGTGCCCACGATGGCGCCCACGTCCTCGGCGAGCACGGCCATGTGAGCGCCGCCAATGGCGAGCTGCCGAAGCCGGGTGCCGCCCAACTGGGCGCCGAGCAGACGCTCGGTGGCGGCGGTCTCCGACGCGCCGTGGAGCAGCGCGAGGCCGACGCTCGGCGGGAGCGCGGCGCACCGTCGATGCACCTCCGTCGCCAGACGCACCAGCCGACCAGAGCCATCGAGCGCGAGGGGTTGGGCAGGCCCTCCTGTGAAGCGTGCGACCGTCCCGGGCGCCGTCACGGGCACTGCGGGCCCGGTGTGCGTGAAGACATGCACCTCGCCGTGCGAGCTGAGCGCCATATGGAGTGCCGCGCCCGCGCCCACCTCGACGAACCGAGACCCCACAGGAGGCTCGAAAAGTACACCAGGCTCGATGGCGGCTGCTCCTCCTCTGGACGACCACCCACCGCCGCCGCCGCCGCCGCCGTTGGCGTTGGCGCCTAGGGGCCCGGAGAGCTGCACGCAGCCGTGCGCGTCGATGAGGAGCACGCGCGCGCCGCCGCACGCGAGACGCGCGGCACCGCGCGCGGCTAGCACGAGGCATGCGTTGCGGCCGATCCGGCCGCCCCACGCCACCGCGCCCTCCGCAGTCAGGGCCGCGCAGTACTCGTCGCCAGAGCCGATGGCCCTCACGTGGCCGCCGAGGTCGGGCTGACGCCGAGGCTCAGGCTCGCAGTCGGCGGCCATGCCAGCGTACATGCCCCACGAGTACACGTCGCCGGACGCGGAGAGTGCGAGCGAGTGGCTGCGGCCGGCGGCCACCTCTATCATCGGCCCGGCCTTGCGCAGTCCCGCCACCGGCGTCGGCACGTGGCACGTGCCCAGCTCGCCGTGGCCGAGCGCACCCATCAGTCCACAGCCCCACGTGAACACTCCGCCGTCGGTGGCCAGCCCGACGCAGTGCAGCTCGCCGCACGCAATCTGCTTCAGCCGCGGAGCTGCTGAGACGAGCCGTGGCAGCTCAACGTCTCTCTCATCGTCGCCATGGCCGAGCACGCCGTGGCGGCCGCGGCCCCAGGTGTAGAGCATGATGGGGTCCGAATGGACAGAGAAGTCTTCAATCGCAACTTTGCCTGCGTGCGGGACAAGACAAGTCAAGTTCAAGTTCAAAGTGGGAGCGTCCAATTTTGGGAAACTTACGACTGAAGTTCCAGAACTTCCGACAGACCGAAGCCGAGCAGGTGTCCGTCGAGGTCCTGCCCTTGCAGCACATGCCCTTCAGGACTCGAGGAAATGCAGGCCCAGGTGGGTCACGTATTGGCCGTCGCGAACCTCGAGCGCCTGCAAGAGCAGCTCGAAGGCTATGACCTTATGCGCGCGGCCGCCCTTTTGGTGGAGCAGGGACGGCCCAAGCTGCTGCAGGACCTCAAGGCGGCTGGCGTCTCCAGCCTCACGGACCGGCAGGCATTGTGCGGCGCCATCTCCAAGGCGGTGAAGGCGGGTGAGCTGCACGCTGTGGCGAGCCAGACGGAAGACGCGGCAGCGCAGCTGGTCTGTGCGGCGGCACGCGGTGATGGGGCCGGCGTGCTGAGCGCGCTGCAAGCGGGTGCAGGCGCGACCAGCTGCGACGGGCGCGGCACGACGGCTTGCATGGCCGCTGCGGAGCAGGGCCACGCGAGCATCGTGCGTCAGCTGCTGGAGCACGGTGCCGCAGCGCTCGATGCGCAGCGCCAGCACGACGGTGCGAATGCCGTCCTGCTGGCTACCAAGAGCAGCCAGCACAGCTGCCTCGCCGTGCTGCTCGGAGCCAGGGCAGACGCCAACCTGACCAACCGTGCGCAGTGGAGCGCGCTCATGATCGCCTGTGAGTCGGACGACGTGCAGTCGGTCGGCCTGTTGCTCGACGCTCGCGCGTCGCCGACGCTCGGCCTTCACAACGGCTGGGCGGTCGTGCTCACGCCGCTCAAGCTCGCGTGCCTCGGCGGGCATGCGGGATGCGTCGAGCGCCTGCTTGCGGCGCGCGCGGGCCTCGATGCAGACGATGGCTCCAAGCTCGACATCGTCGAGGCAGATGGCTCGACGATGCTGCTGTACGCGGCGCAGCGCACGCACCATCGCACGCCACGCGCTGGCGACGGTCACGTGCGCACCGTGCGGCTGCTCCTCAGGGCGCTCGCGGACCCAAACCAGGCGCGTTGGGATGGCATTTCCCCACTCGCCTACGCTGCGTACTGGGGTGATGCCGAGAGCGCCCAGCTGCTCCTTGAGGCGAGAGCGGCGGCGCACACGGTCGACGAGGCGGGCTGGACTGCGCTGCTCTGGGCCGGCCTTCACGGGCACGCGGCGTGCGTGCAGCTGCTATGTGCGCACGGCGCGTCGACAAATTTGACGAAACCGAATGGGTTCAGCGCGCTACACCTCGCCGCTCAAGGTGGCCATGAGGCGTGCGTGCACTCGCTACTCGCTGCATCGGCGTCGGTGGACGCCGTGTCGGTCAGTGAAGGCCACACGCCCCTCATGCGTGCGGCGCTTTACGGCCAACTCGGCTGTATACGGATGCTCCTGGGCGCACGGGCCGCGGTGGCGCTCACGGACACGCTGGAAAGGACAGCCACCGAGCATGCCACACGCTGGGGGCATGAGGCGTGTGCTGCCGTGCTCCGCGCTCACGGCGGCGGCCCCGAGCAGATGGAGCGTTGTGTTGAGCATATGGAGCGTTGTGTTGAGCAGATGGAGCGTTGTGTTGAGCAGAGGGAGGCGACAGTCGTCACGCACAATCTCGAGCACGATCTCGCGCCTCTATGGTCCCTAAGTGATAGCCCATGCTCCCCTGCGCCCATGCTCCCCGTGCCGTCGTCCATCTCCTACCCCTCGCCGCCGCACTACGTCCGATTTGGGACGCTCCCAGGGCTCTCCGATAGCTGGCAGGAGCGCCCCTGGCAGCCCCGGCCGGCCGCGCCAGCAAGAGCGACCGCGCAGCCCCTTGCTACTTCCCTCGCTACCCCCCTCGCTGCCTCTCCTCCGCGCTACTATTGCAGCTCGACGCACCCGCACTTTGCCAGCGTCCTCCAGTGCATCCTGCTCGAGCACGGCTTCGAGCGCGCCATGAGCTTGGATGTGGGCTGCTCTCTCCTGTGGATTGCGGGGCAGGTGAGTGCCACTGAGTGCCACTGATTAACACTGATTAAATCTGAGTGCCACTGATTGCCACTGATTGCCACTGATTGCCACTGAGTGCCACTGAGTGCCACTGAGTGCCACTGAGTGCCACTGACTGCCACTGACTGCCACTGAGTGCCACTGATTGCGGGGCAGGTGAGCCCCGCACAGCTGCTCGCGCTCCAGCCGCACCAGTGCATCAACAAGTTCCCTCTTGCCAGCTGCCTGACGACCAAGAGTGCGCTATGGGCTTTGCTCGATCGCATGCGTTCCAAATATGGGACGGACGCCTTCGCCTTCGCGCCACAGAGCTACGTGCTGCCAGCCGAGGCGGATCCGCTGCGGGGGGCGATGGCCGCAGAGCCGCGCGGAGTGTGGATCGTCAAGCCCGTCGCGGCGTGTCGTGGGCAGGGCATCACGCTGCACTGGGGCTCAGCCGGCGTGCCCGAAACCGTCACCAGCCGGCGTGGCATCGCGAGCCGTTACATCCACCCGCCGTACCTCATTGATGGGCGCAAGAACGACCTTCGGCTGTACGTGCTCGTCACCTGCTGGCGGCCATTGGTCCTCTATTTGCATCGAGAGGGGCTCGCACGGCTCGCGGCGGCGCCGTACTCGTTGGACGACCTCTCGAACGTACACAGGCACCTGACCAACTATGCGATCAACAAGCACGCCGGGAGCGCCGGCGCACGCGTCGTCGGCAGCGTCGTCGGCGGCGGCGCCCATGCCGCCGACCAGGTACCAAGCGCCGTGCCGAGCACCGTCCCCCCCGGGCTGAAGCTCGGTCTCGACGAGTTCCACACGCGCCTCGCCGCCGACGTGGGCGCGGCGCGGGCCGAGGCCGCGTGGCGCGCCGTCGAGGACGCGCTCATCAAGACGCTCCTCGCGGCGGAGCCGACGATGGGGCAGGCTGTCGCGACGTACGTGCCTCCCACTGGGGGGCGGTGCTTCCAACTCTTTGGTTTCGACGTGATGCTCGACGCGGCGCTTCAGCCGCACGTGTTCGAAGTCAACCTCGACCCGTCCCTCGCCACCGATACGGCGCTCGACCTGCGCGTCAAGGCGGCGGTGCTCACAGATCTGCTCAACCTCGTCGGCGTGGCCGCGCACAGCGATGTACCGAGAGCGGAGGCGACCGGCGCGCCGGTGTGCGGCCGGACAAGCGCCGTCGTGAGCGGCGGCGACGCCGAGATCATCGAAGCCGTTGATGCGGAGCTCCGTCGAGCCCAAGGAGGCGGGTGGAAGCGCCTGCATCCGTGCGCGAGCCGGGACTACTCGGCGCTCCTCGAGCCGAGCCGAGCGCGGCTCAACGGCCTGCCGTTTGCCAAGCTGGAGGGTTTGTTCAATTCATTGGACTGTGCTACGGTTCCGACGCTGCCTGGCGCCCTCAACGCCAGTCGAGGACACGATGCCTGATGGCGTGGTGCGGCCGTCAAAAGATGCAGCTCCTTTTCGTCTCCTTGTAGTACGAATTGCCACCACTCGTCTAATCGCGCGTGCATGTCGGCGTGTACGGTTAGTACCCCGTTTTGACGGGACGGCCCCGTGCGCGGCCAAACTAACGTTCGATTTGACGTTTGGTTCGTCATTCTTAGTTACTGTATCGCCGATGGACCATCGAGATTTTTAACCAAACGCCAGCACGAAACTGCAAACTCAAATAAACGATGCACATGCAATCAAAAAGGTAGACGAGGACCCCTTTTAGCTCGCATCAATCACATCCTTGTCACCGCGCCGCGCCGTGCGCGCGTCGCTGCCAAGCTGTTGCCAAGCTGCTCGCCTCAAGATCGCCTCGCCCCCAGCCGGCAGCCACCGGCCGCGCTGCCGCCGGCCAGCCGCGCCGCATCCGCGCCCACGCGCCCGCCACAGCGCCCGAGCGGTCGCCCGCGCTCCCCGCCAGCCTCACAGCTCAATGTGCGGCCGTACAGACAGGTAGCGCGCGTCGTGCTGCCGCAAGCCCTCAGGCACCTCGACGCCTTCAGGCGTCTGCACCTCCATGAGGACCTTATCGGTCGAGAGGAGCCGTTGGATGACCTGGCGCACGAGACGGCGCTCAGCGGCGAGTTCCTCCATCGACATAATCTCCTCCTGCTGGCTGAGGTACCACTCGACTAGTTCGCGCTGCTGAATGCCCGCGCCCAGAGCCTCCTCACGCGAGCGAATGAAGACGCACAGCGAGCGCTCCACCTTCTTGTACTTCGGATAGGGGATCGTCTTCACGCGTCGCGCGCCATCGACAGCCGGCTGCTGCTGCTGCTGCTGCTGCTGCTGCTGCTGCTGCTGCTGCTGCTGCTGCTGCTGCTGCTGCTGCTGCTGCTGATCGTCGCCGTCACCATCGCCCGCGTCCCCATCGTCCGCAACGCCGCTCTCGGCCGCAGCGCGCCTCTCAGCTTCGTCCGCTTGCCGCGCGAGCTCGTCGTCGAACTGGTCGTCGGCGAGCACCTCGTCGACGTCCACATCCTCGTGCTCGACACGCGCAATCGACGCCTTGAGCAGCTTGCGCGCCTCGACGACGTGTCGCACGCTGATCACCGGCTCGAGGTCCACTCGCGCGCGCGCCTCGCCCAATCGAATCATCGCCTCAAGCTGGCGCACAGTGACGCGGTACGAGCCCGTGTTGGCATCGCTCTCGCCCTGCTGGCGCAGCTCGCGATAGAACTCGACGAGCTTGCGCGCGGCCTCGGGCGACAGGCGCGGCTTGAGCGTCCGCGCGTACCGAATGTACTGCTGCAGCTGCGTCACCGAATACTCGGGCTCCGCGCCGTGGCCCACGAGCGTGCCGTGCTGGTGAATGGAGACGATGTGCTTTGCGATCGCGTAGTCCTTGCGCTCATCGAGCTCGTCGAGCACGACGAAGAACAGGTCGAAGCGCGACATGATGGCCGAGGTCAGGTTGAGGTTCTGTCGCAGCGTCTTCTTGCGGTCATAGCGGCCCCCTTCGGGATTGGCGGCGGCGAGGATGGATGCCCGAGCGTTGAGCGTCGCTTGGATCCCGGCCTTGGCGATCGAGATCGTCTGCTGCTCCATCGCCTCATGGATCGCGACCTGATCGCGCTGCTCCATCTTGTCAAACTCGTCAATGCAGCAGATGCCGTTGTCGGAGAGCATGAGAGCGCCCGCCTCGATGCAAAACTCGCCCGTCTCTTCGTCGCGCGTCACCGTCGCCGTCAAGCCGGCCGCCGAAGAGGACTTGCCAGAGGCATACACGGCGCGCGGCAGCATCGAGCACACAAACTTGAGGAACTGCGACTTGGCCGTCGACGGGTCCCCAACAAGGCAGCAGTTGATGTCGCCGCGGAGCTTGGTCTTGTCGCGCGGTGCCGACTTGTGCACGCCGCCAAAGAGCATGAGCAAGATTCCGCGCTTGACCTCGTCGTGCCCGTACACGGTCGGGCAAATGGAGGCGGCGAGCTTGTGGTAGATGTTCTTGTCGTTGCGCATGCGGTAGATCAGCTCCTTCTCGGCCTGCGTAAAGTGCGCGCTCGCGTCGTCGGGGTCGTCGCGGATGGACACCAAGCCCAGGCGAGCCTCCGCCGGCTGCACTGAACTCGCCAGGAAGGCCATGCGATACGTCAGCTCGCGCACTCCCAGGGACTTGAGGCCGTGCACGCCCTCGGTCGGGTTGCGCGCGTCCACCTTGTTCACCACTTCGACGCGCTCGCCCGGCGCGGCCAGCTGCGCCACGTCGGGGATGACGACAAGGGTGCCCGCGAAGACGCACTTGTCGCCCGCCTTGGCGCGCTCGACCATCTCGCCGCGCAGGATCACGTCGAGCGTGCGTGGCATGCAGCCGGGCGGCATCTCGCTCGCATTCTCCTGCACGCGCACACGCTGCCAGTCGACGAATTTCGACATGTCGTTGCGCAGCTGCCACTCCGAGCGGTTGACGCAGGTCGGGTTCTTGCACTTGATCGGCTGCGTGTACTTGAACTGCTGCGCGACTGGATCGGAGAGCGTCGAGCAAAGCTCGCACTGGAAGATGCCTTGTAGCAGCTCGGGCCGCACGTCCGAAGAGCGCGTCACCGTGCCCGTGAAGCTGATCAGCGTGGCGATTTTGTCCGTGCGCAGCTCTCGGATTGCGCACAAGTGCGGTAGGTTGAAGAAGGAGACGTGGAATTCGCGATCCTGTGCGTAGCCCTCGTGCAGCGACGCCATCACGCGGCTGACCGACTGCCGCAAGTATGGCTCCAGGTGGTGAAAGTGCTCTTTGATCGCGTCAGCCAGGTCGATGTCGTGCTGCTGCAGATGGCTCCAGTCGACGTAGAGCGTCGTGCGTTCATTCGTCTTCATCGACTCGATCTGGTCGAGGTAGTCCTTTGGCGGTGCCTCGCCATAGGCCGACGCCGGCTGCTCGTCCGAGTCGCTAGAAAACTCGCTGATGAATTGCACGAACAGGTTGGTGACCTCGGCCTCGATCCCCTGCATTGACATCGTTGCCGCGCCGCGTCTTCGCGCCAAAAAGAGCCGTAACTTAAGTTTGTAAAATCGAGCGCGAAGTGTCGGACTAACGAAACGTTTGCTTTAAAGCTCGTACGTCGTTACCCGTGTGCCCCGCTTTTCACACGCCGATTGAGCTGCCACGTGGCTCGTGACCTTTCGTGGCCGATAACCACCCCGTACTGGGAGCGCAGCGCAGCGCGGTGCAGAGCGCGGCGGGCGCCGAGCATGCTCCAGTACATGACCCGACCACAGTATTACGCGATGGCGCACCCACCGGCACTGCTCACTTGGCACCGCACCTCGTTCCTCATATTCGCCTTCACGCTGCAACTCCTTTTGCTGCATCACCACATGTTGTACACGTTCACGCATCCGCGCCAAGACTCGTACATGCTGCTGCTCCTCGAGGTCTTGGGCTGCGCGCGCCGCTACCTCGTGGCGGGTTACGCGAAGTTCCAACCGCTGGCCAAGCGCGCGGGGACCACCCTCTTCCTCGGGCTTGTCGCGGCCTTGTATTCCATTGCAGGAATCAGTATGTTATGGCATGCATTTTTCTCGGGCCGGCCGCTCGTCGACATGGTGCTGCTGCTTCCGCCGTTGATTGCGGTGGCGCACGACCCCGGGCTGGACAGCAACTCGTGGCAGGGCGCTCACTTTGCCGAGCACGTGCGCGCGCTCGTACTCGACTGCGCCGAGGCTGCCTTTTACGTGGGCGCGCTGCCCTCCATCTTCGCGCGGAACGATTTCATACTACACGAGCACCACGAGAGTTGTCGGATCGCGTTGCTCACGTTCTGCAACTGCCTCGTGCTCGAGCTGCTCGAGCTGCTGTGCTCGATCACGCCCGAGCGGCTCCAGCTCGAGGGATGGCTCGACGCGAGCTCAGCTGGTGGTGCCGAGCTGCCGACGCCCTCGGCCGCCCATGCAGACGGCAGCGCCGCCGCCGCCATGGCCATCACGTCAGGCGGCTCTGCGAGCGCCGTACCGAGCTCGTGCCGTGCAGCTGGCGCGAGCTCGTCGGGCAAGCGCGCTAGCGGTGGCGGCAGCGGCAGTGGCGGAGCAGCGGGTATGGCAGCGGGTATGGCAGCGCGAGGCGCGAAGCGAGGAGGGGCCGTCGTGGTGGCGGACGACTGCCCACACGATCAGGGCAAGCCCGAATTAGGCAAGTCCGAGCTTCTGCGCTTCTACCTCGAGAACACGGACCGGGTGCACATGGCGATCGTGTACGGGCAGAGCGCGCTCGTGTGCGTGCTCCTCGCCCACTTCTTGCACACGCACCACTGGCGTACGCACGCCGTCACCCTCGTCAGCAATTACGGCCTGCTCTGCCTGTGCGTCCTCTTCAGGAAGCATTCGAGGGAGCGCGCGTCTGCCACCGCTGCTGCCTCTTAGATACACACGCCGCGCGCGTGTGATTAAAAAGGAGAATGGCTCTCGCACAGACACAGTGCCACTAATGACTCGTGACTCTCAGACTGAAGACTGACGTGGTCGCCTTATTTATAAAGCTGACGGATCGATAAGTCGCGCCGTAATGAGCTCCTTCCCCGTCTTCGGCCAAAAAAGAAGGGACCCCGAGCACCTCGCCGACCGTCGCTCGCCCTCTCTTTGGCTGACGCAGCGTGCGCCGCACGCTCCTTCTTGGGCGCTCCTGAGACCTGCCGGTGGTCTCGAGTAGCCTCAGCGTCGCGCCGTCCTCCTCCCGCGAGGTCATGGCGAGTGCAGTGCGTCGAGGACCGTCAGGGCACCCGGGCTTGGCAACCGGGCCGACGCGGCCCGTGCTGCCAGAGCACATCCAGAGGAAGCTTGACGAGCGGCATGGCATGGACCGCAAAAAAGGATCCACTCCACCTGACACGCCGAATGGAGACGACTCCTTTGCAGGCGGCTCGATGGCTCAGCGCCTGGCCGCGCGCCGTCAGCAGCGCTCCGCCGAGCGCACCGCCGGACTCGGCGGTAAAGGCATCGAGGTGATGCGCATTGAGGACTCGGCGGTGGGGCCAGCTGCGTGGCACGGCCTCGGTCTTCGCGACGACACCATCGATCCGCAGCGCGTATGGCAAGAGCAGATGATGCAGCAGAAGCAGAAGCAGATGGAGACCCAGATGCAGCGTGAGCAGAAGATGATGGAGGAGCGCATTCTCGAACGCGAGAAAATGAAGCTCGAACAGCACCGGGCACGCGTCGAAGCGCGCCGAAGTGCACCCGCGCGTAAAGAAAGCTCCGCGCAGGCGCTCGGAGTGCAGAGCCACCTCAAGATACCAGCGCATGCGCCCCCCGCCGTCGAGGCCGCGTAGTGACTTTTTAGTGGCGAGCCTCGAGACTGTAGTAGTGCTGGGAGCGCCGCCTCCTGCGTTCCGAACAGACTAACACGTCATACGGAGGACGTGGAGTCCCCCGGTAATCCCGTCGTTGGTGCGCGTGTTGGTGTATTGTCGATTGGTGTATTGTCGATGCCGCTCCCGCCGTGCGGTTCGCCGCGCCGCGCGGTGGGGCCTGCGCCCTGCGTGTGCGCGCAGTGCGACACGCGCTCTTCCGCAAGTTGCGCAAAAATCTGCTCGGCACAGAGGCCTTTAAGCCTTTCAGGCCCCACGGGTCAGATCACGTGAGGTGAGCGGAGACACATGACCGACAGAGGTGTACTGACGACGGTGCGGTGCGCGGCGCCGCGGGGCCCCCGGGCAGGCGGACGGCGGCCGCCCGGCCCTCGTCGAGGTGGACGAGCCGTCGCCACGGGACGAGACTCCGCACGCAGACCCCACCGCCATACATGCCATGACACACCTCCGAGTCGAGACCGCGCGAGCGAGTCCTTATAACGGACACCGTTCAGACGTTCAAGTAAAGCCCGTCACCGACGCACACCAACGCAGCTCAGATCTAGCCTCACAAGCCGTCATCCTCGTCGTTGGCGTTGAAGCTGGACAGTGTCTTGTTCGCCGTCTGCACCAGGTTCATCCGCTCCTCAAACTCCTTCCGCTGCCGCAAGAGTCTGGAGCGCAACATGCAGATGAGGAGGCAGAAGCAGCACGCGACGAGCGGCGACAAGATCGCGATCGCGGCAATCGCCCCTGCGGGTAAGTCGCGCTCCAGTGAGCACTTGCATGCAAGGCAGGTCATCAGTGGTAATCAGTGGCACTCACCTGCGGGTAGGTCGCGCTCCAGCTGGTGCTCAATCTTTTGGAACGCCTCTTCCCACGTGGTGCTGTTACTGATCAAGTCGAGGTAACCCGTCCAGGAGGACCCGGAGGAGAAAGGGTTCCAAGACTCCCGATCTCGTCGGGAGGTTGCCGCGCATCCGGAAGGTCCGCTCAGGGTCACCTGGTAGTGCAGACCCGAGTCGTGCACGTGCTCAATCGCCAATGATGGCGTGAGCTCCAGCGGATTGACGACGTGAGCTGCCGCGGAGTTTGACGCGGAGATCGCCGTGCACACGTAGTCGAACTGCACGGCGCGGCCACCGTCGCCGTTGGAGAACGTGCATGAGATGCCGGCCGGGCCCTGCGCGGTGCACACGACGCTATTCAAGTCGCCAAGAGCCGCGCAGCACCCCGGGCTGCTACTGGCGGCTCCCGGGCACCACGACTCCACGGCTACCGGATTGGGTACCCAGGACGATGGGCACAGGCTCCGCAGCTGGCTGGTGTCTGTGCCGCATGGCTCGAAGGAGTAGTGCCGCTGGTTGGCGTCGTCGACCACCGTGTAGTTCTGGCGGAAGCCAGACAGGTCGAAGGTACCGATGCCGTTGCAATCGAGCTCGCAGCGCGCGCCGCGGTTGACCTCGGTGCACAAGGTGGCGCCCGGCGGCAGCATGGGCGGCGGCGTGGTCAGCGGCGTGGTCAGCGGCGGGCGGTGACGGGGCGGCGGGATGGGCGGCGGCAGTGGCGTCTCCACCCCTGGAGGTGTGAGTGGGGGGCTTGGCCGCTGTGGGGAAGGTGGCGGGTACGGCGGGCTGGAGTTGGGCGGCGGCGGCGATGGAGTGGGCGGCGGCGGCGGCATCTCCTGGGCGGACCCGCACCCGTTGATGCCGAACCCACCCTCGAGCACGCTCGACCTCGTGCCATTTTGAAGCTCGAGGCATCTCGACGGGATGAACGCGAGCCGCTGCGTCTCTACGTCAAAGACGACCTCGTGATCTCGGATGACGGCGGCGCCGATCACGAGCCCGTTGTGCTCGTTGTTGAAGATGCCCATGCACCACACGCCACTGCGGAGCTCGTACATGTACTGGCGCGGCCCGATATCCAGCGTCACGCCGCCCGCAAAGTGAAGGGAGTAGGGCTTGAACCGAGCTACCTCGGCGCCGCTCGCCGTGTAGCAGTAGTCGTCGGGATACTCGCCGGGCGCCACGCGTCTCGCGCACGCGGTAGGGCTCACGCCGTCGCTCCAGGGGCAGTGGCTGAGGAAGTAGTCGCGCACCTGGGTCAGGGTTAGGGTCAGGATTAGGGTTAGGGTAAGGGTAAGGGTAAGGGTTCGGCTTGGGTTAGGAAGTAGTTGCGCACCTGGGTGTACGCAGAGGGCGGTAGGTACATGAAGGTGGTGCCCGTGTCCACGATCGTCGATCGGAAGTCTTGTCGGTTGACCGGGAGGCTGTGGCCATCGATGCGCATCTCCTCGACCGTGATGTCGTACGCGCCCGTTCTTGCGAAGGGGATCCACGTCAGTGCGCGCTGCTTGAGCGGATCGGGTACCCTTCCGCCGAGTACCATCGCGCCGACCTCGTCGCTCAGGCAAATCGAGAAGACGTTGGGCGCCTGCTCTGATCGCACGAGCCACGAGAAGAGGGTACCACCGAACCCTCCCGACTGCGAGAAGCCCGTGATGCCGTCGGCGACCTGGCTACGGAAGAGCCCCGACTCGTAGTTCTGGCATCCAAACGCCGCTCTCACAGGCCGGGGGTTGAGGCCGCTCGTCGCCGAGAACAAAAAGTTGTCGTAGTACATGCGGCCGCGGATGGCGGAACCCTCGGTGTATGAGACCGAATACACGCACGAGCGGCTCTCGTCGCAGTGTGAGCACGCGCCTGCCGGGTCGCTGCACTGGACCGCCTGGCTGGTGCTCGACATCCCGGGGTCAAAGCGGTTGTGCCGCAGCCCGTTTGAGTGCGTGTGCTCGCCGCATGCGGAGCAGTCGTTGCACGGAATGGCCGTGAGCGACGAGCCCGTGTCGACGATCAGGTCGAACGAGTGCGGCGGTGTGCCCACGCACACGTCGGCAGAAAAGTAGCCGAGTGTATGCAGATTGCCGTGCATGCCTATGCCGGTCGGCGAGAGGCGTCGGCGGCGGCCGCGGGTGCCCTCAGGGTCGGCGTGCACGAAGCGCAAGCCGGTGATGTGCGGGTGCGACTTGCTGGAGGCGTTGACTTTTCGCTCCGATGCACTGCCGCCAGCCGTCATCGAGAGGGCAAATATGGTGGTGGAGAGCATCGCTCGAGTCCGCGGCGGCGCCGTGTGAACTTCACACTAGACATGTTTGGAGGAGCTCTCTCTGAGGACAAATTGGACATGTTTGAACCGATTAATCATGGAGCTCCCTCTGAGGACAAATTGGAAATTGTTCTTATGGTCGAGTCTTCACTCCAAAAGGTTCGCAAGACGAAACCTGTGATGCTGTGTGAGGCGTGTCTGAACTCCAGACGACCTGCCGACCTGCGGACCTGGACCACCGTCGTGCCGGCTCTCTCATCTCGGGCTCTGTGGCTACACGAGGTGTGAACACGTGTTTTAGGAGGTGTGAACACGGAAGTATGCCCTAGCCGCTATCGGCCACCACGTACGTGCCCTAGCGGCCATGTGGACGCGGCCACGTTGGCGCCCAGCTTGCTGGCCGCGATGGTGGCCAGTCCGGCCTTGCGAAGCATGCTGGTCGGCGACACCTTGGGCATCGCACCGGTACGGAAGAAGCTGGACGCTGGCGGGGAGCGCACAACTACTGCGGGCGGCGGCCGCCAGAAGCCGCCGTCGTCGGCGCCGGCGGCGACGCTGCCGGCCGAGGTCACCGAGCCGGGCGCCGAGCTGGGCGACGACGACGTCACGTGGTGTGTTGCATGGCGACTAGGCGACGACGGCGAGGTTAGCACTCTTGGCGAGCCTGTGCTGCTGCCGCCGCCGGAGCCGCCGCCGCCACTTCCGCCGCCGCCTCCGCCACCGCCTCCGCCGCCGCCGCCCTCGCCACCGCCACCGCCTCCGCCGCCTCCGCCGCCTCCTCCTCCGCCGCCGCCTCCGCCTCCGCCTCCGCCGCCTCCGCCGCCTCCGCCCGCGGTGCCGGCGGCGGCGGCGCCGCCACCGCCCGCGATGCCGGCCCCATCCCGGGGCTCGCGAGCGAGCGAGAGGGCGTAGATCTCGGCGTCATCTGGCGGGTCGAGCCCGCTGTAAAAGAAGGCGAGCGGCTCGTTGAGCACGATGCCCGCCGTGCTGTAGTCCGATCGCTGGAATCGGATGATCTCCGAGAGCGCCTTGCCGAGCATTGCCATTTTAGGCAGGTTGACCAGCTGGCGCGTGCCGCCTTCGTCGCCCTCCTCGACAATCCAATCCTTGTTCCCATCTTCGATGAAGGTGAGGTCTGTCAGGTAGAGCCCGAGGTAGGGGACCGCCGGCCGGCTCGAAGCCCGTCGCATGGCCGAGCGCAGCGCCGCGTGCGATCGATCTGGCGCAACGAGCTCGCACAGCTCATCCAAGTTTCGTCGAGCCGTTACAGGCACGAGCTTCCACGTGGCCTTGAGCCGGTACACGGCCGCTGAGTTGAGGGCGGCGACGATCTCCATCACGCCGTTGAAGTTGTCGAGCTCGCGGCAGCAGCTTGCGAGCTCGACAAAGTGCTTGATGCAGCGCGCGCGCTCGCGCGCTGTGGGCAGCCGCACCACTTGCATGCACACCCAGCGCGACATGGTGTTGAAGTGCTCGATGAGGCGAAGCACGTGCGGCGCGCGCTCGCGCTTCGTGGCCGCTCTGGCGAAGGCGAGGCCCTGCAGCTCCGACGGGCGCACCTGATGAGGGAGGCCATCAGAGGTCATCACAGGTCATCACAGGCCATCAGAGGCCATCAGAGGCAATCAAGGTCATCAGAGGCAATCAATGTCATCAGAGGCAATCAAGGTCATCAGTGGCCATCAAGGTCATCAGGTGACGCTCCGATGGACGCACCGCACGGAACAGCGCCGTCTCGAGCACACTGAGCTGCTCGGCCAGCTCACGGACGAGCGCTCGCTCCGAGCCCGATGGCGCCGTGTTGAGCAGGCGCTCCCAGTAGTTGAGGCCGTGCTGCGGCCGCCCGCCGCCGCTGGGCCGCGCGGGGATCTCGGAGGTGATCTCGGAAGTGATCTCGGAGGGATCACGCTGCGATCGAATGAGACGCTCGAGCGCCGTCAGGTAGCGGCCCACCTCAGAGGTGATCGCGGAGGTGATCTCGGAGGTGATCTCGGAGGAGATCTGGGCGGGGGGGCCACGCGTTTCGTCAGCGAGGACCGTCAGGGCGTCGTGCACGAAGCTGCTCAGCGAGCGCAGTCGGCTCGCGCCCGACACGACGCCCGACACGACGAAGGAGGCCGACGCCCCCGTGCCCGGCGCCCAGTACGACGCCTCGAAGTCATCGGGGTGGCGCCGCAGCCAAAGAAGGAGCACGTACAAGACGCGCTCCCGCACGGTGCGCGCGGCGCGTAGCTCATCGGCCGTTACCTCGGCCGAGGCTGTGCAAAGCTCGCGTCGCTCGACGTCGAGGGTGAGGTACGTGTAGAGCGTCGTCAGGTGCTCGAGCAACGCGTCCGCGCTCACGTACGGCTTATAGGAGGCCAGGAATGCGAGCACGAGCTTGTGGTACTCGGGCAACGCCCACCTGTGGGGAGAGGGCAAGGAGGGCGGGGCGCGCCGTGGTGAGCACGAGCACAGGCATGGCAGCCAGACTACGTCGGGTACTCGGGCGAGGCACACATCGCGTCGCATGTCTCGGTGTGGTCGAGGTCCTCAATGGCCATCAGCGAGGAGACGCCCTGCCAAAGCGCCGAGGTGAGCGCGCAGATCAACTGCTCGAAGGTCACGAGGTGACCCTCGTCCAATAGCCCAGCGTAGCCGCGCCCGCCGTGCACCGTCAGGTCGAGGAGCTGTGAGAGCGGCGCGAGTAAGCCGTCGCGACTCGCGCTCGCGGGTGGCGCTGCCGGTGCGTCGTCCTCGTCCTCGTCCTCGCCCTCGTCCTCGTCCTCGTCTTCTTCGTCGACGCCCTTGCCTAATGAGGAAGGTCCGGCCCCCTCGACGAAACTCGCGTGTAATGAGTGTAATGAGTGGAACGACGCCTGCAATGAGAGTAATGACGAGCGGAACGAGTGGAACGAGTCGTTCAGGCTGCCGCCGCCGCCGCCGCCGCCGCCCGCTCCTTCGTCCCGCCGCGCCTCCGCTCCTTCGTCCCGCCGCGCCTGCGCCTTCCAGCGCATCTGCGCCGTGTACATCGAGGCGGAGCCTATTCCAACGGTCACCGACAGGCGCAGGCGCGGCGTCGGCTGGCGCGACGAGCTCTCGCCCTCGTTGGCTTCCTCCTCTCGCTGTGACGCGAGCTGTGACGCGCTCTGTGAAGCGCTCTGTGACGCGAGCTGTGAAGCTCTCTGTGAAGCTCTCTGTGAAGCGCTCTGTGACGCGCCGTCGGCCGGTGCAGTCGAGGTGCCCATCTCGGCGCCCACGCTGATCTCCGCCATCGAGATGCCAATCTCCGCCATCCTGGCGAGCATGAGCGAAGAGCGGAGGGAGCGCAGCGGCGGCGGCGGTCCGCTAGGAGGCGGTCCGCTAGGCGGCGGCGGGGGCCTCGAGGGTGGCGGAGGCTGCGCCGACCATGGCGCTGGCGGCGGAAGCTTGGCCGGCGATGGTGGCGCCGTGGTGGGCGCCGTGGGCGCCGTGGTGGGCGCCGTGGGCGCCGTGGTGGGCGCTGGTGGAAGCTTGGCCGGCGATGGCGGCGCCAAGCTGCCGTGCGGCACCCTCCCATTCGCATCGACGCCACTCACACCATTGGCGGCGCCCATCACGGCGCGCACCGGTGGGGCGCCGGCGTCCCCATGGGCGGCGTCCCTCGTTCGCAGGATCCGCAGTCGGACAGTCCCGTAGTGAGGCCCGAGCAGCGCGCCGACGCTCTGAGCGCCGTGTTGGGCGCCAACGGGCTGGCCGTTGACGCAGACGATCTGGTCGCCGAGCCGCACGCCTCCGTGCAGCGAGGCGGCCTTCCCCACATGGATCTCCGTCACGCGGTTCGCGCGCGAGAGGCCCAGCCCAAGCCCCTCGGGCCCACGCTCCAGCACGATCTCCACGATCTCATCGATCTCCGCGATCTCATTGGGCGCCGTATTGGGCGCCGTGTCGGGCGCCGCCTCCAGCTCCGCCGGCTGCGCCCGACACGGCGCCCCGTCGGCCACGCCCGACGCGAACGTCGGCAGCGGCACCGTCGGGTGAGTGGGCGGCGGCACGACGGGCAGTGGCGCCCGACACGGCGCGATCGGCGGTGGCACGGTCTCGGACGCCGACTGCGACGGGGCGCTCGCGACGGCGCTGCGATACTCGCTCGGGTACGCTTCCTGCCCATCCTCCCCCCCGCCCTCCTGCCCATCCTCTCCGCCCGCCGCCTCGTTCGCCGCCTCATGTCCCAGCGACCGGAAGAGCGCCGTGTCGGGCAAGCGCGCGGCGTCGCTCTGGATCTCGTCAATCTGGATCTCGTCGATCTCGTGGTTCTCGGCCTTGTCAACCTTCTCGTCGTAGGGCACGTCCTTTTCAGGCAGGTCCTTTGGGGCAACTTTCTCGCGTCCAGCGCCGTCATCGTCCGCCGCCATCGCATGTTGCTGATGTTGCTGTTGGTGCCGGTGCTGGTACTGGTGCTGGTGCTGGTGCTGGTGGTAGTGGTGTTGCTGGTGGTGGTGCTGCTGCTGCTGGTCCTGCTGGTGATCCTGTGCTGCTGCTGCGGCGGCGGCGGCGGCGACGGCGGTCTCCTCAGTGGCGTCGACCTCAAGGTATAGTGCGACCGCCTCCTCGGCTGCCATATTAGGGACGGAGGCGACCACTTCCTCGGCTGCCATATTAGGGACGGAGGCGACCACTTCCTCGGCTGCCATATTAGGGACGGAGGCGACCACTTCCTCGGCTGCCATATTAGGGACGGAGGCGACCACTTCCTCGGCTGCCATATTAGGGACGGAGGCGACCACTTCCTCGGCGGCCGCCTCGACAAGCATGGGCACCTGCTCCAACGGCTGCCACGTGCCCAAGTGCGGCGCCCAGACGAGGGATGCCACGTCGATCCCTCGAGTCCGCAGCAGTTCGAGAAGCTCTGAGAGCGCCACCGGGCCGTGCTTCGCACGCGACCGGTCCGCGTAGAACCACTCGCGCCGCTCTGGAGGCTTTTTTACCGTGGCCACTTGTGCCAGCGCGGCTGCCAGAGGCTGTGCTTCTTCACAGTTCGCGGCCGCCAGAGGCTGTGCTTCTTCACAGTTCGTCTCGCTGATGGCCTCCCTGCTACCGGCACTGGAGTGCTTGAGCGGCTGCAAAGACGCGGGCGCCGTCGCGGGCGCCGTGGAGGCGGGCTTGGCAGCGGCAGCGTCCGCCGACGGACGCGGCGGTGGTGGCGGCGGTCGCGGCGGTGGTGGTGGCGGCGGTCGCGGCGGCGGTGGCGGCGGCGGGTGCGCGGGCGCACTGGCTTGCGTCGGGCGCGGCGCGGCGCTGCCCTTGGCGCCCTCGGAGATCGCAATCTCATCGGAGATGGCAATCTCCTCGCATGCGCGTGAGGCTATCGAAGGCGCTGCGATCGAGTGGGCGCGGCCGAGGCTCGTGGCGAGAGCCAACGGCGGGAGTGTCTCGAGAAGCGCCCGGTGCAGCGCGTCGCTGTGGCCACCGCCGCCGTCGCTGTCTCCGCCGTCGTCGCCGAGCTCGCGCGCGCGCGCCGGCGCCTCGGCGTGCGCGGAAGTCGCCGACGAAGGCGATGGCCACAGCCGGCGCCGCTCGAGGACAGCGTCCAGCCCCGCGGTCGGCTGGGTGCCGGAGACGTCGTCGACCAGCGCGCCCTGGAGGGCGACGGCGCGCCGCGCATGCATAATGAACGTCTCGAGAAGCTCGAGCGCGCCACCGCCGCGCGCCGCCACCGCCGCGGGTGGCAGCGCCATCAGCCCCGCTTGGAGCGTCGCTGCGGCGTTCGCTTCGAGCCGGAAGAGACAGAGTGCATCCTCGACGATCTCGACGCGCAGCGCCTGCAGCGCGCCATTCGCGGAGCGGCCGAGGCTCGCGCACTCGAGCGCGACGGCCGTGAGCCCCTGCAGTCGCGGCAGCTCAGCAGCCAGCTCGCGCACGGTGCGGCTCGCCCACGCACGGCCAGCGAGGCCGTCGGCGTCGCGGAGCGTTCCAACGCCACCCCACAGGCACAGCTCGCGCATGAAAGCAGCGCACTCGCTCACGTACTCGCCCTGCGCGTGCCGGCCCTGCGGCTCGCAGCACACCGCAGCGAGCTCACGCACCGCTTGGGAGAGCGACGCAACGTGCCCTGCACTCGCGACGCGGTGGAGCACGAGCAGCGCCTTGGCTGCGACCGTCGCCGAGGCTGACGAGCGGCACGCCTGCAACCGCTTGGTGAGCTCCGCATCCACCTGCGCCGCCGTCTCCTCCTCGCCCGCGAGCCGCACGATCGTGAGCACGTGCTTCTCCTTTGGTGGCAGCGGGTCGTCGGTCGTCGCCTTGTAGAGCGCCGTCTTGCACTCGTCCATGTTGAGCGTCTCGAGGTTGCGTCGCGTCTGCGCGAGAAAGCCCGGCTCGGGCGCGGGCGGCTGCTCCGCCTTGCGCCGGCCGCCTAAGAGCCGGAGTTCACGCGGGGGCGCTGCTTCTGAAACATTTTGGACCGCGACGGCGCTCCTCCGCATGCATCCGCGCAAAAGGGGGGATGGGGGGGAATCACGGGAAAGTCGTGGGGAGATGCGGGTTGACAGCAGGACTGGTGCTACGTGTCGTGTGGGTGGGCTCGCGGCTTAAATTGGAAAAGGGTTCGGATACCCTTCTCTTTATCTCTAATCGGAATATGCTTATGGAGATTCGGGTCGGCGGCCACGCGCAGGGCGATTTTGACTGCCGCCTCCGCCTTCAGGCGACCTGCCATGTAGCAGTTGAAGGAGTCGAGTCTGGCTGAGACGGACATGTTGAAGCTGCCACCTAATGCGAATAGGTAGTTGTCAACGTGATCTGGCCCGCCAAGCGCCATCTGTGTGACAGGGAGTATGGCATGGGTGAGTGAGGGCAGGACAGGAAAAGGCGGCAAGGCGACTCACTTGCATTCGCAATGATATGGTAGACGTGCTGAGCGGCGCCAGTCTGCGGGCCGCACTCCCGCTGGAGGCCTGCCTCGGAATTAAGCCGCAGGGAAAAATCCCGCGTGCTCATGAAGCCTGCTCCAGGGGCATGCAGACGCATCATGCGGGGATTTTGCATGGCGGCAGCCTGGGCCTGCTGCCAATCCATGATCTTCTGCTTCTCGACTTCGAGCTCGTCCCGTACTGCTGGCCTCGCTCATTGCATGACTGGCAATACCATGTCGCGATCATACCATCTCCCACACGGCGAGGGGAAGCCATAGTCACCACGGATGCCCAGAGGCTCCAGGCTCTTCACGGGCAGCCCCATGGCGGCGGCCAGCACAAGGCCCCAGGACTCGCGTCCGAAAAGGCGAGACGTGCCCAAAAAGAAGTCAAGCTTAGGCTCCTGTGACAGGCCGCATCGCTTGAAGCGATGCGGTGATACGATGGTCACCCGAATCGCATCAAGCGCGTGGCGGGCACAATCAAGAGTTTGGGCGGCGCTCGCATGCGAGGCGAAGCGCGCGCGCCTCGCCTTCCCATGTTTATACGAAGTTAGTTTACCGTGCGCGTGACGACACGAGATTATCGCGCTGTGCGTGTGCGAGCTGTGCCGACACCTCGGCCTGCTGGGCTCAGTCGTCCTCGTCGCTCACGGGGATCGACTTCTTGGGCTTCTTTGCCGGCGGAAGTACACGCGCCTTGCCCCCCACCGGGGTCGGAGAGCGTGGGGGGGGCCATGCCACGCGGCAGCACCGGCGTGGCTGCGCGGCACCGGCGTGGCTGCGCGGGCCGAGGCAGGCGGATGCTCGAATTTGGCGAGGTGCTCGAGGTTCTTCTGATAGCACGAGGCTCCGTACTTGCACATCGGCCGCATGCCGCTGCCGCTGCCGCTGCCGCTGCCGCTGCCTTTGCCGCCGCCGCCGCCGCCGCCGCCGCCGCCGCCGCCGCCGCGCCCGCCGCCGCCACCGCCGCCGCCGCGCCCGCCGCCGCCGCCACTGCCGCCGCCGCGCCCGCCGCCGCCGCCGCCGCCGCCGCCGCCGCCGCCGCCGCCGCCGCCGTCGTCGTCGTCGTCGTCGTCGTCGTCGTCGTCGTCGTCGTCGTCGTCGTCGCCGCCGCCGCCGCCGTCGTCGTCGTCGTCGTCGTCGTCGTCGTCGCCGCCGCCAGCGCCAGCGCCTGGGAGCACCGGCAGCGGTGGCAAGCCGCTGCCAGCCGCCCCACCACCAGCAGAGCCGCCAGCCGAGCCGCCGCCGACGCTGCTGCCGAGGCCGCGGTCTG
>Ga0210244_100257_pt1 | contig 49198 bp, 44 predicted proteins | sample ChrtobMetaP3_0mM_FD_155473 | JGI IMG/M metagenome (GOLD analysis project Ga0210244, IMG submission 155473) | Chrysochromulina tobin associated microbial communities from unialgal haptophyte culture, Seattle, Washington, United States - P3_0mM | ecosystem: Host-associated > Algae > Haptophytes >...
GTCCGCCACCGCCCCCGTCCCCACCGCCGCCCTCCCCACCGCCGCCGTCCCCGCCGCCGCCGTCCCCACCGCCGCCGTCCCCACCGCCGCCGTCCCCACCGCCGCCGCCGTCTCTCGATGCGGCCCACGGCAGCTTGATGAGCTCGATGGCGGGAGGCGTCTTCACAGTCTGCTCCCTGTGAATGAAGATGTCTTCACAGGGAGGCGCCTGCTCCCTGTGCGCAGGCGTGTGCGAGGCAGCGGCCAACTTACCGGCACCTTGACTCACGCCTGCCCTACCGCGACCCTCTTCAGCCCTCGCGCTCATCTCGGCGCTCCCATCATGCCCCAAGCCTTCCGAGGTGCTCATCTCGGCGCCTCTTGCGGTGCTCATCTCGGCGCCTCTTGCGGTGCTCATCTCGGCGCCTCTCGCGGTGCTCGTCTCCGGTGGCCGAGGCGCCGTACTGAGCGCCACGCGCGCTCCCAGCCACTGAGCAAGCAGCCGTTGACGAAGCGCCGGGTCGGCGCGCGCGCGCCGTATGAGCAGGGCAGAGAGCGTCGAGCTGCCCACCTGTGGGAAAGAGGGCGGGCGCGCCGTGGTGGGCACTTGCATGCAAGGCAAGGGGGCAGAGAGCGTCGAGCTGCCCACCATCTGCTCGAACAGTGCGGCTTCGTCAACTTCGTCAACGGCGGCGCTCGTGTTGGCGGGCGGAGCGGCGGCGGCGCCAGCGGATGAGCTCGATGTGTCGTTGCTCGCGTCGCTGCTCGTGCCGTCTTCGTCGGAGGAATCGTCCTCGCTCTCCTCCTCCTCGTTTGCGTCGATGAGCTCGCGCGCGACCTCGTCGACGGCGGCGTCGTCGCGCCGACGCTTGACTGGCAGCATGCGCTCGTCGGCCAAACGAGGCAACAAGCCGGTGCGGTGCGGGAAACAACCGCCGTTGGCCGTGATCCAGCGCCCAGCTGCACACGCTTGCGCCTCGTGCGCTGCGCCGCGCTCGAGCGGAAGGCCAAAGATGTCTGTGTGTCCACGCCACGAGATGACCTCGTCTCCAGTGAGCTCACTCACGAGGATGTGCGTGCGCGGCTGCACGAACGCGCTGAACGAGCGGACTAACGATGCTGTTCCAATCGGCCCGAGCACGTGCACGCTCGCCACGCCAGCGTCACCCATGAGCAGCAGCAGGCCGGGCAACCCCGCGACGGCCGTCGGCGCCAGCGAGCTGAGCAGCACGGCGTCGAGGTCTCTGTGCAATCGCAGCGCGTGCTCAAACGATAAGCGCTGCAAGCCCTCCGACGCGTTGATGAGCAGCCGCCGCTTGCCGTCCTCGAGCAGGACGCAGGGCGTCGTGCCGTCGTCGCCGGTACCGAGAAGCGTGGCGCGTGACATCGACATCTTCACAGACGAAGGCTTCATGTGTGGAATCCCGATATCCCTTCCCTTGGGTTACATATTGTCATGTTCTGTGGGCCGTCTCATTCATAGCAGAGGCACGGTGCGGACGGCTCCCAATATGCAAGCCGATGGGCTTTTCTCGAGTTGAGTAATTGTCACAATCCTACCTCAATGAACGGCTCTCATCAACCTTTACCCGCTTAACGCTTCCCAGAGCGTGTCTAAGATTTGGTTGCTGGTCTTCACTGTGTCCTGTTTCGCTGTTAACAAAAGAGCCAAAAAAAGCGTCCAGGTTTTCCCAAATTGGAAAATCGTCATCCCACAAAATGTTCGAGACCTCCCGTCACCCCTCGCGACACCCCTCGCGGGGCGATGCAAAAGCGGTGAGTGAGATGGCTATGCCACGCCTGGCCGCTTCTGGGCTGCTGCAGTGCAAAGGCAGCCGCTGGACGTTCCGTGACGCCAACGCCAAGCGGCTCATTCGCTTAGGCTTGCACGGCTGGCGTGCTGACCTGCACGAGGGTCGCTTGCCAACGGACCCGGCAAAGAGAGAGGGTGGCCCGTTTAGAGAGCTGTCTCTGACAAAGAGAGCAGACGACAAGCTCTTGGAGAACTCGGTCATGCTGCTCGACGACCTCATTAACGCTGCTGAGTGCGCTATGCTCATTGCTGCCACAGACGCTTGGTGCGACTTAATCCCCGACTCAGTCAACGACGAGACCGGCGAAAAGATGGAACTCCGACGCATCGAGTGCCACCCGGACGGCATCAACCTCAACGGCGAGTCGCACGCGCTGGCGTTCACAATCTTGAGCCGCGCGCTGTGGAATCTCCAGCACATGAAGCCCGATCTCGTCAAAAAGATCTTTCCAGAGTGTGGCGGCCGCTTCCCAGAGCATCTCGCCGACATGTCCATCAAATTCAGCTGGAATGAGCCGTACATCAACCGTTACACCGCGGGCGGCGCTTTCAAGCCGCACACCGATGGCGAGGCACTCAGTATCCTTGTGCCTCTCTCGAGGCCAGATGTCGACTTTCGCGGGGGCGGCACCGCGTTTTGGTCGGGCAAGCTCGAGCCCGACGTCGCGAGTGTCACGCCGCCCTCGCTCGTGCTCCGGCCGGCGGCGGGCACTGCCATCTTCTGGCGAGGCCACATCATGCATGCGGGCCTTGCTGTTACCGAGGGTGTGCGCCATATTTTCGTCGCGAGCTTCACACTGCGGCATCAGACGGAGTCGACGCGGCAGCCGCCGCTGGCGCCAGGGTTCACGTCAGGGCCAGCGCCTTCACGGCAGCGAAGAAATCCTTTTCTCGCAGAGACGGTGCGCATGGATGGCGCCACAATTTAATTTTTATGTGCTTTGAGAAAGTGGTGCATATGTATTTTCAACAACCAAACTGCACATAGGATTCCAAGGTCCGACGAACGTGCCTGATCATTTTGGGCTTACTTGTTAACAGTGAAACGAGACACAGAGAAGAACTGCAACCAAATCTCTTGGATCATTTTTCGTTCATCCGTTCACAGCAATCCGTCCACGGCGGCGACCGGACCTTGCTCGATATCCCCGGCCAACAGGTCTGCAACGAGTCTTCATGCCACCACCAGCGCGCGTCTGCAAAGCTTGCAAGGCATCCAAGGTCCGCTGCAACTTTTTGCCAGGAGATCCGTGCGCGCGCTGTGAGCGTCTCGGTCTCCACTGCGAGGGCGCGCCACAGATTCCGAGGATTATCGCAGAGTTCTCGTTGGCGACGGCGTCTGGCCGCGCTCCGACTCTCGCCACAAAGGCAATTGTGCCTGCCACTTCTGTGACGGACGTGGCCTCACAGAACAGCCACCAACCCTTCCCAGCGTCCTGTGATGTCTATTTGCAAGAGATCTCCGCCTCGGGATCCACCGAGGCGGAGCTCTTCCTTCTGCGGCACATGGCGACTATTGCGCGGCGGCGCAACGCGCACACGCTTATGATGGCAATCGTGCGCGCCTGCCAAAAAAGGGGTCTGCTCTTGATGGACGTGCTCAACTGGGTCTCATCGCCGGAGGACGACTCGGTCATTCCTCATCCGTTGGAGATCCTTCAGATCGTGAGCACGGCGAGGGGCTACTGCATCGCGCGTACGGTCACGGGGAGTGGTGGCAACTACTACACTGCGAACGCAGCCTTTGAGCGCGATGTGGCGAGCCTCGACGCACTCAACGAGTGCTACGAGAAGAATGAGACCAGCGTCGACTCCACCTTGTTCCACCCCGACGACCTGCCGGCCGTGGAACGTCTGAAGGCAAGGGGGGTCCGGATGTGTTTTCAGAGCGATGAGCAGATCGTGAGCGGGGCGCTGGACCAGCCGGTGCGCGTGCGCCACCTTCATTCGGCCCACGGCTATGTCGAGTGCAAGGTGCATGTGAGGGGCCTCATGCAGCGCAAGACAGGGCTGATCAGCCATACCATCGAGCTAATCCCAGTGGAGCTGCTCGAGAAGAGCTCGAGCTCGTCAGCGCCCGAGGTGACCCGGGAGCTGGCTGGGGCGGCTTCCGCTGCGAAAAACGCGGCGGCACCCTCGGAGCCAAGTCGCATGCCCTCGTTCGGGTATGTTGAGCTGCCGCACGAGCGTGACGAGTTCGCCTTTGCATCCGATGACGGCTCTGACATGGTCTTCGGGAACACATCCCCATTTGACGTGTTCTCCATGTTTGAGATGAGCGGGTTCAATCTCCACGGAGATTTGATCTCGAACGGCGCGGAGAGCTTCTTGACACCGTACATCATGGCTGGCCAAGAGGCAGCACAACCAGACGACGGTGCCGAATTGTGTGGTGGGTGCGACGAGCCGGCCGCACAGGGATCGGGAGTCCCTTCACACCTGTGAGAACCCGTGTGAACTCAAGGGGGGTGGTCGCGTGAGAATCGCACGTGCGTGGCGCATGCCACTTCGTGGCATGTGCGCGCCCGCCGGGTGAGGCGGTGTCCGGCGCGGGTGAGGTTTGCGGGTGTGAAGGGGGGGGGAGCAGGGGCCAGGGCTTGCTGTCCACCGGCCGCTTCTACTTAGCTCCTGCGCTCTGGCCTCTGCGGCCACGTGTGCCGCGTATTTATGTTTTTCGTGTCATGTGTGGCGGGCGCCTCCATGGAGCAGATGGTCATGGTGTGTCGCGTGGGCGGGGCGGTCCGGCCCGGCAGCCCCGGTCGGGTGACGACGCTGCGCCGCGCCTACGCCGTACGCGGCGGGGGCCGAGTGGGCACACGCTGTTGCGCGCCCCCGCCGCGGGTGACGCGACCCGTTTACGGTTTAGCGTTCTACAAGACGCCCGCGGGGTTTTACCACGCCAGCGATACCCGCAACGCGCCCGCGCCCGAGCGCGAGTACTACCACCGCACGTGCGCCCCGACGCGAGATTGTTTCACCGAGCACCACCGCTCCACAGCGCACGGGCCGCGGCACACGCCGACACCGCACTATTATAGACTCGCCCTCGCGGTCTTGAAGTATCTAACGAGCCCGACGAGAACTAGGACAAGTCAATTGAAGACTGCGACGAGAACTCGGACGTTAACTCACTCGAGACGCTCGTCGACCTGAAGCTCACCGAGCTACTCGAGCTGCTCACAGAGCTCTCCGATTCGGAATCGTCCTCCTCGTCCTCGTCCTCGTCCTCGTCCTCCTCGTCCTCCTCGTCCTCGTCCTCCTCCTCGTCGTCCTCGTCGTCCTCGTCGTCCTCGTTGTCATAGTCCTCCTCCTCGTCGTCGTCCTCCTCCTCCTCGTCGTCGTCCTCCTCCTCCTCCTCCTCGTCCTCGTCCTCGTCATCTGCCCGCTGCCGCCCTGCGAACAACGCCGAACGCCGAGCCCACTCCGCCACACCCTCGTCCTCGTCGCCGCCGCCATGTCTATGACCATAGGCAAGACGCGCCTCCGCCGCACCCCCCATCTGCGCCCCCGCCGCATGCGGCAGCATCGGCGCGCGCTCGTCTGTCAGTGGCGTGAGACGTACGTGTACCTCATACCGCTGCACCGCCTCGCTGTGGAGTGGACCAAGACCGACGGTATTGAACATAGTGGCGGCGCTCCTGTCGGCGACGAGAACGGGCCCACACACGCGCGCGAGCCGAGGACGAGCCCACACGTCGTCGCAGCCGAGCTCCGGCACCGACCCGACCGACGAGACACGCGAGACGCACCGTGTGAAGGGCGGCCGCGGATACGCGGAGATGGAGAGGTCATACGAATATCCGACCGCACCGGTCGACTGTCCCGCGTGCGCCGTCCTGAGCGCCTGGATGGCGGCCATAATGGGCTGACCTTTTCCCCGTGGTTTCCACAGCGCGACGCAGAACGAGAGCGCGGGCGTGCCCAGTGCGCTGTTGGGCGGGATCGTGATGAGCTGGCGTGGTGGCCGCCAGCGGCGTCGGTCGTCGGGCGGTCGCTTTGTACTGAAGACGGTGGTGGTCGAGTAATCAGAGTGGCGCGCTGAGTACCGAGCTCCCAGCTCTTCGAGGCCGTGCGAAGGGGGGGAGTGCAGAGCTCCTCCTGCGCCGACGAGGTGCTTGGCGAGGGCGGAGGGCTCGCCTCGCCAGCTGCAGCAGCGCAGCGGGCAACCGATGGTCTGTCCCAGGCAGTGGAACTTGTGCTCAGCGTGCTGGCCGTACTGGTAGCGCTCGCAGCAGGGCGCAAATTCGCACACGACCTCGATTCCCGACTCGGCGGCCCATCGCTCGAGGTTGCGCGCGCGCGCCACCGGGCTGCGCAGCTTGATCCGGCACATGGGACACTTTCGTGCTGATTCGTGTGGCGAGATCATCAGCTTGTTGCTGCAGCGATCGCAGAAGTTGTGTCCATCGTCGCACTGGCGGATGGGTGGCAGCATCACGCTGTAGCACACCGTGCACTCCAGCAGCGATCGAAGTGCCGCGTGTGAGTCGACCGCAGCAGACGACGACAAGGCGCCGCTGATCTCGGATGACGCCCCGCCAAGTTCCGAGCAGTTGGCTGTGGCGTCGGAGACGTCAGAAGTGGTGGCCTTGCGCTTCCGACTTCCAGAACCAGTCACAGCAGCTTCGATTGCGGGCCGCGCCCGCGCGCTTCCCGGCGAGACGGCCGTCGTGTCGCCTCGCGGCGGCGCGCTCATAGCTTTCCAATCAGCTCCCCCGTGACTCGCGCCAAGTTACATTCACAAACGCGGCACATTTCCAATCACCATCTCCTTGCATACAGCCCCTTCAGAAGTGTCACGACGAACCCTGCCACGGGACATGGAAGTGGGTTACGGCATCCAAACTCAAACGTAACGGTCGCGGCAAAACTACACAAACTGAGAAAACCTTTTGGTGCAACCCAGCAAGCACAGGCGCCCCGTCGCGCCGCCCGCCCGCCCGCCCCGCCGCCCGCCCGCGCAGCTGAGGCTCTGTAGGTCGACATGCCGAAACATTCGAGCGAAGTCGTCGAGGCGCCGTATCTGCGTACTGTCGTGTCGCGCTTTGGCGGCGTCGTCGCGCAGGGGAACACGGTCTCGATCCCGACCACCGCGTTCGAGATTGCTGGGCACGGGTTGAATCAGCCGGTGGATCATACGAACTTCAACCAGCGCTACGGGCCTTCGGTGACGACCTATGGACCGGGCGTGGCGGGATATGGGGGTTTCAAGCCTCACGGCACGACGACGGGAAACCTCGAAGCGCACTCGTACCTCAGCGGCATGCATGAGCCTCAAAAGCAACCGTACGTGATGCCGCCGCCAGGCTACGCCGGGCACCTTCGTAACGCGAACGCGGGTGACGCGACCAGCACGTGGGGCACGTCGCACTGGAAGATTGGGCAGACACCCAAGGGCGTGGGCTCGCCGACGCGCTCGCCGCCGAAAGGGCCAACGATGAGCCCTGAGCAGCTCGCGGAGAAGCGGGATATGGACGAGGCCAACGAATTGCTGGATCTGCGCAGCTTGGGCATACGCGCCGCGCTCAAGGTGGCGCAACCACAGGGCGGCGGCGGCCTCTCGTTCTAGGGCACACCGCGAGACGCGCGCCCGGGTGCGACGAACACGCGAAGTTGTGGCGAAGTGATGACGCCGCGCCTTGCCGGATTAAACTAGTGGCTACACATTTTGTCATTTCTGGACGATGATGCATAGCGTTGTTGTTCGACGTGAGCCGCGGTGCTGGCACGCAATATCGGGTGTGTGGAGCCCCGCATGTCTCGTATGTGTCTGTGTATGTGCCTGTGTATGTGTCGGTCAGTCGGTGAGCCCCGTGCGCGCCGTGTGCGCCTCGGCCCGCGTCCGTGGGACGCGGTCACGAGCGGCAGCCTAACGTTAAGGACCAAACACTGTTGAAAAGTTTCAACAACTCCCGAGCGTGAACCACTAAAAGACGCGTAGAAGACGCGTACACGTACACGAACCGCGGCTCGTTACGACACGAACCCGCGCGCCGCCTCGGCGGGCTCGGCCCTCGCCAAGACGTTTTCGTTACGTCCACGGTCGTCTTGGCGTATTCCCGTCGGCGCCACCGGTAACGATTGAAACGATCTCGCTCACCCGCGTTTAATCATCAATTGCCAGGGCGATAGCAATTAGCATTTATTAGCATGTGTACCAAAACCATTAGCACGATAGCAATATTAGCACGAGCCCCGCGCGGTGCAGCGTGCACTTCACGCACGGGCCGAAATCATAACGCAACGAAATCATCCGATCATTAACACCACCGGGCACCGCCCCCAACCCACCTTCCACATCGTTCGAGCATTGTATCCGGATAGATGTCGATGTGTTATATAATTTCGGGCCCGCCATACGACGTGTTTTCCTACTTCGCTTACTACTACACGCGTGTACGGAGTACGCTGCCACTAGCCGCTTACTCCGCTCTACTACGCGTTGTCACTATACGCTCTATCGAGATACGCTCTACGCACTCGACGGGCCCGAGCGACCATAAACGATAAAAAGTAATAATCTAAAGACTCTAACCCTGCGGGCGTCTCCGCACCAGCGAAATGCAGCCGGTTTTCAAGGATCTGATGGCAAAGTTTGCGACGCGCCGAGCGAAGTAGCCGCGGTATAAAGTTGCCACGCACAAGACACACAATCAAGTCAAGACCGTGGCCTCTACCGGATCTTGCCCCATCGTCGGCCAGTCATACCTCTTCTTGGCGATGGCGTGGTCTCGTATCATCGCTAGCTGGTATGTCTTTCCGCAGGGCTCAATCGACTCCAGGCACACTCCGAAGAAGATTTGATTCGCCTCGGCCCAAAACTGCGCATACCGTGCTTCGTACGTCTCGTTTCCCTTCCCTTCGAATTCTCGAACACTGTTATAGGCCGGGTTGGTGGCATTCGACCAGCACCAGCCGTCCACTCGGGGCGTTGTGAGCGTGATCGTTGGCAATAGCTCATCTGGCACATCCTCTATCCCCATCATGGTCCTGCGCCAGAGCTCGTAAACGGCAAGTTGTCGAGCGTTGGTCGTTGGGCCAATCTCGGGGCGGGTGATATGGAGGAACATTTCCTTTGGATGTTGCGCGTTGCGATCGGCGCTGCATACGTCCACTTGAGCTGGCAGCTTGGTGCGCAAGGTGTAGCTGAGCTGCCCTTCCGGGTAGTTGTACAGGTTGTATCTCCCGAGCTCGGGCTTGGTCCGTTTGGTGCACGACGGGAACGTGTACGCGTCCACCAGGTGCTCTTCCAGGTAAACCTTCGCAACGTCGCGCGTCATCAGAGCCCAGGTGTCGCTCACAGCAGTGAAGCCAACGGCCGTCAGGTCCTGCGCGTACAGAGTGGGAGGAGGAGGACGTCGCAGGACCCGCGGCGGCCAAAAGCGGATGGGCGGGAGTCTCCTCGCGAAGACAGTGTCCGGCCTGAGCCGGAGCACCCAATCGTGGTGCACACCGCACGCCTGCTCGTGGAAGCGGATCAACCGGCTCACACGCCAGAAGTGATACGCTTGGCCCATTCGAGCGTCGCCAATTCCAAAGCACTTGTTGTCGTTCGGATTGAAGTCAAAGAGGCAGCGGTAACCGTCGCCCTCGCACGTAGCAGGGGTACCCGCATGGCCCCATTCGACGGCGACCGGTTTGAAGAGCTGAAAGAGAGCTTTGGGTAGCGTGTGGTTCGGCAGCAGATCCACTTCCACTACTCTCCTGGTGCCGTTGATGTTAACAAATGGGCCCATGTCCTTGCTCCACGAGTCGAGTGCCATGAACACGTTTGCATGGTGCTGGATCGGTTGTACCATTGTTGTGAAGATATTGCGCCACACGAATTCAATTGTGAAGGTGCGCAGCTGGCCAGAGATAGCGACTGCAATCAAGTGCTCTTCTGGTGAAGGCTGACGGCGACCACTGTGGCAGTTCGACAGTGCCGGCGGCTGCCTGTGATTCCGGGGATCGAGCTTGTCGACCTCCGTGCCACCGGTGACAACACTCGGCCGGCCCATGGAGGCCACGAAGGCCCGATCCACCACCTTGGGCAAGACGTGAATGCCGTCAGATTTTGCAGCCGCCCTGGCCGCCGCCTTTGTAGCCACCTCAACCGCCTTTGAGAGTGCTGTGCGGTTTTGAGTATGGGCCGCCATTGCCGCCGCCGCCGCTGCCTTGTCCTCCTCGAGAAAAGTTGTCGTGGCGGACGGTCGCCCCGACAGTGGGCTGAGCAGCTCACGAGCTCTCATGACAGCCGCAGGGCCACCGACAAGCACTCCTTCGGTCTGCAGAGTCTGCAGCGCTTCCTCCAAGGCGGAGTTCGCCCTCGCGAAAGGTTGGGGCGCAGCAGCGCCGAATTCCTGTGGGGGTGCTCGCATTGGAGGAGTCCCTGTCTCACACCTCGTCACCTCCAATAGAGCCGAATCGACCGCGAGAGATTGGAGAGGACGAGCTGCCGAGTACCGCGACCCAGCACCCTCTGGTCCCTCTGGCCCCCTCTGCTCTCCTCCTGTTTGGTCGCTGGTTCTCGTTTAGGAATTCTAAAGATGTAATTCCTTCCCGAAACCCGGCCAGAAAATGTAACGGTCGTATGCCGTGCTTTCAGAAGCATTAGTCGTTATGTGCTGTCCTTTCTCGTGAAGAGTCCGCAGGAAGAGGCTGTGGTTTCGTGCTCGTGTTCCGGTTCAAAAACCTTCCTCATTCACATGCACATGCACGACCGTGCGACAACCCAGGAGCCGACCGAACCCGCGGAGCCGACCGAACCGACCGTATTGTGTTCCGTTGGAATCCCTCCCCGGTGGAAATGAAGCCTCTCGACGCCTCACGATGTGCCAGCTTCCGAGCGGCAGCTCAATCTGGTGGACACCGCGAGTGCCGCGACGGTCACGTCTCCCCTGAGGCACAGCGCGCCGAGCTCCGAGACGAGAAGGGCTGCACATGGCAGCCAGATAACTGCAGCGTGCCCATCTTTCGCCCACAGGAAGCCTGTAAAATTCTTCATCATCGTGGATTTACTCGCGTGCTGCTTGTCGGCGACAGCGTCATTCGCCTCTTGTACCAGGCACTCCTGCTATTGCTACTGGGCGAAGCCGCGGAGCGTGATCCCTTCATAATTGCCCCGACTGCTATATGGAAGGACGAGTTCAGGGAGGCGGTGGCGGCCAAGCGTGTGCACCTGAGCTCGTGCACACACCACGAAGTCGCCACTGCTCACTACAGGGATTGCCGGTTCTATTTTGCAAGGGACACTTGGCTCCACCTCGACGAGCGTCGCCGCGGCCTGATTTGCGATGGCACTGTGAACCTTGAGTATGCAAACATTCCTTGCTGCCATTGCATGTTTGACGTACAGACTAACACGACCAACACCAATCGGTGTCCTGCACGACAAGCGGTGTGGAAGCGCTACGAGCCCAGCAAGTGCTACCCACTCCCATGTCCAGATGCTCCAGTATACAAAGAGCCACAGTGGAGTACGTGGCTATCGAGCCAGGTGAACGCATCTGCCTCTCTCGTTGTGCTCGGATGGGGTCTGGAGTCGAACTTCATTGTGGACGATGTGGTTGGAACGCTGGACTCGGCTGTGAAACAGTTGGCAGCACGCCCAAATCCACCAGCCACACAACTGATGTGGATCAATGCTGACTACCGTCACACGAGCGAGTACCAGTGGCAAACGGCCGAGCGTGCAGCCGCTTTCAATGCCCAAATGCGGGAGGTGTTGCAACAGCGACGTTTCCCGCCGCCCTTCGACCACGCGTCTGTCCCGACGCTTGACTTCTTCAACGTGACTCAGCAGTTGCACACGGCAGATCTGTCGCATTATGCCCAAGGGCCGAATTTTCTTAAGGCGCACCTTCTTCTGCAGCGCATCGCTGAAGTATCACCACCTCACAAAAGCGCGGCGGTGGAGGCTGGAGCCGGCGGGCGCTCTACACGACGCGACTGAGGCTCACTTAAGGCTCACTCATATGATTGCAACTGTATATGCTCACCTGCCACCTTACGGCTGTAAAGGCACCTCGGGGCGTGTAGAGACGAGCATGGGCGTGTAGAGACGCGTGTAGAGACGAGCATGGGCGCGAGAGCTAGTATGTGCGTGGAGCGCCCCTGGTGGATCAGGAAAAAGTGTAACAATTACGGTGCGGCGGTCGGCGCGCGCGCGCTAACATTGGGAAGCGAACACAAGCGACAATGATAAATGACGCCGGCAATTGACGTGCCTTCCGGCGCAAGTTTCTACAGCAGCAGAGGCTAATCTTGCAGGACGGTCCTCGAGAAGTGCTCGGTATGCCCCTCATCTCTCGCAGAACATCGGCATCTACCAGCGCGCCTACCAGCGCTCCTCGACGCGGCGCGGCAGATGGCGGCGGCACTCGTGCCGCCGTCAGAGCGAGTACCCCCACTTCCTCTCGGTCCGGCACACCTTCACGCAAGAAGAAGTCGAAGCGCAAGGCAGAGCCTAAGCGCAGTGGAGAGAGTCCGGCAGAATCATCGAGGCAGCAAGCGAGTGAAGGCTCCCCCTCGTCCGTGATGACAGAGCACGACTTTCGCGGGTTGGCGCCGCGAGAACATCACTCAGAGCCCGACGAGGACGATGACGCGTTCATCAAGGCGGTCGCAAGCGAGGCCAGCGACTCGCCCGTGGCCATTCTCCGAAAGGAACAGCGCCAGTGCGCGCGCGACGACGCGCACGCTGCCGGCCTGTGCCTCAGCTGCGACGAGCAGGATCCGGGCTTCGACCGCGCCGCCTGGCTCGCCGAACAGATTGCTCTGACGCGCCAGATGAACCATCTGTACGCGAACAACGACGATGACGACGGCGACGGCGACGGCGACGGCGACGACGAGGAGCGCGACAAGCCGCGCAATGGGTTGGGGGGCGAACCAGAGCAGCCGGCTGCCGCAGACGCTGCGCGCGGCGCCGCCCGCCGCACGGCTGAGACATCGACAACGGTCGATTCGCTTCCGCCGCTCTGGGACGATCCCACGGAGTGCGCTGTTTTCGACAACGCCCTGCTCGACGCTTGGAAGGGGCTGTCGACGAGTACCCTGCTCGAGACTGCCTTCCCCTCGACGGCTGCCGATCGTCTCACGGCGTCGAGTCTACCGCCGCTGACGCTGAGCCTTGCGGCGCTGCACGTACCAACCGCCCCCTCGGCCCCCGCGCCGAGCGTTCGAGGGCTGGCGGGCCAGTGTCGCTTTTGCCTAGCGGAGGAGGATGACGAGTCTTTGCTCGTGTGGCCCTGCACGTGCAAGGCGCCCGTGCACCGCACGTGCCTGGTCAAATGGCGCCGAGCGCAGCCCTTCCATTTCGAGGAGCCGTTAGATTCGGAGGCCACGCCTCGCCTGCAGACTCCGCGCTGCGAGGTGTGCCGCACGCCGTGGACGACGCCGCTCGCGCCGGCGCAAGAGGAGCTCTGGTTCCGGCGCGTGATGACCAACCCGAACTACCGGCCGCTCCCCGACGGCATGCTCGATGACGCGACGCAGCTGCGCATGCTACGTCGGATGGCGGTAGGGCAGCTCATCATCCAGAACCCCTTCCGCGCCGCCACGACGGGCCGTCTCATCAATGCGGCCGTGCATGCGATGGCGGGCGACGCACGCGCCCTCGCGCTCTTCGAGGCCGACGCGCAGATCGAGGCGGAGGTCGAGCGAGCCCAGGCGCTGCAGCAGGCGCCGCCGCTGCCACCCCCCTCGGTCTATCAACGCGAGCGTTCGCTGTGGCACCTCGGCTGCTTCCTAATCTTGCACGTGAGCCCTGGCACGGGCACCGAGGGCAGTGACGCCATCACCGCCATCAACATCACGCGCCGTCTGATCGATCCGACCGGCCGTGCGCGCCTCGCGCCCGGCACGGCGCCCAGCCTCAGCGACGGGCTGCCTGTAGATCTCCAGCTCGAGATGCAGACGGCACACGAGGAGCGTCGAGACCTTCTCTCCATCGCCAAGCGAGATTTTCGAGATCTGCTCGAGAGCGTCGAGGACACGCCTCGAGATGACGATCTCGAATCTCGGGACGAATCTCGGGACGAGCTCGAGGAGATGCCGCCGGGTTTCGTCGCCGCCGCGGAGTTGCGGACCGCTCTCGCCGAAGTGCGCGACGCGTACGAGGATGAGAGCGTTGGCGGCGGCAGCGTTGGCGGCCGCAGTGAGCGCCGCACACCGAGGAAGATCGTCGTGGATGTGCCAGTGCTCGAGGGCGGCCCTTGCAACGAGGACGAGCCCATCGTACTGCTGCGGCTACAGCCCGGCGCTGTGGTGCCGGAGGACCTCGATCATCTGCGGATCGACTTGCCCGCTCCTCTCGATCCACTACCTGCCGCTTTGAGCGGCGGGCTCGGTGAGGACATAGCGGACGAGGGCCACGAGAGCATCCGCGACGACGAGGAGGGCGAGCTGCCCATCGACAACGAGGAGGCGATGTACGCGGAGCGGCAGCGTGCCATCGAGCGCTACATGAATAGCCTGCGCGCCGAGGCCGTCGGCGTCGCCGACGACGATGACGACAGCGGGTGGGGCTTCTGCCGCGAAGACGATGGCAGTGACATCTCCGATGGCGACATCGATGAGAAGCTCCAGGTGACCGGCGTCCGAGTCATCAACGGCGGCGGCGGCAGCGGCGGCGCAGGCGCAGGCGCAGGCGCAGGTGCAGGCGCAGGCGGCGGCAACGGCGGCAGCGGCGGCAGCGGCGTCGGCGAGGAAACGCTCACCATCTACGTCACCCATCCCGCTGCGGCAGTACATCTGGCCCGTGCAGGCCTCGTGCAAGCTGCCGCGGTCATCCAAGGCGTAGCTGTCTGGTCGAGCGAGCAGTTGCTCGCTGAGACCGCCCGCGGTGGCTGGGGCCTGTGCCACGCACTCCCGATCGACGTTCCGTTGCCGGCGGCTCCGGCGGCCAGGGCCCCAGTCACCGCTGGAGAGCGGCTCGCGCAGGTCGATAGCGCAGCGGCCTTGGGAGCCGGCGTGGCGACGTGGTCGTCGTGCTGGCGTGAGCGGCGGCCGCTGGCTGTGCAAGAGGCCACGAGCCCGATCGTCTTTCGCGAGAATGCATTCTGGATGAAGTGGCTCTGACTGAGATGCCGAATCGGCGCGTAGGCCAATGTGTGGAGGTTCAGGCGGCGAGGCGAGTATCAGAACACTGTGCGTCTCGTCACACGTCAGCGTGCGTGCGGACTTCGGTGAGTCGCGAGCTTCGGATCTTCGTCAGCGGCCTGTTAGCCGTTAGGTGAGTCGCGAGGTGTAGGCGAGTCGCGAGGTGGCGACCCCCGCGTGTGGGGCCTCTGGCCTCAAGCCACGGGCTCTGACGAAGGACTGACGAAGCCGCGAGCGCGACGTCCCGGCTCCCACCGCGGGGGACGCGACGTCCCGTTTGACCGGGGGTCGTCCCGTGCTCGCTCGGCGCTGGCGCGGGTCGTGCCCGGACGGTGGAGACGGGCGCGGGCGCGCGGCCCGGACCCGCCGCACGCCGCGGATGCCGGTGGAGCCGCGGTCGATGCTGTGCGCGACGGGACGTTCGTCTTCGAACCCGCGCTCACGCTGGCGCGCGCGCCGCGAATGGTTCGCGAACCCGGCGGGTAAACCGCTCACCCCGCGGGAGTCAGCAGTCACAAGACGGAGCGCTTTTATGAGTGAGCATGCGGTGGGCCACGGGCGTTGGCGTTGTAGCACCTCAGTCTACATGAGAAAGAGCACAAGGCTCAACTTAAGTTACCACGTCCTACCGACCCCGTCGGACCAGCTCAGCAGCTCTCGTGTTCGGTTTGACGTTCTCACACGCCGCAACGCGCGCTTAGAAGAAGCCAGCCGACGAGCAGCCGAGGATGGCGCCCGCGCCGAGGACGTGGCCGAAGGCCGTGCCCGAGAGCACCCACGTGAGGCCGAAAGACTGGACCATGTCGTCGTGCGCCTGCTGAGGCGTCATGCCCTCGCTGATACCCTTGCTAAGGCCCTTGCCCTGGATGGTCATGCCGAAGATGGTGATGATGTTAAAGAACATCATCACAAACGCCTGCGGCACGCGAGAGGCGCGGGCACGGTAACGCCGTCAGCGACGTTGATGGGCGCTTGCTCATGGGCAAGAGAGGGGATGATACGCTGCGGCCATCTTGGTGTCTGGCTTCTGCCTGCCCAGCTGGGTGCCTGCGATTCCTGCCGGCGCGCCAGCGCGTGCGGCCCGGCCAGGCCGATTCGGAGCGTCGGAGCGTCGGTAGACCCAGACGGCTCGCGCGCACCTTGGCAGGCGAGAATGCAGGGATAGGAAGGACCAGACCCTGAGCGGCAACGAGCTGCGAGGCGGCGTCGATGGCCGGCAGGTGCTCGACGAGCATGGTCGGCGCGACGGCACGCGAAGCGAGGGCATGCGAAGCAGCCGGCCGAATCGCGACGTTGAAGCCCGAGCAGACGGCGATGACCGCAGCGAGAACGGCGTGACGGAGCATTGGAAATAATCTCGCGTCGCAAAATGAAGGCGAGCGAAATACTACCGATACTTCTTCGAACGTCGGCGCCATGTTGTGCGGAACTCGAGGGTACCGGGGTTCAAACCCCAGAAATAGGCGCCCCAGAAATAGGTGCCCTGCAGCACGACAGGACCCTCGCGAGGTCTCGCCGGCCGCGGATGGCCAGCAAAAAGCGCGGCTCGCTCGTCGTCGACGTTGGCCGCAACTCAAGTCCCAGCGATGCACGCGATGCACGGCGTCCGAAGGGGCTCACGACACCTGATTGCATGTCGTCGCCCGTCTCGCACCTGCGCGACCTGACACGTGACCTCCATGAGGATGGCGCCAAACGGCGGCGCGCAGCGCAGTACCTGCGAGAGTCGCGCGAGACGCATCTGCAGGAGCGTCGTCTTTACCTGGTTCTCGATCTCGATGAGACGCTCGTGCACTCGCTGCGGGCGTCGGTGCGGACGATCGGCAGTGCAGACAGTACGGCAGTGGCCGCCGCTGCTGCGGCGACAACTCCGCTACCGCTTGGCCCGAGCTCCGCAGCTGCGCCGGTGCCACCGGCACCCAATGTCGACGGCATCATCGAAGACGACGATGACGAGGAGGAGGAAGAGGAGGAGGAGGAGGAGGAGGAGGAGGAGGAGGAGGAGGAGGAAGAGGAGGAGGAGGAGGAGGAGGAGGAGGAGGAGGAGGAGGAGGACGATGTCGACGAGAGCGATCTGGCAGGCGCAGGCCAGTCGGGAGTTGAAGCCGTTCACGAAACCGACGAGGCGGCGCGCGGCGAGGGCAGCAGTGGCACTGCCGGCGGCCGTAGCAGCGCGCAGGATAGGCAGCAGCAGCAGCAGCAGCAGCAGCAGCAGCAGCAGCAGCAGCAGCAGCAGCAGCAGCAGCAACAGCAGCAGCAGCCCGCCACGTCATTCGGCAGCCGCTCATGTAGTAGCAATAGTGAGGGCACCAGTGATAGCTCCATACCGGTGCCTGAGCCGGGACCGGTGGCGCCGTCCGCAATCGGTCCGTTGCCGCCCGGTGTGGCGCCTGCCGCAGGCAGTGGCGCTCCCTCCTCCGCTCGCGACAACGCCGACAAGTCGTCTGCTGGGCTGGCCTCAGTGAGCTTCGGCGGCAGCGACGCGGCGGCGGATGCCGAGGGAGGCGGGGTGACAGAGGTGACACTGCGCGTGCAGAATGTGGAGTTTGAGATGCGGCTGCGCCCGGGTGTCCACGAGTTCCTGGGACAGATGGCCGACCTCTTCTGCGTCCATTTGTACACTATGGGCTCGCGCGAGTGCGTGGACTATGCGGAATGCCCTTGAGTGCATGCTGATTGCCACCCTCATCAGGTGATGGGCTCGCGCGAGTGCGTGCATCAAGCCGCCCTCGCTGCACCCGAAGCATACCATTGCTCACCATGGCGCCGCAACCTCCCGGCATAGTGCTCACCACGGCGCCGCGCCCTCCCGGCATAGTGCTCACCATGGCGCCTCGCCTTCCCTGCGCAGGTACGTACAGCAGGCGCTGCACTACCTCGACCCGAAGCATGAGATCTTCAAGCCCGGGCAGGTGCTTGCATGGCACCCTGCGCTCGACCGCACCACCAAGACGCTCCAGCGGCTGCTTTGCGTGCCCGAGCTCGTCCTCATCGTCGACGACTCGCCGATCGCGTGGGCGAATCACGTGCCCAATCTGGTGCTGATCGATCGATTTGTAGGCGCGCCCACAGACGTGTCGCTCCCCCGCGTGGCGGAGCATCTGAAGGCCATCCATCGGGCGTACTTCGAGCGCTATGACAGGCCGCCGCGATCGCCACGAAGCTTGACCGTGCGCCCATCCAGCGGCCTCTCCCCATTTTCACTGCACAATGCCACCGCTGGGATTCGACATTGCCCACAGCCCCTCTCGCCGGTCGCGGAGAGTTCCCCAGGTTCCACAGGAGCCGGCGCCGGAGCCGGCGTCGCTGGTGGTGTGGACGGCAACGGCAGCGGGCAGCCAGCGCGCTCAGTACCACGCTCGCCGCTCATCATGGCGCCGTCGACTGCCCACACAGCCCCGTGCTCAGGCGCCCAGTGCGGCGCTCCACAGGACGGTGTAAGCCGGCGTGCGTCCCGCGAAGGCAGCGCCTTGCGCACGCATGCACTCAGCCAGGGAGGCACGCATGCACTCAGCCAGGGAGGCCGCTCAGCACCACGCTCGCCCCTCATGGCGTCGTCGACAGCCCAACAAGCCTCGTGGACGGGCGCCCAGGACGGCGCTCCGCAGGACAGCGCCCCCTCGCGTCTCCACCGAGTTCCGTCGCTTGGCTCGTACGAAGTCGCGTCCTACACGTCCGCTTCGTCCGCATTGGCGGAGGCGGCGCCGACAGCAGCGGCGGAGGCGGCGCCGCCTCCGCCGCCACGAGCAGCGGCGCCAGCGGAGGCGCCCGCGGAGCTGTGCTTGCCGACGGCGATGACAATGGCCGGCGGCGGCGACGAGGAGGTGGCGGCACCACGGCCTCCCGCTGGTGCCGCAGCCGCAGCCGCTCCGTCGACGAGCAGCGGCAGTACCGGCGCAGGCGGCAGCAGCGGCACGAGCGGCACGAGCAGCACGAGCAGCACTGAGATGTTCATGCCGGTGCGCCCAGCGGCAGACGTTCGCGAGCTGCTGCTAGCGCAGTGCGGCAGGCTCCTCTCTGGGGTGGCCTGTACCTTCGTCGGCCCCTCGTCTCTGCTGTTTGTCGATGGGGTAGTGCCTCCGGAGGTGCAGCTCGCGCGTCGGTGCGGGGCTGCGGTGTATGCCGAGGTGCGCCCCAGCTCGACCCCTGATGACCTCTGAGTGCTTCGTCATCAGCCCCAGCTCGACCTCTGATGACCTCTGAGTGCTTCCTCATCGCTGATGACCTCTGAGTGCTTCCTCATCGCTGATTACCGGATTGCCTCCCTCATCAGGTGCTCCCCAGCTCGACCCACATGCTCTTGATTGCCATCTGATGATCACTAATTGCACTTGATTGCCTCCCTCATCAGGTGCTCCCCAGCTCGACCCACATGCTCTTGATTGCCATCTGATGATCACTAATTGCACTTGATTGCCTCCCTCCTCAGGTACTCCCCAGCTCGACCCACATGCTCGTGCCGCCTGCCTTGCTGGCTGAGGGCTCCGTCCACTGCGAGCGCACGCGCCAGCTGTTACGGCAGGCGCAGGCGCATAAGCTGTTGCCCACGCTCAAACTGCTCGACGCGAGATGGCTGCTCGACTCGATCTCGCATTGGCGGAGATTACCCGAGGAGGACTATGTTCTGCCGCTTGAGTGCCTGGCGCTCTCGAGGCCGCTCCCCCTTCCCACCACCAGTGCCACACACGTCGTCGCGCACGCATCCAAGATGTCGCCGTGAGGAGGCTGTGAGGATGCCGTGAGGGTGAGATGTGGGCGAGATGGAGGACGCGGCAGGGCCGCGCGACTCCCACGAGTCGCGCGGCCCAGAGCGTGGGATGGGGAGGGAGATTACAGTGGTCTATGATGCATTACAGTGGGCAGCGGCATCACAGTGGGCAGCGGCATGGCAGTGGGCTATCACAGTATGAGGCATTCCTGCTGCCTGGGGTACGATTACAGTGGTCTATGAGGCATTCCTGCTGTCTGGGGTACGATTACAAGAGTTACGGCGCCTGGCTTCTGCGTCTTCCTTTCGTGCGGTGCAATGACTGTGGGGAGATGATTGTGGGGAGATGATTGTGGGGAGATGACTGTTCTTGGGAGTGGTCTGCGACGTGGTGGGGTGTCGTACGTCTCGGTCGTCTGTCGAGTGCGGCCGTGCGTGACGATCGCACACGCGGACCGGCGGGGGCGTGACATGGCGCGTGCGGTGATACACAGTAGGGTGAGGGTCGGCATCCCGTCCCGACGTGTGTGTTTGCGCCCGTCCCGCGGTCGCGTGTTCCGAGCGCCGACGGGACGGCGTATGAATCCGCGCGCGTATATCATTTCCGATTCCACGTATCCATCCTTCGTTCCGTTGGTTCCGTCTACGCGACCGGCGTACCAGCTACCACCCGCGTGTACACGAAGTCACGAACTCACTAAATCGGGCCCTAAGCGGCCTATCCGGAAACGCCGATGATGATCCCGCGCCGCGAGACAAGAAGGACACTTCCAGATGATTGTCAGATAATTGTCAGATGCCGGGCAAGTACTACGTAAAGGAAATGCGAGATCTCCATCGGGCCAGAAAGGTGCGAGCCGTGGCGGGACGACAGACTGGGCACAGGGTGTACGTACGTGCGTGGGGTCCTCGATGGCACTGCGGGACAGTAGCTTTCTTCAAAGCTCATCGTGCACGCGTTCGGGCGCGAGTGCGTCCAGCTCGGTCTTCGCCGCGTCGGCCTGCGCCTGCGTGCACGCGGCGGGCGTGCGGAAGCGCATCGTGTACTTGCAGACCTCAGGCTCATCCACTGAGAGAACCTCACTCTCAGCGCCGCACTCGAGGCTCACGGTCAGGGAGCGAGCCGGGCCGTTCCAGCAGTGCTGGCCGTTGGTGAACTTGAGCGTCTTGTAGTCATCTGCGAAGCCTTCCCAATTGCCGATGGTGGTCGAACCGCCCGATTGGCCCTTTTGGGCCGCGTTCTTGAAGGGGCAGATCTCGTAGTTCCACTCGCCCCCGAGCGCTGAGGTATAGCACTCACGCGAGAGCGGCTCGAAGCGACCGTTGGGCCCATAGTCGACCGTCTTCTTGCTCTCGAGCTCGCGCATCTGGCGCTCGAGATCGTCAATGGCGTCCATCGCCTCGCGATGCTTCGTGCGCAGCGCCTCGGCCTCTGGAAAGGAGCACACGACGAGGGGCGAGGCGCGGGGAGGGTGCAGGCACGAGACAGGCGCGTCAGCTCAACTGGACAGAGGCGATACATTCCTCATCAGGAAGGGAGGCAGGCGAACAAGGGAGGTGTGCCCATCGGGCGAAAGAAAGGCCCCACAGCCGATGGCCACAGCCGGTGGTTACAGCCGATGGCCACAGCCGGTGGTTGCAGCCGATGGCCACAGCCGGTGGGTCGACCTGGGGTGGAGAAGTCGTCGAACGGCCGCTTCGGTGATTTGCCGCTCTTCTTCTTGCTGCTGAAGAGGCTGCCGACCCAGCTGGCGCCGTTGGCCACCCAGCTGAAACCATTGAGGCCGAAGCTCACTGCGCCCGTCATGACTCGACCTATGCCGCTCCACACGCTGCCACTGCTGCTGCTGCTGCCAGTGCGGCCACTGTCGCTCTTGATGCTGCTGCTGCTGCTGCTGCTGCTGCCTGTGGCACACGGGGATGGGGCGGCCACGCAGAGGGTAAGGGCGCGGGTAGGTCACCAGTCGGGTCCGACACAGCCCTCCGCGGCCACCCCATCCCACGCTCTGTGCGCTGGCGGGGGGCGCTAGGCGTGGGACCGACGTGGGGATCCCGCCGCCCTCCCCCAGCGCGCCCCCGCCCCTCCCCGCCAACTGGCCGCCAACTGGCCGCCAGATGATTGCCAGCTGGCCACAGCGCCCATGCCGCCTCGACGGCCGCCCCAGAAGGACCTTCCACAGAAGGACCTCGCCGTGCCAAATCGGTCAAAGGACCGCGCCGTGCCGGCCGCGCTCATCGACGCGACGCGGCCATGGCAGCCGCCGCCGTGTGTATGTGTGCTGGGAAGGGAGTAGGCGGGAATGTGTGTGCGGTGGCCAGGGACGCGCAGGCCACGTGCACCTCCGGCGCGCGCAGCGCAGGCCACGTGCGTGGCACATACCTGGATCCTTCGGGGCCGCCTCGTCCGTCTCCGTGGCCTGCGCCGCCTCGTGCTCGTCCTCCTCGTGCCACGTCGCCCGCCTCCCTCGACCCTCCTCGTCGTCGCCCGGCTCGTCGTCCAAATTAGGCTCGTCGTCTCCTTCGCTCCATGGCCGATGCTCGTCCTCGTCCTCGCCGCCGAACCGCTCCCCACCCTCGCCGTAATCGTCACGGTAGCGCGCGCGGTACTCGGCATCCTCCAAATGAGGGTCGTCGCCGTACGGCGCGTCGCCCTCGGGCGGTATGTAGTCATCCGCCGGGTACTCGCCCTCGGGGCCGACCTCGTCTGGATGATGGTCGACGGAGGGGTACGACAAATCATGGTCGCTCGCCACGGCGCCCTCTGCTGCTGCTCCTCCTGCTGCCGCTGCTGCTGCTGCTGCGGCGGCGGCGGTGGCAGCCTCAACGCCCTCGGCTGAGGCCGGCGCTGCCGGTTGGCCCCTCTCGACGCCCGCAGGAGGGACGCCCTCTGCTGCTGCCTCTGCTGCTGCCGCTGCTGCTGCTGCTGCCGCTACGGAGTCCTCTACGGAGTCCTCTACAGAGGCGCCCGAGGGCATCTCGGCGCCGGCGCCAGCGGCGGTCGCCGCCTTGGCCTCCTCCTCCGCCTGCTTGGCGGCCTCCTCGGCCGCCTTCTTCTCGAGAAACTCCTTGCGCGCCTCGCTCTCGCGCAGCTCGGCCGCCGCCTTCTCGACCTGGATGGCGTCGGCCGCTGCCTTCTTCTCAATGAGGCTCACCTTGAGGGCCGCTATCTCGCTGTCCCACTTGCCAGTGTTGGTGGCCGCCTCGGCCTCCCACTGCTGCGCCTTTTGGAGCCCGCCGAGCACGCTGCTCAGCGTCGCCGCCGCCACCGCGCGCGCCGCCTCGCCCGCCTGGATGCATGTATCAGTGCACGCGCCCGGGCGCGCGTACTCGTCGGTTCCATCGCAGCAGTCGCAGATGCCGTCGCCCACGAGGCCAGCGCGCACGTAAGTGGGCTTGAAGCCCTTGTTGGCGCAGTAGAAGCGGCCGCCCGTGTTGGCGCATGCCGATGTGCCCGGCTCATCCGAGCCATCGGTGCAGTCACAGTAGTCATCGTTCAGCTGCGCGATGGGCAAGGAGCCCGATCCGTCACGGCACGCAAATGTGGGGCCGGTGTACGCGGCCCACTCTGAGCGTGGCACGCCACGCACAGGCTGCTGCGCGCACAGCGGCCTGGCAAGGAGCGCCAGGCCGCACAGCAAGGCCAGGTTCCCGCGCCGCATCGTAATGACGTGGCGTTCCCGTGAACAGGATCCTAGCAAACTTGGAAGGGTCACGGGAAGGCGTGCAACCCCTCTGTTGTGTGCATACGCGGGGTGGTGCAGTCTCGGATTGTGACCTCTTTATCTTCGATCTTTTCATATGCGCGAAACGCGACAGAGGTCGCCCGCCGAGACGCGATCCGGAACTTCATGCCGTCGCTTTCTGCGCTCCGCAGCGCATTCGCGTGACGGCAGGCGGAGGACCTCGCCCCCCAGCTGTCCAGTGGTGGGTGCGTGGCCATGCTGCCCTCCTCGGTGAATGAACGATTTTGCACCGTGCTCATGAACTTTGACAAGAAGACGCCCCCGAACGAGGATGAGATCCGCGAGGACCTTGAGTCCAAGGACACCGAAAAGAAGATTGGGGGCTTGAAGAAGCTCATCTCGCTCCTGTTGACCGGGGAGGCCATGCCCAAATTGCTCATGACGGTTATTCGCTTCTGCGTCCCTTGCGACGACCACAAGATCAAGAAGCTACTTCTCGTGTACTACGAGGTAGTGGATAAGCACGGACCCGATGGCAAGATGCTGCCAGAGATGATCCTCGTGACCAACTTCCTCCGAAACGACCTCAATCATCCGAATGAGTGGATCCGCGGGTGCACGCTTCGCTTGATGTGCAAGCTCAAGGAGACCGAAATCCTCGAGCCGCTCATCCCCATGATGAAGAGCAACCTTGAGCACCGTCACGCATTTGTGCGCCGGAACGCTGTGCTCGCCGTATCCGCCATCTACAAGTCCTTCGAGCACCTGCTTCCCGACGGGCCAGAGCTGGTGGAGAAGGTGCTCCAGGCCGAGGCCGACCCCTCGTGCAAGCGCAACGCCTTCCTCATGCTCTTCCAAGCCGATCAGGAGCGCGCAGTCCACTTCCTCTCGAACAACATCGACCAGGTTGCCAGCTATAGCGACACGCTACAGCTCGTCGTCCTCGAGCTCATTCGCAAGGTCGTGCGCTCCAACCCGAACGACAAGTCAAAGTATATACGCTGCATCCTCACGCTGTTCAACTCGTCGTCGACCGCGGTCGTGTACGAATGCGCTTCAGCCATGATTGCGCTGTCGTCTTCCGTCACCGCGATCCGCGCGGCGGCGAGCTCGTACACGCAGCTGCTCTCCTCGCAATCCGATAACAATATCAAGCTGATCGTGCTGGAGCGCCTACAGGACCTGAAGAAGAAGCACCCGAAGGTGGTCACCGAGCTCATCATGGATATCCTGCGGGCCCTCGCCTCGGCCAACCTCGACATCCGCAAGAAGACGCTCGACATCATCCTCGACCTCGTCACCCCGGGGACCATTGGGGAGGTGATGCAGGTGCTCAAGAAGGAGGTGGTCAAGACGGCCGAGGACGGCGACAAGAGCGCTGAGTATCGCGCCATGCTGATCACCTCCATCCACAAGTCAACGACCAAGTTCCCCGATGCTGTCTCCACCGCGATCCCCATCTTGATGGACTTTTTGGGCGATAGCAACCAGGCGTCCGCACTCGACGTGATCACGTACGTGCGAGAGATCGTCGAGACCTACCCACACCTGCGCGACGACAGCATGCGCAAGCTGTTGCACGCGTTCCCGTCCATCCATGCCTCTCGAATCGCTCGGGTCGCTCTGTGGATGATCGGCGAGTACTGCACCGAGGCGCAGGACGTGGCGCTCGCGTTCACCACGCTGAAACAGAGCATGGGCGACTTGCCCTTTGCTGCGCGCGTCGCTGACGAGGCACCCGCTGCCCCGCCGCCGCCAAAGTCAACCGGGCGCCCGGTAGTCCTCGCAGATGGTACCTATGGCCATCAACCGGCGGCCGTGGCTGCCCAAACAGCTGCCCAAGATACTGGCAAGCTGCGGGGGCTGCTGTGCGCGGGCGACTTTTTCCTCGCAACCGTTGTCGCAACGACGCTGACGAAGCTCGCGCTTCGCACGCGTGCGCACGTGCCCCCTCAGACAGCAAATTTGGTGACTGCGGATGTGATCCTGATCTTGACTGGCCTCTTGCAGCTCGGGCACGCGGGGCAAGGCATGCCGCAGATCGACGCAGACTCGCAGGAGCGCATCACCATCAACCTGCAGGTCCTCTCCTATCCGTCCCAGGAGCTCAACCGGCTCTGCTTGACCGATTGCCGCGAGGCATTTTCGGCCATGCTGTCCGAACGCCTTGCTTCCGAAGCTGCGGACACTCCAAAGGCGGACGAGCTCGAGGTGAATCGCCAAACAGACGACCTCATCTCTGTGCGTCAGCTCCGTGGCCGTGCGGCTGACAAGGGCATGATGGATCTGGACGATGACGACGACGCCGCCTTGAACAAAGCCACAGGTGCGGACTCGCAAGAGGACTTTGCACAGCGTCTCAAGCGAGTGACACAGCTGACCGGGCTCTCGGACGCGGTGTACGCGGAAGCGTACGTCACCGTGCAGTCGTACGACATAATGCTGGACCTGATGCTGATCAACCAGTCCAAAGAGACCATGTACAACACGTGTCTCGAGCTGGCGACCGTCGGTGATCTCAAGCTCTGCGAGAGGCCGCAGACCTACACTCTCAAGCCCGGCGAAAGCAAGCACATCAAGGCGAATATCAAGGTGTCTTCCACCGAGACTGGCATCGTGTTTGGGACGATCGTCTACGACACAACGGCGCCCGGCGCTGCCGGCGCCGCCCCGCTAGATCGGAACTGCGTGGTGCTCAACGACATTCACATTGACATCATGGATTACATTGCGCCCGCGTCATGCTCAGACTTGGCGTTCCGTGCCATGTGGGCCGAGTTCGAATGGGAAAACAAGGTTGCAATCAACACGGACATCACGGACGTGGACACATTCCTTGCCCACGTGGTCAAGTCGACAAATATGAAGTGCCTCACTCCCGCGTCGGCGCTCGAAGGGGATTCGGCGTTCCTCGCTGCAAATCTGTACGCAAAGTCCACCTTTGGAGAGGATGCCTTAGTCAACTTGTCGCTTGAGAAGCGCGCTGGCGGAAGCCTCTGTGGATATATTCGCATTCGTTCCAAGACGCAGGGCATCGCACTCTCGCTCGGAGACAAGCTGTCGCTCAAAATGAAAAGCAAGGCGCCCTGAACGGGCCGCGCTCAGCAAGGTGCAAAGCAGATCCAACGCTCGCTCCAGGAGCCTGAGTCGAGTGGGCCTACATGTATTGCAGCCCCAGGGCAACGTAAGGGCAACGGTCACTATTCAGTCTAGGGGCGCCTTCAGTCTAGTCGCTGTTTGGCGTGAGAGCCGCTCGCTGCCACGAGGACGGCAGTGTGTCGTATGTGTAGCCACCGGGGGGTCCCAGAAGCCAGAACGCATCAGAAGTTCCAGTAACGAATAAGGTGTAAGCGCGCAGTATGAGTATCGTCTAGAATATCTAGTTGCGTGCGTCACTGGCATTGGCGAGTGGCTCCTGACGCGGCTGCGGATTGACCTCTCACAGCTCTCGCGGACAAAGACCCGGACGTTAAGAAAAAGCGCTCCGCTCCGTCCGCAGCGCGCAGGTCCGTAGACCGTACCGCATTCGGCCGTCACGGCGATCGGGGGGCGGTCGGTTCTTACCGCGCGGACCCGGGCGCGCGTCAGGAGCGTCAGGACGCCCCGTCCGGTCCAGGAAGGACGAGATCGCGATTCGTTCGCGTCTGCCCAAGCCTATAACTGCCGTCTCAGACTCGGCTATACATACAGATGGTCAGCGCACACTGCCCCCCCCCCACGTCACGGGCTGCCGTCACTGTATTGTGTACCACTGAGGGACTGAGCCCACATTCCACCACTCGAGGCGTGCCCAGAGACCGGGCAGGCTTCGAGAGCGGAGATGCCACAGAGCTGCGCACGAACTAGAGCCCGCGCGGCAGGTTGGTGGTGGGTGGCCGGTCGCTCTTGATCTCCGTGAGCTGATTCATGAGCTCGCCTCGCTGGCGCATCAGCGCACCGATAATCTGATTCTGCACTGCGACGCGTGAGCTGAGCTCGGCCGTTGAGAGCACCTCTTCCATCAGTGGTGGGGTAGCTGCGGTGCTCAGCGAGCGGTACGCGCCGCCGTCAAGCTCCGGGCTGTGCGCAGTCGCGTCGGTGGTGGCGGCGACGGTGGTGGTGGTGGAAAAGTTACGGGCAGTGACGGAGGTGGTGGTGATGGTGGAGGGGGCGAAGGAGGCGGTGGAGACGGTGGTGGTGGCGAGGGAGGCGGTGGGTTCGGTGGACGTGGAGCTGTTGCCGCCAAACATCGGGCCGCTCAGCGAAAGTTCAGTATCAAGAACGCTGAACATGTTGGCAAATTCATCCGCGCTGAACAGGTGGTCCAGAACTGCTTCGCCCTCCGCTTCAGCGATAGGCTCCTCAAGGAAAGGTGCAGCTAGGGAGGGGCATTCACGCGAGGACGTATCGGTGGACGATGAGGCGCGCCGCTTGGTCGGCGAGCGGTCCTCGGAGCTGGGTTCGCCCCGCTGGCGCGACAGCGGGACCAGCTCCGCCTCCGGATCCGCCTCCTGGCCTTGCCACTCGCCTGATGCTATTAGCAATGGGCCTTGCCACTCGCCCGGTGCTATTGGCAACGGGTCCGCCGTGTCTCTCAGCAGCTGCTCAATAGTTGCCTCGTCCGCAGCCTGGCCCGCCTCCGCGACCGGTGAACTGCCGCTCATCCGCTGGTCGACTGTTCGATTGCGTGCGGAGGGCGCGGACTCCGCGTCCGCCGTGTCGCTCAGCAACTGCTCAGGGTGCAGAGACTGCGAGGTCCCCACGGAGGCGGTGGCTGCGGCAGATGAGGAATCCGAGACACTCCCCGAGAAGGCGAAAAGCGTCAGAGGCTGCGCCATGGGTTGTGGCGTGGTGAGCTTCGTCACCACCTTGAATTCCGGACCGAACACCGTGAGGCAGGGATGCGTGGCGGCGAGGACCTCATCGACGGGCGCGACTCGCAGCCGGAAGCGTGGAAAGACCGCTTTCTTCTCGCGTGGCAGCCTGTGGGCGCGCCATTCGTACGATGAGACCGTATGTCCCACCTGGAGAGTCACCGTCTTTCTGTTGCCCTTGCATTCCACCTCGGTGCCGGTCGGGCCGGTCGTGCCGTCCCAGCCCCTGAGCAATACGCACGGCGGTGGAGTGCAAGGGATCATGCTCTCATTGCAAGCCTTACACCCCTCGAGACAACACCCCTCGAGACAGGCCTTACACCCCTCGAGACAGTGCGCATTCGAAAAGAAGAGGTCGAAGCGGTAGCGCACGGGCTCGTGCAGTTGCGTCTTGGTGCCGTCCGGGCTGACGTCGAATTGTTCAAGGAACACGCGGAACCTCTTCAGATTGCTGATGGTGTTCTCAGTCGGCGTACGCTGATGGAACTCCTGCGTCATCTGCAGAGACCGCTTCATTGTCACGAACTGCAATGTTTTTGCGCGCGTCCCAAGTGAGAGCGTGTGGGACGCTCGCTTTTCCCCAACTCTTTTCACATTCTTCACGCCGTCGCGGTGTTTCATTTTCGGACTCAGGGTCGTTGGTGAACCCAGGGCGACGAAGGATGCCGTGAAATGCATGGAATTTGTATTCACATAAATCTTTTCACGCGGCACGTACGGTATGTACACACACTTGACGACCGAACGACGACGAGCACCTAATCCTGCGTGACCTTCATGGATTCCGTGTAGGCGTTTCATGCATTTTAATAGTCAAACACACGGAGCCCCCGAGTTTGGGTTTGTGCGTGCGCGATTCCGCGGAAGTCGTGTGATCGATGCTGCAGGCGGATAAGCAGGTGTTGCTCGCGGGCGTCAAGCGCAACGCGCTCGAGCTGCGCCAGCGCGAGCTTGAGTTCCACGTCGAGCGCTACACCAACCTGGCCACGCAGGCCTCGGTTGTCGCCGGCTTCTCCTTTGAGAGCCTCGTGGAGCTTGAGGTCCCCGAGGGCACGCCGCCGCTGCTCTCGGCGTGCTACTTTGTGTGCGGCGCGTCGGCGATGGCGCTCTCGCTCTACGTGCTCTGCATCGCCTCCTTCGCCTGCGTCTTCGGCCACCGGCTCGCGCTGCAGGGCCCGCACGGCTCGCTCGAGCGCGCCGTGCACATCCTGATCGACCACCGCATCCACATCTTCGCGATGGCGGCGCTCTCGCTCGCCTTCCTCGTGAGCGCGGCCGTGTTCATGGCCTGGATCAAGATGGGTGCCGCCGCATCGATGGTCACGATCATCTTTCTAGTCTTTGCCTTCTCGGTCTACAAGCGCATGACGTCGATGTTTGAGATCTTCCACATCCCCGAGGACAAGCTGGTGACGGGCGCTCTGCGCGTGTCAGACCCGGCCTCGGGCGGCAACGCCGTCGTCGACCTCGCGCGCCTCAACCCGAGCAGCCGTAACGCACAGGCCGCGCCACCGAATGTCGCCGAGGCCGCGGCTCGCGGGGTCCCGTACTCACGCCTCGTCGAGGAACAGGTACGTTGATTGCCACGGATGGCCTGCCTTGCATGCGAGTGCTCACCACAGCGCTCTCGCCGTACTCGCGCCTCGCCGAGGAACAGGCGGAGGCGATGAGGCCGAACGCTTTGGATCGGCAAGCGGCGCGCGAGCCTTCCCCCATGGGCGGCTCGAAGCACGAGGGCTGGCTCTTCAAAAAGGGCGAGAAGGGCGCCTTCTTCGGCACCGACAAGTTCCAAAGGCGGTACTGCGTGCTACAGGGCCCGTACCTTTTCTACTTCCGCTCGTGGGAGGACTATGGTGCTGCCACGGGCCCGATGGCCGAGCGACTGCGCGTGGCCGTCAACCACGGCGCACCCATTGACGTGAGGCAGTATGACGTGGTACGCGTCCGCGAGGCGGACAGCGACATGCCCAACCGCTTCGATCTTGTGCCCACCAACCCTCTCGACCGGAAGTTCGAGTTACAAGGAGTGACGCTCGACGAGACGGAGGACTGGATCAATCAATTCCGCATGGCCAAACGGGGCGTCTCCTCAGCAGCGCCTGGTGGAAACAGCCAACCTCACGTCATCGTGCAGGACTGAGCCGACGTGCCGACGGCGCGCGCCGCCTGCAAGGCACCAGCTGCAAGCTCGTGGAGCGCGCGCACCGCGCTGCGCGCGAGCCGTATGAAGACAAAACACTTACGAGCGCTAGCGGCAGCGGTCCCGAAGCACAGTCCGGTCCCCGGGCTCGTTGTGGTGGCACACGTAAGGGCCAACAATCAAGAATCATAATTACGCGTGACGCCGTAAAACCGTGTCCAGCTATCACTGGTCACACAAGCTCGAACCGAACGTTTTCCAATCGTCTCGAATGGCTTCGTGACATGTAACATCTAATACATTCACACCGTCTCAGGCTCAACGCAGCGGGAGGCTTTTACGTATAATTGGTGTGCGCGTGTGGTGCATGGCGTGGTGCAAACGTTACCGTTGTCTCCGTATGACAGTGGCACAGGAGTCAGGACGACACAGGAGCCTGCCGCCCGGCGATGAACTGGAGCGCACCTGTGCATCTCAGGGGCAGGGCCCTCTCATCGGTTACTGGGCTCCTAAAAGTCGAACACGGAGAAGGCATCGTCGCCGCTTTTGGCCGGCGCAGGCGCATCTGCGCCCACCGGCGGGGCTGGCAGCGGGTCTGGAGGCGGTGACTGCAGGCCGGGGACGGCCTGCGTGGGCGTGGGCCGTTTCGCGCGCTGCTGAGCTGCCCTCTCGGCCCGAGCCCGCAGCAGCGTCGTCTGAAGCGCGTCGAGCGCGCCGACGCGGCTCGCAAGCAATGCACCGCCGACGCCGTCCACCAGCCGCAGCGGCGGCGGTGGCTGGCCTGGGGACGGGCGAGGCGTCGCAAATGCTAGAGCAGCAGGGATGCCTAATGCTCTTTCGAGGATGGCACCCAGCTGATGGCCGCCCGCGGCGTTGGCGATGACGAGCGCTCGATTGAGCGGATCGTTTGCGGGTAGAGAACAGATGGCCGCCGAGACGAGCGATTCTTCGCGTGAGGGCAGCCTGGAGGAGGGTGGCGCTGGCAGCGGCGGCAAAGGCGGCGGCGGCGCTGTCGCGAGCACTGATGTCCGCTGATGACCGCTGATGACCTCTGATGGCGCCGCCGTGAGCGGTGGCGTGATGGGGGACGGGGCATCGACACGAGGATCTGGCAGGGCCGCTGCCCACTGCTGCATCGCCGCGTGCGTCGGGTCCACCGCCGCGCCGGGCATCTCTGCCTTGCTTGTGAACCACATCGTGAGCGCGAAGCGGCTGCCGCGCGTCACGCGCTGGACAGCATGCAGGTTGGGCGCGCCAGACTCGAAGGCGACCAGCACGCCAGGCTCGGGCAGCACCACCCGATCGGCGTCCAAGTCGTGGAAGACGAGCCGCCCGCCCTCAAAATCGCCGACTGGGGCGGCAGCGGCGCCGCCGGCAGCGGCGCCGCCGGCAGTGGCGCCAGTGCCGCCCTCTTCCGTGGGCGCGGCCGAACCATAGCGCGTGAGGTAGAGGAGTGCCGAGTACTCATACTCCGCGACGCTCACCTGATCATCAGCGGTCACCAGCGGTCATCAGCGGTCATCAGCGGTCATCAGAGGTCATCCGAGGTCATCAGAGGTCCTCAGACGCGCTCACTTGATCGATGTGTGCGCGCCATCAGAGGTCATCAGAGGTCATCAGAGGTCATCAGAGGTCATCAGAGGTCCTCAGAGGTCCTCAGACGCGCTCACTTGATCGATGTGTGCGCGCCAGTAGCAGAACTGATCGTGCCGCAGCAGACCCACGTCGAGAGCACCAGCGGCGGTGGCCTCATGCAGCAGCTCGTCCTCGTCGACGACGTCGTCGTGCTCGCTGCAGGTGCAAGCGCCTCCACCGTCCTCGCCAGCGCTGCCATCGTTGCCATGGTGGCCCGCGCTGCTGGTGCTGCTGGAGCGCGCCGCGCTGCCTGGCTTGCGTGTGCGTGCGCCGCCTGCACCGGGCGTGCTGACCGGCTGCAGCCGTGTGAACGTGGCGTCGCTCACGCGAAGCGACGCCAGGTCGGCACCGAACGCAGCGGCCACCCGACGGCGCGCGCGCTCGACGACGCGGTAGAGCAACGGCACCGTCCCTGAAAGGTCCGCGCCCGCCATAGCGGTGGAGGAGAGCGCGGCCGCAGCGCCTGCGGTGCCGTCTGCGCCCGAGGCGGCCGACGCCGACGCCGTCGTTGCGAGCACACGCGCCGCGAGAGCCGGGGAGATACCGAGGGTAGTCTGGCCGCAGCGGCTGAAGGCGCCGGCCATGGCGACCAAGCCGCCAGCGAGCAGCTGCTCGCGCTCTCGCTCGGAGAGCATGTCGGCGGCGATCAGTCGCAGCGAGCCGTCGGGCGCTCGGTGCTCGAGCCCGTCCCGCGCGGACAGCAGCACCAAGGGCTTCCCGGGCCGCACATTGGCGGCGACGAGCGAGCCCTGCAGGTCGCTGCCGTCGGACTCATCGTCCATCTCCTGCTGTGCGGCCGCGCCGGCTTTTGACGTTGGCGAGACGCACGCGCGCACGCGGCGCGTTGCGTCCTCACCAGTGTTGAGCTCGCACAGCTCCTGTCGAAGCCGTGCGCACTCCTGGTCGAGCGCTGCAGCCGCCTGCAGGAGCGCAAATGCTCGACGGCTCGCGCACGCAATCGGTGCGAATGGCGGGAGCACATGGCCACCGGCGCGACGCCACTGCTCCTCCGCCTGCTGCGTCATCATCGCGACCGCGTTCGAGGGCGACGTCGCACTCGTCTCCATTTGGAAATTGGGTTCACACCTTTGACGGCGTACATTTATAGTTGTAGCTGTGAATGTTAGGTGTAGTTACCGAGCGACGCGACCGCGGTGACAGCGCCCGTCTGTCCTGTGTTTCGTTTGGTAGTGGCTGGTCGGTACCTTGTGTGTCGATTCAACTGACCCTTTCTCAACATAGGTAACGGTGGTAACCGCGACACACCGACTCACCGAGTCCGAGATACCGGCACCGGCCGGGCAGCGGGAGCGGCGTTGGTTTCCATACGATATAAGTCAACAATATCGAGTCAATATCATTCGACTGCTCATTGACTCTCTAGACACGGCGAAGCCGTGTGGATCAGATTGGATGCGACACATCCACAGTCGCCGTCACCCCACACCTCTCACCTGCTTTGCAAGCAAGCTTCGATGAGTAGATCTAGCACATCATCCGGAAACTTCATACTGCATTTTTTCATCCACAGCAGCAGCAAGACAAATCGCTGGGTGGTATCATTGAACATCAAATGATCTTTGCGAGACCACTTGACCATATCCCAGACTTTGATCGTCCCGTCGTCCGATCCAGACACAATCTTGGTCCCGTCCGGGGAAAACGCCACCGACCTGACGTAGTGGTGGTGGGCGTCCGTCTTCTCGCTCAGCAGCTCCAGTTTGTCTGCCAGACAAGCCAGCAGGCGTCAGATTTGGCCGAGGAGGGGCGATTTTGAGCTCGCGGCGCACCTGAATCCCATACTTTGATCGTCTTGTCGTGCGCTCCCGAGACAATCTTGGTCCCGTCCGGAGAAAACGCGACCGACTCGATGTAGTTTCTGTGGGCGTTCGTCTTCTCGCTCAGCAGCTCCAGTTTGCCTGCCAGACAAGCCAGCAGGCGTCAGTTTTGGCCAAGGAGGGGCGATTTCGAGGGCTCCAGCGCACCCAAATCCCAGACTTTGATAGTCTTGTCGCCCGATCCCGAGACAATCTTGGTCCCGTGTGGGGAAAACGCGACCGACGTGAGGTGTTGGCTGTGGGCATTCGTCTTCTCGCTCAGCTGCTCCAGTTTGGCTGCCAGACAATCCAACATGCATCAGTTTTGGCCAAGGAGAGGGGCGATTTTGAGCTCGCGGCGCACCTGAATCCCAGACTTTGATCGTCCCGTCGCGCGATCCCGACACAATCTTGGTCCCGTCAGGGGAAAACGCCACCGACATGACCCAGTGGCTGTGGGCGTTCGTCTTCTCGCTCAGCATCTCCAGCTTGTCTGCCAGGCAAGCCATCAAGCGTCAGTTTTAGCCAAAAGGAGGGGTGATATGAGGGCTGCAGCGCACCCGAATCCCAGACTTTGATCGTCCCGTCAGCCGATCCAGACACGATCTTGGTCCTGTCCGGGGAAAACGCCACCGACATGACGTAGCTGCTGTGGGCGTTGGTCTTCTCGCTCAGAAACTCCAGCTTGCCTGCCAGACAAGCCAGCAGGTGTCAGTTTTGGCCAAGGAGGGGCGATTCGAGGCTCCGGCGCACCAGATTCCCAGACTTTGATCGTCTTGTCCCACGATCCAGACACAATCTTGGTGCCGTCAGGGGAAAACGCCACCGAGTTGATGCAGTCGCTGTGGGCGTTTGTCTTCTCGCTCAACAGCTCCAGTTTGTCTGCCAGGCAAGCCAAATGGCGTCAGTCTTCGCCAAGGAGGGGCGATTCGAGGCTCCGCGGCGCACCAAAATCCCAGACTTTGATCGTCCCATCAATCGATCCCGACACGATCTTCGTGCCATCGGGCGAAAAGACGACCGAGATGATGGCAACGCTGTGGGCCTTGGTCTTATCCGCTACACAGTTGATGAGCATCGCGATCATCCTGCGAACAAGAGAGAAGAAGAGAGGCTTAGGCAGCGTGTGTATTCGCGGCAGCATGGAGATATGGGACCACACGAGGCTGCAAGCTGAAGGACGCTTCAGGGGTCTCGATGCAGACATGCAACCACCAACAGCGTGCCGCGAGGATGAGGGGAATCGCGTGCGGAGTGTAGTTCCGAAGCTCATCGCGAACGGAGAGTCGCATGCCCTCGAGAGAGGCAGCCCAGCTCGGGGACTCAGGATTGGGCAGTCACGTGGCGGCAAAGCGCGCGGGGGCGGAGAGGAGGGAGGCGGACTTTTGTCGGCGCGCGACTGCGGAAAGGCACGCGAAAAAACCCACAGTCGTGAGAGAGACGAAGGGAGGCGTAGGGGCAAGGGCATGTGTGCTCCCTGAGATGCACAAGTGCCCGCGGGCTCCGTGTGGAAGAAAGCACCTACCAGGGAGCGGACTCGATGTATTCCGTGTGCGAAGGTGGTGCGGTGTGCGCGTGCAGCGGTCGCACCGACGCACGTTGAGCACGAAGAGCGACGAGTGCAGAGCAGGCGGGACGCGCGCGTCGCTTCGAAGGGTTCCTGTGAATGGGCTGTTAATACATGTTTTATTTTCTTGGAATCTGTGGTTGGGCACACGCATAACTCGAATACGTCCGGTCGCACAACCCCCACCGGCCGGGCTCGTTATCGACGTCCGCGGTCCGCGGGCCTTGCACGCTCAGCCGGACACGCCTGGTCGCCTCACGGACACGGTATTAATATGTTTCGAGCGCTGAAGATTGCCTCGACCATGTGTGCCATGTGTGTGGAATAGCTTTGGTACTTGGACACAGTCGCACGCTCCGGCTCCACCTCTAGGATCCGAGATCGACGTGGCCCATTAGAATGCCATTCTTCGTTTTCAATCAGCAAGCATGAGCCATGACTGGAACGTACGGACGCCCAGGTGGGGCTGGAACATACGGAACGTACGGCGCAAAGATCTTCTCCCACTTCTTGTTGCCAGTGTCGAGGTCCCTCTGCCGCTCGTCCGCCGGCACAACCGGAGTCCAGTCGGGACTCCACGTGCCCTGCACGGAGCCTGCAACGTACGTGGCCCGCCACGCCAGCATCCTCCCCTCTTTCTGCGGCCGTATCCTGACCGTGAGCGTGTCCCAGTCCGATGATTTCGTCAGCTTTTTGACCTCGTAAGTGAGCGTCTTGGTGTGCGGCCAGCTCTGATCGTGAATCTCCACCTTCCACGACGTCGTCTTCGTGTCCAGATCAGCGGCCTTGAAGACCAAATGGTCGATTTGCTTCGTGTCCTTCACCGCGACCGAGAATAGAGGGAGCCTCTCAGCAGCCATGGCGCACGCACAATGTTCGGCGATCGGGCGATCGGGCGGCGCGCGCTCCCCCTCACAGAGGCACCCGTGACCGCGGACCGCGATCGCCGAAACAGTCGGGGAGCTCAACTTGGCGCTCATTTCGGACCTTCGTGTGCTTCATCAAATTCCCGGCTGTTCATACGTCAAGTGAAGCATGTTACACCGCCCGCGCCACCTCGAACACAAACGGCGCGGCGTCGAGCCACTCCGTGTCCGTCCACACGCTCTGCGAGGTCTTCATCGCCGTGACGCGCAGCCCGTGGGCGGCTGCGACCTCCTCAAACCTCGCCATCGCAGCGTCCACGTAGCGCGAGCGGTCGGTGGGACTCGGCGTTCGACTTCGCGGCATGGTGGCGAAGATGACGCGCGGCGGCGGTGGGGTGCCCGCGTGCCGGTCGAAGAGCATACGCAGCGTGGCGCACAGCGGGGCGTGCGACGCCGGGTCGTAGATCGTGTCGCTGCCCAGGATCCAATCGAAGCGCAAAGGGCTGGGATCACCCCTCGAGAGGCGCGGCGTTTCGAGGGCGGCGAGGTCCTCCGCTGAGCCCCAACGCACAAGGGCCGCCTGGCACGCCGCCTCGGCAACCAGCTGTGCGTTGCGTCGCACGTTGTGCTCAATGAGGGGGAGCAGCTCGCTTGCACCGTCGGTCAGGACGACCATCGAGGCGCCGAGCCCCGCCGCGTACAGGCCGACGGCGCCGGTGCCGCACCCGAGCTCGCAGACAGCCGTGCCTCGTATGCTCCCGCGCTCCGCGAGAAGCCAACGGCAGAGGGCGGGAGCGCTGTGCCACACGCGTCCGCCCGTCGCCAAAGTGCCATCGGCGGCAACTGTGCGCAGGCGCAGGTGCGCGCCGCCGGGCAGCGCAGGCGGCAGACCCTCGAGGACGGCGGCGACGTCCTCGGAGAAGCACCACACACTCGCGCGCCCGTCGAGTCGGATGAGTTGAAGAAGTGATGTCGGGTCCGCTTCGACGGCTGGCGTCCCCGTGACTGCAGGCTCGCAACCGCGCTCTCCAGGCGGCACTGGCTCGTGAGGCACTTCGTCGCCAAGAAGAAGCCATGGGGTCGCGGGCAGCTGGCGCAGTGCGTGCAGGGTGCTTAACTGCAGGCAGCGCGATGTCGCCAGCATCGCGTGCAGTGTGCGTAGCTGCAGCTGCGGCTCGCTGCCCAGCGCGTCCGCCGCCTCCTGCGTCGCTCCCGTTTCGTAGGCGATGGGCGCGTGCTCGGCAAAGTCGAAGCGTTCGAGCACGCCAAGACCACGTGCGAGCGCCACGCGCCGCAGCCAGCCGGCCCTCGTCTAGTGCCTCTTGCTCGAGACGAGAGCGGGCCCAGAGCGCCTCGTCCGCGGAGTTCGTCAAACTCGCGCCGGCGTGATGGGGGTGAGCAGAAGGGGGGTTGGGGGAGTCGGGGGAACCATCGCCGGCAGGCACGCGCCTTCGCGTTCACTCCGCGGGTGCCCACGACGGCGTGTGAATTCTGTGGAACGCGTGGAAGCCATGGTGAGCGACGCGCCTCTTCTGCCTCGCTTGCCTGACCCTGACTGGCTGACGGGTCGTGCTCGGACTCGCGTGCTCGCAGCCGAAGCAGATCAACGAGATCAAGGATTTCCTGCTCACCGCGCGCAGGAAGGACGCCAAGTGTACGCTACCAGCGAATGCCACGAACCTGCCTGCGCTGCGTGGCCTTCGCTCCGTAGCCTGCATGCCAGAGAGAGACGTCAAGCGGATATCGGCGGCGCTCTGCTGACGCTGTGGCGGTGGCGGCGCGATGCGCACGCGAGACGCACCGAGATGTTGCAAGGCACGCTGCTGCTGCTGCACGGAGCAGCCATTGAGGCAGCGACCACCGCTCTGTGCAGCTGCACCGTGCTTTGCGGCATTTCGGAGCGTCTTCCGCGAGCACGCCGCCTCGCCGCCTGAAGGGGCTCGCCGTCCCTTGCTACTGCGCCCGGCCGCATCGCTTCTCTGCTCTGTATCGTCCAGGCGAGAGATCGATATGGCCGGACGCAGTTGCGAGTCGTGAGCCCTCAGCCAGCTTTCGATCATTGCCAAGTGCTGCAGCATGGCGCGGCGGAGTGTGGCCCGGCCCACAGCAGCGTAGGGGGCGCGGCCCATCGTGGGGCTACGCTCGTGCTGCTGCGCTGCTACGCCTTGTGCCATCCGCCATAGCTTGCGTCAGCCTTGCTGACAGCCCCGTGCCCGCTCGCTCCCCGCAGCCGTTAAGATCAAGAAGTCGAAGGACGTCGTGAAGTTCAAGGTGCGCTGCAGCAAATACCTGTACACCCTGTGCGTGAAGGACCTCGAGAAGGCCGACAAGCTGAAGCAGTCGCTGCCGCCCGGCCTGACCGTCAAGGACATTTAGATTGGAGGCCGCGAGAGATGAGGGAGAGGATCTCCAGGTGGGCTTGCCGAGCTCGGCGGCAGCGCATGCGTGTACAGTAGAAGTATGCAAACAGACACCTTGAAAATGGACTCATGCACTCGTACACAGTATTTCTACGTGCCCGGTATCCACGTCTGAGCGAGAGAGCAGAGCAGACTCTCATCAAGGGACGAACGACCGGGCGTGTCGGGGGCGGGGCCGGTGGCGCGGGGCGGTTCGCCCACTCACCCGTCGCGCCGTCGGCGACTCGCGCAGCCGAACGGAACCGCGGAACCGGGTCGGAGCCGTCTACCGAGAGTTGTGGTCGAGTCCATTTGGTTGCGGCACGTGGAAATGGAATCGAACCGGACCGCTCTCCTCCGCGAGAGAGTGCGGAGTGCGCACCGGGCACCGGGGGAGTCGCGGCCCGGGGGAGGCGGCGGCCGCGCGCGTTAGTGTGCCACATGATGCACGGTGGACGAGCCCTCTAGTTCTTCTTCTCATGGCCGCGCCTTGCCTTGGACTTAAAGGCCGTCGCCTTGGGCTTGGCCGCCGCTTTGTGCTTCTTCTTACTCTCGTGGCTGCTGACTTTCTTGACCGACGTTTTCTTCTTCGCGACCTTGCCGCCGCTCTTCGCCTTGCTACTGCCTTTCGCCTTGGTTACGCTCTTGTCCTTGCTGCCACTCTTGTCCTTGGTTCCGCTGTTGCCCTTGCTGTCCTTCACTTTGGCCTCGCCGCCGTCGCCGCCACCACCGCCAGCGCTGGCGCCGCCACCGCCACCGCCGGCGCCGGCAGCACGCGTGGCCCTGCCCGGGGCAGCACCCTTTGCGGCCTCGAGCTCCCCGTGGGCGGCGTGCCCCTGGATGGAGGGCGGCGGCGGCGACGCCATCAGGAGCGAGCGCTCCACGGGCAAGAGAGTGCCGCGGCTCACGTACACAGCGTTGCGCGCGCCGCCGCCGCAGTAGCGCGGCGGCAGTTTCCCCTCCTCGGCCTCGCAGATGGCGCCGCATTGCGAGGGCGGCACGCGCTTCGAGTGGTTCGTCGCACGTGCGAGGGACGTGCCGCAGAAGCACTGTCCGCCGTTGGCCATCGCGAAGACGGGGGCGTCGATGCAGGCGGCTGCACAGCTGAGCGTCGTGTGCCCGCTGTTGCGTGGACCGTTGGCCACGTCACGCGATGGCCCCCTGTCCCGGTAGCAGCCGATCCACAGAGGCTCGGCAGCTCGGTCGGCCGAAAGACGAAGCCGCAGCCGCTCGGCGACTGCGAGGAGCGGCGGCAGTGACGAGCGCGCGAGCCCTAGCGCGGTCAATGTGTCACGCCACGCCACGTCGAGCGCGGCGCCTCGAGTGCCATTCGCTAGCGGCTCGAGCGGTCGGCTCGCCCACATGTGCTGCTTGAAGCCCGCGGCGGCCAGGGCCGCGGGCAGCCGTGCGCGCAGCCGCTCGCCCCGCGCCACCGCCGCGAGCGTCGCGCCGCGTGCGCTGTATTGGAACACGGCGGGGAACTGCGCGGCTGGGTTGTGGACCAGATACATGGGTCGCGGGAAGATGCGCTTTGAGGCGGCCATGAGGGCGTCAGTGAGCTCGGCGGCAGAGTGTGTCGCTTCGTGCTCCACCAGGACGTCCCAATTTGGTAGCGGGCGGCGGCCGCCGCGTCCGTGCACGCACTGCAGGCTGCATTTGAGGCAGAGAGCTTCCCACAGTGCGTGCGCGTGCATCACCGAGCTCTCCGACGCCGCGCTGCCATGCATCATGACGACGACCGCAGGCGGCACCATGGCGCCCCAACAGCGAGCGGCCACCGGAGGCGGCAAGGCCGCGGCGGCGGCAAAGTCTGAGCGCAAGCCGGCGGCGGAGCGCGCCGTGCTGGGCACCTTGGGTAGCGGCAAGGGGCGCTCGCTTTCAGGGACGTGCTGCAGCACGTCGCACCCCAGCTGCAGCAGCGGCGCGAGATCAGACGCGGATCGATCCTCATCCAGTAGCCGCTCCCAATGGCGGCGCGCCGAGGCGGCCAATCGGAGTGCCTCCAAAGGGTGCTCGTGCAACCGACGCAGCTGGCGCACGAACGTGGGCGCGTCGTCGGCGAGCAGCGCGACGGAGTCGTCAGTCGGGATGCCGAGTGGCGACGCCGAGACGCTCGTGAGGACGATGGGGACGCCAAGCTGGAGGCCAGGCAGCAGCTTGGTGTTCACGCCGGTCGAGCGTAGGATCGGCACGATCATCGCACGCCAGCTAAGGAGCTCTTCGACCATCTCCGCATCTGAGATGAAGCCGAGCTCATCCACGCCACCTGCCGCCTCGTGCCCCGCCAGCGAGGTGCGCCACGCCCAGCCGCAGCGTACGGGCGAGCTGAGCGCGTCGCACGGCTTGCCCTGCTGCCTCTTCGGGCGGTCATCGGGCGCATAGCCGACGAGCCGCAGCCGCACGCTCGGTAGTGCCGTCCTGAGCGCGGGCCACACCTCGCTCAGGAACCACTCGATAGAAAGATGGTTCGTTGGCGTGATGCCGTTGCCCATGAAGCCGATCCTCGAGGGCGGGAAGACGAGGCCGCTCGCGACGGCGCCGGTCAGCGCGCCCTCGAGGCCGCTCGCGACGGCGCCGGCCAGCGCGCCCTTGCTGGCTGCTGCCGCTGCGGACGCCGTTGCCGCTGCATTCCTAATTTGGACCACATCATCCTTCCTAATTTGGGAGGGTGCCATCTCTGCAGTCCGCGATGCGCTCGGGGGCGGCAACGAGGGCGACGGCGTGGAGGACGACTCATCGGTGTTCTTGGTGTGAATGATGCCCTCATCATCGTCAGCCGAATGCTGCGCAGGCTGCTGTACGGGCTGCTGTACGGGCTGCTGTACAGGCTGCTGCTGCTCCGGCTCCGATGGTGGCTCCGATGGCGGCTCGGGCGCCTCCGCCTCTGCCGCCCGGCCCTCCCCCTCCTGCGCCTGCTGCTGATGATGATCTTCATCTTCGTCTGAGGGGTGCTGCTCGCCCTGCGCAAGCTCCGGCGCCTCCTCCGGCGCCTCCTCCGGCGCCTCCTTCGGCGCCTCCTCCGGCGCCTCCTTCGGCGCCTCCTCCGGCACCTTCTCCGGCGCCTCCTTCATCACCGTCTCCCCCTTCGCCTCTATCTCTTCCTTTGCCGCCGTCTGCTCCTTTGCCGCCGTCTGCTCCATCGCCGCCGCCTCCCGCGCCTCCAGTGCCGCCGGCACCGCCGTCTCCCCCTCCTGCAGCTCAGGGGTTGCATCCTCCTGCTGTGACTGCGCTTGTGGAGGTTCCTGATCCACAACCACCTCTTCCTCTGCCTCCTCCTCTACCTCCTCCACCTCCTCCACCTCCTCCTCCTTCTGCTGCTGCTGCTTCTCGCGTTGTGACGCCTGTCCTCGTGATGCCTCCTTGCCTTGCGCCTTGTCGGCTTGCTCGACCTCCTCAAAAGAGGATTCCTGACCGCCCTGCGCTGCCTCGTTGCTCTTAGCCTCAGCATCGCCTTGCGCCGCCTCATCGCTCTGAGTGTAAGCCTCTTGCACCTCGTCAGCAGGGAGTCCCCCATCGCGCCCCTCATTCGCCTCATTCGCCTCATTCGCCTCATTCGCCTCATCAGCAGGATCAGCCGGGAGTCCCCCATCGCGCCCCACCTCTTCCTGTGCCTCCGAGCCTTGTAACGGCGGCTGCTGCTCGCCCTGAGACTGCTGTGCCTCCGCCTGTGGCGCCTCCTCGCCCTCGTTGAGCTGAAGCAGCCTGCGCTGCCCCGTGCCCTTCTGCTGCTGCTGCTGCTCCTGCTCCTGCTCCTGCCCTTGCTGCCCTTGCTGCCCCTGCGGTATCGGCTGTGGCCCCTGTTCGAGCATGCGCCGCTGAGCGAGCTGGCGCGAGCTCGACGTATTCATTAGCCGCACGCCGCGCGGCGACATCTTGAGCACGTGCCAGTGGCGACACGACGCGTTGAACGCACTGCGCTCGAGTGCGGAATCAGCCGCAGAGATGTGGACGACGGCGTCGGCGAGCTCGTACACGGCGCGCTGGCGGGGTGGCAGGGAGTGCGCCTTGCCCTGATGAAATGCCTTGCGCTCCACCGAAGTTTCCCACTCCGCCATCATCGAGGCCTTATACGAGTGTGCGTCGTCCGACAGGACAGCGATGAAGGGCCGTCGGCCCTCGGGCGCGTGGAGCGCGAGAGTCGGGAGCAGAAGCTCGGCGGCCGAGGCCATCGGGTCGCGCCAAAACCAGAGCGGGCACAGCACCACGTCAAACCACCCCTGCCGCGCCAGCGTCGCGAGCGAATCGAGCTCGGAGTACTCGTAGATCGACGGCACGTGCGGCGGGGCCTCTGTAGGCGAGAGCTCCGTCTCGCTGCTCCGCGCCGCGCCAAGGAGCGCGGCGAGCTCGTGCGTCGGCGGCGAGCGCTGCTCAGTGGGTGTCTTGCCACGGAAAAGCAGCGAGACAGTGTGGCCTAGGCCGCGCAGCTGCGGCAGGCACCCATCAGCATGCAATCAGCAGGAAATCATCAGCATGTAATCAGCATGCACTTAGCAGCATGCGCAAGCACTCCGTGGCACCCGTCGCACCTGCGCGACGACCCCGAGCAGCCGAACGTCGGAGCCGATCGGCTTGAGGTGGTGCTCGTGGATGAGGAGCACACTCAACGGCGCTCCCGTGCGACAGGCCTCGCTGCCGACAGCTGTGGTACTGGTACTGGGCACGTGCGATGCTGCCTGGGCGAGCTCCTGCTTCGCCTGCTGCTGCTTCGGCGGTAGTCGCCGGCTCTTGGCGAGCTCAGCCGCGTGGTGGTGCAGGAGCACATGGCACACGACTCCGAGCACGATGAGGCCTATGAGGCGAAGCGAAGTGCGGCTCAGCGGCACCATGCATCCGCGGGCACGAGTCGGTTGAAGTGGACCAAGCGCATGCAGGTGTCAATTGCCAGAGGACCCGACATCGATTAGCTATCCGATCGCTCGCATCCGGGCGTGAATTTGCAGCGTGATTTCATGTTAATACACAAAACACGTAAGCAGCACAGCTGTGAAGACAATACGATACATTCGTAGTGCGTGAATTCACGCGTTGCGAAACGTGAAGTTGAAACAGGCGCCTGTTCAGAGAAGCCAACAATTACATGTATAAACCAACTACGTATCTCGGGGTACCTCTCGCACCGTCTTGACCCGCGTGCGCGTCGGTCACGTACGCGCCTCTCTGCGGACTGCGCGCGGTCGCCCGCTCGCCCGCCCGCCGCCCGCCGCCTCTCGCCCGCTCTGACGGTACACCAGCCATCACACGGTTCACGCGCACGTAGACGTAGACGTGAAGACTAAGACTGGAGCGGCAACGTAGGATTCCTAAGAGGCATATTATTTATCCTGGATTCGCACACAATCCTCAATCCCTGAATCCAAACCGAGTGCATGGCCCTTCGAATCGTCGACGTTCCGCGATTCCTCGAGCCGCGTTGCCGCGAACAACGGCCTGGAGCTTCTGCACGGCCGCAAACCTCGCGCGAGCCAGGTTGAGGCGCTGCTGCACTAGCAAGGCCCTCGCGTGCGATTGGATCACCAGTGCAGCCAATGCCCTCTCTGCACGCCATGTGTTCCGAGCCTCCGCCTCGCGCTCGCGCTGCTCGTTATCAGCAACAGCGGCGGCCGCCGCAGCGACGGAAGCCGGCTGGCGCGCTGATACTATCTTGAGGCCTTGATGCCGCTGCGTTGCTGGCGCGTCCCGCACGATGCGAAAGGCAGCCTTCGGAAGTGGTGCAGCCAGCGATGCCGAACTGGGCGTGACTGATGCGCTCACCGCAGAACGGGACGTTCGCGAAGCTGGCATTACATTTGGCGTCCGCGCGGAAGCTGGCATCGCGGCGATGGCGGACGCTGGCTGCGCGACTTTCGCGGCCGCCGCTCGCCGTGCGGTTGCAGCGTCCGCCATCACCTCCTCAATAGTGCGCCTCGCGGCAGCGAGTTCGTGACGGAGCACTGCGTTTTCCTGGCGCAGGCGCGTGTTGTCGTCGCGCAGGTCTGTGTTCTGCTCTCGCAAGTCTGCATTTCGCTCGCGTGCCAGCTCCAGCAACAGACGGTTGGTCGACATAGGCGCTAAGGCTCCCATAGCGTCTGCCTTCACGGCGGCTGGCGGCGCTGCGGCTCCGACCCTGTGCGATCGGCAACTCAGGTGTGAGACACGGCGTGTGAACCTGGCCTGTTAATACTCGTCCGCTCAGAAGGGCGCGCGCGAGCCCACAGGACGGCCCCAGCAAACCCATGAGCAAACCAAAGTAGCTCATCCCCAGTCCTTGATTTCCACCCGTCACCATCACCTCTGCCACCCAACTTCCCTATACCACCGGCATCATGCCGCCACCCTCACCGTCACCCAGGCCGCGCCCGTAGCCGTCACCGCCGCCGCCCTCGCCACCACCGCCGTCGCCTCCTCCACCCTCGCCTCCTCCAACCTCGCCGCCTCAGAGCCGAGCACCACTCGGAGGTGCCTTTACTCGCGAGATACATGTATGTATATTTGTGATGTACATCCTACATGTAGTCCCTAGCGTTATTTGAACCCTTGATAGGGCGAGCGGGCGACTTTGGTCTCTGTCGGAGCCACGGTCGGTCGGGAGGGAGGGACAGCCGACCGACCGACGCAGATATTTCAAGACCACCCCCAAAAAACAAAAAAGGTCAAACGGGAGGTCAAATTATGTAGCGTGTACAGTGAAGAGGAGCACGTGTTTTTTATGTTTTTGCTGTTTTGGGGAAAATAAAAACAGCCCTGAGTAAGCCCTGAGGTGCGATGGCGGTGGCGATGGCGGTGGCAATCGCGGTCGATATGGATGCGGGGGCGGTGGCGCAAGGGCGGTGGCGGCGGAATAAATGGCGGCTAGAAGCCGGTACTCCTGTTTCATGGGGTGCGGGGTGGTTTCCTATCGTTTTGGGGGGGGTCCTATCAGATACGTATCCTTATGTATCGTGATGTATCCTGCATGTATCGTGAAGGATACACGTACATGTACATGTATCTTGAGTGTATCCTGATGTATCTCAAAATTTAAATCTGACTTGCTGTTACTTTCAACATTTCTTTACGGGACACATCAAGATACAATCAGGATACATGCAGGATACATCAGGATACATCAGGATACGTCTCTGATAGGACCCCCCCCCTCAAAACGATAGGAAACCCCCCGTCACCCCGGTTTGATGAGCTCAGCACAGAGGGTGCTCAGAGCTTTCGTTTAAAAAATCGTTTATACCTCACAACATGTACCATGCAGGTGGTTGCAGCGCGGGATTATCGCATATTGTTGCACATACGAACTTGGGTTAAACATGTCCATGTCTGTTGCGGAAGTTGAGAGTCCCAAACTTTTTTTCGCTGCAACCCGTCGAGAGACGAGACCTCGTCCGAGCCGACAAGCCATTGGAGGATTGGACGTGGGCACGTGGCCGGACGGGCGCGAAACGGCGGGCGCCATTAAGGGCGCCAGCCTTCCCATTACTCCGCCACGGCAAACAAATCTAATGGAGCTCCACACCGTAAAAGTACTCGTAACGGCTGCCCCCCAAAAGATACTAGAGTTAATGCACAGTAGAAAAGGGCGGGGTTTTTTTCTGTTTATGCTGTTTTTGTGGAATCTGGAAAAAAGTAGAACAGAGAAGGCGATGGCGTCGGCGAACGCGGTCGATATGGATGCGGGGGCGATGGCGTCGTGGAAAAAGGTTGCGAGGAAGCCCAAGCCGGCCACCAATGGCCTCGGCTCGGACGAGGTAGAGCGCTGGGGCAAATAACCAAGGCTGTGGGCCGGTGAGTGTCAGAGCATTTACATCTCGAAAATCCTTGAATCCAACTCAAAAAGAATCTTCCCAAAGATCCCAACCCACCCCCCATCGGGATAAACGGGGTTCGAGAGGTGTGGACAGGAACCGGGTGTGGGTTCACTTGTACTCAGTTAAATAACGGTTGCGTGTTCGCTGCAGCGCGGAGCTTGGATCCGCTCTCAGTGCAACTGAGCTGCAACTGAGCCTGCAACAGAGGCCAACAAGCCATCAACCCACTCCTCTCCCCGACCAGCAATGACGGCGCTCCTCGGCGCGGCGACGTTCGCCCTCAGCGGGTTCCTCTTTATCATCTTCTGGGCGACGGCGAACCCCCACACGGCCTTTTACGGCGCGGCGGCCGCTGTCCACCCCATCTGGAACGCCTCGCAAGTGCAAGTGATCCATTGCATCGCCGCGATCGCGGGGCTCCTGGGCGCGGCGGGCGTGCACGGGCTGCACGCGCCCAAGACGGGCGCGTGGGGCCTCATCGGCACCGCGTGCGCCCTCGTCGGTCAGGCGTGCTTCTTCGCGGACGGCGTCATCGCGTACGACGTCTTCCCGCCGATAGCCAGGGCGCTCCCCGCCGCCGTCGACCTCGACGGCTTCATGTTCACTGGCCCGAAAGACTCCGCATACACGGCCTTCGCCATCCTCTTCATGATCGGCTACATTGTGCTCGGCCTCTCGCTTCTCTACTTTCGCGCGCTTCCCGCGGCGCCCGCGCCCTTCCTCGCCGAGGCCTCCGCCGGCGCCCTCATCGTGGGCGGCATCCTGGTGAACCTGCCGCCCACCGCGGGCTTCGGCGGCCTTTGCGCGGGCGGCATCATCTGGGGCGCCGGCGCGAGCGTCCTCGGGGCGCTGTGGGCGCACGCGGCGGTCGTGGCCGCTGGCGCGAAGCAGGAGGCCGCAAAAGGAAGCGGAGCCCTTCACCGATGACTTGGGCATCTCGGCCCGACTAACTTTAGACTAGGGCCATGCGCCAGTATGAATATAGAGAAACGAGTCAAGGACAGATCCTCGCGTCGACGTATCGGTCTTCGGAGGCTCACAAAGGCTCACCGCCCGGGACGACCGCGTGCCGGCACGAACCCGCGCCCCGCGCCGCCGACCCGCCCGGTGCGCCGCGGGTGCGCGGTCTGAAAACGATAAACATGCCCAAAACATGCCCCGAGCTCCGAGCTCGCACTGAAGCCTCAATGCTCGTCTCACGTCTGTCCGGCCTCCAGGAGAAGGACTGCGCCTCGCGATTTTGTACCGGCGGCGGTTGGCTATTAATACCTGAGGAAGTAGCGCGTGCTGTCGCTGTGGGTCTCTCCTAACGTGTAATCCTTACATCTCTTCCTTATCATTGGCCTTCCTTTGCTTGCCCTTCTTCTTCTTCTTCGCTTTCAGCTTCTCCTCGGCCTTCTTGACGGCCTCCTCCTCGGCCTTCTTCTTCTCTTGCGTTGCCTTCATTTCCGCCTTCCTCGCCTCGTCTTTGGCGATCCACTCTGGCGTTTTGGCCGGGCCGGGCGTCTGCTGGCTGTTGAACTCGACGAAGACGCACTCCGTCTGCTGCGTGACGTACTCGATGATCTCGTTGACGAACCCGCCCGCCTGCGTGGAGTAGAGCACCATGTTCTCGTCGATTACGTACGTCTGTACGGCCATACCCGCCGAGGCCATGAGCGTGGCCCACCGCGTGCCAATCTTCTCCGTCTCATTCTTCTTGCAGCAGCCCTCGTAGTCGAGCGTGGCAAACAGCATCGCTGGCCCCGAGGTCTGCTGCGTCTGAGCAAGCATCTTCTTGACCTCAGGGCTCTGCTCACCCTTCTTGAGCTTTCCTTTCTTCTTCAGTTTTTCCTGCTTCTCCATCGCCTTTTGAAGCGCATCAATGTCGACGCCCTTCCCTGGCTTCGGCGGCTTGAACTCGTACTCCTCCTTCTCCTCAGGTGTTGACCACTCGTCTTCGATGCGGTCCCAGTCCTTGTCCGTCAGCTTGCTCCAATCGCGGCCCGTCCGCGGGCGTGCGGCGGCGCATGCGCAGCAAGCCACGAGCAGCAGCAAGCGCATGCACGCCTTCACGCGATGGGACCTAGTAGCGCGCTCAGTCGCGTCTGATCTGTCGTGGCACACACGATGCTCAAATCGCCGACCGTGAGAGGCGGTACACGAGTGGGATGGGCGAAGGGTGGAACCCACATGAAATCGCGACTTCACAGCATGACGAATGACGTGGCAATTAATTGTAGAAAGTTGTTGTCGCATGATCGTGAGAGCTGCAGAGAAGGCGACCATGTATACATCATGTAAAACCCTTCTCATCACACCGCTGCGTGCTCATCGTACATCGCACGTCTTCCGTGTGCTGGTGCGTCCGTTCACGATTGACGATAAATATAAAGCGTCCGATCACCGACGCGCAGCGGTCGCGTGTGTTACACCGTACTACATGTGACAGTAGTAATGGTCGCCGCGCGCCGCAACTCTCCGAAACTCATAACATGTAACAAAAGCCATGCGCTATAGCCTATACCCAGGATACGTGACAGAGTACGACCTACGAGCCGACGTCCCTAAACATCTCGAAGCGCTCCAGGGCACTCGGCACGGGTCCACCCGCGAGTGGACCCTCCGCGTGCCACACCACGCATGCCTAGGCACGTCTGGGCACGCTGGGCGAAGCAGAAGGGGACCCCTTCGTTGGCGTCCCGATGGGGCTATCCGTATCACTCAGGGTTGGATCCGTGCCGAGTGCCCGGGAGCGCTTAAAGATATTCAGGGTGTCGCCGATGGTGCTAGAACTGTTTGGGCTAGTGGGCTGCGCCTTCGGAAATTGGGGAAGGAAATCGAGAGAGGTCGACGTCAATTTACCCAGTTTGCCGCCAAGGGGTCCGCGGCCTGGGG